>Ga0256827_10000009_pt1 | contig 109576 bp, 88 predicted proteins | sample CV84metaG_FD_185977 | JGI IMG/M metagenome (GOLD analysis project Ga0256827, IMG submission 185977) | Hydrothermal vent microbial communities from East Pacific Rise, Pacific Ocean - CV84 | ecosystem: Environmental > Aquatic > Marine > Hydrothermal vents | place: Pacific Ocean: East Pacific... | reverse complement strand
GACCTGAAGAACTATAAACAGGGATTTCACCATTAATTCTTTTATTAGCCGTTAATCCTTTTCCATAATTAAGAATAACAATATTCCCCAACTTCACTTCCTTCCACCCATCAGGCAAGCCTTTCTTATTCATTATCCCCTCCAAAACCATTTTTTTCTAATAATCTATGTATTCTTTCAGTCATTATCCCTCTTCATCCTTTCCACCATCAGATGCTTTGCATCTGAACAAGGGGTTGCAACCCTTGTTGGTGGGAGTTTCCTTGGTGGGAGTTCACTTGGTGTGAATCCTTATATTGATATATCGTTTTTTCTAGTTCTATATTTCTGGGCAATTCGTGTTTATTTCTATTATTTTCTATATACTCAATAACATTTGTGAAATGTGATTCATTTTTTATCTTTTCGGAGAAATATTTTTGAGCCCATAAGCTATAACTATAATCTATATTGTGATTTTTTTTATATAAATGAGTTGTTTTTCCTTTAATTGATTTCATTATTTGGGATATATCTTTATTATTGGCATTTATCAGCATATGAATATGGTCTTTACAGATATTAATCGAACAAACCTTTATATTTATTTTATCTGAAACTTGAAAAATATAGTTAGCTATTTCAACTTCATCTGCATCTGATAATATAAGAGCTTCTCCTTTTGATACCTTAAATATAATCATTCTTTCACTAATTCTACTATTATGTGTTACCCACACAATATGATGATAATTTTCCACTTATTCTCCTCTTTATCCTTTCCACCATCAGATGCTTTGCATCTGAACAAGGGGTTGCAACCCCTTGTTGGTGTGAGTTTCCTATGTATTATGTTCCCAAGGAATTTGAAATATATTATTTCTAAATTGCGAAACAACTTGTTTCGTAATTTGATTTTCATTACTGTAGTATTTATACCATTTCCTCATTAATTCAAGATTTCTTTTGGAAAACCCTTTCATATCAGGAAATTCTTTCTTTAAATCTTTACTAATTTCATTTATAAATCCACTTCCCCATAAAGATTTTTTTTGTTTTTCAACTATCATTTCTGCAATATTCCAATAAAGCATCAACATTTCTTTATTAACTGATATTGCAGCCTTTATTTGTGATGAATATATTTTATTTTTTATAATTTTAATAAAATCTTTATAATCATCGTCTTTTATAATCTTACTCATATTTCAAACCCTAATTCAGATAAATTTTTTCTAATTCTTTCTTCTAATTCTTTGGACTTTTTAAATTGTTCAGATAATTCAGATGTAAAAACCTTCATTTTATCTTCAAAAGGGATTCCATCATCTTCTTCTTCTTCAATACCAACATATCTTCCTGGAGTTAATATATAATCATGTTCTTTTATTTCTTCTAATTTAGCACTTTTACAGAATCCAGGGGTATCTTCATAATTTTCAAATAAAGCTTCTGTTTTCCAGTTATGATAGGTTGCAGAAATTTTATTTATATCATCAGAACTTAATTCTCTGTATTTACGAGTAACCATTTCACCCATTTTTCTAGCATCTATAAATAATATACTGTTTTTTCTATCTCTGGATTTAATTTTATTTTTAGATAAAAACCATAATGAAACTGGTATACCTGTTGAATAAAAAAGTTGAGACGGTAAAGCAACAATACAATCAACCAAATCATTTTCAATAATACTTTGTCTTATCTTTCCTTCATTGCTTGTATTTGAGCTTAAAGCACCATTGGCAAGTATAAATCCAGCTGTACCATTTGGAGATAGGTGATGAATAAAATGTTGAATCCAGGCATAATTTGCATTACCATTTGGTGGAACTCCATATCTCCATCTTTTATCATCTTGAATTTTATTTCCACCCCAATCAGAAATATTAAATGGTGGATTTGCTAAGATATAATCTGCTTTTAAGTACTGATGTAAATCATTATGAAATGTATCTCCATAATGTTCACCTATATTCCCTTCAATACCCCTGATGGCAAGGTTCATTTTACATAAACGCCATGTTGTAGGGTTTGATTCTTGCCCATAAACGGCTAAATCATTTAGTTTTCCCTGATGGGTTTTAATAAATTGTTCACTTTGAACAAACATTCCACCGCTTCCACAACATGGATCATAAATTCTACCTTTGTATGGCTCAATCATTTCTACCAGTAATTTTACTATTGTTGCTGGAGTATAAAATTCCCCTCCACCTTTACCTTCTGATGATGCAAATTTTCCAAGAAAATACTCATAAACTCTACCAAGCATATCTTTTTCTTCATTATTTTTATCACTCATGTTTATAGTTGAAATTAAATCAATAATTTCACCAAGCTTTTCTTTATCTAAGTCAGGCCTTGAATAACTTTTAGGTAATACTCCTTTTAAAGATTCATTTTCCTTTTCTATTTGAATCATTGCATTATCAACAATACTTCCTATTTCTGGTAACTTTGCATTATCTCTAATATTATCCCATCTTGCTTCAGGAACTACATAAAATATATTTTCTGCAATATAGTAATCCAAATCATCTTGGTCACCAGTTTCTTTTAATTCATTGAATTTTTCTTCAAATTTATCAGAAATATATTTTAAAAAGATCAAGCCTAAAATAACATGTTTATATTCTGCAGGATCCATATTATTACGCATTTTATCAGCTGCAGCCCATAATATTTCTTCAAACCCAATATCTGCAGTATTATTCTTTTTTGCCATCTCTATCAACCTCAATAATAAAAGATAACAATAACAATAATTACTTTTAATTTCAATATAAAACTAATTATTAGCCTAGAAAGTATCATTTAAAATTTTCTATATTAAACAAACCATAAAAAGCCATAAATCTGTTGTGAAACCACCTGAAACATAGAACTTATTTCTGCAAGATAAAGAGATTAAAATAAAACATTGCATTATAAACAGATATACTTATAATTAAAAGTACATATTTTAGAGGTTATTTATGAAGCACAGTTTGTCTTTTATTTTAATTTTTTCTATTTTCTGTTTTATCTCATGTGACAAAACAGAACCTGTAACTAAGGATATTACAGTTCCCAAAAAAAAAGAAATCAAAAAAGAAATCAAAAAAGAAATCAAAAAAGAAATCAAAAAAGAAGTTAAAGAAGAAGTAAAGAAAGAGCCTAAAGAGAAAGTTAAAGAAAATCATGAAATTGATCTTTCAAAACTTGAATCAAGAAATGGAATTGTTTATAAAAAAGGAGAAACTCTAGAATTTACAGGAAAAACTACTGCTTGGTATAAAAACGGAAAACAAAGAGAAGAAAGAAACTATAAAGCTGGAAAGCAAGATGGAAAATTTATTGTCTGGTATGAAAATGGACAAAAAGCAGATGAGAGATCTTTTAAAGATGGAACTCTAAACGGAGATGTATCAGCTTGGTATGAAACAGGTAAAAAGAAAGGTAAAGAACATTATAAAAATGGGAAAATGGAAGGAATGTCTAGATCTTGGTATGAAAATGGTAAACAAAAATTTGAAGGAAATTTCAAAAATGGTGTACCAAATGGAAAATTAATAATATGGTTTGTGAATGGTAACAAAAAAAGTGAAATGAATTATAAAGATGGAAAACCAGATGGAAAATTTATAATATGGAATGAAAGTGGTAAAAAAGAAAAAGAAATGATTTATAATAATGGTAAAGTTATAAAATAAAATCTAAGATTTAGGATTTGTATTTTCCATATTCATATATTTCATATTCACGAATATATTCATCTAAAAACTCATCTTCTTTAAAATCTTTACGATATTTCAATAATAAACTTAAGTTAATTTCTGCACTAATAAATTCATCATAAAATCTATAATAATAGGTTTTAATATCTTTGCTTGCATGATTTTTTATAAATGCTTCAAATATAATAATATCAAGTTCTCTGGTTTTGTTATAGGATTTATTTTTAAAGAATTTAGATGAGAATTGCTTTATTTTAGCAACCCTAAATAGATCATAAAAGTAAAACAAAATAGGAAAAGACATTATTATAAGTATAGGAGATTTTTCAATAAAATAAATTAAAATAGATACTACTATTCCGAATATAGGAAACACTTTCCATTTCCAAGTTGTAATTTTCCTATACTCTTTTTTAATTTCAGCATAAAATTTCATTAAAGATACAATATCATATTTTTCTTCTTTTGTAGGAAGATTTATTATATCAATTAACTCTTTTTTACTCTTTATTCTTTTTTTATAATCATAAATAAGTAATTCAGATATTATTTTTTTAAATTTATCACTAATTTTTAGAATTTTCCAATTAATAATATGATTATATTCAAGAAACTCTTCAGGCTCCAAGCCTGTAAGCATTACAGTTGCTAATATACCTAGAGCATAATAGTCTGTACTTGGATAAGCTTTACCCAAAAATTGCTCAGGAGCCATATAAGCAAATGTTCCTGCAATTGTACTTCCCCCTTCTTCTTTTACAATATTTGTTACAGAACCAAAGTCAATTAAATAAATATCATCACCTTTTATTATAATATTTGACAACTTTAAATCTCTGTGAATTACAGGTGGAGTTGTAGAGTGAATATAATCCAAAATATCAGCTAGCTTTAAGATATAATTTAAAATTTTTTCTTCACTATAATTTTTATTTTTTTTATTATCTCCATCTATATATTTAATTACTGTATAATAATTAAGTCTTTTTCCTTCTTTAATATCAAATTTACATACAAAATCAGGAATAAACTCATTATTTAAATTTGATAAAGCAATTCTTTCTCTTTGAAACAACTCTTCTTCTTTCCATTTTTTCATTTTTTTTATGGATAACTCTTTTATAACAAAGTATTCTTCATTAGAGTTATTTAACCTTTGAGATAAATATGTTTTGCCACTATTTTCACCCAATACTTTTAATAAATAAAACTCATTATTTAATAGTAAATCAGATTTACAATCAAAACATAATGCTTCACCTTTTTCATTAAGTTTTAAACATTTTGGACAAATAACTTTTTTCATATTTATTTCACAGCATTTTGATTAATAATTTTTTCATAAAGCTTAATTTCTCCCTTGTCTAATTTTTTAGGATTTGTAATATATCTCTTGAAATTACTATCTAAATCATTATCTGCAACAGTACCAGTTATCTTTTGCAAACCATATTTTGCCACAATATACACTAAAATATTATCATTAGTAATCTTTTTGGAGTTTTTTAAAAATTTTCTAAGTATTAATTCGATATAAACAACAGATAGTACTGCAAGTACCACTGTAATTATAATAAAAATATCAATATTTGAAAATGAACTATCTATAAAAAGAAGTACTCCCCCAGACATCATTAAAAACATAAATACAATTGATTTCAAATAATACTTTTTTAGAAAATTAAATTCATTAACTAATTTTTTATAATCACTTAATAAAATTTCTACATCATTTCTAGTATCTTTAGCACTTACTTTATTAAAGCTATTCTTATTTACAAACTCCTGCCCATCTATATCAAAAAAATATAAAATCTCACTAGTATTTTTAAATCTATCACTTACTTTATCCGCTATTAATTTATCTATCAAACTAAGCATCTTATTGCTTAAAAAATTATATTGCTCTAAATTTAAATCTATATTCTCAATTAACTCAGAAATATCTTTTTTTGTTAATAAAACTAGTGCAAGCATTCCTAAAGAATAAAAATCCGATTGTGTTACCGATTTACCAAGTATTTGTTCTGGTGAAGCATAACCAAATGTCCCGGCAACAGTGGAGCCTATATTTGAATTTATTGCATCTTTTACTCCTCCAAAGTCAATTAAACTAAGTTTTCCATCTTTCTTTCTTATTATATTAGATGGTTTTATATCTCTATGAATAATTGGAGGCCTAAAATTATGTAAATAATCTAAAATTATAGTTATTTCTTTAATTAAAGCAAATACCTCATTTTCATTGTATATCTTTTCTTTTAATTCTTCTTTTAGAGTCTTCCCTTCTATAAACTCCATAACTAAAAAATAACTAATATTTTTATTAATATTTATAACAAATTGTTCTATAAACTTAGGAATACTTACATTATTTAAAGACTTTAATATATTACCTTCACGCTTAAATAACTCTTCTGTTTTCCACCTATCCACAGATTTTATTGATAATTCTTTTATAAGTATAGGAGAGTTACTATTATCACCTACAATATTAGCAAGGTAGGTGATTCCAATATTTCCACCTAAAACCTTTATTAAATAATACTTATCATTTAATAATAAATTTGCTTTACAAGTTTCACATTTATCATTATCAACGATATTGTCTTCACCACAATTTGGACAAATTATTTTATTATTACACACCGACCTGAACCTTTCTAAACTTAGTAAAAGAAGAGCCATGACTCATTTCAGAGGTTTGCATTGGCTGGCCTTTTCCACAATTCATTACTCCCCACATATCCCATTCTTTATAATTTGCAATCATATCACAACTATTCCAAAACTCAGGTGTTATGCCTTGATAAGTTGGATTTTTAAATATTTTACCAGTTAATTCACCATTTTTTATTTCATAAGCAATTTCACAACCAAATTGAAAATTAAGCCTTTGCTGGTCTATTGACCATGATTTATTAGTTTCAAAATATAAACCATAATCAATTGATTTAATCATTTCAGAAAAAGAAGAATCACCTGGCATTAAAGAAAGATTTGCAATTCTTGTAATTGGAGTATCATACCATCCTGTTGCTCTATTTGCACCTTTAGAACGGCTTTCATTTATAATTTTAGCAGTTTCTCTATTTGTCATATAGCCATTTAATATACCATCTTTCACAATATGCCATCTTTGTGCTTTTACTCCATCATCATCATAGCCCATAGTTCCAACAGCATTAGGTAAAGTTGTATCTGCAACTAAGTTTACAATTTCACTTCCATACTGAAATTTTTTATATTTTTCAGTAGTAACAAATGAAGTTCCTGCAAAATTAGCTTCCTGTCCAATGACTCTGTCAAGTTCTGTAGGGTGTCCAACAGATTCATGAATTTGTAACATCATCTGATTTGGATGTAAAATTAAATCAAATTTACCACTAGGGCAATTTTCTGCACTCAATAAAGCAATTGCTTCATCTCTTGTTTTATCTGCATTTTCAAGCAATTTTAAGCTATCAATTAATTCATAACCAAGTTGTTTATACTGCCCTCCAAATGAAGCAGGGTAAGACCTAACCTGAACATCGTTATTACCAACAGCTGTTACTGAATATCCTGCACCAGAAATAATTCTGTTTTGTTCAATTTCACTACCCTCTGTTGAATAAAAATAGCTATGTCTGCTTTCAAAATACATATTTGAACTTGCTGATTTTATTTGTTCTTCTTTTCTTAAAATTTTATCGACTTTTAATAATAAATCTAATTTTTCATTTAAAGGTACTGAAAAGGGGTCTATAGTTACAGGGCTATGCCAAAAATCCTTATAACTCTCCTCCTTTGCTAAAACAACAGGCTCTGTTTGAAGTAAAAAACTTGCTTTTGCAACCCTTAAAGCATCTTTAGCTATTTCTATTATATTTTTTTCATCAAAATTATCAGAAGAAGAAAACCCCCAGGCTCCTTTATATAAAACTCTTATTCCATATCCCATATCAACATCTTGTTCTAGAGAAACAACTACTCCATTATTTACCTCTATTGATTCTATTTCCTTTTTTGTAAACCTTACATCTGCATAATCAACATTATTTTCATTTAAAAATGATAAAATTATATCTGCATATTTTTTCATATTATCCCCTTTGTTAAAAATCTGTTGTAGATGAAAATTTAAATCCTTTTATCTTTACAAAAGGAATAATTGCCGAACTTGATGGACTCATAAATAAACTTGTTACAGCTCTTTCTTTTGATAACAACTCAACATTATTTAATAATCTTATTATACTATCTGTAAACCTAAGATTTTTGACTGCTTTTGTGATTTTTCCATCTTCTATTAAAAATAATCCATCTCTTGTCATTCCTGTAAATGTCATATCTTTAGGATTAATAATATTAGAATAATGAAACTTATTTACATATAAACCATATTTTACAGATTTAATCATCTCTTCTTTTGATGAATTTCCAGAATCTATAACTAAATTTACAGGAATCGCTCCCCAGTTATTTGGTTGAGGTAAAGCATGAGCTGTTGTTGTTTTTTCTAATTTTTCTGCATATTTCCTATCTAAAGGAATATTTTTTAACTCTCCATTTTTAATTAATTCTAAAGCTCTTCTGTTTACACCTTCATAATCAAAAGAAAAGCCCGTTTTAAGTTCGTGGAATGGGTCGTCATGAATTGTAATATTTTCTCCAATTACTTTTTTATTTAATTCAGTAAATGCTCCTGTTTTTTCATAAAAAGATTTACCATTAAGAGCATATATTCCCAAAAAAGAAAATAAATCCGTTGCTGCATCAGGAGATAAAACCACATCATATGCTTTTGCCTCAATTCCAATAGCATTTTTATTCATTAAGGCTATTTCTATTGCTTTTTTAGTTATTTCAAGATGATTTAAACTTTTTGAATCTTTAACAATCTCTCCTGCCCAGCCTTTTGTTGGTTCGGTAATTGATATTGAAAAATTACTTTCAGTAACAAAAGAAGTTTTTTCTACTCCATTACTATTTAGTAGTATCAATGTTTCAACTACTTCTGAATCAATACCTGCAGCTTTCATATTATGTTTTTTGACTATACTCAAAGCTTCTTTTATAGATTTAGCTTTTTCTTCATGACTCCTTATTTTATAGTTATTCTCCTTACTATATTTAATAGAGTCACTAAACAAAGGGAGTAAATCATTATTTTTAGGCATAAATTCTAATACCGTCAATGCTTTATTAAAACACTTCTTCAATCCTTCTTCAGTTAAATCATTTGTAGAAGCAATCCCTTCTTTTTTGTCTTTAATAATCCTAAAACGAATAGTCGTTTTTTCCTGGCTAATACTCTGAACAATATCATTGTCTGCAAATCGAGCTAAAATATTATTCTTTCCCTCAATCATTATTTCCAGTTCAGTATATTGAGTTGAATATGGCTTACTAAAAAAAATTAATGCTTTTTCTTTTATTTTCATAATTACTCCATAAATTACTTAACTATTATAGCTTATTTTTTAAATTTATCAATTAATGAAATTTTCCTTACTTTAACAATCATAAATTATAAAAAAACATGTAAATTTCTAATTTGTAACCTTATATTTTATTGTTAAAGATGGGTTATACTCTATTCCTCTTTCGTCAAAATCATTAATAGTTCTAGAGCCTATTTCATCTCCATTATTTAAATCAAGTGCAGATTCAAAAAAAATAGTAACTGGATTACCGTTAACCCAATTATCTAATGATATTACTTCTGATATTATAGGTGATAAATCGTAAGGAATAACAAAACGAATATCTTTTTTCCAACAATCAAGTTTTCTTTGAGGACAATCATAACGCCAAAGTCTGTTGCAATCTGGTTCATCTTTACAACAATCACTAACACACTGAATACGCCAAGACTCAGGATTACTCGTATCAGCAGGAACTTTTAGTGTTGTTTTCAAACGCTGATCAGGCCTATTATTATTGTAATCAGAAACATCAAACTCCATAGAAGATACAGAATTTTCGGCATAAATATTAATTCTAACTTTGTCATTATCAACATCACTATTAGGATAAAAAGATAAACTTACATCTACAACTTCAGCATTCTGAGGAAGTTGAATATTTTCAAATCTAAGGGCAGGATGATATGCTACTGCATTACTATTATTATCTCCTCTTAAGCCAATATGAATAGAGTTAAAATAATTCCATGCAGAATTTACAGCATCCATAAGGTAAGATGTTATCGCATTATTTTCTGTTTTAATATATACAGTAAAACTCCTATATTCTCCATCATTTTCATGACAAATTACTTCTGACCAATTTCCATCTCTACAAACCTGAATTTCTATACCATTTATTCCACATTGACTTCCTTCTTTTACTTCATTATCAATACAACTCTCATTTGGCATTTCACATTCAGACCATTCTTCCCATTTGTTGTCTTTGCACAATCTATTCTGAGTTCCTTTGTTATCAATACCACAGTTTTGATTCTCAATTTCATCATTTGTGCATTCAGAAGGCATTTCACATTCAGACCATTCTTCCCATTTGTTGTCTTTGCACAATCTATTCTGAGTTCCTTTATTATCAATACCACAGTTTTGATTTTCAATTTCATCATTAGAACATTCTATAGGAAGATTACAATTCATCCATATAGACCACTCTCCAGAGATACAAACTCTACTCTGTTCACCTTTGTTATCTTCTCCACATGCCCGTGTTTCTAAACCTCCTCTTTTACATGAGTCAGAATTACATGAAATAATTATAGTTGTAATTAAAAAGATAAATAATATCTGCTTCAAAATAACCTCCTTATATCTTTAATCAAAATCTAAAATCAATAAAATTCATATTTCTCCAATAAGAAATTCATAAAAGTTCTAACAGATTTTTTTAAAAATAGCGAATTTTTCATATAATAGAGGCTTAGCTATAAAAACTACTGTAATATCAGATAATGAATAAAGCATGTAAAGTTATAAAAAACTTGATAATTTAATACATAATTTATGTTTTTAATTTCAAAGCTTGACATTATTGGATTTTCAATGTTAAATATAATAGAGTTAGTTTTATTAAGATAATTTAAATTAATAGGATATAATGGTTAAAATAATTTTATTAATAACATTCTTTTTTATATCATGTAGTACTGAGGAGCTAAAAACCTTGGACTGGGAAATTATTCCTAGTTATAAAAAAATAAATATAACAATTAATGATTACTGCATAAAGAATACAAAAGAATATATTGATTTATATGCCTCTAATTATTCTGCAAAACTTGATAGAAACAAACTTTTAGTTGATTTTGACAGAGATGGCCTGCCTAATTCTTATGATAGTAACACGGAATATGCAATTTCTCCTTTAAAATATGATACTAATAAAGATGGCTATAGAGATTTATTGGTATATTTATCAGGAATAGATATAAAAAACCAGCAATATTTAAAAGTCTGTGATGATTTTGAACAAGATACAGACAAGGATGGGCTAACTGATTGTGAGGAAAATAATTTTATTCGCTCTGACCCTAAAAGTTTTGATACAGATAAAGATTCAATACCTGATGAACTTGAAATAATCTATGGTTTAAATCCAAATGATGAAAATGATGCCTATCAGGATTTAGATGATGATGGAATTATAAATTCAGAAGAGGTAAGGCGACATACTCCAATAAATATTTCAAATAATAAAAATTTAAAAAAACTAGAATACAAATACGAGGTGGTTTTAAGCAAATTAAAACCTGATTCTAGATGCTATAATATTAGTGTTAATAACATATCTATTGTTGATGTTAAAAATGGAAATTTAATTAAGTTAAATATAATAGAAAAACTAATTGACCAACAAAACATGAGAACATTCAGAATAATTGTTGAATATGATAAAGTTGAAGATAATGATACACTTACTTATGATTTCAAATCTCTTATAGAAGGAGTTTAATATGATAAAAGTATTACTTTTAGGTATTACTTTAATATTTATTATCGTTGGCTGTGAAAAGGAGCCTTTAAAAAAACTAGATAGATATCAGATTCTTGACCATAAAACAATAAATGCGAATATTGATTTCTGTACAATTGAAGCAAATAAAATTAAATCTAACTTAAAGTACATTTTTATTATTGATAAATCAGGTAGTAATCAGGATTTATCAAACTCCATTGGAACAGACCCTAACGGAGAGCGTAGATATGCTTCGCTTCAATTATACCTTGAAGAAGCTCCACAAGACGAAACAATTTTCTACTCCTTAATTAATCTATCAACAAATGCTACTCTTGTATCAGGCTTTAACAATGACAAAACTTCTTTTCAGGAAGCTGTTGAAAATGAAGCAAATCCAAATGACAGGCAACCTCCTGTTCCATCAGATGGAGGCTGGACAAATTTTTCGGCATCATTAAATATGGCAAGAGATTTAATTTTAGATGATATACAACTAGCAAAAGAAGCAAAAGAAGTTGTAAGTTCTTATTATGTTATAATATTTATCAGTGATGGAGCTCCATGGGTTGGAACAACCGATTTACAAAATAAATCTGAAATTCTTGACCAAGTTGATTCTTTGTTAGCTTTTCAGGAAGGAAATAAAGAATATGTTGATTCAGTTCAACTTCATACTGCATATTATTATAACCTAGATGGATTTGATAGTGAAGCTCAAACCTATATGAAAACAATGGCAGAAAATGGAAATGGTAGTTTTTTTGAATTTGGAGCAGGTCAGGTTATTGATTTTGAAAAATTTTCTGTTCCAGAAAGAAATGTAAAACATCATCTAAGAGATGTATTAGTAACTAATATAAATACAAAATGGTATAAAGACAGATTATATGTTGACAGTGATGCAGATGGTCTTGTTGACATACTTGAAAATGAATATGGCTCTGATATCATGAATAGAGATAGTGATGGAAATGGTATATCTGATGGAATAGAATACTTTACAACCGGTAAGCCTTGTAAAACCCTCAGATGTATTGTACAAGGACAGGATCCATGTGAGGCATATACATGTGATTATAATAAATCTGAACCTTATGAAGCTTGTAATAGCTGGTTAGCAACAGGAAATGAAAAATGTGAGGCTAAAAGAGAAGAAAACCGTTTAAAGTGTATGGATGAATGCGAATTTACAGAAGAAGTATGTACTGAAAACTGTACTCAAGCTGAATGTCCTGTTTTACCAACAGAAACAGATAAAGGTGTTCCAATTAAAAGAATTACTGACCTAGATAAAGATTTTTTAAATGATTGTGAAGAAAGAATTGTTTTAAAGAGTAAATCTGATAATTTTGATTCAAATGATGATTGGATTCCAGATAACCTTGCGTTTAAAAAGTCTCTGGCTTTCGTAGAAGGAACAAGAGGTGATTCATCATTGGACCCTGATTGGGACGGTGTAGATAATTATGATGAAGTAAAGAAAAATACTCCTTTAAGATATGATAACAATAAAATATATGGCTTAAAGCCATATAAATATAAATTAACAGTTACAGAAGATAATAACATTCAAACATGCTTTAACCTAGAAGTAAAAGGAATATCTGTTGGAACTGCAAACGATGTAATCAGAGTTTATATTGTAGAAAATACATCTATAATTAAAGATAAAAGATTTATGAGAACAGCCGATAAAAAAATAAATTTAGATAATGCTGTTCTTAATTTTAAAGATGAAGATTTTGAATTCTAACTTTTTTAGGGGGTTCCTATGTTAAGTTCTTTTACCAAAATAGCCTTGATTTTCTTAGCTGTTTTTTTATTATTTTCGTGTGATGAAGCAGATTCGAAAAATGATTTTTCGATTGTGATTTCTGATAATTCCAAGATAGGTGAAAATCTTGAATTAACGGTTAATGAGCAAGATAAACTCATTAATTATGAGTGGACTTTAGAGTATGAGCTAGGAAACAGTGTCACATCTTGTGATTCGTTAAATACACCTAGTATAAACTGTACTTTGGAAGAAAGTGGTGAAGTAAGAGTTAAGCTGACTGCAAAAACCAGAAATGGAGATGAAGTAACACTATATAGAATATTCAATGTTCTTGATATGGATCTTCCATTAAATCAAGCTCCAGTAATTGTTTTATCACTAAACTCCGAAAATAGTGATGAAGCTGTTGTTTCAACAAATCATTCCAAAGAAAAAGGAATTGTTAACTTTCCTGTTAACGAAGAAGTAACATTTAATTTCGCTGAAACTACAGATGATGTAGATGCAACTAATGAGTTAAGTTATGAAATTAAAATCGGAGATGATGGTAATTTTGAAAAAATAGATACTTCATATAAACATACATTTACTAAAACAGGATATTATACAATAACCCTAAAAGTAACTGATAAAAATGAAAATACTGCAACTAAAAAGTTTATTGCATTTATTAGTTGTAGTGACAATTCAGTTAATTTAGTTATTGATCCATCAAGAATAGCTATAACAAATGATTCAATTCATAATTTTTTCACCTATGATGCATCTAATGCCGTTTCAGGTGGAGATGCAACAAAATATAGATACAGATGGGATTACAATGGAGATGGAGTATATGATAGTGATTGGCTTGAAGAAGCTTCAATAAGAGAGTATACTGTATTTAAAGGAATCAGAAATGTAAAACTAAAAGTATGGGAACAAGCTTGTAATAATGTAGCTGAAGTTCATTTAACTGAAGTAGACCCTGCTCAATATGATTTCGTAATACCATTTGCTGATGCAGTTCCTGGAACATTGCAAGGCCCTCAGATTCCTGGTTACTTTTTTATTCAGGGACACCCAGAAGGAAAGGACAACTTTAAATCTACTATTACAGATGTAGATTTTATTGCAACAAAAGCGGACTCTTCTCCACCAGAAGAACAGTGGAGAGTACTATGTGATTACAGACCAAATAATGGTAAAGCAACAATTTCAATTAAAGGACTAAATCAATACGAAAGAGAAAAAGAAGATGGTGAGCTACATGGAGTATTATTAAAGCTTGATGATATTGATATATCTGGTTTTAGTAATACCTCAACAAATACTTTAAGTAATTTAAATGCAAATGTTAATAAATTAAACTATTATTCTGATGAAGAATATGATAAACTAAGTCGAGTTGTTTATCGTAAAGATGGTAATTGTGTTTCTCAACTCACTTTAACTGTTACAAGAGCACAAGGAAGTTGTGTAAGTGGCGGTTCAACATTTTCAGATGTTATAACCATTGATGGAACTTACTCATGTGAGAATCTCAAAGGAACAGATGGAAAGAATATTTTAATGAAGAAGGGTGCTTTCTATTGTGAAGTAGGAAAAGCTGACGCTTGTATTGGTGGCGGTGGCGGTGGCGGTGGCGTTCCACCAGAAGAGTTTTAATTATTAGAGTTTTGTATTTAACTATAGGAATAACTAGAGGAGTATTGAGACTCCTCTAGCTATATCCCTAAGTAAACAGTAAGGAGATTTAAAGTATGCTACATTTTTTGAACAGTGGTGGCCCTTTCATGTGGGTAATCATGAGTGTTTCTATTTTTGCGATTGCAATTATGATTGAGAAAATTTATTTTTTATTTTTTTATTACAAGCCAAGTGATTCTTTTTTTAAAGATGTAATTAAACATGTTAGAAAAAATGATTTACCTGCAGCAAAGTTATTGTGTAGTGGAACTAGTCATCCTCTTGCTAAAGTAATCTCTGTAATTTTAAATAATTACAATACATCCAAAGAAGCTATGGAATCTGAAATCAATAAAGAAATTCAGAAATTAATTCCGAAAGTTCAAAAACATACATCTTACCTACAAATGATTGGTAATGTATCTACATTACTCGGTCTTATTGGTACTATTCAGGGTTTGATATTATCATTTTCAAGTATCAGTGCTAAAGGAGCTGCAAATAAATCTGAAGCTCTTGCATCAGGTATTTCAACAGCGATGAATACAACTGCTCTTGGTTTAATTATTGCGATTCCATGTATTATTGCTTTTACTATTTTTGTAAATAATGAAACAAGTATTATGCAAAGATACAATGAAATTATAACTGAAATTGTTCATATTTTTGAATTTGAAACTAAAAGTCAAAAAAGTTAGTTAGGAAATAATATGGCAATAAAATTAAATGTTCCTAAAAAAGCTGAACAGGAAGTAGATGCTCTTCTTCCAATAATGAGTTTATTATTAATTTTAATCCCTGTTCTTGTTGGTAATATGGCTTTTTATCAATTACATTCAGTTAGCATTAATACACCTGGTGTTAGTAAAAACGAAAAAATTGATCCAGCTACCTTAGATAAGGCAACTGTTAAAGTCATGTTAAAAGTAAGAATTGATAAAGAAGTTTTTAATGTTGAACTCTTAGATGAAAACTCTGGAAATATTATAGAACAAAAAGAAATAGAAAGAGATAGAACCGGAGTTGTTTATCTTAAAAAAACTTTAAAGAAACTAACTGATGATTATAAAAAATTAGATGTAGTACTACTTTATTCATACAGTGACTTAAAATATGGAGATCTTCTACCTATACTTGATGAAGGAATAAGAACAGTAGTTAAAGAAGATAATAAACCAGCTCTTAAAATAGTTATTGTACCAGAGGGTTAAATATATTATGAATGATAAAAATTACTTCAGCACAGGAACAGCAGAAAGAAGCAGTAATGCAACAGTAAATATCACATCACTAATGGATGTTTTAACAATTATATTAATTTTTCTATTAACCAATTATTCAGATAATCCACCAGAACAAAATCCACCAGATGGAATGACAATCCCTATTATTGCTGCAAAATCAAATAAGAAAATATCAGGAACATTTTCAAAAGAAATAAGAATAGTTTTCTATAAAACAAAGTTAGAAGTAAAAGATGAAATCATTCCATTTGATGATTTTGATGCACAAAGTGATCAAATACTTGAACTTGTATCTAAAAAACTTACTGAATTAATAGAACCTCTTACTGAAAAGGAAAAAGGTCGTTCTGCTATTATTTTACTAGCTGATAAAGATATAAAATATAACATGATAAGTAGCTTGATACAGGCTGCATCAATTGCTGGTGTAACCCATGTTGAAATGCTTGGAACATTTGAAGAAAAGGAGTAATATGAAAATACTATATATTTTTTTACTATCTCTATTTGTTGTTAATATATATGCTAAGAAGAAACCAGCTCCGGCATCTGAGCCAGCAAAAACAGAAGAAGCAACAGAGGTAATAGAGGTTAAAGGTCAGAGTCGTAATTTTAATATGAAACTTGTATTAAGAAGTAAAAAAGATAAAATTTCATTTGTAAAAACAAGAAAGAATTACAGAGAAGAAATTTTATCCACAGAACCATAAATTAAAATATAACATAGGATATTAAAATATGTTAAATAGAGTCTTTAAAAATTATCAACTTTTTATAAGTCATAAAAACCAAGTATCAAACTTGGAAAGATTTTATCCTGTTATTCCCTTAAAAAAAGGAATGGCAGAGGATATTGAACTTGATTTATATAGATTACAGGTTATATCTAAGAAATCTCCTAAAAATGATACAAAAGTAATATTAGGAAATAAAACATACAGTATTAAATATGGTGAAATGTTGCCTATTAATACAGAGTATGGCACCTTAACTCTAAGAATAATAAATGACTGGACATTTAGTGCTAGTTTTAATTTCACTAAATTTTTCTACTATTCAATTGTTGCTCACCTTTTAATTATTGGAATATTAATGTTTCCAATGCTTTTAAAAGCAGAAAATAATAATCAGGAAGATAACAAAAAAACTGAAGAAAGAGTAGTAGAAATGCTAAAAAAGATTGAAGAAAAGGAGCCTAAAAAAGAAAAAGTTGAAAAACCTAAAAAAGAAGTAAAAAAGATTGTAGTACAAAAGAAAGAAAAAAAAGAGGGCTTTTGGCCTTCAAAAAAGAATAAAAAAAGAAAAAGAACAACAAGACGAACAACAAGGCGAACAACCAAAACTACTAATAATAGTGGGGGGAAAGTTACTAATAAAAATGTTGCTAAATCTCTTGATTTTTTAAATTCAGGTTCATCTAATAAAGTTGCAGTTAATACAGGGCCAGCAACAAAAGGCAAAACAATTAGTGCAAGAGGATTCGGTAGTAAAGGAATTGCTGTAAAAGGAATCTCATCAGACCGTTCGGCTTTAAAAGGTGGAGGTAATTATTCTGGTGCAATTGAAACTAAGGGTGTAAGAGGAGTTAAGTCTGCTAAATACAAGGGAAAAGGCTCAGGTAGCGGTTATAGTAAAACACTTAATAATATTGAAGGAAGAGTATCTGCAAAAACACTTGGTACTTCAAATAAAGGAAAGATAGGTGGCTCTTTAAGCCGTGCAGGAGGCTTAAGGTTAACAGGTAAAGGTAAGATATCACAGAAAAAGATACAAAAAGCAATTAATAAAAAAATGTATAGATTAGTTTATTGTTATGAAAAAGCATTATTGCGTAAACCAAACTTATCAGGTATTATAAAAATAAAATGGACAATTAAAAAAAATAGAAGAGTAAAAAATACAAAAATAGTAAGCTCTCAAATGAGAGATAGTAAACTTCATAAATGCTTAATGAAAGAAATAAGTAAAATAAAGTTTCCAGCACCAAAAGGTGGAGATGCAACTGTTATTTATCCTTTTAAATTTAAGCCTACATTGTAAATTAAACAGGAGGATTTGACTTTATGATTCTAATTAATAAAATATCAGTTATAATTATTATGATCTTACTTTTCACTATACCACTTAAAGCTACAGATAAAGTTTTAGGCGAATTAGATGGAGCAAAAGTATCATCACTGGAAACATCCCTGCCTTCAGACCACAATGCAATCAATTTAGGGACTGATTTCTTTCCATTTAATCCTTACTACAATGGTGTTGGAGCATTTTTAGGGTATCAGTACTATATTACTAAGAACTCTGCATTTGAAATAATCAGGTTTACATACATATACTCTATTCAAACTGATTTAACTAATCAATTAGCTGAAAAATATGGAGTAGCTCCAAAAGAGATTGAAAGATTATTTCTTGTTCTTAAATCAAGCTATAAATATTATCTTAGTTATGGTAAATCTTTATTGTTTAATGAATATATAAATAATTTCAGAGTTGGTTTTATTATTGGACCAGGATTAGCTTTTACTAAAAAAGGCTCATTATCCCATACAAAATTCTTGGCAAATCTAGGAATTGTCATTGAAACATATATTGGAAAATCTCTACTATGGTATTTTGAGTTTCAGGATTCAGTAACAATTGAAAAGGATTGGGTAACCTATCCTTCTTTTACCCTTGGCCTTAAGAAGATGTTTTAATATGAAAAAAATAACTATTTTAAAAAAAATAATAATGATAATTTTACTTCTTTTATTTATTCCAGTTAATCTTAATGCGACATCAAGATGGACTGGTGAAATACCTGAAAAGTGGAAAGACAGTAAAAAATGGAAAACTCTTTTAAATGATTTAATAAAAGAAAAAAAATACTATAGTGCAATGGCAGCAGCAAATAGAATGCTTCTCTTATTCAACGAACTTGAAGTTAAAGAAACAGCCTATAAAACTATTATAAAAATAACAGATGAAGGATATCCTTTTCAAGTAAGAAAAGTTTATATTTATGGAGATATTGAGCCCAAAATGGGCTATGACTTTATAAATAATTATAACTTTTATAAAGCTTATGTTAATGAACAAAAAGGACTTCATAAATGGGCAGAGCACTATTTTTCAAAAGTTGACAAAGATAATTTCCATAAATACTTGTTCTATAAAGCAATTAAACTATATGAAGCCAATAAGCTATATGATGCATTACAAATTTTAAAAAGAGTTTTAAAACTTGAATTAAGCGAAAATCAAGCTGCCTTTGCTAAAAAAACAGCAAGAACTATGGCAAGAATATACTTTGAATTAGAAGAATATCAAATAGCATTGGATATATACAAAAACTTCCTTCTTAAAACCAACCCAATCAGATCTACAGATTGGCTTGAAGCAGCCTGGACTTTATATCATTTAAAATACTATAACAGAGCACTTGGAATGCTATATAACCTTGAATCCAAAACATTTTCTGAAGTTATACATCTAGAAAAATTTATTTTAAGAGCACTAATTTATAGAAAACTATGTCAAACAGATTTAATGGAAGGTTTACTAAATAGTTTTATTAAAAACTTTGGATACATAATAAATGGTGTAAAAACGGGGAAATTAATATCCAGTTTTAAAGGTTTGGAAATTCTTTCAAGTGAACAAAATAAAGAATATTTTAAATATAGATATCTAAAGAAAAAAATATCAACTGAATATAAAGCTATCATTAAGAAGAATAAAGATGGTGATTTAGATATAAATATAGAGCTGTATAAGTACCTTGCAACAACAGAAAAAAGTATTCTTGAAAAGAATGCTCAGATGTTTGAGGATAAAAGTAAACATCAAGCAGTTAAGTATTTAGTTTTATTATATGAAAATTTAAGATTTTTGAAATATGATGTTGTTTTAGAAAAATTTAATCCAAATTCTATTTTTATTAAGCCTGAAAAAATAAATCTGGACTCAACATCAACTGAAAAAAGAACTTTTTCATTTTATTGGCCTCAAAAAGGAGATTATTGGGCAGACGAAAGACTTTATTATAAAACTTGGCTAAAGAATTTATGTCAAAATGAAGAATAAAATTGGAGAATAAAATGAGAACTTTTTTTACAATATTATTATTATTATTTTATACAACAGTATTTTCACAGGTTACAACTATTTATAAAAATGATTATACTAAGATATCATATAAGAAAAAAAAGAAAAAAAAATATAGAAAAAAGAAAAAATCAAAAAAGAAAAAATCAAAAAAGAAGTCAAAAAAGAAGTCAAAAAAGAAAACACATAATACGACTTCCCAAAAAGGAAATATTAAAACCAACTCAACAACAACATCTACAACTACTGATGGAAATAAAACTCAAAAAACAGGTTCTTTATCATCAGATAAAGATAATGCTACAAGTTCAGTTCAGAGTAAAATAAATATAGATATAAAGAAAAAAAAGAAAAAAAAGAAAGTTATTAGAAATAAAAAAGCTACTGATTTCAAATCAAAACTTTCACTTATGCTGGACTATATAAATAAATCAATAGAAATTCTAAAAAAACAAATTACAGATAACCCAAATGCACCATTTTTAGCAGATTTATATCTTGAATTAGGTAATTTATATAGCCAAAAATCAAATACCCTTTACTATATTCAAATGGAAAGAATGGAAAGCGATAATGACTCAGGCTCTCAAAAAAAGTTTTCTATTGTTGTAGAAGCAAGTAAAGAAGCTATATCAATATATGAATTAATTGTAAGAGATTTTCCTGATTACCATAGAATTCCAGAAGTATTATATTTACTTGCCTTAATAAATAGCTCAATTGATAATGAAGCTAAATTTTTAGTTACTGCAGAAAAACTAGTTAAAACATATCCTAAATCTAAAGAAGCAATGCAGGCAAGAATGCTACTTGGACAATTTCATTTTCATAAAGGAGATTATGAAGAAGCATTGAAATTATTCAAACCAGTTTCTAATTCTTCATTCAATTTTGTTAAAAATCAAGCAAAATATAATATGGGGCAAGCTTACATAAGGCTTGACAAACCTAAAAAAGCTCTAAAATATTACAGAGAAATTATACTTGATGAAAACCTTGAAAAAAATGGAAGAACAGATGAAATATCTATTAAAAACAGAACAGTAAATACTTCTTTAAAAAAAGACGCACTCATTGATTCGATTCGTCCATTTACAACAATATATCCTAATTATAAAAAACCTGAGATATATTATGCCAAACTAGCTCCAAATGAAATATTATATCAGGAAGTTATAGAAAAACTAGCATTTCGATATATTAATATAAAAAAATATCAATCAGCTATAAGATTACTTAGGGTATTAAGTGAAAGAACCGTTGATCCTGAAAAAGTTATTAATATATATCAGGAAGTATTAACAATAATTCCTCTCGATAAAAGAATTAATATTGAAGTTGAGGAAATAAGATTTGTACTAGAAAAATTCTACATGTGGTTTTCTTTTTATAAAATCAATCCTAAATTAAAAAAAGTTGCTACAAAATTCATCGAAATTCAAATAAGAGAACTTGGTACAAGAAATCATGATATCGCGAAAAAAACAAAAGGAAATAAAAAAGAAAAATATTTAAAAAAAGCAGAGCAGTTTTACTTACTTTACTTAGGCTACTTTAAAAAAGAAAGAAATACTCCTAAAATAGCAATAAATCTAGCAGATGTTTATTATCGTTTAAAAATGTATCCAGAAAGTGGAGATTATTATCTGAGAATTGTTAACAATGAATTCGGAAAATCAAAAAAATCTAATAAAGAATTAATAGAAAATGCTTTAAATTCACTACAAAAAGAAAAAACATATACATTTTATGAAAACACATTAAGAAGAGGCTTATTATTAACTGCAGTTAAAACATATTTTAAACTTGATAAAAATAAAAAAAGAAATGACCAGCTAAATTTTATACTTGCAAAAACAAAATTTGAACAAGGAATGTATAATGAAGCCTTAAACGACTTATATGTTTTTGTTAAAAAATTCCCTAATAGTAAATATGTTGTTGATTCAGGTGAGTTAATATTAAACTACTTTAATACAAGTGGAGATTATCAGGGGCTTGAAAAATGGAGTGGGAAATTATTATCTTTAAATTTTAAGGATAAAAATTTTAAGGCAAAACTTGAAAAAATTAGAAAGCAAGCTAAATTAAAAACATTGGATACAGATATTCAGAATGATAGTAATTATAATGCTTTTTATCAAAGCAGATCTTATTATAAATTCGCATTAAATACAAATGATAAAGAATTAAAAAATATTGCACTAGAAAGAGCTCTTTTAAAAAGTAGAGAAGAAAGAGATATAGATTTATTCTTTAAAACTGCAAATTATTTAAAATCAAAAGAAACTAATAAAAAGAAAAAACTATCTATATATAATTCAATTGCTAATGAATATATATATATGGGAAGACATCCTTCTGCTTTAAAAACATTTACAGAAATGTATAAATCTAAGGAATTTTCAGATAAAGTAAAAAAAGAAGCTTTTATAAAGAGTTTTAGTATAGTTTTATCTCTTAAACACTATAGTAAGTTTAAAGATTTTATGAAATCTTCATATTTTAGATATGTTAATGAAGATCTAAAAGAGCAATTAATGCAATCTCTTGTTTCTGCTACAAGCTCTGGAGTTACTCTTGATTCATATTTAATAAATTATCTAATAAAAAATATACAGGAAACATCTCAAATCACATCATTATATAGAGTAAAAAATACTTTAAATAAATCTATTCTAAATAAAGTAAATTCTAAAATAAATTCGATTTGTAGAGAAGACAACGAAGAAGCTGTTTGTTTATGGAAATATGCTGAAAAACTTGAAAAACAAAAAGTAAATTATTTGGCAACACTTAAAACAGCATCATTATCATCAAATGATATAGGTAAATATGGAGAAGGTTTTGTTAAATTAATCAATCCATACTCAGAAATAATAAGATCAGATGACAGCTTGTTAAGAGTTTATATTATCACTCAGTATATGGAATTATATAATGAATTTGCTAATTACTTAAATAAAGTAGCCCAAAAAAATGCTGATTTAAAAACAGCATTAACAGAAAAGGCTAATGAAAGCCTTAAAACAAAGGAAGAATATTCAAAAGCATGTAAGGAAATTGTTAATAATTCTGAAATATTTATTTCTATTGCAAAATACTGTAATGGAAAAGAAACAGTTACAATAAATAAAATATTTAGCTTTAAAAACAAATTAAAAGGAAATTATAGTTTCACTGAATATAATAAAAATGAACCTCTCTCATTTCAAAAGCAAATGCTAGTAGATAAAAATGGTGATACCTATCTTGACTTGGCAGACAGCTATTTAACAGCTAAAAAATATAATCTAGCAAATGCTGTAGCAATGTATGGTATGTCTCTGTTTAATGAAAAATCAGATAGCTTCTCTGCTATTTTAGGTTGCAGTGCCTTAAATCTAGGGCTTTTAAATGAAGCAAAATATTATCTTTCAGATGCAAATGACTATCAAGGGCTTAAAACAAAATGTCAAGAAGAGCTAAAGGCACTTGAGGAGGAAAATTAATGTATAAAAAAATAATATATAATATTTTATTAGTCTCTTTAATTATAATGAGTATTTTTTATACCAACTCAAGCATTTATGCTTTAAGTAAGGATTTTGATTATACTGAGAGTGAATTTTTAAAAGAATATCCTCAATTAAATAAATTTATCTATGAAAAACCACATTCCAATATATACTTAGGAATAGGAATAACACCTCTTGCAATGACAGATAACAGATTTATATTTTCAGGTAGTTTATTTCAACTTCATTATATTAATCATAAATGGGATATTGAATTATTGAATATATCTATAGGCTTAAACCAAGCAGAGGATAATACATACTCATCATATCATTTTATAATAAGAACAGCTCCTAAAATGAAGGTATATAAAAGTTTAAGTATCGGAGCAATTGTTGGATGGGAATTTGTAAGCTTCCCTAAGGTTATGAAAAAAGAGTATAAAAATCAATATTTTACACCAATGGAACCATTTTCTTCAACAGGTGCAATCCTTGGAATAATACTATCACAAGAATTTAAATATAATAAAAAATATATAATAAAAATAAATGAATTTATATATAGGGAATTCTATTCCGTAGATGAAGCTAAATATTCATGGAAGTATTGGTTTGAAGATGAACAAATAGAGCAAGACCCTGATAAAAAAGCAATTGCCCCAAGTTTTGTTGGAGGTTTAGAGATTTCTATTCTCTTTTAAGGAAGATTATGTTAAAAACAATTTTTTATATAATAATTACCATACTTATACTATCTGGATGTGAAAAAGAAGTTACTGGAACAGGTAAATTAAACGAAGGCTGTAAATCAGATAATACTTGTTCAAAAAACCTTTACTGCAATATGGAAAACAAAAAATGTGAACCCTGCTCAGTTGACAGTAATATTCTTGCTCTATGCGAAGAAAACCAATGCTTTATATCTAAGGGAGATTTTTGTATGGGATGTCAGGATATGGATGGTGTTTATTGCAAAGATGATGAACTACCTTATCATAAAGTCTATTTAAAACCATATAAAATAGACCAATATGAAGTAACCGCCGAAGAATACAAAGAATGTGTTGACTCTGGCCATTGTGATATTAAAAATGTATATTTAAAGGATTCGAAAAAATGTAATTATAATGTTACAGGTAAAGAAAAGCATCCAATGAATTGTGTTAATTGGTTAGGAGCCGATGAATACTGTAAATGGAAACATAAAAGACTACCTACTGAAGCAGAATGGGAAAAAGCTGCACGCGGCAATGATGGAAGAGTTTATCCATGGAGTAGCAGTGATTTTGGGTGCAACTACTCTATTGTTGATGTAGATGATATTTTAAATAATGGAAATGAGGGATGTGAAAAAAATAGTACATCAACAGTAGGTTTTACTGCTGGAGCGAGCCCTTATGGCCTTCATGATATGAGTGGAAATGTCATGGAATGGGTAAGTGATTATTATAGTAGTAAATATTACTCTGAAATAGGTGATAATGATACAGATGAATTTAAAGAAATGGAAAATCCAGAAGGCCCGAAAACAGGTACATCTAAAGTACTAAGAGGTGGTAGCTGGAGAACTTACGGGGAATTTACATATACCTTCAGAAGAGAAAGATATGTGCCATCATTTGGACATGATGACTATGGTTTTCGTTGTGTTGAAGAAATTCCCGATTCAGAATAAAAATATACTACCTACCTAATGCCTTAAAAGCAAGGGCATACATTTTTATCTGTTTAACAACTTGAGCTACACCATTACTTCTTGTCATTGATAAATTCTCAATAAGGCCTGAATCAATTAAAAAACTATCTTTTAAAGAAAGTATTTCATCAGGTGTTGAAGAAGAATATATTTCGTTTAATATAACTAATATTCCTTTAATTATTGCAGCTTCTCCATCAATAGTAAAATATAGTTTACCTTCTTTAAACTCAGGATACACCCAGACTTCAGATTGACAACCATTTATTTTATATTTATCTATTTTTATACTTTCAGGCATTTCGGAAAGTGTTCTTCCTTTTTGAATTAAATATTTATATTTTTGATCTTTATCTGTTTCAATAAATTCTTTTAGTGCTTTATCTTTTTTTTCATCTATCATAACTACTCCTATTAATATTTATAAATAATATAAAATTTTAAATAAATTCCTTCTGGAAAAAATGGATTCATTGGATGGTCTATTGAATTAAATCTTTTCTCTAAAATTGATATTTCACAATTTTCCTTTAGTGCAGCCTGATAAATAGCAAATTCAAAATCTTCCTGTTTTACCACGGAAGTACATGATGCTGAAAACAATAAACCACCATTTTTTAAATTTTTCAATGCAAATCTATTTAAATTAATATATTGTTTTACTGCTCTTTTTTTATTTTTTAAATTTTTAGCAAGAGCAGGAGGGTCCAATACAATTGCATCAAATAACTCATTAAATTTATAATCATCAGCAACCATTTTAAAGATATCACCCTCTATAAACTTATGATTCTCTTCATTCATTTTATTCAACTCTAAATTCTTTTGGTATTGAACAAGAGCTTTTTTAGAGATATCTAAATTTATTGATTCACAATTACAGTTTTTCAAATGGAGATTAAAACCACCATTATAACCAAACATATTTAATAACTTCCCTTTTTTAAAATACTTTGCAACAGCCTTTCTATTTTCTCTTTGATCTAGAAATGTTCCAGTTTTTTGAGAATTTTCAAAATCTATTTCAAATAATATATCATTTTCTTTTATTATTTTACTATTTATAATTTCACCATATAAAACTTCTTCATAAGGCTTTAATCCTTCTATTTTTCTAGCTTGAATATTTGATTTATTAATTATTGCCTTTGGAGCATATAACTCAATCAGAGCTTCTTTTATAAACATTTTTAAATTTTCCATCCCTGCAGTGTGAAGTTGAATTACAAAATAATCATCATATCTATCAATAATTAATCCAGGAAGATAAGAATTTTCACCAAAAATCAACCGATAAGCATTAGTTTTATTTGTATCAACTACAGTTTCAATTAATTTCTGTGATTTCTTAAATTTATTTATAAAAAAAGCAGTATTTATTTTTTCATTTTCATTTTTTGTTAATACTCTGTAAGCAATGCTTGTTTTATTATTATAATATCCTCTTGATATAAACCTTTCTTTATAATATAAATCCACCACTGAACCTGTACCGATATCATCATAAGTTTTATTTAATGCTCCACTAAAAAACCATGGATGAGGAGAATTAATAAGTCTTTCTTTTTTTAAAAATATTTTTTCATACATATTAGTAACCTAAAATAAAGAGTTGTATTATATTTTAAAATGATTTTAATTGCAAAGAGAAAATTTTAAAATTGTTTAATTTATTTATGGAAGAGGAATATCTCCACCACCAGGAAGGTCGCCACCACCAGGAATACCTCCTCCACCAGGAAGGTCACCACCACCGGTTCCAACACACTGACCATTAATACAAAACTGCCCTGGAATCATACAATCATCATTATTTTCACAAGTATTTCCACCATTATTAGGAAAGCACATACCAGCTAAACAGGTTTGCCCCATATAACATCCATTATCATCTTCACAACCTTTACATGAGCTCTGTCCAAAAAATGACTGACATTCAAGCCCTTCTTTACAATCATCAGCAGTTTCACAATGTCCATCGGTATAATAACAATCACCACTCATGAAATCACATGATTTACCTTCATCACACTGGTCATCAGAAAAACACCTTCCTCCATTATTATTATCAGAAGAACAATATTTTAAAAATCCCATTAAGTCCTGACATGTTTGGTCATCTGGACAATCTCTATCTGATTCACAACCAGTACAATACCCAAACTGGCATGTTAATCCAGCTGTACAATCCATATCAGATTCACAACCACTGCCACCGTATTCACATGTATTTGTATCAGGGTCACAATGCTGTCCAGGGCCACAGTCTGCATCACTATAGCAAACATCTGGTGCTGTAATACATTCATGAGTACTCAAATCACAAGTTAAACCGAAATCACAATCTCTGTCGCTATTACAACCTTCTTGAACAGGAATACATTCATGGGTGTTCATATCACAAATTAAACCGAAATCACAATCTCTGTTATCTCTACAACCTTCTTGAGGAGGAACACACTTATGTATTTCAACATTACAAACGAATCCACTTTCACAGTCATTATTTGTTTCACAACCAGATGGTTTTGGAACACAAATATGTTTATCCATTCTGCATATAAAACCTTCATCACAATCAGCATTATTATTACATTCACTTGGCTTTGGAACACAAATATGTTTATCTATTCTGCATATAAAACCTTCATCACAATCAGTATTATTATTACATTCAACCATTTCTTCACATTTATTAGTTACTTTATTACAAAATTCATTTTCATTACAATCTTCTTTTGAATTACATGAATCAGATTTATCTCTACAATAACCATCTTCTGAACAATATTGTCCATTAAAACAGTCACCATCTGTAGTACATTCTCTATAATCCTTACATTCTCCCAGCTCTCTATCACAATATTGATTTTCTAAACAATCAATTAAATCACATGGATTTGGTTTTTCACATTTATTATCATTTGGAAAACACTGTGCTAAGCCAGTGTTATTACCTGAATTATCTTTTATTTCCTTACACTCAAAACCATCAGGACAACTATGGGTATCATCGCAAAATGAAGAACAAAATTTACCATTCTCTAATGTCATACATAAATCTATTCCACAATCACCATGATTATTACATTCTTCGCATAAATGTGGAGTATATTTAATACATTTTTTATTAATTGGTTCACAAATTTCATCTTCTTCACAATTACAAACTTCCAGTTTTTCACATTTATGGGAATTTGGGTTACAAAATTCATCTACACTACAATCATTTTGAGTTGTACATTCTGTTACTACTTCATCATCCTTATCACCCGCTTCTTGTGCTCTATCCAAACACCCTGTTGTTAAGAAAAGCATTATAAATATCGCTAAAATAGAATATTTCATGGTTTAACCTCATAAAAGTACATTAGATTATAGTTTCTTATTTAAAAAAAGTCAAAGAAACTTTAAAAATTGACAAATATCTAAAATAATATTAGACTATTATATGTTAGTTGTAGGAGGATAGATGAAAATTATATTCTTGATATTAATATCTTTATTTATTTTGATATCTTGTGACAAGGGCTCTGTTGAACCTGATATAGTTGTTGTTTCAAATGCAGATGCCTTTAAAGAAGCTGAAAGACTTAAGAAAAAATTTGCTCAAAGAAGTAAAAGACAAAGAGATTTTACAAAAAATTCAATAGCAAAACAAGGAAAAAGAAGACAATTTCTTGATGATACATCAGAATTACAAAAAACAGATGAAGAAAAGATCAATTATTATCTTAGCATTGCAATTCAAGCTGATAAAGTTGTAAATTTTTTAGATGCTAGAAAATACTCTAAAAAGGTGCTTGAATTAGAGCCAAGAAATGCAGAAGCAAAAAGAATTTACAAAAAATATTCAAGAATGGCAGCTGTTCCAAATGCTGATACAGTTATTAAAAGAGCTGAAAAGAAAAGTAAGAAACTTCTAAAAATATTTACAAATAAAAACTTTAAAAAACTTTCTCTTGAAGAAAGAAAAAGAAGAACAAATTATTTATTTAGAAATGAAAAATATACTTATGGTATGAGAAATGGTAAACCCAGAATTGTAAGAAAAGTTGGTAGATAAACCTTATAGACTCTCTTTTATTCTCTCTATAAAAGCAATGAAATTAAAATCTTTTTCAGCAGATGTAAATATCGCTCTAGGATATAATCTTTTTAAAAAACTAAGTTCATCTTTTGAAATTAAATCTACTTTATTAAAAACATAAATAACTTTTCCATTTATTAAATCAAGGTCATCTAAAATTAGATTAACAGACTTCATTTTATTTAAATAATCTTCGTCAGAAGGGTCTATTACATGTAAAATTAAATTACTAAATTTAATTTCTTCAATTGTAGCTTTGAAAGCCTGAAACAACTCCTTAGGAAGCTCTTTAATAAAACCAACTGTATCACTGATAATCAATTTTTTATTTTCATAAACTAATGATTTACTTGTTGTATCAAGAGTTGCAAATAATTTATCCTCAACAATTACATTGGATTTTGTAATTCTATTTAGTAAAGTGGATTTACCAACATTTGTATATCCTAGTAAAGAAATAATAGCATTGTTTCCTGAAATTCTTTTTTTACGCTGTAAATCTCTTTTATTCTCAATTTTCTTTAATTTATCACTCAACAATTTAATTCTTTTTTGAATTCTTCTTTTATCTACTTCCAGTTTACTTTCACCAGGCCCTCTTCCTCCAATACCACCACTTAAACGGGATAAGGCATTTGCCCTTTCTGAAATACGAGTAGAAAGATATTTTAATTGTGCTAATTCAACCTGTATCTTTCCATCATTAGATTTTGCTCTTTGAGCAAAGATATCTAAAATAAGCATATTTCTATCTATAATCTTTTCATCTAAATAATTAGTTAATGTTCTTAGCTGTGCTGGTGTTAAGGTATGATTAAATATCAATAAATTACAATTCAATTTATTTGACAACAGTAATATATCATCAAGTTTACCAAGCCCAATTATTGTTTTGGGATTTGTTTTTTTTCTTTGAACAATCACTCTTAAAACATTTACTCCTGCAGTATAAGCAAGAGCTTTTATTTCTTCTATTGAGCTATCAATTTCTTTTTTAGGTTTATTTGAAACATAAATGATTATCGCATTTTCTTTATTATCAATATTAATTTGTTCATCTACTTTTTTATGGAAGTCATCTTCTATTTCTTTAATTATATTTAAAAAATTAATATTTGTTTCATGAATGGAAACAGGTTTGAGGTATCTGTAACTTTCTCTAGCAGAAGGCTCAATCATTGCAGAATAAATTAAATCAGGCTCTCCAGCTGGCGTCATTGTTAAAACAGAAACCATATCAAGCCTAAGCTTATATAAATCAGTTAAATCATCAATATTTAATTCTTCATAATTAAGCCTTGTATGAAAAAGCCTTAGTCCCCTAAATCTTTTCCCTCCACTTCTAAATCTTCCTAAATCAGGAATAAATATTTTATTACTATCCCCAACAATCACAAATACAACCTTTCCTCTTCTATCAATAATAACTGCAATAATTTTATTAATTTCTCTTGAAATCATATTTAATTGCTTTGCAACAAAAGTTGATACAATTTCATCTTTTTGAATACTTCTACTATAAACAGATTCTAACTGTTTAATTACAGATGCCTTTAATCCATTAATATTACCATATACTTTTTTTGACATTTTCCTCCATAAATTAAGTAATAATATAGTAACATATATAAACGACCGTAACAAGTAAGCCCATTTGGTAATTGACATTTTTTTTTCAAAATATATAATAATAAAATGTTTAATGATGGAATAAATAAAAAAATATTATTTTTTACAGGCGGAACAGCTCTAAGAGAAATAGCATCTGAATTTTCTATTACAAATAATTTAACAATGGTAAACATTATTACAGCTTTTGACAGTGGAGGAAGTAGTGCTGTAATAAGAGAAGAATTTAATGTATTAGCAATTGGAGACATCAGAAATAGATTAATTTCACTTATATTAAAAAAACAAAATAAAGAAACCTCTAATTTACTAAAATATAGATTTAATAATAATTATGATAATAAAAAATTACAAAAAGAGTTAAATAAATTTATTGAATTAAATCATCCTCTTATAAAAAATATAGAAAATAAATACAAAGTATTTTTTGCAAAATCATTAAAAACCTTTAATGATAAAAAAACTGATAACTTCATATTACAAAATGGCTCTGTTGGTAACTTTATAATACTTGGAAACTATTTAAAAACACAGAATATATATGACACAATTGGAACTATCAGAACATTACTTTCTGTAAAAGATGAAATACTTCCAGTTACAGATGAATCTTTACACATTGGAGCAATTTTAGAAAATAATCAGGAAATTATTGGTCAGCATAATATTACAGCCAAAGAAACACCCCAACTAAACTCAAATATTAAAAAAATTTTTTTATTAAAACAAAAAATAAATATCAACAATCTAATAAAAGAAAAAATAAAAGAGTCTGATTTAATAATTTATCCAATGGGAAGTTTTTATACATCAGTTTTATCAAATTTCCTAGTAAATGGAATTAATCTTTCAATAAAAAACAATAAAAACAATAAAATTTATATTCCCAATACATTTTTTGACCCAGAGATAAATAATAGAAGCCTTAGTTTTCAGGTAAATGAAATCCTTAAATATCTGCACACAAATACACCTCAAAATTATCTTAACTATATTATAGTTGATAAAAACCATAATTATCCATTTAAACTAGATTACGAAAATATAGATAAAAATATAAAAATAATAAAAACTGATATAATCAACAAAAATGATTCCCCTAAAATTTCTGCAAATAAAATAATTAAGGAACTAAAAAAATTACTCCATTAAAAACTTCAACATTTCTTTTATTTCTGTTGTAGGCTTTTTACACATTCCATCTTCACACACATAAGCAGTAGCTTTTCCATTTAACGAAATTTGCTTTTTAACAAAAGGAAATAGTTTTTCAATAATATTTCTATCATATTTATCTCCTAAATCCTGATATAAAATCACAGTTTTATATGGATAATAATTTTCATTTAATGATTTTAAAAGTTCCTTAGTATCCTTATTTTCTAAACTACCAGTAATTACAACTTCTTTATAATCAGATAAAAAATTATCTAAAGTATCAAGAGTTTGAGTATATCCAATGGGATACCTTTTTGCTGTTTCTAAAATACGATTCAAGGATATTTCTACATATTTTTTATACTTAGAATCAAAAGAAGAAAGTTTTTGCAAAATATTTACAGCAATTGATTGCCCAGAAGGTTTAGCTCCGTCATAAAAACTCTCTGTTTTTTCAGGAAGTTCTTCATCAGAATTTTGAGCAGTTATAAACTTATTTTCATCCCAGAATTTATCAATCATCATATCAGCATAAAATATAGTATATTCTAGGTATTTTGCATCAAGTGTTGCTTCATAGTAAGAGAAAAGAGCCATTGTAAAATAGGAATAATCTGTTAAAAATCCTTTTATATTTGTTTTATAGCTTCTTATTAATTCTTTTTTTTCATTTCTCATGTTTTTTAATATAAAGTCAATTATTTCTTTACTACTCCTAATGTATTTTTCTTCATTTAATATATGGCCGGCATCACTTAATGCCCATGCAAGCATGGCATTCCAATGAAGTAATATCTTTATATCCTTATGAGGCTTTATTCTTTTATCTCTAATCTTTAATAACTTTTTATTTATGTTTTTTAATTCTTTATTTTTATTATTTGATAAAATTAAGTTTTGAGTAATATTTAAAATATTTTTTCTCTCAAAATTTCCATTGTCTGTTACGCTATAATAATCAAGTACCCACTTTTCATCTTTATTTAAAATACTACTAAGTTCCTGTTTACTCCAAACATAGTACTTACCTTCAACACCATCACTATCTGCATCCTCAGCAGAATAAAAAGCACCTTCTCTATTTTTCATTACTCTATTTAAATACTCATATATTTCATCAATTACATATTTATATTTATTATCTTTTGTAATTGAATAAGCTTCTGTAAGAGATAGAATATACATTGCCTGGTCATAGAGCATCTTTTCAAAATGAGGAACCAGCCATTTCACATCTGTTGAATATCTATGTATTCCATAACCAATCTGGTCATATATCCCACCATTTCTCATAGCTTCAAGTGTTTTTAAAGCAATATCCAATCCTACTTTATCATCTTTTTTATTTGAATATTTCAATAGAAATCTCCATTGATGAGGAGAAGGAAATTTTGGAGCTCTTTGTAAACCATAGTATTTTATATCATAATGAGTTTTAAAGATATTTATAGCATTTTCAAGTATATTTTCAGAAATATTATTAAATTCACTCTTTTTATACTCAGTTTTCATTGCATCCATTATATGCTTAGTTGTTCTTGAAATTTTAAGCCTGCTATTTATCCATTCATTTACTACACTGTTTAATAAATGTATAAAATTATTCTTCGGAAAATATGTTCCTGCAAAAAAAGGTTCTTTATCAGGAGTCATAATAATAGTTAAAGGCCAGCCTCCCCTTCCAGTCATTTTTTGAGCAACATTCATATAAAACTCATCAACATCAGGTCTTTCTTCTCTATCCACTTTTATTGCAATAAAATTTTCATTTAGAATTCTAGCTACATCATCATGCTCAAATGATTCATGTTCCATAACATGACACCAATGACAAGTTGAATACCCAATTGATAAAAATATTGGTTTATCATATTTTTTTGCTTTTCTAAAAGCATCACTACCCCAAGAATACCAGTTAACTGGATTATCTTTATGTTGTAATAAATATGGGCTTGTTTCTGAGCTTAAATGATTAAAATCATCACTAAATTTATTATTATTTTCCATTACTTTTACCTTTTCACATCCTAAAGTCATAAATAACAATAGAATTACTATAATTTTCATAAAAACACCTACTTTAATACCCCAGTAAACCAATAGAGTATTAAAGACTAGCATTATTAAATTTATTTATCAAGTTATAAATTAATCTTTTTAAGAGAGTTATTTCATTTTGACAATTTCTACTTTTGCCTTATTTTTTACTATAGAATTTTCAGAAATGAATCCTGCAACCAGTGTATTGGCATAAACTCTTGAGTTTTTACCTAAAAAACAACCAGGTGAAGTAACTGCATTGCAACCTATTTCAACATCATCAGCCAAAATTGCACCAAGTTTTTTTAAACCAGAATTATGCTTATTCCCATCATTATCCTTTACCATTACAATAGAAGTATCAATCTTTAGATTTGCAAGTTTTGTTCCTGCTCCTAAATTAACTCTATTACCTAAAATACTGTCTCCAACATAAGCAAAATGAGCAGCCTTTGCACCATTTAGAAAGATAGAGTTTTTAACTTCTGTTGCATGGCCAATTACACAGTTATCACCAGTAATAACCCCCCCCCTAATATAAGCACCTTGCCTAATTTGGCAGTTTTTGCCTATAATTGTAGGGCCTTTTATATATGCACCAGATTCTACTACTGTACCTTCTCCAATAAAAATCATATCATCAGCCAAATAAGCACCATCTTCAATAATACCTTTAATTTCAGGTTTAATATTAGCTTTAATAAAATTCTTTAATCTACTTCCTAAAACATCAAACAAACTATCAGTATTAAAAAGTTCTTTAAAATCAATATTTTCTAAATCAAAATAATTTTCCGCCTTAAAAACAGTCATATTCCTCCATAAATAATATATTTAATCTTTACTAAATAAATCAACAATTGCTTCTGAAATAATAACACCAGGCAATAAAAGAACTTTTAAATTTAATAAAAATCTATTCCAGTCATCAGTATAATCAAACGGACGATTAATTAATCCACCAAAATATCCTAAATTATTCATATCTGGCTTTGGACGAATCAAATAAGCAACTACAGAGTAAATAACCAAACCAATTGTTGCCTTAATCAAAACTCTTTTTCCTTGTATTGGAACCATATATTTATACATAAGAAAATAATAAGCTGAAATAATTAGAAGCGATACAAATAACCGAAACATCAAAGAATTCTTCTGTATTCTATGGCTTTCTCTAAGCATTTCAGATTGCTTAATTTGGTCAAATTTATTTCCTACATTATTATTTATCTCTATTCTACTATTATAAGATTTTTTAAAATCTGTTTTTTTAGTATCAGGTTTTTTCTCAATACTTTTAGTAAAATCTAATTCAAATTTATCATCATCTTTCAATTTATCCCCCCAAATTTAAAATTTAACTTTTAATAACTTTCATACCTCTCATATAAGTTCTTAAAGCTTCAGGAACAATAATAGAACCATCTTTTTGCTGATAATTTTCAAAAATTGCAACTAAAGTTCTTCCAACTGCAAGTGCAGAGCCATTGATTGTATGAGCAATTATATTTTTCTTGGTATCTTTATTTTTATATCTTATTTTTGCTCGTCTCCCCTGGAAGTCCAAAAAATTAGAAACAGAAGAAATTTCTCTATATTTATTTTGACCAGGTAACCAAACCTCAATATCATAACATTTTGATGCTGAAAACCCTAAATCACCTGTACACAACTCAATTACTCTATAGTGTAAATTTAACTTTTGTAATATCTTTTCTGCATCAGCCAAAAGAGCTAAATGTTCTTTTTCACTATCTTCAGGTTTTGTTATTTTAACCAATTCTACTTTATTAAATTGATGTTGTCTAATTAAACCTCTTGTATCTTTTCCTGCACTTCCTGCTTCCTTTCTAAAACATGCAGTATAAGCAACCATTTTTAAAGGAAGATTTTCCTCTGGTATAATTTCATTTTGATATAAATTTGTTACAGGAACTTCTGCTGTTGGAATAAGATAATATTCCATTCCATCAATTTTAAAAGCATCATCAGCAAATTTAGGAAGCTGCCCTGTTCCTATCATTGCTTCTTTATTAACAATAAAAGGAGGAAATATTTCATCGTATCCATTATCTAAATGATTATCAATCATAAAGCTAATTAAAGCTCTTTCCATTGTCGCAGCAGCTTTTTTCATAACAGTAAATTTAGTTCCTGTTATTTTACTTCCTCTTTCAAAATCCATAAGATTTCCATTTGGGTCTAAGTCCCAGTGATTTTTAGGATCAAAATCCAAAACAGGTTTTTCCCCCCAGTATCTTAAAACAACATTATCTTCCTCTCCTTTACCTAATGGTACATCATTTTGAGGTAAATTAGGTAAAAACATTACAAGCTCATCTAATTGTTCCATAACTTCTGCAAGCTTTACTTTAGCCTCTTTTGATGCAGAAGAAATATTTTTCATTTCATCTCTTTTTTGAAAAAACTCTTCAGATTTTTTATCAAGCTTGGCCATTAAATGCTTATTTTGATTTAATTTTTGCTGATTCAATTCGTAAGTCTGGGTTAATTCTTTTCTTTGAGCAGCAAGTTCTTTAATTTTTGATAAATCAAAATCTTTACCTCTTCTTTTTAAGATTCCTTCTACTTCATCAATATTATCACATAAATATCTAACATCAAGCATAATTCTCCTTTTATTTCTTTATTTTTAAATCAATTTTTTTTTCTTCTTTTTTATTTCCCATTTTTGACTGGCCATCAAAAATAGCTCCTTTTTCAATAATTAAAGCCGGAGTTTCAATATTTCCATATAATCTTCCAGTAGGGTGAATTAATATATCTTCTTTTGCAGTAATATTTCCTTCAATCTTTCCTTCTAAAATTAATTTACCCACTTTTATATCAGCTTTTATAAAAGCTGATTCACCAACAATAAGGGTATCTTTAGAAATAATTTCACCTTCAAAATCACCATCAATTCTACTCACACCCTCAAATTCAAATTTACCAGTCAATTTACTTCCTTCACCAAGGATAACAGTAATTTCATCATTTTTTCGCCTACTAAGCTTCTCTTTCTTACCCATTTAGTCCTCTTTTAAAAGCATGTTAACCAAATTATCAAATTCTTCCTGAGAGCTATACTCAATTAGGATTTTACCTTTATTATTTTTATGATTCACTTTAATTCTGGCATTAAATTTACTAGATAATTTTTCTGTTATTTCTTCTATTTGAGGTAATAGTTTTTCTTTTACTACTTTTTTCTTCTTTTTTGGCTTTTCATTTTTTTCTTCTTTTATCAGCCTTTCAAGCTCTCTTACAGACAAATGCTCTTTAACTATTCTTTCAGCAAATTTTATTATAAGCTCATCATCATCAAGAGAAAGTAATATTTTACCATGACCAGCAGTAACTTTGAAACTACTGATATAATTTTGTACAATAGCAGGAAGTTTCAATAGTCTAATCATATTTGCAACAGTTGCTCTTGATTTACTAACAGCCTCAGAAACCTCTTGTTGAGTTACTTTATAATCAATTATCATTAATTGATAAGCTCTCGCTTCTTCAATTGGAGTTAAATCCTCTCTTTGAACATTTTCTATTATAGATAAAATTAATACATCTTTATCTGTTAATGTTTTAACAAAAATTGGAATTTCTGTTAATCCAGCTTTTTTACTAGCTCTATACCTTCTTTCACCAGCAACAATTTCATATTTTCCATTTTCAAGCTTTCTTGTTAAAATAGGTTGTAATAAGCCATTTTGTTTTATAGAATCCGCTAAAGCATCTATTTCTGAATCAATAAATTGTTTTCTTGGTTGATTCTTATTTGGAATAATATCATCAAGAGAGCAGGCCTGCATAAAATCAGAATCAGAATCAGAAAAACTGGTTTCTGGTTTGATATTATAACCTTCCATTAGTTTACTTATTCCTCTTCCTAGTTTTTTTCTACTTTTTGCCACGCTTGCCTCCTATAATTTCATTTGCCAGTCTGATATAAGCTCTTGCACCAATTGAGCTTCTTGAATATAAAATAGCCGGTTCTCCATGTGACGGAGCTTCGCTTAAGGTGATATTTCTTGGTATAATGGTACTATAAACATGATAAGGAGCAGCTTCAACTACATCCTTTACAACCATTCTTGCAAGAGTTGTTCTTTTATCATACATAGTAAAAAGAATCCCCTCAACTTTAAGAGAAGGATTTAATGATTTTCTTATTAAATTAAGAGTATTATTTAAATTAACTAATCCTTCCATTGCATAATATTCTGTTTGTAAAGGAATAATTACAGAATCAGATGCAATAAGAGCATTAAGTGTTAGTGAGTTTAAAGATGGAGGACAATCTATTAAAATATAATCATATTTATCTTTTATAGCAATAATTTGTTCTTTTAAAATAAAATTCCTTCTTGGATTATCAGCAAATTCAAGCTCTAATCCTACTAAATCTCTATCTGAAGGAATATAATGGTAATTTTCGAGTTCAGTTTTAACAATACCATTTTCAATTGGTTCTCCCTCAATTAAAATATCGTACATTGTTAAAGATTCTTCATCAAAATCATAACCAACACCAGTTGAAGCATTACACTGAGGGTCTAAATCTATTAATAAAACCTTTTTTTTATATGCAGCAAGTGATGCACCTAGGTTAATTGTGGTGGTTGTTTTACCAACACCTCCCTTTTGATTTACAATTGATATAATTTTTCCCATAACTCCACCTAAAACTGCCCCAAAATAACATAATTATCTTAATTTTTCAATTTTTATATTTAATTTTTCAATTTATATCAATATCATATTTATCAAGTAAGCCAGCAAGGCCAAGTAATGAAAACTTAGCTTTCCTTATTTTATTTAGTTCTAAGTCAATAGAATAATTATATGAAGTCATAAAGTTTGCATATTCTATAATAGAATCTACAAATCTAGCCATATTTAAATCACAATTATCAAATATAGAGCTATGTAAATTACATTCTGTAAAATCAACTTCATGTAATTGAGAATTTTTAAAAGTAGTTTTTTTTATTTCCATCTGATAAAAAGAAGAATAATTTAAAATACAATTTTCAAATAAGAAATCCAAACCAAATTCATTACAATCATCAAATTTTAAACCTATCATTTTACAGTCTTTAAATTTTACATCTCTAAAGCTTGTTTCAATAAGCTCTGCCATACTTAAATTACAATTTATAAATTCACATTCTATAAACTTATTATAAGAAATCACAGTATTAGAAAAATCACAATTTATAAATTTGCAATATTCATATTCCCCTCTTGAGAGCATGTTTATTTTAAAATCAATATCTTCAAAAACTTCTTCTTCTATATAGCGATTACTCATTTGTACTCTAATAAATTAACAAAAAAATCATATATTTCTAACAATATCCACAATAGCATTTACAATAAATTGTACTGCCAAGGAACATAAAATCAAACCAATAACTCTATCAAGAACATTAATTCCTGTTTTTCCTAAAACTTTTAATATTTTATCTGAAAATAACATTGCAACAACAGAAAGCCCAAAAGCAGTTAGCATTGCGAGAAAAACAATTAGTAAATTTAGTATTTCATCATGTTTTGAAGCAAACATTATTAAAGTTGCAATAGTACCTGGTCCAGCAAGCATAGGGATTGCAAGAGGAAAAACAGCAACTTCCTTGTAGTCCTCCTCACTTATAGCATCTTCATTTTCTTCAGGTGAGGTTTTATTTCTTCTTGGCCTTGCATAAATCATATCCAAACCAATTAAAAACAATAAAATCCCTCCAACAATATAAATTGAATTAAAATCTATACCCAAATAACCAAATAATTTTTTACCAAGCAATAGAAATATACTTGCAATTATAGTTGCAATGAAAAAAGACATAAATATTAATTTCTTTCTATCCTTTTTGTTAAAATTCTCAGCAATAGGAATAAATACAGGAATTAATCCAAGAGGGTCAACAACTGTAAATACAGTAATAAAAACCGTTAAAATATAATCAGTTGTCATAATACCAATCACTTGAATATACTGAAATTACAATTAAATATAAAAGTAATAGTTTTTTTTTCATATTAACTAAAGGTTTTCAATTATCTTAATAAGTTTTGATTTAATTTCATCAAGTGTAAAATCAAGCGTAGCTCCTCCCTGAGCCATATTCTCTTTTCCACCACCACGACCATTAATTTCGGACATCAATGACTTTAATATATTCCCACAATGGAGTTTTGATTCACTTCCCTTCATTAGAATTATCATATATCCTTTTTTAGATTTAGAAACAAGTAAGATTATTGATTTTTTATTTTTTTCTTTTAAATTATCTCCAAGACTTTTTAACTCTTTGGGATTTAAGTCATCTACTGCATTGAATATTAAGCTATGTTCTCCAATCTTCAGACTATTATCATTTGATTCAGAATTATTACCAGATAACTTTAATAAGTTCATTTCTTTTTTCAAATTATTAACTTCTCTTTCAAGCTCTTTATTTTTTCTTAAAACAGAATCTAATTTTTCAAGAAAACTACCTTTTGAAGCTTTTAGTTTCATAATAATTCTTTTTTCATTGCTATTCTGTCTTTGAACAAGCCTTACAACTTTCATTCCTCTTATTGCTTCAATCCTTCTTATACCTGAAGCAACTGATGTTTCTGATATTATCTTAAAAGGCCCAATGTCTCCAGTTCTTTTAACATGTGTTCCACCACATAATTCAAAGCTTTCATCAGTAAGTTTTACAGTTCTTACAACATCTCCATATTTTTCATTAAAAAGAGCCATTGCTCCAGAATTTTTTGCCTCATCAATATTCATTTCTTTAATTATTGCTTCTTCATTTCTAAGTATCAATCTATTAACATATATTTCAATAGCTCTAATTTCCTCATCAGTTAATGCTTCAAAATGATTAAAGTCAAATCTTAACTTAGAAGAATCAACAAAAGAACCTTCCTGATGAACATGTTCACCAACTACATCTCTTAAAGCAGATTGTAGTAAATGAGTTGCAGAATGGTTTTTAGCGGTATCATCTCTTTTTTCTTTATCCACAATGAGAGTATACTCTTCTCCTAATTTTAATAACCCTTTTACTAACTTAACAGTATGATAAAATACACCTTGTGCAGTTTTTTGAATATCAAGAATTTCAGCTCTATAACTCTCTGCTTCAATAACTCCTTTATCAGAAGCCTGTCCTCCACTTTCTGCATAAAATGGAGTTTTATCAAAAATAAGTATAAATATTGCTTCGTCATCAGCAACAGCTTCATTTATTTCTTTATTTTCATTTATAATAGAAAGTAATTTTCCATCTGAAACCAATGAATTATAACCTAAAAAATCTGTTTTTCCATGTTTCTTATATAATGAATTCAAAATATCATTAAATTCTCTATTATTATTAATAAATTTCTGTTTTGCTCTACTTCTAGATTTCTGTTCTGCTAATGCTTTTTTAAAACCAGTATCATCTATTGAAAATCCTTTCTCCTGAGCAATCAACTCACTTAAATCAATAGGAAAACCATAACTATCATATAGTAAAAAGAGTGTTGCACCATCAATTACATTACTATTTCTTTTAGATAAATCCTTTATCTTTAAATTAAGTAATTTCTCACCCTTATCAAGTGTTTTTCTAAACCTACTTTCTTCATTTATTACTATCTTTTCTATTGTTTCTCTATTTTTATTTAATTCAATATAAACATCTTCCATTTCATCAATAACTTTAATACATATTTTATGAAAAAAGTTATCCTTAAAACCAAGTTTTTTTCCAAAACGAATAGCTCTTCTCATAACTCTTCTTAAAACATATCCTCTTGCTTCATTTGACGGAATAACTCCATCTGCCATTAAAAAAGCTGTTGCTCTTGCATGATCAGCAATAACTCTCATTGCAACATCATCTTCAGATTGAGAACCTATCGTATACTTCTTTCCAACTAACTCTGAAATATACTCAAGTATAGGTAAAAATAAATCAGTATCATAATTACTTTCTTTACCCTGAATTATTGCCGTTAACCTTTCAAGTCCCATTCCGGTATCAATACTCGGCTTTGGAAGAAGAGTTAGTTTACCTGTTTCATCTCTATCATATTGCATGAAAACCAAATTCCATATTTCAAGCCACCTATCACAATCACATGTTCCAATACCACAGTTTTCACCACAACTCATGTGTTCACCCTGATCTATATGTATTTCAGAACATGGGCCACATGGGCCAGTATCACCCATAGACCAAAAATTATCCTTTTCTCCAAGCCTTACGATTCTTTCATGATTAACATTTTTAATACTCTTCCATATATTACATGCATCATCATCATCATCATAAATAGTTATCCATAGCTTACTGATATCAAGCCCCATTTTTTCAGTTAAAAACTCCCAGCCATACTTAATTGCATCTTCTTTAAAATAATCTCCAAAAGAAAAATTACCAAGCATTTCAAAAAAAGTATGATGTCTTGTCGTTCTTCCAACATTTTCTAAATCATTATGTTTACCTGAAACTCTCATGCATTTTTGAGCACTAGTTGCTCTTTTATAACTATTTTCTTCTTTACCTAAAAAAATATCTTTAAAGGGAACCATTCCTGCATTTATAAATATTAATGTGGGATCATTTGAAGGAACTAAAGAAGAACTTTTTACTATTTTATGCTGTTTACTCTTAAAGTATTCTAAGAAATCTTTTCTTATTTCATTGGAACTTTTCACCATTTCACTCCATTCTTACTATCTTTTTTAATGATATACATATTTTCATCAGCGATACTGATTAAATCTTTACCTATTTTGGAATCTTCTGGATATGTTGCAATACCCATAGATGCAGTTATGCTTATTGAATTATTATCCTTATTGCTAAAATCATTACTTCTAATCAATCTTAACAATCTTTTTGAAACACTTACAGCCTCTTTTTTATTAGTTTCCCTTAATAAAATAAGATACTCATCTCCTCCATATCTTGTTATGCAGTCTTTATGTCTTATATCCTGCAATAGGATATTTCCGAATTCAATCAATATCTTACTACCAGTTAAATGACCATGAATATCATTAACTTGTTTAAATTCATCAATATCAATGAAAACAATAGAAAAGCTCCTGTTTTCCTTTTCTGAAACAGATATTTCATCATTTAATATTTTACAAAATTCTTTATAATTATAAAGACCAGTTAAACTATCTTGCTTATTTAATTCAATTAATTTTTTATATTTTATAACATTAATAATAGATAAATTAACTATTTCAAAAAACTCTCTATTTTCATAAAAATCAACACTATCATTATATATTTCAATTTTACATAAATCATCATTTTCAAAATGAACAGTTTTTACTCTTTTGGTTTCAAAAATATTCTTTTTTAATCTTAATGAAATATCTTGAAGTAAGTCATATATTTTCTTACTGGGATCTTGATTAAAGTTATAAAACATTTCGTCAAATTCAATCCAATCAAATATATCTCTATTATAATTATCTAAAAAAAATAATTTATTATCATTAAAGTAATATAATGTATTTAAAGGCCTTATTACAATTGCCCATGCATTAATATTTAAATTTTCTATAAATAAAGAATTTAATTTATCCATTAAAATATTTAAATCAACTGTAGAAAGTAAATCCTTTGAGAGGTGAAATAGTTTATCATATGAAAATAGCATATATCAAATATCCTTGGTAAAACAATTACGACCATTCTCTTTTGAATAATATAATTTTTTATCTGTTAATTCAAATAAAGCCTCGGGTGTATCTACATCATAAAACATTGATACTCCCATACTAATAGTTATATTTACAATATTATTTTCTGTTTCAATAGGCTTGGTATTTATTGAACTTAATAATCTATTCAAAATTGATGATAAAAATTCTTCTTTCACATCAAGAAGAATAAGTATAAATTCATCTCCTCCATACCTTATAACCTTATCATTTTTACTCTCTCTTAATATATGTTTGAATCTATGTACAACTTCTTTTAAAACAATATCACCTGCAACATGACCATATGTATCATTAACTAATTTAAAATGGTCAATATCTAAAATTACAAATAAATGATTTTTTCCTTTCTCAAACCAAAAGAAATCGCTAAAGTTTTCATTAAACCACTTTCTATTTAATGCTTTTGTCAAAGCATCTGTATATGAATCCTTAACTACTTTATCAACTTTATTTTCAAGAGCTTTTATTTTTAAATTAGCAAACCTTAAATTTTCTTCAAGAATAGTATTTATATTTTTATTAAATCCTGAAATTTCATCCTGAATATCGTCAATCATTCCCATTAAAGTTAACTTTAATTTTTTAATATTTTTTATATTGCTTGTTTTTTCAAGCTTTTCTTTTAAATCAAATAATTTATTTTTAAAGTCATCATTAGTTTTAGGTAATTTTGCAATTGTTTCAAACATAGAGTTTAAAACATCAGATATTTCATTATATTTAATTTCCTGTTTATTTATATCCTGTAAATACTTCTCTAAAAAACGAGTATATTCCTTAAATAATGTCCAAATTTCTTCATATTTATTAGATTTATATAATTTATCTACCTTTTTTATATATTTATTATTTTTAGTTAAGGAACTTATTTTTGTTATAAAATCATAAATAGCCTTAGCACTACTACTAAAATCATCCGAGTTGTCTACATTTATATAAATATTTTTTTCAAGTATAATTAAAGCTTTTATAACATTATTTAGAGAAACTTCTGTTTTAGCTGACTTAATCTTTTCTGAAATTAATTTTAATGATTTTTTATTTTCTTTGGATATCAAATCATTTTTATACAACATTTTAATTAAAATTAAAATAATTACTTCAAGTTTCTTAAACATAATATATTACTTAACTAAAAAATAAGTACCTGCTCCGGCTCCAACAACAACAACGCCAACAGCAGTCCAAAACCACCATTTTTTTAATATTGAGTCATCATTAATTTCAGAAGTATTATTTGTACTTTTTTCTTTATTGTCTAAAATGATAGATAAAATTATAGGCTCTTCAGGAGCAGGATAACTTGCAATAAGTTTCCCAGAGAAATCAAGCACACCAATATAATATTCTAATGCAAAATCTCTTGTTACATTTAAAGGCATCGGTATCGTTCCTTCAAAATTATCACCTTCAACCTGAATTAAATCAGATTTAAGAAACTTTGAAGCACCTATTTTCTTATAGAAAATCTTAGCATCTCTTGATTCATTCATACTTGAAATAATTGCATTTATCTTTAATTTCTTTTGGTACTTAGCTTTTTTTAATGCATCAAACATTATTTCAGGAGTTTCAAGCTTAACAGTTAAAGATTCTTCAAACTTCGTTTTACTTTCTTTAAAAAATTTTAATATTTTAGGTGATTCATCTTCAGAAACCCTAAACTCAGGGTTAAGAAATAGAAGTTTAATAAATTGTTTTTTAGCCTTACTTTCCTTACCTAAAATGATATAGATTTTTGCTTTTAAATAATAAATTTTAATTAAAGTTTTTTTATTATTATCCTCTCTTGAAATAGCATCATCCAAGGCTTCAACTGCTTCATTATATTCAACTCTATCATATAGGCGAACAGCTTTATCATAGTATTTACTTGCCAGTAAAACACTTGTACTCATAAAACTTAACACTATAATTAAAGACATTATTCTTTTCATTAAAATCTCCATATTAATTCTCAAAATATTGAGCTAATGCAGCGGTAATATTATCTTTACCTCCATTTTTATTTGCTTCCTGAATTAATTTTTTATTTGCAGTATCTAAATCATCTGCTTCAACAATTATTTTCTCAATATCCTCATCCTCAACTTCACCAGATAAGCCATCACTACAAAGTAAGAAAATATCTCCATTTTCAAGCGGAAAGTACTTAATATCAACTTCAACCCTTGGTTTAAGACCAATAGCCCTTAATATTACATTTTTATGTGGGAAATTTTCTATTTCTTCTTCTGTCATATTATTTTTTTTAATCATTTCATTTAAAAGTGAATGATCTTCAGAAATTTGTTCCATCTTATTATTTCTAATTCGATAAATACGGCTATCACCGACCCACCCAATATAAGCTCCACCTTCAACAAATAAAACAGCAGTAATTGTAGTTCCCATACCTCTTTTTGGGTCTTTTGATACCTTCTTAGAGTGTTCATAAACTCTTTTATTCCCTTCTTCAATACTTACAATCAATCTGTTTTCTTCATATTTTCTGTCTTTGTACATCTTATATGCCCAAGTAGCATCTGGATCTTTACTTGTTCTTGTAAAAAAGTCCCTTATTGTTTCTACAACAATTTTACTCGCTACTTCTCCAGAACTATGACCACCCATTCCGTCAGCAACTAAAAATAAATTTTCATCCTTATGTAAGTAAAAATTATCTTCATTATGATCTCTTTTTCTGCCAACATCTGTCAGAGCTGATGAAATAATCCTCATATTACCTCCTAGCAATTAGGCAATTATATAATAGTTTTTAAGATTTATCAATATTTTTAATCAATTTATTATTTTATTTTAAAGACTTTATCTATAAGGCTTAAAAATCTGTGTAAAACGATATTTTCAGAGCAGTGTTTACTGCTCTGAAAATATTGGTTGGAACAGTAACTATGAAAATGGAACTAAAACCTTTGACCTTTTCTTGTGTCTAAGCTTTTCAATTGCTTTAAATTCAATTTGTCTAATTCTTTCTCTTGTAACATCAAATGATTTACCAACTTCTTCAAGAGTATGGTCTGTTTTTTCACCAATTCCAAATCTCATTCTTAACACTTGCTCTTCTCTTGCTGATAATTCACTTAAAACTTCTGAAATCTTTGATTCCAAATCATTTTTAAGCACTGTTTCATAAGGTGAACCTATTTTTTTATCTTCAATAAAATCTCCAAGATGGCTATCATCATCTTCACTTATCGGAGTTTCCAAAGAAATAGGCTCTTTGCTTATTTTTAAAACTTTTCTTACCTTTTCAACATTTACAGTCATTTTTCCTGCAATTTCATCAGCAGAAGCATCTCTTCCAAATTCCTGAAACAAATTCCTTGAAATTCTTGCTAGCTTATTAATGGTTTCAATCATATGCACGGGTATTCTAATTGTTCTTGCTTGATCTGCAATAGCTCTTGTTATAGCTTGTCTAATCCACCATGTTGCATAAGTAGAAAACTTAAAGCCTCTTCTATACTCAAACTTATCAACAGCTTTCATTAATCCAATATTTCCTTCCTGTACAAGGTCAAGAAACTGAAGGCCTCTATTAGTATACCTTTTAGCAATAGACACAACCAACCTTAAATTTGCCTGAACTAACTCTTGTTTTGCAGATTGTGTAATCTCTTCAGAGCGTTCAACTTCCTTATAAAGTCTTGATAACTCATCAGGTGTCATTCTTGAACTCATGTAAATTCTCTTTAACATCATGTGGGAGTTAGTTATAAATTCAGAAGACCTAATTGTTTTATGCATTAATTCCAAAGTATCAATATCTATATTATCATTATCCGTTCTGTTATTCAATATATACAAATATTCTTTTACTTTATTTATAATATTAGCTTTTTTCTCATTTAAATTAATATATTTTGTAATACCATTTTCATATTGAATTGATTTAAATTCAATTAAATTCACAGCATTAATAATATCTTTTCTTGCATCATCAATATGTTGCTTAAGGTTTTTAATCTTTAGAATCATTATTTTTATTGTATTTTTAGAGAATTTCATTTCTACAAATAACCTTAACATTTCTTCATAATTTTCTTTTATCTCTTTTTTTATAGTATTATATTTAACAGTATTCTCTTTTATATTCTCTTTTTCAAGATATTGTTTCTTTTCTTTAACAAATTTAAATAATTCAAAAAATCTATCAACAAAAACAAAAACTTCTTGATTTTTTTTCTCAATATCAACATTTGCAATATCAACATCTTCGCATTCCATTAAAACATTCTTTACAGTTAGTTTTCCGTTTTTAAGTTTTAATACAATATTTACAAGCTCCTTTATTATAAAATCAGTTTTCATTAAAGCTCTGATAATATTAATTTCTCCTTCTTCTATTTTTTTAGCAATTATAATTTCTTGCTCTCTTGTAAGGAGTTCAATATTACCCATCTTTTTTAAATACTGTCTAATAGGGTCTGATGTTTTAACATACTTGGAATCATCTAAATCACTTCCAAATGATTTTTCCTTTTCCAAACTTTTAAGAATATCTTCTTTTTTAATGAGCATTGATGCTACTTCTGAATTTTTCCTTATTGTAGCTAAATTCATTTTTCTAAAACCAACTCTATGGTTGTTCATTGCCCCTCCTAAAGATAATTGTTGTTTTTAATATTTTCTATCTGCCTTATTTTTTGGGTAATTTCGGATATTTCTATTTTTTTACTCTTTTTAAATGTTCTAATATCTTCAATTTCCAAATCTTTAAAGAAGTTGTCAATGTTGACAATTTCTTTTTTTATTTCATCTATGTACTTTTTATTTCTTGAAATATCAAGTTTTTGTAAATAATAATTCAATGTACTTTTGATTTTATCTTCATCAGAAGAGTCTAAATCATCCTTGGGTTTAAGCATTTTTAAATAATTAAGTTGATTTAATGGCAACTCTGAGCCCAAACTATTTAAAAAACTTTCCTTATTTATAAAAACATTTGTATAGTTGTAATCAAGTAGCATATTTAATATTTTTTTAGTACTTTCATTTTCAAATAAATAAATTACTTCCATATTCAAAAAATTTGGAAATTCTAAAAAAATTAACATTAACTCTCTTTCAAGATTTTTTATTTTTTTATCAATAGAAGATAGCTCACCTGTTTTTTTGTTTAAAATACGATTATCTGAATCAACTATTGCAGAATTACTATAGGTATTCTTATTTTTTATAACTTTAAAACTTTTAGTAATTGTAGAAAGAGGTATTTCAAATCTTTTTGATAATTTTTTAAAAATAAAAAATAAAGTTGTTGATTCTTCCAAAGGAGAAAGTATTTCTAAAATTTTATTTAAAATTTCATTTTCTGAATTAGCTTTCTTTAAGTTAATATTAATAAAAAAATCAATAATATCAACTTCATTGTTTTTAACATAATCTAAAAATACTTCTTTACCAAACTTACTCACATAGCTATCAGGGTCTTCATTTAATGGCAAGGCAACAACATTACAATTAATATCATTTTTTATCACAGGCTCAATCATTCTTTCTGCAGCTTTTTCTCCAGCAGCATCACCATCAAAACACAGTATAAATTTATTCGTATACTTTTTTAATAATTTTATTTGTTGGTCAGTAAAAGCAGTTCCACTTGCAGAAACTATATTTTTAATACCAGCCTCATAAAGAGCAATTACATCTAAATAGCCTTCAACAACAATAACTTCTTTATTTGTATTAATAAATTGCTTTGAAGCATTTAGTCCATAAAGTACTTCTGACTTATGATAAACCTTACTTTCCTTTGAGTTAATATATTTTCCAAATTTAGAAGCATCAAGTTCACTAAAAACTCGTCCTCCAAATCCAATTGTCTTCCCTCTTTCACTAAAGATAGGAAACATTAACCTGTTTATAAATCTATCAATAATTTTATTATTTTTTCCTATAGTCACAACACCCGCATCAATCATTGCATTATCTGAAAAATTCATTGATTTAAGATGCTTATAGAGAGCATTAAATGATTCAGGAGCAAAGCCTATTGAAAAATTTTTAACGGCATCATCATTAAGATTCCTTTTTTCTAAATAAAAATTAAGACTATTTCGTTTTAAATTTAATTGATTAATAAAGAAATCCCTACTTTCTTCAAGTATTTTATATAAAATTGAATATTCATCAAATTTCCCAGAATTATTTCCACCTTCGGTTTCAAGTTCATAGTGAAAACTTTCTGCAATATACTCAACAGCCTCAATATATGATAACTTTTCATAATCCATAATAAAACTAACAGAACTACCACTTGCACCACAACCAAAACATTTATAGATATTCTTTGAAGGACTAACAATAAAAGAGGGTGTCTTTTCATGGTGAAAAGGGCACAATCCTTTAAACCCAGCACCACTCTTTTTAAGAGCCATTTTACTGGAAATAATATCTACAACATTAACAGTAGATAACATGTTTTCAATAGATTCGTTTTTATATCTCAATTCTTATACTTTTTATTAAGGATTAAATTAAAATTACCCAAGCTATTTTTTTTATTAGAAGTTTTAAAAACATAAATATATATATCAATAAGTTTTCTCAGATACACAAAACTCCCCAAAAAAAGCTAATATAATATACAGCATTTTTTAGTTTTGTCAAGTGTTTACAGGTAAAAACTTTAAATTTTATGATTTTTTATCTTTTTATACTTTACTCCAGTTGTTTTTTTTATAAATTACAAGTACTAATATTAAAAACACCATAAAGAACAAAAGTGACTTATCACCTGACGAATAGGAACAATTAATCAAGGGCTCATCATATTCCTGATTTTCATCAATTGGAATATAAAGATATATTTTAGTTGATTTATTAAATGTTATAAATTTCAAATAAATATACCTATAGAAGCCTTCCTCAAAATCCTCTCCCTTAGTATATAAACCATATTTTCCACTATCAATATCATTTATAACAAAATTTCCGTCATCATCAGGAATAATTTTATTATTTACAGAAGAAAGAAATATAGATACTTTATGAGAATTGTCATCAGAATAAACTTTTCCTTCTATATTAACCTTATCTGTTTCTGGATTTGTAATTATTTCAATATCTTTAAAGCTCTGATTTCTACAAAACTCCTCAACATTACAAGTTTTAAATTCAAAATCAAGTTTTCCAGAGATTGTTAATTCATCACTATAAAATGAAACAACCGTTCCATCTGTAGAAAACAGTAATTTATCCATTTTCTTTTCCAGAACTTTATTTCCAGCTTTATCAACAACAACTATCTCAACACTTCCTTCTAACTCATTTAAATCAGATACCGCAAATTCAAAATATGTTTTACTATTTCCATCAATATTAACTATTTCAGGAGATTTTAAATACACAACGGCAGGAGTATATTCAACAACTGCAGGAGAACATGAAATAAATAGTAGAGTTAATAATATATTAATTAAAATTATCTTTTTCATCTTTTTTTAAATCCTTTAAATTTAACTGTAATTTAGAATACCCCTTCCATACATTTAGGTTTAAACTAAAAATTATATCAATAAAAGACGATGTCTCCTTAATTAATTGAGATAAATTAAATCCTATTGTTTGAAAGTATTTTTTATTTAAACTTAACCTTGCTCTTAAATGTTTTTCTTTTACTATTTTTGCATCCTCTACAAATAAATGCCTCATACCAAGTATTGGCTCATGATTTTTATGACCAAAAGGAGCTAACCTTTTCAATTCATTATAAGTAGATAGACTCACCTCATTTGGAGTAATAATATCATCAATAATAATTTCTTGTATCAAATTATCAGGATTTTTAAAAAAAATATCAGCTTCATTCTGCATTTTATCTTTAAAATCGTTAAAATACTCCATTTTAATGGATAATCCAGCTGCATATTTATGTCCACCATAATTAATAAATAAATCTTTAAATTTAGATAAATTCTTATGCAAATCAAAATTATTAATCGACCTTGCACTTCCCCTTCCAATATTATCATTTATCGAAAATAAAAATGTTGGCCGATTATATCTATCAACTAATTTAGAAGCAACAATACCAATTACTCCAGGATTCCAGCTTTCGTCAGCAACAATGATTGCAGTGTCCTGATTTTTCTTATTATCTATTAGACTCAAAATATTATTATATATTTCCCTTTCTATTTCCTGCCTTCTTTTATTTTCGTCATCAAGCTCAAGAGCTATTCTCTTTGCAACTAAAGGGTCTTCTGTTATAAACAAATCTACAACTTTACTTGCATCACTTAGTCGTCCTGCTGCATTTATTCTAGGAGCAATTTTAAAACTTATTTTACTAGAATCAATAGGAGCTTCTACATCTGAAATATCCATCAAAGCTCTCAATCCTAAATTTTGTGTTTTTGCCATCTGCTCAAAGCCTATTTTAACAAATATTCTATTTTCATCAAAAAGAGGAACAATATCAGCCACAGTTCCTACTGCAACAATATCTAAATATTGCTTTAAATTTACTTCTGGCTTATTATTAAAATACCCAAGCTCTCTTAATTTACTTCTTAATGCAATTAGCATATTGAAAGTAACTCCAACAGCTGCCATATTTTTAAAAGGAAATTTATCTCCTTCAAGATATGGATTTAGAATAGCAACTGCATCTGGAAGAACAGGAGGTATTTGATGATGGTCAATTACAATTACATCCATACCAAGAGAATTTGCATAAGCAATTTCGTCATAATTTGAAATACCACAATCAACAGTAATAATTAAATTACCACCAGCATCAAAAATCTCCTTAATTATATCATTATTCAATCCATAACCAGAACTATACCTATTAGGAACTTTATAAAAAATTTTATTTTTATCATATACTTTACTTAAAAATAAATATAAAATAGATAAGGAAGTTAAACCATCAACATCATAATCTCCAAAACCATAAATAACTTCATTATTTTTAAAAGCTTTAATAATTCTATCAATTGTTTCTTTCATATTTAATAATTTATATGGGTCATGTAAGTTATTGAGGCTAATATTTAAAAATTTATCAGCTTCATCTAAGGATGTAATCCCTCTATTGGACAATGTTCTTGCTACAGTTTTTGAAATATTGAATTTTTTTACTAGATCTTCAATGAATTCAGAATCATATTCAGGTAGAATCCATTTAGTTTTTTTAAACATTATGCTTCAGTTTCTTCTAATTCACTTAAATCTTCTTTGCTTCTATGCTCAAGATAAACATATATTGGTGTTGCAATAAACAATGAAGAATATGTACCAATAACAATACCTGCTAATAATGCAACAGAAAATGGTCTAAGACCAGCACCACCAAATACCAACATAGAAACCACAACTCCAAGTGTAGTTAATGATGTCAATAAAGTTCTACTAAGAGTAGAGTTTAAAGCTCTATTTATAACTTCTTCAAGAGAAAGCTTATGTTTTTTATTAAGTTTATTATTTTCAGTAACTTCTCTAACTTTGTCAAAAATAACAATGGTATCATTCAAGGAATAACCAATTAAAGTTAATAAAGCTGCAATAACCGGTAAGTTAAATTCAATTCTAAGTAGTGCGAAAATTCCTAAAGTAATAGAAACATCGTGTACAAGAGCAACAACTGCACCAGGAGAAAATTTACCATCAAATCTAAATGCAATATATATGAAAATTGCAATTAAAGCATAAAACATAGCTAAAGTACCATCTTGCTTTAGTTTTGCACCAACCTTTGGTCCAACCTGCTCAAGTGAAGCAACTTTCATTTTAGAAACTTTAATTGAATAATCTATAGTTTTGCTATTTTCACCAAGTTCAAGTCTTTCTATAGTAAATAAAAACTTATCATTATCAAGTATCTTTTCAATTTTTTTACTACTTATTTCATCTTTAAAAGAAGCAACAAAACTTGTTCCAGTTTCTTTATTAGAAAACAATTTAATCATACCAATAGATTTCAGTTTTGAATCCATAGTACTCTTAAATTTATCTAATTCTTCCTTAGAAACAGCTGAATTTGTTTTTGCCTCTAATACCTCAGTAATATAATCTGATAAAGGCTCAAAAGAAATATCATATCTGTGAATATTTAATTTATTATTAGATTTTTCATCAGGACCATAATGTTTAATAGATAAAACTCTATACTTATGTTTATCTCCTGTAAATTTACTTTTATAAGCTTTTACTGTTTTTAAAATTTCATCTGCATTTTGTATAGATGAAAATTTTAATCTAATCTTATTTTGATATTCTTTTACTGTTTTAAGATTTTTACCTTTATAAACACTAGACAAATAAGCTTTTACCTCTTTCATTTCTTTAGCATTAAGCAATGAAATACTTTGAGACACCTGAATTGCAATATCTTCACCAACAGAGCTTACAACAGCTTTAATTCCAGAATCCTTTAAAATTTTTCTAACACTCTTAGTTGTAGGAGTCTTTTCAAAATGATAAACAATATTTGTACCACCTTTAAAATCAATACCAAAATTTAAGCCAAGTATAGCAACCAAGCCTAAACTAACTACAACTGCAATTGCAGACAGAGTAACAACAAATTTATACTTAGATACAAAATTAAAGTTTATATCTTTTTTTACTATTCTAATCATTATTACTCTCCCTATATACTTAAGCTTTCAACTTTTTTATTAATTGTTGCATGGTCAAAAAACATTCTTGTAACAACAATAGCAGTAAACATACTTGATAAAATACCAACAATCAATGTTACTGCAAATCCCTGAACTGGACCTGAACCATATTGATATAGTAAAAATGCTGCAATCATTGTTGTGATATTAGCATCTATAATTGCAGAAAATGCTTTTTCATAACCATATTTAACAGCAGAAATAGGTAATCTTCCTGCATCTATCTCTTCTCTTATCCTTTCATAAATGATAACATTAGCATCAACACTCATACCAACAGTAAGAACAATTCCTGCAATACCAGGTAAAGTCATTGCTGCACCAAGAAATATCATTGTTGCTAATATAAAAAAGATATTTAATGTCAAAGCTACATTGGCAATAACACCAGCTTTCTTATAATAAATCATCATAAACATTAATACGAATATAGCTCCAATAGTCATTGAGAACTCACCAGCTCTAATTGAACTTTCTCCAAGAGTTGCACCAACTCTTCTCTCTTCACCCTTTGTTAAAGCAGCAGGTAAAGAACCAGCTTTTAATAATACTTTTAACATCTCTGCTTTTTTAACTTTTTCCTGATAAGTTCCAGCACCAAGTGTAATACTTGCTCTACCACCTGCAATTTTATCCTGAATAATTGGAGCAGAATCAACCATATTATCTAAAACAATAGCCATTCTACGATGTTTATTTTCCTCTGTTAATTTTGCAAAAATTTCAGAACCAATTGTTGTAAAGTTTAATGCAACATAAGGTGAATTATCTCTTGAATCAACAAGTGATTGAACCTCAGAAATATATTCACCAGTTAAAACCGTTTTCTTTTTTAATAAGTAGGTTCTGTAATAGTTAACAGTTCCTCTTGAAATAAGAGAATATCCAATTTTATGTGTAAACGGAAGTTCAAGAGTTTTAACAAAATCTTTTAATTCCATTAACTGATTATGTAAGATCTCTTGTCTTTTCTTCTTATTGGCTTCAACTAAATCAGGAGTTCTAAAATATAAGTCTTCAACTTGTTCACCTGTTTTATCAACTAAATAAGTACTTCTGATATAAGTAATATCCTTTGGAAGTTTATCTTTTGATTTATCAGCCAAAGTTTGCATAATATTTGCTTTTTTCCCAGTTTTTGCATCAGGGTCATTATCATCAACAACCTTAAATTCTAACTGAGCAGTTTTAGAAATAATTTCTTTTGTTTTATTAAAATCTTCTTCTTTTAAACCAGGAAGACGAACTTCGATAGAATACATAGAATCATCACCAAACCTAACAACTTCCTGCTCACCAATTCCCATAGTGTTAATTCTTCTTCTGATAGTATCAATAGCTTTATTAACAGCATCTTTTTTTAAAGCAAGAACTTCTCTTTTAGCAAGCTTAAAGGTATATCTATTATCATTATTTTCATTATTATTCTTTAAAACAAGAGCTGAATTTGTAGTCAGAGCAAATTCTTTTGCAGAATCTGCTTTAGCACTGTCCTTTAAAACAAATGTAACAGAATTATTATCCTCAATAGTATGAGCAATCTCTTTAAGTTCTATCTTATTTTTTTCAAATTTAGTATTGATATCATCAGCAATCATATCTAACTTAGATATTATTGCATCATTAACCTCTACCTGATAAACTAAACTTAAACCACCTTTTAAGTCCAAACCTAATTTCAACTTATTACCAGTTATAACAGTTTTGTACCATGATGGAACATTAAAAATAGTAGGTAATGTGTAAAGAACAAGATATAATGACAATAAAGCAGTCATTATTACTTTAAATTTCCAGTTTTTATCCATTTTTACTCTCCTCTGAGTATTTTGTTGCAATTTGAGATTTTAATATCTTTATCTTTGTTTTTTCTGCAATAGTCAAAACAAAGAATTTTTCCTCAACAGCGAAAATAGAGCCAAATATCCCACTATTAGTGACAACATCATCACCCTTCTTTAACTGTAATAACATTTCCTGATGTTTTTTTTGCTGTTTTTTTTGTGGTCTTATTAATAAAAAATAAAAAATAACAAAAACAGCAATCATAGGAATAAACATGCTCAAAGCATTTGCCTGCGGTGCAGGTGCTGCACCTTCTTTTACTATCAAATCAATGAATTCTAACAATTTTTCCTCCGAAAAGGGTATTTCAAAATAAACACGGCCTGCTTTTATAGCAAATTTTTAATTTTTTTACAAGATTTTTTTATAAACTATTCTAAATAGTTACTGATTTTTTGAATAGAGATTCATTAATTCTTGACAAAATCATTATTTTATTATATAAACAACACTGATTTATTACTAATTTTTTTAAATATTAGTAATATTTTATGCGAGAGTGGTGAAATCGGTAGACACGCACGTTTAAGGGGCGTGTGGCGCGAGCCATGCGGGTTCAAGTCCCGCCTCTCGCATTATCTTCACCTAGTCTCCATTATAAAAAGGAGATTTATGATTAACTTATTCATCATATTATTATCAATTTTATCAAATCATGGTATAAATCAGGATTTAAATATTATAAAAAACGATTATACTAACCTAGTATATTTTTATAATCATCCATATTTAATAAAAAATGAAAGTGATTTTATAAAAAATCTTGAAAATTTAAAATATATTGATAAAAAATCAGAACCAGTATTCCTAAAATTATTAATAACTAACTATAAACATAATAATAAAATAAAAAAACTTAAAAAAATAAATAAAAAATATAATATAATACATGATTTCATTATATATAAATATCCAAAAATTGAATTATTTGAGGAATTACCTATCGACTATATTAAAACTCACTACAAAGAAAATTTTTTAGAAAAAAATAAAATTAATAATTTACTAGATAATTTTTACATACTAGAAACCTACTGTAAATTTAATCATAATCATAGTGCATATTTATATAATGATCTAACTGACTTATCTTATATAAATGATAAAAAACTTAAAGGAAACTCCTTTATTTTAAAAAATAATAAAGATAAAAATTATTTTAAATTTTCATTAAAATATTATGGTAATAATAAAAAAGAAAATTTAATTTATATAAAAGGGGCAAACTGTGATTTAAAATATCAAAATAATTATAAAAATAAAGAAATCATTGTTAAAAAATTTAAAAATAAAGTAATTATTAAAAATGAAGAAATTACTTTACCATCAGATAAAGATGAAATCATGGATTTAATAAAAGAAAATTCAGATATGTCAAACTATAAACTTTATAATTTTTATTTATTAAATGATCTTCCAAATGAAGCATATAAGTATTTAATAAAATGGTCAAATAAATGTTATAATTATTATTCAAATAAAGAAAAACAAATCTTTTATAAAGAATATATTCCTGCTTATTATAAAAACACTATAAAGGCCCCAAAAACTTTAATTGATTTAAATAAACATCAATTTTTGAATTATAATGAAAAAGCAATAAAAAATATTAAAGAAAATATTAATTTAACTAAAAATGAAATATTAAAAAAAGAGATTTTTATAAAAAAAGAAAATAATAGATATTATCAGTATATTCACTATCTTATTTCAGTAAAAAATGCTTCAAGATTTATCGATTATTTTAAAATATCTTCTGATGTAGATATTTTAGGAGTATATTCTATCATTGATAACAAGAAAACTCCACTGGAAACTAAATTTACAGAAAGTGAAATTTTCTTAAAGGAAATTGAAAATAACATGATTCTGGAAATATATTTAAAATCCAGAACAGATAAAATAATTTTTATTCCTGAAAAATATTTTTCAATTAAAAATTTTAAAATTAGTTTTGATAAAAAAATAAGTTATAAATTAATAAATTCAAATGATTACAACTTAATAAATAACAAACAAACAAACAATATAAAAGCATATTTTAAAATACCAATGGAAGCAAATATTCTAGACTTTCTTCCATATTATATACTGGATAAAGAAATAAAAGCACCAAATGAGCTAAAATGGTATTACTTTTATAAAAACTTATCACATTTAAAAATACCAAATTCATTAAATAAAATTAATGATATCAAAAAAGCTTATTATTATTTTCAAAATAAAAATAAGCCCCTCGTTTTTTACAACTGGAGTAAATTAAAAAAAATAAATACAAAACTACTAATATTTCATTTGAAAAATGACATTTATGGAAATAAACTATTTAATTACCCTATTATACAATATAAAAATAATTATCTAGACCTAAATATAAATGATCTTGGATTTGGAAAACTTCCACTATATTTAAAAAACAAAGAATATATCGAAATTGATGAAAAAGGAAGATATTTATACAAGCATAATGAAAAAATACTAAAAAAGTTTGTAAAAAATAATATAGTTAAAATAAATTATAAAATTTTAGAAGATTTAGATTATGCTGAATTTGAAATAAATATAACTCTAAATGACCACTACTCGTCAGGTTTAAGAAGTATGCTAAAAAAATATAAAGATGAAGAAATACTTGCCAAAATATTAGAGTTATATATAAATACAAAAATAAAAAACACATCCTTAATTGATTATGAAATAAAAGAAAATAAAGAAAATATTAATATTTATATAAAAGGAATTACCAAAAATCCTCTTGATTACTTTGAAGTGGAAAATAAAGAATTTTTAAAAATCAAAAACTATTTTTCAGAATTATTCACTCCATTTTTCAATCAAACTCCCAAATTAACAGAGTATATCTATACCTCTAAAATATTAAATCCAATTGAAATAAAAACTTCATATCAGGAAGACTTTGAATTAAATATCGAACTTCTAGATAAAGATTATAAATTTACAGGCGATAACCCCAAAAAGATACAAATAAAAGACTCATTCTATCTGCCATCAGATATAATCAGCACTCAAAAATATAAAAAATTTCATAAAACAATTAGTAGTATTACATCAAAAAAAAGAAATATGCTGGATGATATCTTTATAGTAAAAAAGGAGCCCAAAGGGGAAAAATGATGAAAAGTCATACTTTTAACCATGAAAAGATACTAAAAACAATCCCAAATGACCCTGGTTGCTATATTATGAAAGGAAAAGATAATGAAATTATCTATATAGGTAAAGCTAAAAATTTAAAAAAAAGAGTAAAAAACTATTTTCAAAAATCAGGTGATGACAGAGCTTTTGTAAAATTTTTATCTGAAATACTATCAGATATCGAAGTTACAATTACTAATACAGAAGAAGAAGCCTTAAAACTTGAAGCTACACTAATAAGATTACATCAACCTAAATATAACATCGTTTATAAAGATGGTAAAAAAGAGCTTTTAATAAAACTTGACACAAATTCCCTTTATCCTTATCTTGAATTGGTAAGAAATTATGATAAAAATGATAAATCATTTTATATTGGACCATTTTTTCAATCATCAAGAGTAAGAAATTTAGTATCTACATTAAACAGGCTGTTTAAACTCAGAACATGCACTAACTCTGTATTAAAAACGACAAAAAGACCTTGTATGGAATATGAAATACATAGGTGTAGTGGAGCATGTACTAATGAAATATCAGAAACAGATTATGAAACAGAAGTATTAAGATTAAAAAATTTTTTATCAGGAAAAGGAAATGAATTAATAAAAGAACTTGAAATAGAAATGTATAATGCAAGTGAGAATTTACTGTTTGAAAAGGCGGCAAAGCTAAGAGATCAAGTTAAAATGTTAAAATATTACTTAAAAGTTCATTTAGCATCAGTAGATTATAAAAAGAATATAGATATAATTGGCTATTCTGTTTTAGATGATAGTTTGAGCATTTCAATTTTGATACTTAGAAACGGCTTAATTATTGATAAAAAAGTTGAAATATTTGATAATATTAAATTTCCTGGCATTGAAATGATTGAATCAATAATAATGCAATATTACTCTAAAAGAACTGCATTTCCAGAGGAAGTATTACTTCCTGAAAAGGATTTTAATTTTAAATTATTTAAAACATATTTTAAAAATACCAAAAATGAAGAAATAAACTTTTTTTATCCACAGGATAATAAAAAAGAAAAAAATATTAAAAACTTATTAGTTATGGCAAACAAGAATGCTCAAATAACTCTCGAAAAAGAATATTATCTTAAAAATAAAAATATAAAACTCTTAAAAAAAATACAAAGGACATTTAATTTAAAAAATTTACCAAATAAAATAGAGTGTTTTGATAATTCAAATTTTCAGGGAATAAATCCAGTTGCCTCAAAAGTTGAATTCAGAAATGCGATGCCCTATAAAAAAGGTTACAGACATTTTAAAATTAAAACAGTCGAAGGAATTGATGATTATGCATCAATGAAAGAAATCATAAACAGAAGAATTAAAAAAGGCATAAAAGAAAACTCATTACCTAACTTAATTGTAGTTGATGGAGGAAAAGGACAGCTAAATTCAGCCAATCATGTTTTGAAAGAATTAGATATTGAAACTAAAATAGATTTACTCTCTCTTGCAAAAATTAAATCAAATGATAAGGATAAAGCTCAATATTATGAGAGAGTTTTTAAAGTAGGAAATAAAGAACCAATAATATTAAAACAAAATAGCCCTGAAATTATACTTTTTGTTAAATTAAGAGATGAAGCACACAGATTTGCAATAGAATACCATAGAAAGTTAAGAGAAAAAACAAGTATTCAATCTGTTTTAAATAAAATTGAAGGAATTGGCAGTAAAAGAAAACAGATTTTACTAAAGCATTTTAAAACAATTACAAATATTAAAAAAGCAAATTTAAAAGAACTCGAAAGAGTAAAAGGAATCAATAAAGACATTGCTAAAAAAATTTATGATTTTTTTATCTGATAAAATATGTTAATATAATTTAAGCATTATTAAGGAGTAAAAATGAAGAGTTTTATAATTATAATGATATCAATAATGTTGCTGTCATGTTCAACAAATGACACAACAAGAAATAAAAGTACTGAATATAAAAATAAAGACCAGCTATATGGTCAGGATGACGGAAAAACAGCTCATGAAACCAATAGACTTGATAATGAAAATAAATTACTATTAAAAGAAACTAAAACCAAACAAAGTAATGAAGAAAAATTTATATCAAACTATATGAGAAATCTTAAAAAAAACCTGGATCTTTCATATAAAGAATTTGACCAAACTCCAAATAAAGGCTGGAGAGCATATTTTGTAATTGGAGATAATATTTCTGCTCTCAAATTAATTGAAGCATATATTAAAGAACATGAAAAAACATTAAAAGCATTTGAATTAAGAAACCTATATTTGCATTTAGGTCAGTTATACGCCTTTACTGATAACTATAAAGATGCAATTAAAACACTACCCCTTGCATTAGATAAAGATGATACAATAAATATGGAATGGAATAACTATATAAAAGGATTAATTGCCTTTTTAAGCCATGACTTAGAAAAATTAAAATCACATAAAGATGGTGTTATTAAAAGTTTAGAATACATTAGTAAATTAAATATGTTAATAAAGAATTATAATAAACCATATTCTGGATTTGCTCAAATTAAACTAGTTAAATAAGAGGGGAGATGTTAAATAAGATACTAGGAACAAAAACTAAAAATATTATACTCATAATTATATTAAATATTATTTTAAGTATTTATACCGTTTTTATGTCAAATATGATTCGTTCATCTGAAGAAAGTATTAATACTTACTTCTTTATGATGCTATTTTGGTTTTTATTAATTGTTATTTCTGGTGGATTTGAAGCTATTCTTGCTGGTGATTTTCTTTTTGACCCATATTGGAAAAAAGAAGATATATTACTTCAAAGACTAACAAAAGAAGAGCAATTGGCAAGAAAGGATTTTAAAGATTACAAATTAAGATTCAGAATGGTTTTAGTAGTTATAATTGGAATAAATATTTTTATATTTAATAGAGTGGGAAATGACATTTTTGATTTTTACAATAAAGTAGGATTAAAATTTTCACAACTTAACTATGATGACGAAAAACAACAAATAGAAGCAATTGAATCCTTATACCATTTACAAAATCCAACCTATCGTCCTGAAATGCTGGAAAGAGTGAAAAAAGCAGTAGAAACAACAAAGTATGACTCCGTAAAATCATGGGGAATATGGTATATTAAAAAAAGAGGAAGTATTAAAGATATTCCTTTTATTGAAAAGTATTTAAAATCTGAAAATACAGAAGTTGTAGCTGATTCAGCATCAGCTATTTATGATATTTATTCCAAAGAAGCAGAAGAAGAAGCCAAAAGAAAATATACAGAAGGAGATGATTTAAAACTATTAACAGAACAAATTAAAGTTAAAAATAAATTATTCTCTCCGGATTTCAAATATGCAAAATCAATAGAAAAAGAATGTAAAAGAGTTGATTATCCAAGAGATTGCTTGTTAACAATTGCAGCATTTGATGGAAGAACTAGCTTTGATGCTATTATTAATAAAAAAGATAATATCAACGACTATACTACTATGATTTGGATTTTGGTAAATACAACTCCTGCAAATGAGGAAGCCAGAAAAAAGGTTGATGAACTATTTGAAACTTTTTATAAAAAAGGGAAACTTGAACATAAATGCCTCACTGTTGTAGGAATTGGTAAACTAAAAAGTTTAAAAAATCAAAAAATGCTTAAAGAAGACTTTTTCAACTTAAAAAATATTCAATGCCCTACAATTACTCAAAAAAATAAAGGAGCAGATGATTACATCTTAGCCCGCCCCGACTTACTTCAGGTTAAAATACTTGACACACTTGAAAGAATTAATGATTTAAGTATTGAAAACAGAAAGTTCTTATATAATCTAACAATAAATAAAAAACTAAATTACAAAGTAAGAACAAAAGCCATTGAAGTATATGATAAACTTGAAAGACTATTCAGAGAACAAAGTAAGTAAAGAAATTAAGCAACAACTTGACTATAAAATAAACTTAATATATAAGTATTTTATTTATGGGGATTATTATATTTTATCTAAAAAAAGGAATATTAGATAGTAATTTTAAAAAAGTATTAAAAAAAGAGATTAATTACAGCTCTGATTTATATTATCAATTTAAAAAATTAAGCGTTTCGTTTTATTTTTTACCCATAAACAAGGAAATATTAAAAAACAAAGAAATAAGTAAGGAATATAAGCAAAATTTACTTAAAAATATAATTTTACTGGATTTTAAAAAAGAATTAGAAAACTTATTAGTAAAAAATAAACTTGATTATCTGTTTTATAAAGGTGCATTTACTGCTGAAAACATCTATGAAAACATTGCTCAAAGATTTTTATCTGATATTGATTTACTGATAAATGAAAAACAACTAAAAAAGGTAAAAAAACTAATTGATAATAATTTTAATATAACAAAATACAAAAAAAACAAATCATTTTACACAAATGAATATCGTTTCTATGAAAATGAATTTCTAATCAAGCATAAAGGATATGAAATTAGCATTGATTTACATATAGGATTTATTCAAAAAGCCAAGTTTAACATTGAATACTCTATAATTTTTAAAGAAAATAAAATTGAACATCAAATGATTGCAATGATTATACAAATATCAAATGATTATTTTATCAATACAGAAAAGAAATTTCTAGACTTGTATTTAATTATTAAAAAAGAAAATATAAATTGGAATTATCTCCTAAAACTAATAAACCAGTTTAAAATAAATAAAATTACTTATTTAATATTTTATATTTTGATAAACGAACTTGATTTAAAGAATATCCCCATAAATAATATTAATCTTAAAAAATATGAAAAGTTTATATTAAACAATATGATAATGACAAAAACTTTTAGAATCAATCAAATATTTTTATTTTACTATACATTTGATGAACTAAGAGATTATAAAAAATTTTTAAATGATAAATTATTAAAAACAAGAAAAAATGGTATAGAGGAGGTGATAAGATCATTAAAAAAAATAAAATAAAACAAGAATTATTAAAAAGAGAGTTTAATAATACTAAAAAAGGATTAAAATTTGTTACAGGAGGTACTTCAATGGCTCCTCTTATTACAACTGGTGACATGGTTGAGGTTATTTACATTCCAATAGAAAACATAAAAATAGGCGACATGGTTCTTTTTGAAAATCATAATAAAAAACTAACAACACATAGAGTTTTTATAAAGGGAGAATCCACTTTGATAACAAAAGGTGATTTTTCTAAAAATTTTCATGATATTCTGGTAACCAAAGAAAATTATTTAGGATTAATAATAAATCTTTATAAAAAAAATAATATAAAAATAAACTATAAAGTATTAAAAGCATATTTTTTTATTGGTATCCCAATAATAAAAAAACTGGTAAAAATAAAAAATTATATAAGGAAGTAAAATGAATATAAAAATATCAATTGCAGAAATAATAATTTCATTTGAGTTTAGCTACAGACCATTTGAAAAAGAATTTAAAAAAATTCTAAAAAAATTTATTGTAAAAACTGATAAAAGTGATATTAATATAAAATTAATACGAACTAAGTCATATAAAATAATTAATAACGATATCTCATATTTTAAAAAAGATATAATAAATGACGAAATAGCAACTTTATTAAAATGGGATATAAATGGAGAATTAAATTTAAATTTAAATACAGGAATTTTTCATGTATATAGAAAAAAACCAGATTTTCTTACAATTCTTAAATTTATATTGCTAAATTTTATTCCACAATTTAATGCATTATTACTACATTCATCAAGTATAGCTATAAATAACAATTTTGCTGTAGTTGGTAGTGGAATAAGTGGAAGTGGAAAATCAACTTTTGCAAAAAAACTTGAATCAGAGGGAGGAATTATAATCCATGATGAAATTACTCTTGTAAGAAAGGTTAATAATTCATTCTATGTTTACCCAACTCCATTTAATTATAATCCTAAACATATTGTTAACTTTTTAGAACCTCAAAAATTAAAATCAATTTTTTTTCTAAAACAAAGTAAAGATAAATATATTAAAGATATTAGTTTAAAAAATTTTTATAAAGAAATATTTAAAGTTATTTTTTCTAATAAAAAAATGAAGACAAAAAATTATGAATTGGTTATAAATATTATAGAAGATTTATATAATGATGTAAAAATAAAAGAACTTAGTTTTGATTTAAGTAAAAAAATTATTGAAACATTAAATACTTAACTTGTCTCAACAGTGGAACATGTTCTTGGTGAATCAGAATTACAATTCAAAGTAACTGTCTCCAATATTTCATCTGTTTCCAACATTGGTTTAATATAAGTTTTTTTAGTCTCTTTTTTCTTCATAATAACACCTCTTAATATTTAATAAAACAATTTTTTGTTCCTTCATCACAAACAATAATATCTAGTATAGTATCATCATTTACATCATAAAGCCCTATTTTTAATTTGTCTGTAAAATCAGGCTCAAAATCATTTACTCCATCTAGAATTATATCAGGCTGTGTACCATTTGTAAAGTTATTTGTCTTACTTAAATAAATATTTACTTGTTTTTTAGCACTAACAACAATGTCATCTTTATTATCCCCATTAAGATCAGCAACTGCAACATCTGTATTCCAATTAGTTTGATTATTGGGAGCACTTGGTTCATAAATTATTGTGGATGTAGAATCTGATGCTAACTGAGAACCACTTCCATAATAAATAGTTAATCCTTGGCTTAAGGAAGAAATAACTAAATCCTTATTACCATCATTATTCAAATCAATATCTCCAATAACTCCTTTACCAAAAAAAGTTCCACCAGAAAATACAACTGCATCCCCTGAGCCATCATTACTTGCCTTAGCAATTAAAGTAGTACTTGAAAACACTGTACTTTCCAAATAAAACAATGCTACTTTTTGAGATGTAAAGTCACCAACTACAAGATCTACAACACCATTATTATCCATATCTCCTAAACCTGAAACAGAAGCTCCAAATCCAGCATCTGTACCAAAATCATGTGAAAGTTCTACAATCTTATTTGCAGTTGCAATATCTATTTCAGCAGGTTTATTAGCTCTACCCTGAATCAAATATGCTCTACCACCATCACTACTATTATCCTGGCCAATAACAAAACAATCCTTATTATCAATTTTGCCAATATTTGCAACAGACTCTCCAAAACGAGCATTACTGGCACTCGGATTTTTTATAAAAGTTTTATCAACAGGGTCAATATGTTGCCCTGTTCCATTATCATCCCCCTGATTATAAAAAACATATACTCCACCAGTATATCCAACATCTGCCCATGCAGCACCAATTAATAAGTCTGTTTTACCATCACCATCAAAATCACCTGAAGTAATAGATTCTCCAAATCCTTCTCCTGAACCAGGAGCCCCTTTAATTACTTGTGGAGTAGAAATAGTATTTACATCATCAGTTCCATAATAAATAAAAATTTCACCATCCCAGTTTTCATTATCAGGCTGTGTAACAACAAAGTCATCAATACCATCATTATTAATATCCCCAACAGGCTTTACTTTACCAAATCTTTCATTTGAATTAAACCCAGAAGTATCCAATTGTACTCCTTGCAGATTTAAATCAGTTCCAGTATTTTTAATTAAAATATTACCAGCATTTCCAACTTCATCATAAGCTCTAACACCAAATGCGTATTCTTTTTGAAACATTAAAGAATTTATTATTTTTTGGTAATCATCAGTTGACAAATCAGGATTATCAATAATAATTTCTTTATTAGTACTTCCATCAAGTCCTTCAAAAGCATTTTCATCAAATAAAGTTGTTGAATATTTAATTATATATTTCACAACATCATCTGTTCCTGATTGGTCCCATGTTAAGTTTAACTCAGCTGTTCTTCTTTGAGTATCTGTTAATGCATCATAACCAAGTGTTGCCAAATCTCCTGGATTTGTGACATCAACAACAGCATTATATAAAATTTCAGTTGCTACATTACCTGCTTTATCTGTAACTCTAAACTTTATAGTTGTACTTGTATTATCAGTTAGTGTTCCAAATAGTTCAGGACTTTCATCATCTGAAGCAAGATTGTTCTTAGTGGCAATAACTGCATCATTATTTCCAAGCATCTCAACTTTACCATCTTCTGCACCTAAAACATTTACAGTAATACCAACTTGAGCACCTACTTGTCCTTCATTTAAGTCAGCAATTTTATTGTTATTTCCTGTATCTGGATTATTTCTATTCACATAAATTACATTTTCATTTGAAGGTGTAACCCTGCTAATAGTTGGTACATCTGTATCAACAAGTACAAGAAAAGAAGAATGTGCCTCATCAGGAGTTGAATTAATTTTAAATGTTAATACTGGATGTTCAAGATTAGCAAAAGGAACTTCCAGAACAGATGTTAAAGTTGCATCAATCTCTACACTTCCAGATGGAGCACCATTCTTTTCAGCTGTTAGAGTAGTTCCTCCAAGAGCACTGCAGGAAGCTGTATATGTAACAGTAAATGAAACCTTTCCATCAACTACATCATTACTATTAAAATAGTTATCTCCTGAAACTAATTCTGTATTTCCTTTTTTTACAGAAACAATTGCACATGCAGAAGATGTTACATCCATATCAAGTTCACTTGAATAACCCTCCTGCAAATTAATATCACTTGCAAATGCTCTTAATTTATAATTACCAAGAGGAACAGTTATAACTATATCCTTTGTATTTTCTGTATCTTTAGTAAAATTTGTAATATTATTCCATGTAAAACTACCATTTCCATCATCAACACCTTTTTGAATATAAACTTTCTGGTTATTTTCAATATTCTCCATATCACTAACTGTTCCAGTAATTTGAATTCCAGGCCTTGAAGTATCTTCATCATCAGAATCAATTACAGTTGTTTTGCTCATTGAAAATGTTAAAACAGGAATTAATGTGTCAACGGTTATATTATCAATATTTTTAACTGTTTGGTTTCCAACATTATCAGTAGCAGTTAATTCAATATTATTTACACCATTATTTAATGTTAATTCTCCAAAATCAGCCATTCCATTATTAATATCATGAATAGAGTCAATAGAATTAACTTTAATTCTAATAGTTGCAGAATCATTGGAATAACCTTTGAAATCACTTTGTAAGCCTTCAGTTAACGGATCTTTATCATCAGTAAGTAATAAAATCTCATCTGTTGCAATTGTTTTTTCCACCCCTCCTGTTGTTGCTGTTAAAAATATTGTATCTATATTTGGAGCAGTAACATCAACAGTTAATTCAGGAGATTCAAAATCTCCACTATTACCAAAATTATCAGTAATTTTAAAATATACTTTATAATTTCCTTCTGGCAAAGTTACATTTGTAAATGTAACTTTGTTATCACATGCAATATTCTCAGAAGTACCTAATACCGCTCCATTTAAACTACCTTGCAATAAAGTAGCTTTAACAGTATTACCTGCTTCACAATCCATGTCATCAAGATAAAGACCAGCTGTTTCAATTTCAATATCTGTTTGAAAACCATCAAGGTTAGCATTTACATCCTTTGCCATATTTAAAATATTATCATTATCTGTATCCTGAACAATATTAAAATTACTGAAAGATGGTTTAGATGTTTTAACATTCAAATATCCATTTACACCACTATAATTAAATTCATTTGTATCTTTAAATTTTGGAGTAAAAACATATCTTCCATCACCTAAGTTTTCCAAAGAAAAATATTTAAGTAATATATCATCAGGATTGTTTACAATAATTGTATCAGTATAATCATAAGGAGCTCCATTCAAGGTAACATCTAAACTTAATACACCTTCAAGATACTTACTCATTAAAATACTAACAGATTCATTGTTAATATTTATAAAGTTTTTAGGATTTAAGTATTTACTGTTTCCAAAACTAAGGGATAACTGATTTGGATTATTAAGAATAACCATTACTGCTCTATTAAAGGTAGATTTATTTCCATGTTCATCAATTGCTTCGAAAATAATAGTAGCTTCTCCGTCAACAGATATTGTTGTATATTGATTATCAGCTAAGGTAGATGTATCAAATTCTCCACTAATAATAGCATTTTCATAAGTTTGAATACCTCCAACTGGATTATTTATATCATTAATATAAACTTTTAATAGTGATGTTGAATCAGTAACTTTACCCTTTACCCAAAACTGAATACCATTATCAGGATTTCCATCTAAGTCAGTATCAGTATTTAAAATACTATCTTCAAGTGGGTCTGTTACTTCTACAAAAACAGGAGGAATAGTATCTACAATATAAGTTGCAGTATTAAAACCACCATCAGAACCAGGAGTATTGAAATCTTGAGCAACATCAACCCTCAATTCTGAATTACCACCATTTTCTGTATCCTCAGGTAAAACAGCTTTAGTTTCAGCAACAGATTTACCATTTTTTTCAACAAGAATACCAGAATAAATCTCTGTACCATTTAAAGTGAATTTAACTTTAAAACCTACAGGACAATTTGATTCTACATATAATGGAATTTCTTTGTTCTGAATATTATTAACTTCAAGATATTCCATATTAACAAGAGTACCTGTTTCTGGTAATATACTAACATTACAATCACCAACGGACTCAGCAGTAAGATTTACTCCAAGAGAACTAATTGTTGCATTTGCTCTTGTATCAATAGAGGCAACAATTTTCCAATCACCTGCTCTGAAATCAACATTTTCGAAAACAACAACCCCATTTTTAGGTTCAGCAACATAGGAATACTTTGCATCATCACCGCTAAATAATATTAATTTAGCAAGTAAAGTATTTTCAGCAACCAGTCCCTTTACATTAACAGTTACATCTTTTTGAATATAATACTCATCTGGATTCTGATCATCATCTTTTGTCAAAGTGGTTCCATCTAATGGAGAAGTAATTTCAAGAGTCAACTCCTGTGCTGTTATTGTAATTTCTGTTTTAACATCTTTTCCATTTTTATCAACAGATTGAAGTACTAGCTTATTACTACCATTTTTCAATGTAAACTTTGAAAACTTAGCAATAGAACTACCATCATCAAGAACTTTTAATTTTTCAGTAACTTTACTAGTTTCATCACCATCTATCATTAAAGTAACATCAGTATTTTCATTTATATCATTTGCATTAATATGTATAGTAACCTGAACTCCATCTTTAATACCATCTTCATCATAACGATATCCATCAATAAAGTCTCCATCATTAAGAGAAAGAAAAGTTAAACTACTCTTAGAATCATCAACTTTACATTCCTCACTAATACAAATTTGTCCATCTTTACAATCTTCATTTGTACTACAACTATTATCATCATTGCTACAACTCAATGAGATAAAGCCAAACGCCATTAAGATTATAAAATAACTAAATAACCTATTCATTATACCTCCTGTATAAAAATTTTTCTTATAATTAAAGAATCAATAAATTCATTTAAATCTTTTTTAGCTTCTGTGATATCAACATCATAGTTATTAATTATTTCCTGTAGTATTTCATTTTGATTTTTATTATCAACTAATAGTTCAAAAATTAATTTTGCAATATCTTCAAGTGAGTGCATTGCATTGTCCCATGGAGTAATTATTAATATACTATCATCAATTTCTCTATATGTTATTTTATTATTTAATTTCAAGATAAATACCTTCCTTTAATTCAATATAATTAATTTAACATTGAATGAGATTTCTGTCAAATTATTATACAATAAAACTCATAATAGTCAATCGGATTTTTTATTTTTTTTATTTAGTTTTGTTATTGAATTTTTGTTATTTTTTACTCATAATTACTTTATAGAGTTACTCACAAGTACCATAACTTGATGGAGAACCAAAGTGAGATGAGCTATTCAAATAAGGATCTGTTGTTGCCTGACATGTTTCACCTGAGTTTGTATCACATGATGAATTATCACCAATACTACAAGGATAATCACATATACCATTTATACATATTCCATACTGGCATGTTTCGGTACAAGCTTCTCCAATATGTCCATCTCCAAGAGTAGTCATACAAGAATTGAGAGTTTTGGTAACAGGATAGCATATCTCATCACCTGCACACCCGTTTGAAGCAACAGGGTCACACTCTGAAGCAGATAAACAAAGGGAATCAGGCCCGGATTTAAAACAAATATCACTTCCACCACACTCATCTTTATATGATGTAGCATCAAAATTACATGTTTCTGAACACAACCCTATATCTTTAGAAACTCCTACAGCAATATTTTTATCCTGAACTTTAACACATGACAAACTATTTCCACAATTAGCATTTGCAGGATTACAAAGCTCTGTTACTCTATGATTTTTCTTAGAGTTAAATGTTAAACTATCTTGTGCCTTAACTTTTAAGTTATCAATTTCAAAGTTCTCTGTAAATGAATTGTAGCATAAATTAATTTCAGGTGATGAAATTCTGTAAGCATTACTACAGTTAGGAACACATGTTCCATCTACACATAATAAGTTTTCATCACAACCAAGATTAAACCCCATTGCTGTTGTACCAGTAGTACATGATGCACCTAAAGGAACAGTCTCCTCAAATGCATAGCATTGAGTAAAGTTAGTTCTTCTGAACCCTAAACAGACCTGATTAGTCTGGCAACCACCATTATCAAACTTACTACAATTATCATCAACAGCACAAACACCAATTTTATTATAATTAACACCATTAAAAACATCCCTGCCAACACAGTGATAAACAGTATTGCCAACATCTAAGTCACTACATGTATTAGACTTATTCTGGTCACATAGTTTATGACATACTCCATCACCTGTTGGAGTTGGTACACATATTCCATCATTAACACAATTATTTGTTTCTGTATCACATGTTTCACCAATATGTTTTAAAGTACCATCTGTTGTAGTACAATTTCCACCCTTACAACAAATTCCAGAAGAACATGAATATCCATCCATACAGTAACCAGCAGAAGTTAATTCACTACATTCTTCTGTTAATTCACATTTCATGCCACCATTACAACCATCATTATCACCAGTTTCTTCACAAGGAACACAAGATTCAGCATTACCACATGTTCCTTCAGGATAATTTCCTCCACATTGTTGTGGTTCACAAAATTGATTATTAATACATATATCCCTTAAAGGATTTTCACAAAATGTATCTCCACAAATTATACCTGGAACACATGTTTTTTCTTCTGATTTAAAATAAAAATTTTCAGGACAGTTACATTGTGCATACTTGCTTCCATCATCATTAGTTATCTCTTCACAACTACCAACTCCACAGTTCCAGTCAGTACAATAATCATAAGTAGCAGGGTCAACACAGAGATGCTTAGTATTTTCATCAACATACTCCATTCCTGTATTACAAACACATTCCCAGCCATCTACAGCCCAGTTATCAGTAATACAAATCCCTTCACCACAGTCTTTATCTGTACAAGCATCAAAATTCTGAATACATCTTCCTTCTGTAAAACTATAATCGTATCCAAGTTCACACGGACACTGATATTTATCATCATTATTAAATAAATTTACACAAATAGTATGGTCTTCTACACATGAGTTTGGATTAGCCTGACAGTAATTCAGAACACAGTCTCCCGTATAAGGATTACAAATGTCTCCCTCATTACATGTTACATCTGCACACTTATCTGCTTCAGAACAAACACCATCTTTACAAACAAGAGGAGTATCACACTTTCCTGTTGTATTATTTCCTGAACAAAGCTCTCCTTCTTCCACACATTCATATCCAGTATCACTATCCCAATCTGTTACAATACAATAATCATTTCCACAATCAATACCATCACATGGATTATTTACAGGTACCCCACAAATACCATCAATACATATTGTTCCATCTTCACACCATCCATTTAAGTTATCAGGATTACAAAAGAAGTTTTCATCTCTGCATTGATTGTAAATACAAACCTGATGTTGTAAGCATTCCGGATTACATTCATAAGCAACACAAGTACCATCTTTACATTTATAACCTTCAATACAATCATCTGGGCTACTACAAGTTACAGGTATCTCTTTACATAAAAATACCCAGCCTCCTCCTTCTAGTCCACGATCACAATATTCCCCTTCTGGACAAGAGCCATCAGGATTACCTGGACCACAAGCAATTGGAGTACAAGTTCCTTCCATACATCTTTCATGTAAAGCACAATCCCCATGAGGGTTCTCTTCAGAACATCTGTTTTTAGATAGACACTCACCATCAACACATTCATTCTTTGGGTCAGTACATGCACCATTTGGATGCTGTTTATCACATTCTACCTGAATACAAGTTCCATCTGCAGAACACTCATATCCACCCTGACATGTTCCATTTGTATTATTTTCAGAACATGTTACTTCACCACATCTAAAGTTTGATAAACATATCTTTCCATCAGGACAAAATCCATCTGGATGTGAACGACTACATTTATATGGTTCACAAGTTCCATTAACACATTCTTCATCTGGATCAGTACAGTGACCATTTGGATATTCTGCACTACAATTTGAAAGCTCACATGTACCAGCATTACAATGTTCACCTAAAGGACAACTACCATTTGGATGCTCTACACTACAACCATGAGGAAGACATACACCTGACACACAATATTCTTCATTCGTACATTTATCGCATGGGTCTGAAGGATCATCGCTACAAGCAATAAAAAATACCGAAAACGATAAAAAGAACAAAAAGATTAATTTATTCATAAACAACTCCTCAAATAATACCTTATAATGATAACTTTACATTTAAACTTAGTCAAGTTTATATTATAAAAAAGCAAAAGAATTTAATTTATTATAAAAATATATTGAATTTTATGAAAAATAAGTTATAGTTTAGAGGGAGGTAGCTTATGTTAAGTATAAATAGCTCAATACAAGGACTACAAAATTCTGTAAAAACTTTTAATGAATCAGCAGAAAGAATATCAAAATTTGGTTTACCTCAAAAAAACAATTCAGATGATAGCCTTATTACAGATATCGAAGATAAAATTACTCTAACAAATAATTCTGAAGTTGATTTAACACAGGAATTTATAAAAATGGAGTTATCTGAAGTTTGTTATAAGGCAAATGCTAAAATAATTGGTACATCAGATGAAATGCTTGGAACAATAGTAAATACAAAAGCATAAGGAACATATGACATTTCAGTTTAAGGAAATAAAAAAATATAAAAAATTAATAAAAGATAAAGAAGAAATTAAGCTTGCTACAATAATTAAGGAAAAAGAAAAATATATAATAGAAAAAGAAAAGCTTGAAGATGAGCTTACAACAATTCAATCAAAAATAAGAACTCTCTATAATGAAAATTTTAATATATCACTAGTAAGCCTTTATAATGATAACTTAAACTATACATCTATGGAAATAGAAAATAAAAATAAAATTATTAATGAAACAAACAAGAAAATAGAAGAACAAAAAATTATAATAAAAAGTGCAACAATAGAATTTAAGAAATTTGAAAAACTAGAAGAAAAACATTTAAAAGAGAAAGATGAATTAATAAAATATAATGAAAAAAAAGAACTTGATGAAATCATTTCAAATAGAGAGAATCGTAAAAAATAAAACTTATAACTCTATATCATCTACTTTTTGAGGAGTTAAATCTATTACTTTTTCAGTTTTCTGCTCTTCTTTAGGTAAAATATCCTTATTTTTTAATTTTTCATCCTTTTGAGTTGAAATAGTAGAATCAGAAGCCTTAGGAATTGAACATTTTATATTTAATGAAGGATAAACAGGTAATTCTTTTCCATATAGCTTTTTATACAAATACTCAGGAGAATTACCCATAATATCTTTTAATTCTCTGTTTGCATTGTTTTTTAAAAGAACTTCAATTGCCTTATCTTTTTTTAACAGAACCGCTATATGTAATGCTGACATAAAAAATTTATTCTGCTTATCTATAGATGCACATCTTTTTAATAAAAAATTCAGTAAATCAATATTATTATTTGCAATCGCCATCATTAACGGAGAAAATCCAAAGTAAGTAAATGAGTCAAGATATAAACTGCAGTGTTCTTCTTTTAAAAAACATAAATCTATTGCTTTTTCTGTAATTGTATTATCATTAAATAGAAGTACTTCATGTATTATCATTAAATAATCCTTATCACTAAAGTTCAAATCAGCATTTAAAGGTTTTAAATACTCCTTCGTCCTTTTAGTTAAAATAATATTTTTACTTTTAGCAGAATGTAAATAATTATTATTTCGTATTACAGAATGACCATGTTGAATTAATACTTTTATGTTTTCAATATTTTCATCTGTTACTAAAAGAGTATATTTAGGATTATAAATAGCTCCATTATTTAATAATGCTTCTATATTTTCAGAATTATTACTAACCTCAAGAGCATATTCTAAGATACTTTTACCAGAATTATTTTCATGATTAGGATTTGCACCTTTTTTTATAAGATACTCAATCATTTCTTTATTGTTTCTTTTTAGAACAACAACTTTTAATGCAGAATTATTCTCATAATCAATATTTTCAAAATTCGCCTTATAATCAATCAGTATTTTAGCAATAATATACCTATTAGCTTTTAAAGCTCTTGCTAAAGGATCAATATAATAATCAGAAAAGTTTTTATTTTCGACATCAGCACCTTTTTCCAATAAAAATGTTAAAAGTTCTCCATCTTCGCTCTCCCCTTTATAATTATACATTGACAATAAATCAACAACACTGTAATAACTATAATAAGAACAGTAATGATTCTTACAGTCATTTCTCTTCAAGAAGCTAGGTTCTTTTAGTACTCTATCCTCTAAGCCCGTAAAATCCTTATTATTTAAATAAGTTGAAGGCCTTTCTGTAACACAAGAACTTAAAAACAATAAGGTTGATAACAATAATAAATAAATAATAAATTTTAATTTTTTCATAAATAAACCAAAATATTTAATAAAAGATATCGTATTTTTTAAATTTTATCAATTAAAAATATTATTTTATTAAATAATTAAAGAAATATCTGGAGAAATAAAAGCTTAAAAGTTACTAATAATATACAACAAACCTCCTGTAACGCTATGCACTAATTTATATTCCGTATCATCTTCTTCCATTTTAAAATGCATCTGTGTACTATTAAAACCTAGTCCCACACCAAAGTTTTTAAAAAAATTATACTCCATACTCAACAAGATATCTGTCATACCACCACTAAAACCACTAAAAGCAAGATAAAGGTAATCAATTGAAAAACTAACTACCCATTCTTGGGTAATACTATACTCAAGTCTATACCCAATTACAGGTAAAGGTGCAAGTGTACTTAGTTTTTTATTGGATTTCTGTATAGTATCAGGATTATCATCTGTTGCATAATTCCCTTCAAAACCAAGATCTATTGTAGTAACATGAATTCCAGCAGAAAGTTTCATTTCAACTTCACTGCTATGATAAAAAGAATACAAATAATTCATTTTATAAATATCTGTATTAAAATGACTTTTCAGTTCTCCATTAGCAATAATATCCTTATCTCCCCAAGTAAACCTAATATCCTTATCAGTATAACCACTATTTAAAATTCTATACCATAAAAACTCTACACCATGACACTCATTAAAACGATATGAAGATTCAATTCTTACAGCAAACTGAGTTGTTTCAAGGTTAAATAAATCCTGAACATTAAAAATTGCTCCAACTCCTCCTTTTGTAACCTTTAAATCAGAATCCTGATTACCAACAAAGAAAACTCCAACCTTAAATTTTATTTTATCAGGATAAGATTCCTCATTTTTAGCATTCAGAATCAAGGTAAATATTAGTAAAAATAATAATATTCTCATAAAAACGCCTATAAATAATTAATATTAATATAGCATTTAAAGTAATTACTTACAACTAAAAAACAGAATTCCTAATTAAACACTTGAATATTAGATTAAATAATGTTATTAAGAAATATTATTTCGGAGGCTTAATGATTAAATATTTTATCATAACAATAATATTAACTACAACAATCATATTCTCTGCACCTAAAGAGCTAAATATTGGAGTTATTTTTGATGGTAATTCCTATATTAACGACCAATTATTAGCTCTATTTCAGCAAAATATAGAAGAAGTTCTAAACGGAAGACGAACTATTGTTTTGAAGCCAGAAAATATACTTAAAGGTGATTGGAGCAAAGAAACTATTGTAAAAAACATAGAAACACTAAACTCAAATGATAATATTGATTTAATTTTATCATTTAGCTTTGTTACTTCTAACACATTTTTATCTAATAAAGATTTAAAAAAACCAATTGTATATCCATTTATAATTGATGTAAAAGTTGAAAAAATAGTAGAAAACTTAAAAAACAACCAAAATGCTAAAAAATATTTTTCATATACAAAATTACCTTATGATATATCTCAAGACTTAAAAGTTTTTAATAGTATAAGGCCATTTAAAAAACTTATTTTAATTACCAATCCTCTATATAAAGAACTTTTTACTAAAATTATAAATAACTCAAAATATAAGTCAATGACTGAAGTTAAGGTAATTAAAGAAGGGGAAGTAAAAAAGTTTTTAAAAGAATTAAAAATTGAAAATCCTAAAACAACATCTGTTTATTATGCAATTAATAATCAACTTGGAATAGATGAATTCAGAGAGCTTACAAATGGAATAAACGAAAAGAAACTAGCATCATTTTCTATTTCAGGAGAGCTTGCAATTAAAAATGGAGTTCTTGCTACACTTGTAAACAGAAATGAATTTAAAACAGTATCCAGAAGAACGGCTTTAAATATCGAAAGATTAATTATTGGTAAAAAATCAGCACATTCACTCAATAAATTTATTAATATCCAAAAGGAATTAACAATTAATGAAGATACTCTTAAAAAAATTGGTTTATATTTAGATTGGAGTATTCTTGATGAAGTGAATATGTATTCAGATAAAGAAAAAGTTGATAACTCCAATAACTACACCTTAAAAAGAGCAATTGATGAAGCTATTGAAAAAAACCTTGATATAATTGCACAAGTTAGATCTGTTGAAGCAAAAGAAGAAGATATTAAAACTGCTGTAAGAGAATTTTTACCTAAATTAAACTTATCAGCAAGTGGTTCATGGATAGATAAAGATAGAGCTGAAGCAAGTTTAGGAATATTTAAACAAAAATCTATTATTGGAGAAGCAACTGTTACTCAGCTAATCTATGCAGATAAAGCTTTTGCAAATAAAAGTATTAAAGAATCTGTTAGAAATATGGACAAATATAAATTAGTACAAATAAAAGAAGATATTGCAAAAGATAGTGCATATATTTACTTAAACCTATTATCTATAAGAGCATATATAAATATATTAAAAGATAACCTTAAATTATCCAAAAAATATCTCAGAATGGCAAAACTAAGAAAAAGAATAGGTGTAAAAGGTCCTGGAGATATTTATAGATGGGAAAGTAAAGTTGCAACAGATAGAAAATCATTACTAGATATGAAAAATAATGAAAAAGTTGCATCTATAGTTTTCAACAGACTTTTACATAGAGAGCTAGAGGCTGAAATTAATTTAGATGAAGTAAAAGTTAATTCAGAAGGTTTGATTACATCATATTTTGATATTAAATTTATTAAAACAAAACATGATTTCAAATTATTTAGAAATGTTTTAGTTAAAATTGGATTAAGAAACTCCTCTGAAATCAAACAATTGGAATCAGCAATAAATGCTAAAAAAAGATATAAAACATCTGTGAATAGAGGTTTCTGGGCTCCAACAGTAGCACTTCAAGGAAAGGCTTCTTATAATATATGGAGCGATACTCCTGACTCTAATATACCTCCAGGACTTATTCCTACTCAAGACAAACTAAACTGGAGTATAGGACTTTTAGTTAATTTAGATCTTTTTGATGGAGCAAAAAAGATGTCTGAGTCCACAAAAACTAAAAAGGAAATATTACAACTATATGCTCAAAAATCATCAATTATGCAAAAATTAGAAGAACAAGTAAGAGCTGCTAGTTTTAAAACAGGAGTATCCTTTAAAGGAATTGCTTTAAGTAATGAAGCTAGAGATGCCTCTGAAAAAACTTTAAATCTTGTAGAAGATGCTTATGCAAAAGGAGTTGTTGATAATATTACTTTATTGGATATTCAAACTACTCGAAATAATGCACATCAGGCTGCAATATCTGCAAAATACCAGTTTCTAGCAGACTTAATTAATTTACAAAGAACACTAGGAAAGGTTAATTTCATTTTAACTGAAGAAGGTTCAAAAGAATTTAAAGAAGAAATTGAAAAAATCAAAAACAAATAATATTGGAGGATAAATGGATCTACGAATCACCTTTAAACTATCATATTTACTGATAATCACATTATTAGTATTCAGTGGATGTCAAAAAGAGAAGGCTAAAACTAAAGAAAACATTAGACCTGTTAAGTACTATGAGGTAACAGAAGCAAGCTTAGGAAATGTAAAAATATTTTCTGGTATTGCTAAATCTTATGATGAAGCAAAGGTAAGTTTTAGAGTTGGAGGAACAATACTAAAAATCAAGGTAAAACCAGGTGATAAAGTAAAAAAAGATCAAATTTTAGCCATTTTAGATAGTGAACCATATAAACTACAATTAAATGAAGCAAATGCCTCTTTAAAGAATTTATATGCTAAAGCAAATCTTTATAAAGCAACATATAAAAGAGTTCAGGCATTATATGAAAATCAAAATGCTTCTGAAAAAGATTTAGATGAAGCAAGGACTGGTTATGAAGTTGCTCTTGCTGGAATTAAAGCAGCAAAAGCAAAAGCGGCACAGGCAAAATTACAAATTGAATATACTGTTTTAAAGTCTCCAGGAAATGGAGAAGTTGCTTATAAGCTTTTAAATGAAAATGAAAATGTTTCAGCTGGACACCCTGTATTAGTTGTTAATTACGGTGGTGAACTAGAAGTAGAAATAGGAGTACCTGACTCTTATATCAACAGAATAAAAAAAGGTATGGATGTTAAACTTGGATTTAGTGATATTTCTAAAAAAGAATATTCTGGAACAATAAAAGAAGTTGGTATTTCTCCCTCTGAAGGCTCTCCTACTTATCCAGTTAAAATTATTTTAAAAGAAAAAGATGGAAAGATAAAACAGGGAATGGTTGCCAGAGTTAAAGTAAATCTTAGTAAAACAGATGAAAACTTTCTAATTGTACCTTCTACTTCTGTATTTGATAAAGCTGGCAAAAAATATCTCTTTTTGCTTGAAGTAGAAAAAGATAGTGAAATTGCAATTGTAAAAGAAAAAGAAGTAAAAATTGAGGGTTTAACAGATAATGGCTTTAAAATAAGTAAAGGAATAAAACTTGGAGATAAAATTGTTTCTGCAGGAGTTAACTTACTTGCAGATAATATGAAAGTTAAGGTATTAAAAAAATTTGGAGCTAAATAATGGGATTAACTAAATGGATTATCGCAAATAAAATAGTTGCCCTAACTGTTTTTATTATGCTTGGAGTTGGTGGAGCAATATCATATTTTGACCTACCTCAATCAGAAGATCCAGGCTTTGAAATAAAAACAGCATCAATTGCAACATTTTATCCAGGTGCAAGCCCTGAAAAAGTTGAAGAACTGGTAACAGAAAAAATTGAAAATATTATCAATGAAATGTCTGGTATTGACTTTATTGAAAGTGAATCTAAAAATGGATTATCTGTTATCTTTTTAAATATTGACGAAAAATATAGAGGAATGAGGCCATATTGGGATTTACTTAGAAGAAAGATGGAAAAAGTAAAGTATGAACTTCCAAAAGGCACAATTGGTCCGATGGTAAATGATGAATTTGGTGATGTTTTTGGTACTTTAATAACTGTTGAGGGAAAAGACTTTACTCAAGAAGAATTCAAAAACTATACAGATGACATAAGGGATGAACTTCTAAAAGTTAAAGGGGTTGCAAAAGTTGAAGTAAATGGAGTTCAGGAAAGACAAATTTTTATTGAATTTAACCACACTAAGTTAGCATCTTTAGGTATTCCTCCTATATACATAAAACAATTACTTGCAAATAGAAATATAATAGTTCCTAGTGGTTCTGTTTTAGTAAATGGACAAGAAAGAATGTTTCTTGAATCATCAGGAGATTTTGAGAATGTTGATGAAATTAGAAATACAATAGTAAGATTACCAAATAGTAACTCTGTTTTCTATTTAAAAGATTTGGTAAGTGTAAAAGAAACATATATAGACCCTGCAAAAGAATATATAAAGGTAGACGGAAAATTAGCTGTAATTATTGCAGTTTCTATGGTTGATGGTGGAAATATTATCACTCTAGGAAAAAACTTAAGAAAAAAAGTTGATGAACTTGAACATAATTATCCTTATGGCCTTAATATTAATTTTTTATATGAACAATCTGTTGCTGTTAGCACTGCAGTTAATGGCTTTATGAGTAATTTATTTCAAAGTATTTTAATTGTTATTTTTGTTATGTTACTTGCACTTGGTTTTAGAACTGGGTTAATGATTTCAGCGGTTATTCCACTAGTAATCTTGGCAACATTTCTTGGTATGTCACTTTTAGGTCTTGGAGTTGATAAGATATCTCTTGCTGCTTTATTGATTGCCTTAGGAATGCTGGTCGATAATTCCATTGTTACATCTGAGGCTATATTAGTTAAAGTCCAAAATGGAATGGATGTCGTAGAAGCCTCTTTAACTACAACTAAAGAGCTTTACAGGCCTCTTTTAATATCATCTTTAATTACATCTGCTGCATTTCTACCTATTTTACTTGCAAAATCAGGAATGGGTGAATATGTTGGACCATTGGCAAAAGTTATAACTCTAACTCTATTAATTTCATGGTCACTATCAATGACAATGATTCCTTTAATGAATATTATATTTTTAAAAGTTAAACAAAAAAATAAAGAGAGTAAAGAAGAATATACTTCTATTGTTTATAGAACATATAAAAAAATATTATTGCTGTTTTTAAGAAATAAAATTATTTCAGTTACTCTTATTATTGCTTTATTTTATAGTTCTTTAGTTGTTTTTGGAAAGATTAAACAACAATTCTTTCCTGAATCAGACAACCCAACAATAAATGTGGAAATACAAATGCCTTTGGGTACATCAATAGAAAGAAGTATGGAAATAACTAATAAATATGATGAATTTATTAGAAAAAACCTTATGGTAAATGATAAAAGAAAAGAAGGTATTACTTCATGGAGTGATTTTGTTGGTCGAAGTGCTCCAAGATATATCTTAAACCTTGCACCTAAAGCTCCATCACCAGATTATACTGCAATAGTACTAAGAACAACAAATATAAAAACTTTTGAAGAAATTAGGAATAAATCTCTTAAATTTTTTGGAGATAATTATCCAGAAGCAATTGTTATCTTAAGAAAGATTGCAAATGGTAAACCAATTGATTATCCTGTTGAAGTTATTTTAAAATCTAATAATTTAAAAGAGCTTGAAGAGTTTTCAATACATTTCAAAGACAACCTAAGAAAAGCAAAGGGAGTTAATTTTGTTATTGATGATTGGAAAAATAAAGTTAAAAAGATTGTTGTGAAAGTTAATAGCGTTAAAGCTTACCATGCTGGAGTAACAAACTTTGATGTAGCAATATCTCTATTAACTTCTTTAGATGGTTATCAAATCAGTAATTACAGAGATGGAAAAACTGATGTCCCTATTATTTTAAGAGGGGATAATATAGATAGGAATTCTGTAGAAAACTTAGAAAACTTATCTATATACTCAAGTACATCACAATCAAATATTTCCTTAAAACAAGTTGCTGATATAAAAATAGAATTTGAATATCCTATTATCAGAAGAAGAGATAAATTAAAAACAATGAAAATACAAGCTGTTCTAAAAGATGGATATTTTGCAAATGATATAAATAAGTTGATTGTTCCATGGCTGGATAAAAATAAAACATCAGGAATTTCTTATGAGCTTGGTGGAGAAGACTTTGAATCTAAAAAAGCCACTGCTTCAGTTTTTGAAATCATGCCTTTAGCAGGTTTAATTATATTATTTTTACTTGTATTACAATTTAATTCATTTAAGAAACCATTAGTGTTAATTTTAACTGTTCCTTTAGGGCTTATTGGTATTTCTTATGGATTATTTTTAACTGGTCAGACATTTGGTTTCATGCCCTTACTTGGAGTTATTGCCTTAAGTGGGATTATTATAAATAACTCCAATGTCTTACTCGACCAGATTTCGAATAATGCAGATTCAGGAATGAGTATGCAGGATGCTGTTATTAAAGGTGGAATGAGCAGACTTAGGCCAATATTTTTAACATCAGCAACAACAGTTGGTGGTTTAATTCCTTTGTGGATAGCACAAGACCCAATGTGGGTTAGTATGGCAGTTGCATTAATCTTTGGTCTTTCATTTGCAACATTACTAACAACAACTGTAGTGCCCTTATTATTTTCTATAATTTTTAATATATCTTATAAGAATTATAACGCTTAAAGAGTTTATTATCTCCACTTGTATTGGTTTACTACATAAACAGAGGGTGAAAAATAAGTTTATTTATTTAATTTTATGATTTTTTTATAAAAGCCTATGTCTAAAAATGGATAGGTGAATTAAGAATATTATTATATTCAGGAGGTATGTATGAAAAGTCTAATATTGCTAATAACTTTATTTGTTGTTTTTAGCAATCTATATGCTACTGATACAACAACAGTAAAGGCAAAAAGTACTGAAATTAGTGACAATTTAGATTTAGAAGCTGTTGCAACATTATTTGGAGAAGCAAAGAATATTGAAGAATTTGAAAAGAAATTGAATGACCCTAAAACTCAGGTTTCAAATTTAGATTTAAATAAAGATGGTCAGGTTGATTACCTTAGGATTATTGAAACATCAAAGGATAATACTAGAACAGTTACACTTCAAGCAGTAATCGGAAAAGATAAACATCAGGATGTTGCAACAATTAATGTAAAAAAAAGTAAAGAAGGAAAAACAGAAGTTCAGGTAGTCGGAGACACCAAAATATATGGTAGTGACTATGTCATTGTTCCTGTTTACACTACTCCACCAGTTATATATGTTTATTTTTATACTCCATATTATCATCCTTATCGTTCACCATACTACTATGGTTATTATCCTGTTTATTATCATCCATGGCATCCATATCCAACACACAGATATAGAGCTAATGTAAGAATAAATGTAAATATTGGTGGTAATTCTTATAGAAGAAGAGGAAGAAGAAATACTAATGTAAATGTAAACAAAAATAAAAAAAATAATAGAGCAGTTAAAAATGATTGGGTTGCTCCATCTAAAAGAAATGGAGAAAACAATAAATTTAATAATAATAAAAAAAATAAAAAAAAGAATAATAAAAAGAATAATAAACTTGATAAATCAAGAAATAACAATCTTAAATCTTCAAGTGGAAGAAAGTCAAGTAAACCTAATAGAGGGAGTAGAGCAGGTAATAAAAAAAGAAGATAGTTTAAATTTAAATACTTGAACATTAAACACTATAATGTTATTAAATATTTACACTATTTGAGTTTTTATGAATATATGGTTGCTGATAATTTTAACATTTAGTCATTTTAATCATCAGGATATAAACTGTTTGACTTGCCATAACTTACAAAATCCACAAAAAACACTAAAAACAGATAAAAAAGAATGTTCTAAATGTCATCAAAATAAAAATAATAATAAGCAACATCTTTTTATATTAAAAGATAGTAATGGAGTTAAATTTAATCATAACTCACATAGCTTTTTATCTTGTAGTAATTGCCATGAAATTACGAAAAGCAATATAACAAATCCTAAGATGAAAACATGTAATTCCTGCCATGAATCAAAAGAAAATAGTAATAAACCATCTTGCAAACAATGTCATACTTATAATAATAAATTTATAACTCATTATAGAAACAAAGATTTTATCCCAATATCACATAATAAGTTCAATTATAAAGTTAAACATATAGTCCAAAATGAGAATTATTGCTTACAATGTCATAAAAAATCTTATTGTAAAAATTGTCACAACTCTTCATCTAAATTTAACTCTGCAAATAAGTTTCACCCTCTTGATTATATATCCATTCACAAATATGAAAAAAATCTTAATTCCTGTGCTTCATGTCATAAACAAGAAAAGGATTGCTCTGCCTGTCATCAAAAATCAGGAATTGATACTACAAATATGCTTAAACAAAAAAGAAAATACAAAATTCACCCTGAAAACTGGAATCATGGAGATGCTGCATATAAAAATATCACAAACTGTGTAAGTTGTCATTCTGAAAAAGATTGTATTTCATGTCATAAAAATGATGAAAGTCCACATAAAAGAGTTAAAAATATTTGTAAAAGAGCAGTAAAAGAGAAGAGAGCCTGTGAAAAATGCCATCAAAAAGTTAAAGAAGTCTGTCCATAAAGATTTAATACTCTCCATTATTATCCTAATATTTATAATGGGAATTTATTTATTTAATATGCTTCCTAAAAAACTAGAAATCAAAAAAAATTCAAATACAGAGTATATATTTACAGGAAAATATCATTTTAATAAAATGACATTAAAAGAAATTGATGATTTACCAAATATCTCACATAAACTTGCCAAAATAATTTATAAAAATAAAAAAAATATTAAAAACTTTGAAGATTTAAAAAAAATTAAAGGTATTGGAATTAAAAAAATAGAAACTTTCAAAAAATATATAATAATTAAATAAATAATATAATACGATTTTAAATATCTCATCCCACTTTTTAAATTTGACATTCAAAATCAAAAACTGTAAATTAAACAAGGCAAATTTTTGTCATTTATACTATGGAGTTAATTATGAAAAAGAATAATAGCTGGGACTTAACACCTCTGTATCCATCATTTGAAAGTAATGAATTTCAAAATGATTTAAACTCAATAAAACCTATGATAATGGAGTTTAATAAATCACTCAATGAGTATATTACCACAGAACAAAGTTCTGATAAAATAATAAAACTTTATTTGGATTTCACAACAAATATAGAAAATTTATTAATTAAAACCTATTCTTATGCAGAATTAACAGTCACAACCAACACAAATGATACCAAAGCCCTAAAATATGTTGATATTATAGAAAATTATATGTCAGAAAAAGTAAAACCAATAGTTAAATTCCAAAAATATTTATCAACAATTAAAAATCTTGATGAAATACTAGAAAGTAACGAATACTTTAAAATACATGAATTTCACATTAAAGAATTATTTAATGAATCAAGATATTTATTAACTGATGAAGAAGAAATTTTATATGCGAAATTAAAACAAACGGGCTCTACTGCATTTACGACATTACAAAATAAAGCGAGTTCTAATTTAATGATTAATATTAACATTAAAGGAGAAAACAAAACCCTACCTCTTTCTTCAATCAGAAATATGGCTTATGATAAAGATGTTGCAATCAGAAAAACAGCTTATGAAGCAGAATTATCATCATATAAAAATATAGAAGAAATATCTGCAATGGCTCTTAACTCAATTAAAGGTGAAGTAATTACAATGAGTAAAAAAAGAGGTTATAAGTCTCCTCTTGATATGAGCCTTAAAGGTGCAAGAGTTGATGAAAAAACTTTAAATACCATGATTAAAGCAATAGAAGAATCCATTCCTAAGTTTGTAGAATACTTTAAGAAAAAAGGTAAACTTTTTGGTGATAAAAATGGATTAAAATTTTATAATTTATTTGCTCCAGTTGGTAATAGCAATATTGAATTTACATATAGTGAAGCAAAAGACTTTATTCTAAAACAATTTTATGGATTTTCAGAAAGACTTGGTAATTATGCTAAAAAAGCATTTGAAAATAACTGGATAGACCCATTTCCAAAAGAAGGTAAACTTGGAGGAGCTTTTTGTGCAAATCTACATTCAATAAAAGAAAGTAGAATATTATCAAATTTTGAAGGCTCATTTAATGATATGGACACTCTTGCTCATGAACTTGGACATGGATATCATGGAGAAGTATTAACAGAAGCAACAGTTATAAATAGTGATTATCCAATGCCATTAGCCGAAACAGCAAGTATTTTTTGTGAAACTATTGTATTTAACGCAGCTCTTAAAGATGCAGATAAAGATAATAAAGTTGCTATTTTAGAAAGCTCAATTATGCAATCTTCACAAGTGATTATTGATATTTACAGCAGGTTTTTATTTGAATCAGAGTTTTTCAAAAAAAGAGAAACAGGAGCATTATCAGTTAAAGAAATAAAAGAATTAATGACTAATGCACAAAAACAAGCATATCAAAATGGTCTTGATCCAGAATTTCTACACCCATATATGTGGGCTTGTAAACCTCACTATTATGATGTTGACTATAATTTTTATAATTATCCTTATGCATTTGGATTATTATTTGCAAAGGGTTTATATGCTCAATATGAACAAAATAAAGATAGCTTTTTAAATAAATATGATGACTTACTCCTAAGAACGGGTAATAACTCTGTTTATGATGCAGTAAAATTTGTAGGAATAGATTTACATAATATTGAGTTTTGGCGTGCAAGTTTAAAAATTGTAACAACTGAAATAGATGAATTTCTAAGTTTAGTTTAAGAGCATTATTACACTTTAGTTTGAGCCACTAATTTCAAACTTCTGTAAACTTCAGAATAAAACCTTTTATTTACCTTATTTAATGAGCTTCCTTTACCATATCCAAAAATAACACTATGCCATTCCACAGGTTCATCAATATTATATTCAAGATACATATCAACTCCTGAAAAATTAAGATTTACACTCTCTCCTATCTCTTTAGCCGTCATACTATAACTTTCAAAAAATCCATTATCTACAATATATCCTCTTTCCCAACCAAGTCCAAGTAATTTATAATGAGTAGATTTAGGATAAAATCTAAACCCTTTAAAATCATTTAATTCATTTTCTTTACTTGTTGTTATAAAAAACTTTCTGTTTATTTGTTCTAATGGCTGAATAATTTCATAATCATCTATCAGTTCCTTTAATTGATTAAGTTGTTTTTCTGTTAACTCCAGTGGGTGAATTAAACCTACCATATCATTATCTTTTAAAATAATTTCATCATCATTAATATCACTAAAACTATGATCTTCATTGTACCTAAATATTTTTTTGAGCTTACCATTTTCATAAACTCCCCAAAATAAATTTGATGCAAAAATATTTAAGATAGGGTTTTTAACAAAAAAGCCATTCCAATATGAAAACTCTTTTAATAGTAATGCCTTAAACTGATATTCTAGCTTTTCTTTTTGTACTTTTAGTATATCTTTTATTTCTTTTTTCATAGACTTAAAAAGTTCTATAGAATTTTTAGCCATTTTTTCATTATCTTTTTTATTTGGTTTTGGTAAAGTTTTAAATATTTTACCTTCTTCATTCTTAAATATATATTTAAAATCAGGCATTAATTTTACAATTATTTTTCTCGTTCCATAATCCATAACAAGCTCTTTATCTTTATTGAATCCAAAATCAGAAATCAAACTGTCTCTAAGCTCATCAAGTGATAAATCCTTTTCTCTTGCAACATTGTTAAGAGCATAAATTGCATCATTTTTAATCCCCTTATGTTTAAATTTCCTGCTATACCAGTCTACTTTTTTTAGTCCATCTATATTTTTAATTTTAGCCATAGGTAATAATAATTTAGCTCCCATTGCCCATCTTGAACGATTTACAAACCACTGTATTTTATCCTCTATCAACTTAATACAACTACTATCATCTTCTGCAAGCATGAATAATATATTGTATATCCATAAATCATCTTTTGTTATTTTTGAAGGCATAACATGTAATATATCAAATAAATTAATTAAATTCTCGGAGTTAATTAAATTTAAAAACATTTTACTAACATTATTATCCATTAATAATTTCAAGAAATATTTTACTGTTTTAAGCTCCATTAACTTTCCATTTTTCCAAAGTACTTCTGGTAAATCATTTACTTTTAACCATGATATCGGAATATTAGGATTTTCATTTTCTGCAACAACATCAAACCATATAGGTGTATTTTTTTTATAATCATCAGGATTACGAACTTCTTCTTTCATATTTTCAATACTATCTTTTTTAGTTTCAAGATATTCATTTAATACTTTTAATAAAGATTTATTTGTTTCAACTTCAGCTCTATTTTTTAAAACCTCTAAATTTTTATTATCATTAATTTTTATTAAAGATTTTATAGCTAATTCCCTTAACTTTGTTTTACTATCATTTATTTGCTCAACAAACTTATCTGAAAACTGAGGAAACTCAACCATTGCATCAACTAAAATTTCTTTTTCCTTTTTATTACCTGCTACTTCCTGAATTGAAAATAAAGCATTAAATAAATCTTCATCCTTTTCTATTCCTTTTTTAACTAAAATATCATTTATTGTTTTTTCATATACATATTTTACACTCACAGTTCTTTTATTATAGTATAAACTATAAATAGGAAGCTTTTTATCATAATTATCAACTAAAGTTAAATCAACTCCATTTTCAACTAAATATTTAAGTAATTCGGGTATTTCACTTTCTTTTTTAGACTCATACCCCATATACCTTGAGCACTCTGAATGTAGAGCATTTTGATTCTCTTTAGTTTTAGCATTTATATTAACTCCCTGACTTACAAGATATTTAACTCCAGAAAGATTATTTCTTCCAGCCATTACATGTAAACATATCTCACCCGTATTATTAAGAGTTAAATCTGCTCCTTTTTCAACAAGATACTTTACTCCAGTTTCATCGTTTGTTTGAGCCGCAATATCCCTTAATAAACTTTGTTTATATCTATTGTTTTCGTTTGCATTAATATAGTTACCATCAAATAAGTAATCAAGAACTGCAAGTGGTTTATCACATGAATAAAATAAGTTGACAAGAGAATCAACAATTGTAGTAGAATTTATTGATTTTGTTTCAATGATATATTTATAAAGCTCAATTCTTTTACGACGAAGAACAGCAGCAAGTATATCTCCTGTAAAATTATTTGTTTTATCAATTATTTTCTTTATCAAAGAATCAGAAGCCTCTTTATTTGAAACTAAATCACCTACAAATCCATTACTTGAATATTTAGGTAGAACATTTACATCAACTCCAAGTTCAAATAAATATTCTGTTGTTTCAAGATAATTCCCTCCAGAAATAGAGAGATATAGAGTAGTGTAATTATAGTTATCAACATGATCTTTATCTGCTCCATTTTCTATTAAAAACTTAACCATTTCTAGCTGTCCTGAATATGCAGCATGAGAAAGAAGTGTTTTCTTTTGACCATCTTCAAGTTTAACATAATATTCAGGATTTTCATTAATTAATGCCTTAAACTCTTCAACTTTATCATTCCAGATTAACATTGTTATTTCACTAAATTCCATATTACTCTCCTTATTCAGATACAGCAGGCAGTATCTATACTATTAATAACTGCATAAGTATAGTTTATTCATTTAATATATTACAAGAAATTTCATAAAAATATAAGAAAATTATCAGTGTAGTGACCGATTGATTAATTTCCTATATATGTTAAAATTCAATCAGTTTTTAGGAGTTATATATGTTCTTAGGTAAATTATTGATAATACTACTATCTTTATTCATTTTTATATCATGTGGAGAAGAAAATAAATCAATTCCTGATAATCATCTAGGAGAACTTGGTTATAGCTGTAAAGAAGATTCAACATGCAATGATGACTTAGTATGTAATAAATATAAGAGATGTATTAAAAACAATCCAGCATGTAGTCCAGAATGTGAAGAGTGGGAAGAATGTACAGATAAAATATGTAAAACTCAAGCAAACAGATGTTTAGATGATAATGATTGCACTCTTAATAAGGAATGTAAGAACCATTATTGTGTTGACCCTAATTGTACTCCAGATTGTACAAATAAACAATGTGGAGGTGATGGTTGTGGAGGAAGCTGTGGGAATTGCTCTGATACTCAAATGTGTAATACAAATACTTTTCAATGTGTAGGTTCATGTACTCCTGATTGCAATAATAAACAATGTGGTGATGATGGTTGTGGTGGAAGTTGCGGAACATGCTCTGATACTCAAATGTGTAATACAAATACTTTTCAGTGTGTAGGTTCATGTACTCCTGATTGTAATAATAAACAATGTGGTGATGATGGTTGTGGTGGAAGTTGCGGAATATGCTCTGATAGCCAAATATGTAATACAAATACTTTCCAATGTGTAGGTTCATGTACTCCTGATTGCAACAACAAACTCTGTGGCGATGATGGTTGCAGTGGAAGTTGCGGAAATTGCTCTGATAGCCAGGTATGTGATACTGATACATTTAGATGTGTAGGAAATTGTACTCCAAGCTGTGATTATAAAGAATGTGGTGATGATGGCTGTGGAGGTAGTTGTGGAACCTGTAGTAATACACAAAGTTGTTCAAACTTCGAATGTGTAAATAACTGTACACCTGATTGCAGTAACAAGCAATGTGGTGATGATGGCTGTGGAGGTAGTTGTGGGACATGCAGCAATACACAAAGTTGCTCAAGTTTTCAATGTGTAAATAATTGTACACCTGATTGTAATAATAAACAATGTGGTGATGATGGTTGTGGTGGTAGCTGTGGGACATGCACAAACACACAAACTTGTTCTAGTTTTCAGTGTATAAACAATCCAGATGTTGAAAGCCCTAATCAGTTAATAAGAGACAGGCATTTTAGAAAAGGCTTTAAAGTAAGGTCATCTTTACAACCTGGAGATATAATAGGTAGTATTATTCCTGGTTTTGAAACAGGTGAATCAATCTGGACTCTTGGTCAATGGGCAAGTTTTACAGATTTAAATAACTTTCCTAAAACAGTTGGTTCTAATGGAGATGTTTACTGGGAAGATACTTATAAAAAAGTAACTATTGGAGATGCAGATGGTGTTGATTTATCCTTAAAGGTAAACGCATACAATGAATATAATGGCGTTTATTATCAACATGGAAGTAGCCCGGGTAGAACAACATGGGTTCATCTTTTAGGAGAACAAACAATTACAGACCCATATCATCAGGAAGGTGGATGCCCTGCCCTTTCAGAACTAAGTGCTCTTAATTTTTCTGTAAAAGCAAAATTGCTATATGATAATAGAAATATTGGCTCTGGTTATGATTCCACTAAACATGCAGCTCAGTATTTAATGTTTTTTACAATACAAAACCTTAATATTAATTCAGCTGGATTTGGAGATTTCCTTTGGTTTGGTATTATGATTCATGAAGATAGAGGCTATACTGATTTAATGATTCAGGGTGATGATTTTAGCCAAAAGCTAATATATAATATTGGTTATGACATTCTTAATGATTATTCAAACACAGCAATAACAGATAATCAATGGCATACTCTTGAAGAAGATTTTTTACCACATATACTCAATGCCCTACAAGAAGCATGGAATAGAGGGTATTTATCTGACTCACATAATCTATCTGACTATAAAATTGGAGGAATGAATTTGGGCTGGGAAATCACAGGCCTTAATAATGCAGAAATGCAAATAGATGATTTATCATTAATTTATACTCTAAAGTCAGGTGGAGTAAATGAATGTTTAAATAACACAAATAATTGTGATATAAATGCAACATGCTATGATACAGCAGATAGTTTTATTTGTAGATGTAATATAGGTTATACAGGAGATGGTGTAAGCTGTACACCAGGTTCAACAGCTTCTGAAGTCCGTTATGATTTTAATACAGATGGTAACAAGGAAGGCTGGACAACACAAAATCTTAATGACTTAGCAGCAGGTGGTCCAAGTGGAGGATTATGGGTAATGAGTGTTCCTGGAAATGACCCTTTAATGCTAAGTCCTCAACTTAATATTGATGCATCTGCATATTCTAAAATAATGATAAAAATGGCAAATGACCATAACCCTGCTGATAGTTCAATATTACAAGTTTTCTGGACTCGTTCTGATTCAACTGGTTTTACAGAAAGTAAAAGTAGTCTTATTTCGGTATCAAATGCAGGTGGCTGGGCAACTTACACTCTTAATGTAGGTTCTAATGCTGAATGGAGAGGAGAAATTACACAAATTCGAGTTGACCCAATTCTATCAGGAGACAATCATTCAGTAGGAATAGATTATATTATAATTGCCCCATAAGTATAAAAATATAAAATTTTGCAAAAATATTCTTTAATGCTATAATAAGGTAACTTTGGGAGTATAAAATGTATAAATCAATTTTATTTATAATTATGCTATTTGTATTTAACTTCTCATCATGTATTATAAGAAGTGAAAGCAATAACAATAATTCATGTATTTTTGATACTGATTGTGAAGGTGACTCTTTTTGTAATGATAATAAATGTGAAAAATATATTGTTTGTATAAATTCAAGTGAATGCTTTGATAATGAAAACTGCATTGATAATAAATGCAAGAAAAGGCATTGTATGAATGATGATGAATGTGGCAAGGATGAATACTGTTTAGAAGATTTTAATTGCATTCATATTCCTAAAATAAAAGTAGGAGAAAGTTGTCTTGATTATGGAAGCTTAGAGTGTAAATCCGGTAATTGTATTGCAGATGAATACAGAGTTTTTTGTACTAAAAACTGTGAAACAAATAATGAATGTCCTGATTCTATGCTTTGTGGAGAATATTATGATGGGCTCCATTATTGTCTTTATAGTGATACAAGTGAAGGAGACCATTTAGGAGTATATGGCTCTAACTGTAGCTTGCATGGAGATAGTGACTGTATTGATATTTATAAATGTGTTAAAAATATAAATAATAGAAAAAAAGATAAATGTTTAAATTCATGTGATTCAAATATTGATTGTTATGATGGATACTTATGTAGTTTTAACAATGATAACAATAGCTCTTTCTGTCTTCCTCCTGCAAATAAAGAAGAAGGTGAATTATGTAATAAATTTAATGGACTAGAATGCAGGAATCAAGATAATAATTGTATACAAATAACAGAAAGTTATGAAAAGTACTGTACTAAAGAGTGTTTAACAGATGAAGACTGCCATAATAATTCACTTTGTAAAGAATTTTCTAGTGGTAAATACTGTATGTTACCAAGAACAGCCGACTTAGGAGAATCATGTAAAAATGCTGGTTCTGAAGAATGCAAAGAAGGCTTAATCTGTGATATGGCCTACAGTAGAGGTGCTCTGTGTACAAAACCATGTGAATCTGATAGTGAATGTCCTGATTACAATAGCTGTACTCTAACCTATACAGCAGAAAGACTTTGCAGACCTGCAATAAATGGCCTAGGAAATAGAAATGGCACACTAGGAACAAGTTGCTATCTCCATGGAGATAGTGATTGTGAAAAAGATTTACTATGCTTAACTTCATCTCTTGATGATAAAAATGCTTTTTGCACATACCATTGTAATGAGGATATTGACTGTGAAGAAAATTATCATTGTGCAAACACTACAAAAACATCAAATAAATTGTGTGTAAAAGGCAATAGAGGTGAGCTTGGAGCAAACTGTTACAACGAATCATGTAATACAGACTTATTTTGTAATATCAATCAATCAAACGACTACACTGCCACCTGTACAAGAACTTGTGATTTAATTGGTGAAGCATGTGAAAAAGAAGGATATTATTGCAATAAACTATACGATAATTTTAATATCTGTATAAATAAAAAGCCTGAATCAGAAGGAAATTTAGGAGATAAATGCCCCAATGGAAATTGTATTAATGGATTAAATTGTATTTATGATGAAATGGGTAATTTTTGTAGCCAACCCTGTAGTAATGATAACTTATGTCCAGATGGATTTATTTGTAATGAATATGATGAAAACCATAGTTTTTGCTATATTGAATAATCTATCTTTTTGCTCTTCTTCTATCTAGTTCACTTAAAATTCTTTTTCTAATTCTAACTGACTGAGGTGTTACCTCAACTAGTTCATCATCTTCAATGAAATCAATAGCTTTTTCTAAATCCATTTCTAATGGAGTTACAAGCTTTACTGCTTCATCTGTTCCTGATGAACGAACATTAGTGAGTTTTTTAGTTTTTGTAGGATTAACAACTAAATCAAGTTTTTTAGGATTAACTCCAATTATCATACCTTCATAAACAGGGTCATTATGAGTAATAAAAAACTGCCCTCTATCCTGTAAGTTAAAAATAGCATAAGCAACAGCTTTTCCACCTGAAATAGAAACAATCGCTCCCTGAGTTCTTCCTTGTATTTCACCAACAACAGGACCATAAGAATCAAATACAGAATATAAAACACCTTCACCCTTGGTATCTGTCATAAATTGAGCTCTATAACCAAGTAAACCTCTTGATGGAATTAAATAAACCATTCTTACAATTCCACCTGATTGCATTTCCATTTCCTGCATTTTACCAAATCTTTTATTTAATTTTTCAATAACAGCACCACTTTTATCTTCAGGTACTTCAATTGTTACTGATTCATAAGGTTCCATTTTTTGACCATCAATTTCTTTAACGATAACCTGTGGTCTTGAAAGTTGTAATTCATAACCTTCTCTTCTCATATTTTCAACAAGAACAGATAAATGAAGTTCACCTCTGCCTGAAACCTTAAATGCTTCTGTTGTTTTAGTTGGTTCTACATGTAACGCAACATTTGATAAAATTTCCTTATCTAGTCTGTCTTTAATATGACGACTTGTTAAAAATTTACCTTCTTTTCCTGCAAAAGGACTATCATTAACCATAAAAAACATTGAAATTGTAGGCTCATCAACTTTAATTAAAGGTAAAGGTGCAACAAGCCCTTTTTCTCCAATTGTCATACCAACCTTAAAATCATTTGTTCCTGAAAATGAAATAATATCACCTGCTGAAGCTTCCTGAACATCAATTTTTTTAAGTCCATCATAACCAAGTAATTTTGTAACTTTAAAATTAACTTTCATATCTTTATATAAACCTTCAACAATTTGATTTACCTTTATTGTTCCATTTTTAATTCTTCCTGTTGCAATAACACCAACATAATTATCATAATCTAAAGTTGAAATCTGAACCTGCAATGCTTGCTCTAAATCTCCTTCAGGAGGTCTGATTTCTCTAATAACCATATCAAGAAGAACAGACATATCAACATTTTCTGAATCAGCTTCAACTCTCACATATCCTTCTTTTGCAGAAGCATAAATAATTGGAAATTCTAATTGCTCATCATCTGCATCCAAATCAATAAATAAATCATAAACCTGATTCAAAACTCTTTTAGGATCAGAGCCCTTTCTATCAATTTTATTAATAACAAGAATAGGTTGAAGCCCCATAGACATTGCTTTTCTTAATACAAACTTAGTTTGAGGCATTGGTCCTTCAAATGCATCTACTACCAAAAGAACAGCATCTACCATATTTAATACTCTTTCAACTTCCCCACCAAAATCAGCATGGCCAGGTGTATCAACAATATTGATTTTATAATCATTATAGTAAACAGCTGTATTTTTAGCTAAAATTGTAATTCCTCTTTCTTTTTCTATATCATTTGAATCCATTGCTCTTTCATCAAGTTTAGCGAAATCCCTTTTTGAAGTAACCTGTTCAAGTATTTTATCAATAAGGGTTGTTTTGCCATGGTCAACATGGGCAATAATAGCAATATTACGAATTTTTTCTATTCTCATTCTTCCTCTATTTTTCAAAAAAAAAGGGCATACTAATATGCCCTTTTATAAAAATAAAGAGTATTAATAATTATTTTAAATTATTAACTCTTCTTTGTAATTGAGCAACTTTTCTAGAAGTTTTATTTTTATGAAAAAGCCCTTTTGCTCCAGCTTTCATTACTTCTTTAATAACAACAGGAAGTAATTCTGTTGCTAATTTCTTATCATTTACTTCTATTGCTTCTTCCATTTTCTTTAAGAAAGTTTTTACTCTTGAATTAAGAGCTCTGTTTCTTAATCTTCTTTTTTCAGATTGTCTTGTTCTTTTTGCTGCTTGCTTATGATTAGCCATGTTCTCTCCTATTTATTTCTTCTGTAATATTTATTCATATCAAGAAGTCTACCTAATGAGAAAGTTTTCAACTTATTTAGGTAATCATTGTCAATTTTTCCACTATCAGGATGAGCTGTTTTATAAACTGCTTCAACAAGAGCATCCTTAGTTTGAAATTTTTCTGAAACTTCTGTTCCAACTCTATACAACTTAAGTAATTTCTTATTACTTAAAGTTTCAATTTTTGACTTAAACTCTTCTTCAGTCTCATCTGCTTTTCTTTCAATTAAAGGCATTACTTTTGCTGCTAATTCTTTTTTAGAGCCAAAGTCTTGTTTTACCAATTGAGCTGGAGAAAGTTTTGATGGCTTTGCCACATTTTTATTGCGTAATCTACGCAATTTCATTTTACGGTTATTTGTTAAACCCATAAAACCCCCTTTTCTACCTTTCGGTATCTATAGAACGGTTAATAAAAAAATTACTCTTCTGTATTTTCAACAGGAGTAGAACTACTAGTGGAAATATCCACTAAATTATTATTATTTACAATAAAATCTTCAATTTTTTGATTTTCAATTAAGGCAATTATTTCAGAATATCTGTTTTTATCTGAAAACAATTTAATAGCTTCTTCCTGAGGAATTCCATACTGACGGGAGAAAGTATTTATATAATTAATTATCTCGTGTTCAGTACTTTGAATATTTTCAGTATTCTTTAACTTTAGAATAAAAACTTGTTGCCTTGCAAGAGCTTCAATTTTCTCTTTATTTTCTTCAAAAAACTTTTCTTTATCATCTACTTTTAATTCTTTATCTTCTTGCATCTTTCTATTTAAATAGTCTTGTTTAGCACCTTCTAATATTGTTTTAGGAATATCTAATGTATATACAGGTGTTACCATTTCAATATATTTTTCAACCAGTTTACCATTATTTTTTCTATCAATCTGACCTTGATATTCTGATTTCAAATCTGCTAAAAAGGCTTCTAAATTATATTCATCTCTGCCATGAGCAAAGTATTGCTGAACAAATTCTTCATTTAATTCAGGAGTTTCAAATACTTCCAAAGCTTTAATAGTTATCTTAAATGTTATTGGATCTGAATTTTCATCTTTAACATAATTAAACTCTATTTCATCACCAATCTTCTTACCTAAAACAGCATTATCAATACCTGTAAAAATATCTTTACCCATTTCTAAAGGAAAATCTACTTTATTAAACTCTTCAACATCTTTTCCATCTTTATAAGCTTTAATATCAACAACTGCAAGATCAGAGTTTTCAACAATATCTCTACCTTCAACAGCTACTTTCTTTGAAAAGCCTGGTAAAAATTGCTCATCAAGATATTTTTTAAAATCTTCTTCATTAAGTTTTTCAGCTTCAATTTCAACATCAAGGTCTTTATATTTTCCCATGTCAAAATCAGGAATAAACTCATATTTAATTGTATAGAAGAATTCACCTGATTTCTCTTGTTTAAAATCTTCCATTGAAGGTTGAGAAACCATTAAAACCTTCAATCCTTCTAAATATGAAGTTGAAGTTTCTTGTAGTAAATCTTCTGTAATTTCTGCTTTTACTGATTTTCCAAATCTTTTTTTAATCAAAGCAACAGGAACTCTTCCTTTTCTGAAGCCTTCCAGCTTAACAGTTTTAGATAAGTTCTTAAGTTTTGCATTATACTTTTTTTCAAATTCTTCTTTATTAACAATAACTTTAACTTCTTTGGTTGTTACTGTTTCATTTAATGTTTCAACTGTCATATTTAACCTCAAAAAACAAGGGATTATACTAATTTTAATTATAAATGTCAATCTTTTTTTGTTTCCATATTTTTTATTTGACTTTTAATTAAAAATTTTGTAATATTCAACCCTATTGATTAGGAGGAAGTATGGCTTCATGTAGAAAAATAACAAAGGCAAAAAGAAATAGAAAGAAAGTTACATCAGGAAAAGCTAGAAAAAAAGATATTAGAAAAAACGGAACAACTCCTGCTTTTCCAATACATGTTGATATGGAAAAATAATATTGAATTTTAAGGATTTTTTAAAATTCTCTATTTCTCACCATCATCCACACCAATATAATCGTTGTTATAAAGTCGGTAAACTTCACATATGTGCTAGATGTCTGGGTTTATATCCTATCTTAATACTATTAGTAATATTACAATTCCATATAGCAGTTCCAAAAGAATATCAAAACTTTGTATTATTCATATTACCTCTTCCTGCAATAATAGATTGGTCTTTAGGTTTCATATGGGGAATTAAAGGATATAATTGGATTAGAACTTTTACAGGTTTCTTACTAGGAATATCAATTTCAAGATTAATGTGGCTTCACATTAAAGAGCCATTCAATAAAACATCATTAAAAGGATTCTTTTTATATTTTTTTGTTGTTTCTTTTGTTGTTTCTGTAAAATTTTTCTTAAATATGTTAAAACATTATGATGATTATTAAATCATTATAATAAGAAGAAGGAGGTTTTAATGTTTCTTTGTAGAAAAGTTATAGTTTTTATATTATTGTTATTTTTATTTTCAGCTTGTAACAAAAGCCCAAACAGCAATAAAATAATAAATAAAAAAAATACAAAATATGATGAGCTCCATAAAGAAGATAGCTACAAAGAATTACTATCACAAATGAAGGCTCTAGACTATAGAAAGGCTACCAAAACTATAAAATCCTTAATTATTAAGCATCCTAAGAACCCAGAACTTTATTATTTATTAGCAATAATAACTAAAAACAGTAATCCAGACCCTTTAAAAGCAATAAAACTTTTAGAAGTAGCATTAAAACTTGATAATGAATATGGAAAGGCATGGAAATTACTAGGAGACCTTTACTACATCAGAGGAAACCTAGAAAACACCTTGAAAGCATGGGAAATGGCAATCGAAACAATACAGAAGAATGCCACTCTATACTATAGACTTGCAAATATTTACTATGGTCAAAAAGACTATAAAATAGCAATTAAATATTTTGAGAAATCTTTAAAAGTAGACAATAAGCTAGAATGGAGCTATTATTATTTAGGAGAAATATATTTTAAATATTTAAGAAACCCAAAAAAAGGTATTGAATACCTTAAAAAAGGGCTCAAAATATTACCAGAATCTAAAAGCTTAAACCAGAAACTAGCCATCTTCTATTATGATACCCAAAAGTACCAGGAAGCAATAAAGTGGAATAAAGAAGTATTAAAAATAGTAAAATATGATAATTTCGCAATAGAAAACATCAGTGATGCTTATATGCAGTTAAAAAACTATGATAAAGCAATAGAATGGTTAGATAAAGTTTTAAAAGAACAACCTAAATCCGTTTATTATATAAAAAAAATGGCAGAAATATATTTAATTAAAAAGGATTTTAATAAATCAATAGAGTTATTTGAGTTTGCATATAATTTAAAAAACGATTCTGACCTTAAATCTAAAATAGCAAAGCTATATCAAGTAACAGGAAAAGAAACAAAATATAAAGAAATAATGAATGAATTAAAGAGCTCAGGAAATCCTAGTGATGCCAGAGCATTTGAATATTTATCAATGGAAAACAGTAATAACAAAAAAACTGATACAAAGAAAACTGATACAAAGAAAATTAATTTAAAAAAAGAAATCGATACAAAGAAAAATAAATAAAAATGTAAATAACATGGAGGTAATTTGAAAATAATTTCAATACTTATACTATTAGCTGTAAGTATAATAATAAATGCTGATACAAACTACTATTACGATAGCTTTAATAATAAAATACAGTTAAATGTAAAATATAAAAACTACTTATCTTATGATATAAAGCAGGAAGAAAAGGTTAAAAATATTTTAGAAAAATTCAATATAGAAATTAAGGAATGGAGAAAATACAAAAATACAAAAATTCTAAAACTAAATAAAGACATTAATAAAGAAATAAATGAGCAACTAAATAAAAACGATATAACTACTTATAAATACTTCGGAAAAAACGATACATGGCCTGTAATTATAATGAATAAGGGTGTTTTATCTCTAAATAGTGGTTATGATATCAATAAATTAAGTAAAGAGTTTGATTTTATAATAATCTCCTATATTAAGGCAATAGACATATATATAATCTCTAAATCTAATATATTATCACTACTAAATGAACTCAAAGAAAGTAATATAGCAAAAATATCACAACCTGATTTTTTAATTCCACATGAAAAAAGATTTATTCCTAATGACGAATACTTTCCTAATCAATGGCATCTTAGTGACATAGGAAACATGTCAGGAGTAAATGAAAATGCAAATATTTCAGCAACAGATGCATGGGATATAGAAATGGGTAATCCAGATATTGTAATTGCAATAGTTGATGATGGTATGGATATTAACCACCCTGATTTATCATCTAAAATAATAGCAAAACACGATTTTCTTGGAAATGATGAAGATGTAGGCAATAGCGGAAACTCTAATGATGATGCAGCAATACATGGAACAGCCTGTGCTGGAGTATCAGCAGCAATTGGGGATAATAACGAAGGAACAATAGGCAGCTGTCCTAAGTGCTCTCTTATTTCAGCAAGAATGATAGGAGAAGCACCATCAAGTAATTACAGTCCTTCAACCTTAGATGCACAAGCAATCATATGGGCATCAGGAGGAGTTGTTGAAAACGCTACAAAAATTGATGGAGCAGATATAATTAGCTGTTCTTGGGGATTCCAGCAACCAATATCACTACCATATTCATTAAAACAAGCAATAGACTGGTCTGTAACAAATGGTAGAGATGGAAAAGGCTGTGTTGTTCTTTTTGCATCAGGAAATGATGGAAGAGAATATAATAGTATGGAGTTAGAAGCATATCAAAATATTATAACTGTTGGAGCATCAACAGATAGCGACAAAAGAGCATATTACAGTAATTATGGCATGAAACTGGATTTACTAGCACCCTCTAATGGAGGAAGAAATGGTATATGGACCACTGATTATCAAGGAACGATTGGTTACAACAATGGAATGCAAGGACCAGATCAAAGTGGAAATTATACAAAAACATTTGGAGGAACATCATCTGCAACACCATTAGTCAGTGGAACGGTAGGCCTAATACTGTCTAAAAACCCAGATTTAAAATGGAAAGAAGTAAGGGATATATTAAGAGCATCTTCTGATAAAATAAATAAAAACACTATAAATTATATAAACGGATGGGATAAAAAATACGGCTATGGAAGGCTTAACGCCTACAAGGCATTAAAATTAGCCGATTCAGAAAACTTTAATGATACCGGAGAAAACTGCAATGAGAATTCAGATTGTTATTTTAACTGTATACCCGAAACCAGAGGCTGGAAAGATGGATACTGTTCAAATGAGTGCGAATATAGTTACTGTATAGAAGGCAGTATTTGTATAGATAATATTGCAGGATTACAATCACCTCAATGCTTAAAAATATGTAATAATATTAGTGAATGTAAAGAAGGTTATGCCTGTAGTAAATTAAATACAAATAATTCACCTTCATATTGTATCCCTGGTTGTTCCACTAAAGGATGTAAAGGTAATTTTAAAATATGTAATAAAGAAACAGAATTATGTGAAAACGATGTTGATAATTTATGCTGGAATAAAAACTCAAACTCTCCTAAAATATGTAGTAAAATGTTTACTTATTGCAACGAGGAAACAGGTGATTGTGAATGTATTAATAAATATTTTAAAATGGAAACAGGTGAATGCACTGAAAACCTATGCCTTGAAAATACTTGTGTAGATAACAGCACATGTGACCCATTAACAGGCGTTTGTGTTTGCAATAAAAACTATAAAGAAAATAAAAATACGGGAGAGTGTGTAGAATACACTAAAAACACATCTTCATGTTCTTATACTTCAAGTAATAGTAAAAATTCTTTCTTATTCTTTTTTATGATTTTTTTAATTTTGATTTTGAAAACGAGATTATCTTCCTTGAACTTTTAAAAGCTTAAAACCTTTTTTATCTTTTTGAATGATTGCATCCATTCTATCATTTTTTTGTAAAAATAATGCACCCATATTTTCTGATGTTGTTTCATCAGATGTGTCAGGGTTACCATCTTCAACTTTAATAACAGGTTCAGCTTCAATAATATCACCATCTTTAATACCTAAATTATTTTTAGGAGCATTTGTAACTCTTATTTTAAGCTTAACACTTGGAAAGGATTCCTGAGCATTTAAAACTTTACCCATAAAATAATTTTCATTTTTAGATTTTTCTTCATCTATTAGAGATATTTTAGTTTTAGCTCCTGGCTCATTCATCATTTTTAAAGGGTCAACATCTTTTGAAGCAATTTTAACATCAGCATTCTCAACTTTTTTAATTGGTATAATCGTTAATCTATTTAATATCTGTTCTAAGGAATACTTAGTTGTAATTATTACCTTTTTTGTTCCTTTTTTTTCTATTACAGATCTTTTAAACCATTTTTGTAAAGATGCAACAACATTGTCTGTATTTACACCTAAAGCAAGTGTTAACTCTATGGTATTATCATTTAATGATTTCCATGAAGTAGCCATTGAAGGGAAATAATTTCCCATCTTTCCTCTTTTTACTAAATTCTTATTTTTAGCAAAAACTGAAACAGACATCAATAATACTATAAAAATAATTAATAATTTATTCAACATAAGTCCTCCAAAACAAACATTCATAACTAATAGACGATAGTTATTTGATTTTATTCAATAAATTTTTAAATTATGTGATTATTGATATTTTTTTGAACATTTTTTACCTTTAAATACCAAAGTTTTGTTATTTTTCTGAACCGATAATTGATACTATATTTGAGTTTAATTTTTTCATAACTTTTTTAACTAAACTTAAACCTACTGCTCTTTTGGCATCCTGAAGTGTCCATTTGGCAATTCTGTCATTTATTACGATTGCATTACTTTCTTTACTTGTACTGTTATTTTTTATTGTAAGCTCTACAGAACCTTTTACCCATTTGTATTTATCACCTCTGTCAAGAGCTTCAAATGATACTTCACCCACAATAACGATATCTGTATTTTTACTAAAGTTAGATTGTTTTGCAGCATTATCTTCACCAAAATCTTCAAATTCATCAAGTTTAGCTGTTGGAGAATCACTATTTACTTTAATTCCCAGATCACCTAAAGTTTTAATTATTGCATATTTAATTGTTTTGTTCCCTGCACCTGAAATAGATACTGCCACACTTAAGTTTTCCAGTTGTAAATCAAGCATATGAGCTATGGTATCAACATCATATTCTGTTTTCATTGTTTGACCATGTGCAGACATAATAGCAATTTGAGCATTATAGTATTCTCTGAGTACTGCTTTTTTAAGTGCTTTGTTTAACTTTGTGATTCTTGCAAGTTTATCCTGTGAGTTTTTAGCTTCTGTAACGAGTTTTCCAATAATATTATCAAGCTTATTAATTTTTTCTTTTAGCGGAGGTGTAACCCTTGCTTTGTCAATTAAGGCTAAAACATAAATTGTTCCTTTATCACTTTTCCAGTATCTTGCCAATTCAAGACCCGCAAAAATAGATTCTGTTTCATTGTGAATCTTAGTTTCTGCACTAAATTCCATTTCAGATAATTTAACTTTTCCACCTTGTCTGATAGCATGTGCATGTTTTATTGAATCTCTTGATGCTTGTATTTTAGTATTAAAAATCTGAGACATCTCCATTCTTGCATTTTCTTCAGCCTGTTTTCTTGTTTTGGCAAATCCAACTGCTGTTAAATATTTATATGATGGAAATTCAGAGCTTCCACCATCAACCCAAACAGGTTTTTTTCCTGTTTCAATCTTTGCTTCTTTTTTCTTACCAACTGCATCAGTTGCTCCAGCATGACTATGAGACTGACTATAATCTCTCCTTGGAGTAAAATGTGGTTCCTTATGTGTCTTTTTATTACTACTATAACATGCTGGCAGAAGCATAAAGCTTCCTGCAAGTATAGTCGAAATTATTACTTTTTTAAACATAATATCCTCCTTTACCTAATGGTTCTATACATCTTAAACACCTTTTTATTAGGTGATATTTTGATGTTATTAATAGTAGTTTTATCCAGTATCGAACCAGATAAACTATGAAATGTAATTACGGCATTATATGTTCCTGGAGGTAATGAAATTGGAACCATTCCAATTTCTGCAGGAAGTATTCTCCATGACCTTAAATCAGCCTGTTCTGAAATATTTGAAGCAATATTTCCAATTAATGCAAAAGTACTATCTCCAGCAGCTTTTCCTGCTAACTCTGAAGCTAGATACTTGGCAATTCTTCTTGTAATCATTTTTGTCCATATTCCACCAATTCTATCCATTAAATCAACAACTGCAATTCTGTCAATTGGTTCAACAATATCAGTAATATAAGTATTGCCATTAATATTTACTTTAGCATAAGCAATATGGTGGTATCTTAATTTAAAAGTAGGATATTCCATATCTATTGTAGAGCTAATATCTCGTCTGCCATATCTTGAAGGATAAATTCTAAATCTTACAGGTACTTTTTTAGGAGCATATCCATTGTAATGAACAAAGATAAATTGTCCCATTTTTTTGTATTCGTAATTTGGAATTTCCTTTACATCTACCAATTCTTTTTCAAGCATTGTCAAGTCTGAATTATTGGCATATTCCTTCATTAATCTTTTTAAGGATTGTTTGATGAAAGAAGGTACTCTTAACTGATAGCTTCTCGCATAATCCGTGATATAGCCGTTTACATATTTTTTATTGTATGTACTACCAGATAAATATCTTGATTTCAAATATTCTATTCCGTATTTAGCCTGATATCTTTTATAAAACTTATACGCTTTTAAATATGAAATATATGCATCATTATCTTCATTATCCACTTCATAAATTAATGCTGACAAATAATGAGCAAGAGCATCTTCTGTATAAGTTGATTTTTTATTTTTCTGACTTGCAAGAAACTTCATTCTGTCATCAACTTTCAGAACTTCAACTCTTGCGTCCTCAAGATTACTAGCAAAAGAATAATCAAGTGTTCTTATAATTGTAAGCATTATCTTTTCAAAATCCTCACCTCTGAAAGGCAGATTATTATCATTACCTATTACTGATGCAACATCATCAGATGTACGTTTCGTAAATTGTTCACCAATTGTTCTATCAGCTTCGGTAAATAATTCTTCTGCACTTTTAGTATCTCTAGCCAAATGATATATCCAGCCTAAATTTAAATAATACAAAAGAGCATTTTTTTCACCGTATTCAGATTCTTTATCTTTTTTCATTGTTTTTTCAGCTTCTTTATACTTTTTAGATGCTAATGACTTCTCAATACTATTATAATGTTTTTGACTCACACCACAAGCAGATAGAACAACAATAAAAAATACGGAAAATAATAATTTAAAATATAATTTCATTTATGCCTCTACTACCATTTTCTTGATTCTTGTTGAATAAACTTTTTAATTTTCTTTTCACCAATCCAAACTATTTCACCTGTTTCAATATTATGTAATTCAAGGTTTACCTGATAGTATTTAATTGTTTTTCCACCACGTCTGTCTGTTATAGTGTTTATCTCACCGAAAATCATATAGTCAGCACCAAGCTCCTTACCCATAGATTTTGCGGTATCATCAGTTGCATTTGTTATTTGACCTTCTTTTTCCTGTCTTAATTTTCTAGCTTTATCTGATGCAAATCTAACTTTTCTTGAAAGTATTAATGCTCTTTGAATTTGTTTTATAAATACCTGAGTGTTAATATGTTCATTTGATCTGTTTTTTACCTTTCCAACTAAAACCATAGGTTTTTTACCTAACTGGGTTAAAGCTTCTGAGTACCATGCTTCTCCAAGCATTTGCTTAATCAGTATTTCAGCTGTTTTTCTTGCGTCCACTTCACTCCAGTCACCTGATAATTCTTCATTTGTTGCGGTATCCGCATCATCAGCTCTGTTAATTTTAGTTGTTTTACTTGAACCACCGCATGATGGTAAAATAACTATTGAAATTGCAACGATAATTAAAAAAACTAACTTCTTCATATAAAACTCCTTTTAAAATTATAAAGCCACATTATACATCATAAAAATATAAAAATCAAAGATATTACAACTTTGTATCTATTTTTATATCAAAAATAGATTTACCTATATAAGTGGAAACAATTGATACATTTAATACTCTATTATCTCCCTCTTTGATAAAATCACCAAATAAAACATAATCAACTCCTAAGCCAAAAAGCTTTTTTAATTCTTTTTGATGACTTGAAAGAGTTGATATTTTATTTAAAACAGTATTAATCCTTTTATTAGTTTTAAATCTAATTTTATCATTTTTTTCAATACTATTTAAGAGACTCTCTTTAAAAGCATTTGTTAACTCTTGATTTCCCTCAACTAAATCAGTAATTGAAGCAATTACAATAACAGGAGTATACCATTTAGAATTAACTTTATCGGAGATTTCAAATTTACCTACCTGAGAGCGAGTATATTTACCTACTAATTTATGATATTTATTATACTTTAAATATATAACTCCATCTCCAATATAAGGTTGATCTATCCCTTTTCTTTTTGCAACAAGCTTTAAACCTTCATGGATTTCAATTTTGCGTTTATCAAATTTTATACCAATAGTTCCTGCTTTAGGTAAAGAATTAATTACACCAGTTATTTCGGGAAGCATAGAGTAAAAATTTAAAATATTATCAACAACAATAGCTTTAGTTAACTCTATTTCTGAAAGATTTATTTCATTTTTTGCTTTATTCTCTAATATAGTACTAGGATTTTTTACCTCAGGAATATCTTTCCGTTTATTTTCATTTAAATCATCAGCAAACAATACTGTTACAAAAGTCATAATTATTAATAGCAAAAAAAATTTCATTTAAATACCAAAACAGTTCTTATACTTAGACTAATTAATTACTATTTTATTCACTATAAAATAAATAAAATAAAAATTAGTAATAATTGCATTTGAAATAAGAAACTGTTATAATAGTTGCGTTTATTTGTAAGGAGAATGATAATGGGAAAAAATTTAGTTCAAAAAATTTTAGAAGAGCATCTAGTTGATGGTTCATTAACAGAAGGTGAAGAGATTGGAATAAGAATAGACCAAACTCTAACTCAGGATGCAACAGGAACAATGGCTTATTTACAATTTGAGTCAATGGGAGTTCCTAGAGTTAAAACCAAATTAAGTATCAGTTATATTGATCACAATACCCTGCAACAAGGTTTTGAAAATGCAGATGATCACAGATATCTTCAAACAGTTGCTTATAAGCATGGTATTAAATATTCAAAAGCAGGTAATGGAATTTGTCATCAGGTTAACTTAGAAAGAATTGGCCGTCCAGGCTGGACTCTTTTAGGTTCAGATAGCCATACACCAACAGGTGGTGGAATTGGTATGATTTCTATTGGTGCTGGAGGTCTTGATATAGCTGTAGCAATGGCTGGTGGGGCATTTTATATG
>Ga0256827_10000008_pt1 | contig 110100 bp, 90 predicted proteins | sample CV84metaG_FD_185977 | JGI IMG/M metagenome (GOLD analysis project Ga0256827, IMG submission 185977) | Hydrothermal vent microbial communities from East Pacific Rise, Pacific Ocean - CV84 | ecosystem: Environmental > Aquatic > Marine > Hydrothermal vents | place: Pacific Ocean: East Pacific... | reverse complement strand
TGAAATCTCAGAAGATAAATCATATTTAAAACTATATTATGATTCAATATATTTACTTGATGAAAATGACTTTGAATTCTTTAATTTACCAGAATACTTTACTGGATATATAAATATTGATACAGAAGGCCACTTTCAGGGCAAAAATGGTATTAAATATAATTATGAAATTACTGATAGTATTAAAAATTACTATATTAGGTTTGGAAATATTATTGAGAGTGGAAATATAAAAAAAATTCTTCCGAAAGAACAGTATAAACTGATAAAAGAAATTAATTTATACAATAATGGAGAAAATACAAAATTAGCATTTGAGCAATATAAAATTATTCATGAAATCAATAAGAAAAAAGACTTTGTTGATATAATAATGAGTGCTTATTTAAAAAAAAGTAATGATTTGGAAATTATAGATAATATTGTCATTGATTTTATTGAAAATGAAAATGGAGAGATAGAATTAATACCTAAAATAGAATCATTTTCTGAAGAAGATAATAAAAAATTAGAAAAACAGTTTAAAAATGCTCGGATTGGTAAATCTTATTATGAAATTGAAATAAATAATAAGAAATTAAAAATTGTTATTAATGAAACTATAAAAAAAACAATAAATACTATAAAAAAATATGATGGAAAAATATCAAAATCTGAGTTCATAAATAGAAGCAGTAATTTTTTTGAAGAAGAAATACTTGAAAGTGAGAATATTTCTTTAAATTATGGGCCAAGAGTAAAAGGATTAGGTTATTTATCATATAGACCAAGTCCGGCCCCAAATAACTCTGATATAGATTGGTTTAATAAAGAATTACCTAGAATTTATACTGATGAAAATTCAATAAAACTAGAACCTCAGAATTTATCTTACTTAGAACAACAATTAGAGAAAATAAAGGGAAGTAATAATAAAATAGAACTTGAATTTAATGTTGATAATGAAAAAAAAATAATTTCTTTAAATGAAGAAAATTTAAGTAATGAAATTAAAAAATTAAAAAATTCAATGAAAGATATTATGGATTATAAAAGAAGTAAACAAGTTAATGAAATTATCGATTTAATGAAAGATAGTAAAAATAAAGAGTATGTTGAGTATAATGGTAATTATATTAAGTTTGTTGCCTCTGAAACGCAATGGGTTAAGAAATATTTAATATCTTTAGTAGATAAGGAAGAAAAGGGAGATAAAAAGAAAAAAAGAAAAGAAAAAGTACTTTTATTGGAAGATAATATTAATCAGATTGATTATTCAGAGGCTAACAAGGAAAATAAAGAAGATAATTTTAAATTAATAATACCTAAGTCATTAAGAAAAGAAATAAAACTACTTGAACATCAGGAAGAGGGAGTAAAGAAACTTGAGTTTTTATATAGTGAATCTAAGGTAAATGGGATTTTACTGGCTGATGATATGGGGCTTGGAAAAACAATACAGATACTAGTGTTTTTGGCTTATTTAAAAGAAATAAATGAATTGTTACCTTCTTTAATTGTGCTTCCAACTTCATTGATAGATAATTGGAAAGATGAAATAGAAAAGTTTTTTGAAAGTAATACTTTTAAACTAAAATCAATTAAGGGTAGAGTTAACAAAGCACTAGTTGATGATTTTTTAAACTATGATTTAATTTTAACATCTTACGAAACTCTAAGAATTAATCATGTAAAAATGGGGAAGATAAAGTGGTCTGCTATGGTTTGTGATGAAGCCCAAAAAATAAAAAATCCAAGTACTTTAGTTACTACAGCAGTAAAAACTCAAAATGTTAAATTTAAAATTGTTTCTACTGCAACACCAATAGAAAATAATTTACAGGATTTATGGTGCTTGGTAGACTTGGCAAAACCAGGGCTTTTATATAGCTTAAAAGAGTTTAAAAAAAGATATTTAAGTAAAAAAGTACAGACAAAAGAAAAAAGTTTTTTTAGAGAAGAAAAAAAGCAGAATTTAAATGATGAATTACAGAATAAACTTGGAAATTCATTTATAAGAAGAATGAAAGAAGATGCTTTGAATAAACAAGGGAGAACATTCCCTAAAAAAATCATAAAATATATTGAAATTAGGCCATCAAATAAACAAATTGAAAACTTAAATATACTTAAAAATATGAGAGATGCTGGAACTCCTGTTTTGTCTATTATTCAGGGAATGTTAATGAGCTGTAGTCATCCTAAAATTACTGCTAATAATACCCTTGATTTTAACGAAACTTTGTTGATAAATGAATCTAATAAGCTTGCTTATATTGAAGAAATATTAATGAATATAAAAGAAAAAAATGAGAAGGTTATAATTTTTACTAAATATAAGAAAATGCAGAGAATACTATCAATAGTAATAAATAAATGGTTTGGATATGCTCCAAAAGTAATCAACGGTGAATCAAATACAAGTGTAAGAAGGAATGTATTAAAAGAGTTTCAAGAATCAAAAGGTTTTAAAATTATAATACTTTCTCCTGAAGCTGCAGGGGTAGGATTAAATATTACAGAAGCAAATCATGTAATTCATTATACAAGGCATTGGAATCCAGCAAAAGAAGAACAGGCAACAGATAGAGCATATCGAATAGGACAAAAGAAAGATGTGTTTGTATACTATCCTATTGTTTCTTTTAATAATAGTTCAGAAAAGGTGAATGAGTTAACATTTAATAATAATGATGAATGGATAAATGCTCAAATTAATATGGATACTTCTGAAGGTTCACCAGAAGAAAAGCTAAATAAATTAATTTTAAAAAAGAAAAAAATATTAAAGGATTTTTTCTTTGCTGCTTCAACGGAGTTTACAAGTAAAGAATTAGAAGAAGATTTATTTGGGTATAAAGATATTAAAAAGGATGTTTTTTTAAAAATAACAGATATTGATAATATAGAATGGGATTTATTTGAGGCTTTATCAGTATTGATTATTGAAAAGATGTTTAATGGATATGGATATTTAACAAATAAAGGCTCTGATAAAGGTATTGATGGGTTAGTCTTTACTCCAAAAGATAATATATTAATTCAATCTAAAAAATCTTCTTCTAAAACAGGACGCAAGGCATTTAATGAAATTGTTGGAGGTCAGATTCAGTATGAAAAAGTTTTAAATAAAAAATTTAATAAATTATTTATTATTACCAATGCTGATATTGCTAAAACATTAAAAGAACTTGAAGATGATAAGTTAATAGAAGTTATAGAAAGAAAGAAACTCGCTGAATTTTTAAATAACAACAATATTAAGCTATCAGAATTAATTGAAAAAAATAAAGATAGGTATAATATACAAAGTTTAAAAAACTTATTATAAACAAATTTGACAGAGAGATATACTAGCTTTAGCCTTAATGAAACAATTATTATTCACCCTGAAAAGTAAAATCATCCTCTGTTCTTGGATTAATTGTGAATGTTACACCAGATGAAATTCTATATGAAATTAAACCTTTTAATGATGTTAAAACATCGTCATCATAAAAGTATACCCAGTCATTTACCCAGTCGTTATTTAGCATAAATGTATTTCCTAAGTTATCTGTAAATGTAACATATTTAGGATGAGCATCCTCTATTACTGTTACTGTAAATGGAGGATTTTGAAGCTCCACTAATATATAAAGGTTTTCTTCTGTTATTTCTGTTGAATCAATTTGTTTGGGAGTTGTTTCTAGATTGTATTCAAGAGTTGTTATTTCTGGTTGCTCATCTGCAGTTCCTATTTCAATGATATTTTGATACATATGTGCAATACCAACAACTCTTATTTTACTTCCAATTGAAACAGATGGAGCTTGTGCATTTTTATAATAAATTTGTATTCCTGAATTTGGGGTTGTTGCATCTTGGATATAGAAATTCGCTGTTGTTTGGTTATGCCTTTTATACTGGGTTACAACTCCTTCAACCATAACAAGAGTATCATCTGTTAATGCTCTTACTTCTGAAATAGTTTTTAAAGTTAAGTCTACACAAAGATCTGTTTCTTCATTGCAGTATTGAGTATCAGTACAGGAATCATCGCAAGGTAATCTAATTTCACAAAGGTTTTCAACACATTTTAATCCTTCATTACATTTTGGGTCTGTATCACGGCAAATATGGCCTTCTGTTCCATCATTTGTAAAAATAATATCACTCTCTGTTCTTGGACGAATTAAAAATATAAAACTTTCATCATTATTTTGATAAGAGCCAGCAATTCCTGTAATTTTGCTTACAATACTGCCAACTGTTAGGCCATTTTCATTAAATCTGTATAATTTACTGTTAATAATTAATTCGTTATCGTTTTCATCAGTTAAAATAGTGTGATATAAAGGTGCATCTCCTAGTGTTTTAACTGTAAAGTTAGTATTGGTAATATCTAAAAGCATATCTACATTGCCATATTTTAGCTCGGTAGAGCTTATTTCTAATGGTTCTGGTATTGTTGATGTTAAATCCGTAATTTCAAAAGATGGAGAGTATTCATTGTCTCCAATTCTTACAACACCAAATCTTTTCCATGCTAAACCTGTAACTTTTACTGTATCACCTAATTTTAAGTTAGAGTTTACACCGTCTTTAATAAATACATAAATTGCCCCATTATCATTTTGACTTTCCTGCATATAAAAGCCTGCAACTTTGTTATCATAAATATTAATATATGTTACAACTCCGCTTGTGATAACTGTTTTTGAGCTTGTTAATGCTTTCACTTCTTCAATTGTTAATTCCTGTATTTCTTCTGCAACACATGATGAAATTTCTTCTTCTGTTTTACATATTTTATCAGCACAGTTAAAGCTTTCCCATATATTATTATTACAAGTTAAAAGATTATTTCCTTCGCATTTTGTAGCATCTTGAGTACAGGTTTCAATGATTTCTTCAACACAGGAAGCATTTTTCTCATCGATTTTACATATTTTATTTTCTATTGTGCAATCCAGTGATTCCCAGGTATTATTATTGCATGTTAAAAGAGTATTTTCTTCACATTTAGTTGTATTATTTATACACTCCTCTTTATTGTCTTCTTGGCATTCATGAGTTTCTTCATTACACTTAAATTCTTCTTTACAGTCATCATTTTTATTACATCTATTATCAAGTAAAATACATTTTGCTTCTTCACATTTTTCCCATGAATTACATTCAGGTGAGCATGTTTTACTATCGTTTTGACTATCATCATTACAGGATACTGAAAAAATAGCCATAATCATAATTATTAATAAAAAATAAATTTTTTTCAACATTTTAACTCCTTAAATAAACTACTAATGTTATACAGTATATTGGTTTTATGTCAAGAATTTTAATTTTTGTGTATTCTATAGAAATATGTTAATTTATAGTTAATGAATTTTAAAGGTTTTGTGAATATGAATGAAATAGTTTTACAAACAAATAAACTAACAAAACAGTATAAAAATATAAAAGCAGTTGATAATTTAAGTTTTACAATAAAGAAAGGTGTCGTTTTTGGTTTATTAGGGCCTAATGGTAGTGGAAAAACAACAACTCTTGGGATTATTCTTTCTGTAATTAATCAAACTAGTGGTGATTTTATATGGTTTGGGAAAGGTAATTCAAATATACAAAGAAAACGAATTGGTGCAATTCTTGAAGGCCCTCATTTTTATGAAAACTTTACTGCATATAAAAATTTAAAGCTTGTTTCTATGATAAAAGGAAGTGATGAAAGTGATATTGAAAGGGTCTTAAAAGAAGTTAATTTATTTCATAGAAAAGATGATAAATTTAAAACTTATTCACTTGGAATGAAACAAAGGCTTGCAATAGCTTCTGCTTTATTAACTAATCCTGATGTCTTAATTTTAGATGAGCCAACAAATGGACTTGACCCACAGGGAATTGCTGATATAAGGGAGTTGATTATCAATATTGCTTCTACTGGTAAAACAATAATTCTGGCTAGCCATTTATTAGATGAAGTGGAAAAAGTATGTGATGAGTATCTTGTTTTAAAAGAGGGGAATGCAGTTTATCAAGGAATGGTAGAAGAAAAGAGCTCAAGTAATTTGATAATTGAATTATCATCTTTAAATATGGAGCTACTTGAGAGTGTTATAAAAAATATTTCTGGTTTTATATCATTAAAGCATAATAAAAATACTCTTGAAGTTAAATTTAGTAATGAAACTGATTTTAAGTATATTGCTCAATTCCTTTTTGAAAATAAAGTAGTTATAACACATTTTTTAGTGATAAAAAATAATCTTGAAGCTCAATTTTTGGAGATACTGGAGAAAAATGTTTAGATTGTTAAATATAGAGTTTTATAAGCTTCGTAATTCAAAATATTTTTGGATTTTATTGATTTTATTTGTATTATTTCTGCTTTCTGTTCCTGTATTTGTTAATTTATTTATTGGTACAGTAAGAAAGTCTCAGGTAACAGAGCAGGGTAGGACTATAGTAAATTATGTTTCATTTTTTTATACAAAAGATTTATGGCATAATTTAACATATATTTATAAATTGGGTACAGTTTTACTTGCTTTTATAACTATGATATCAATTACAAATGAATATTCATATAAAACAGTTAAGCAGAATGTTATAGATGGGTTAAGCAGAAAGGAGTTTTTATTATCAAAAATTTATATGATAGTTTTTTTAAGTTTATTTGTTACTTTATTAGTTGGTATAATTGGTATTGCAACAGGGCTATTATATTCCGAATCGGGAAGTTTTTTAGAAGTCGTATCAAATATTAAATATTTAGGATATTATTTTTTATACATATTTACTTTTTTACTTTTTAGCCTTTTTATTGGTAATTTAATAAAGAAATCTGGTATTGCCATTGCTTTTATGATTTTCTATCTCATTATGATAGAGCCGATTATTGTTGCAATAACTACTTACTGGATGGAGATTGAGTGGTTATCTTCTTTTTATCCTGTTAATGGTATTAATAATTTAATTGTAAATCCATTTGCGAGATACTTTTTTAAAGACTTAAATCGTTTTACTGTAACTCCAATTTTTGTATCCATTTTTTATATAATATTGTATATTTATTTAACATACAAAGTATTAAAGAATAGAGATTTATAAAATACCTTTAAAACTACTCTGATTTTATAGATTAAAATTGAATTTTTATAAAAACCTAAAGTCTAGTAATTATGGGTTACTGGAGTTTTTATGAAAACCATTATATTATTATTTTTTTATTTTTTTACTACTATTATTTACTGTGTTGATTTACCAATAATGGTAGAAGTAAGAAATAAAGAAATTCCTTCTGATTTTTTAGATGGTGTAGAGGAGAAGTTAACATCAATGAATTATCTCCTTGTTGATAAGAAAACTCAGGAGATGGCATTAAAAGAGCAGGCAAAACAGAGAAATTCTGATTGTTATGATGATGAATGTCTTGTTGATACTGGAAAAATGCTTGCAGCAAAGGCAATTATATTAATTGATGTTAATAATAAAAACAGATATTCTGTAAAATTTACAGCAAGGTATATTGACTTAGAAACAGGTACAACAGTTAAAACAACAACAAAATATTTTTCTCAATCATTAAATAATAATGAAAAGTTATTTCTTTTTGGTAAGGATTTAATTTATTTTTTATTTAGAAATTATAAGAAAGATAATACTTTAACTACTAAAGAAGATAGTAGGTGGAGCTTTTCTCTTGGAGCGAATTTTGGCTTATCAATTAAAGATATTAATGTTAATGATAATACATATTCTGGTGCAGGAATTGCGATGGGAGGAAATGTTGAAATTGCCTATGCTGTTGCAATATTTGAAAAAGAAATGATTTTAAATTTATTTACTGAAGTATCATACTGGAGTATTGGAGGAGGATATAATTATAATAATGGTGAAAATAATAATTTATTGATAACATCATCACTTATAAATTTAAACTTGGGTGTTGAGTTTATTTTTGGTAAGGCCTTAATGGAGTTGCCTTTATATTTTAGAACAGGTATAGGAAATGGCTTTGTTAGTTATAAAGGAACATTAAATGAAATAAGTAAGTATTCTTTTAAAACTCTTGGTTTTGTTTTGGAGTTTGGAATAGACCAAAAGTTTTTTAATAATATTTTTGATATTTATATAGGAACAATTATAAATATTTATAGTTATGAAACGGGAAGTAATTCTATTAAGTCTGGAGGAGTTGAAACACCTATTTATATGGGGATTAGGCATAGTTTTTAATTATAGCTTTTTAGGCTCTATTTTAGATGAAAATTTAGACTACTGTCAGGTCTTAAAGTAATATTTATTGACTTATAAATTATAACTTGATAAAATAATTTTGTTATATAAGGTTTAGTATTAAATTTTATTGATTTTATTAATTTTATTATCAGGGGGGATATGAAGTTTTTTTCTATATTTTTATTGTTTTTCATTGTTTTTTCATGTGCAGATAATGAGGCTCCTAAAAAAGAGGAAGAAGAGAAAAAAGTATGTAGCTTAGGTGATATTGAATTAAAAGATAGTGAATCCGGAATATTTTATATGGAAGCTACTGTAAATTATGATGAAGAGTGTAAGTATTCCATAAGAACATGTAATGATGGTGTTTTATCTGGTAATGATGAGTATAATGAAATCAAATGTAAAAAATCAGAAGCGAGTTCATGTGAAGTTAATGGTGCTTTTTTAAACAATAATGAGTCAAAAATATTTTATTCTCAGGAAAGTGTTGCTTTTGGCGAGAGTTGTGATTATGAGGTGATAACATGTAATAATGGGGTATTATCAGGAGGAGAACAATATATTTATTCTGAATGTGTTATAAATAATCCTGATAAATGTGAAATTGACGGGCTTACTGTTGAAAATGGAGAGGGTATTTATTTATATTCTGAAAATACTATAAATTATGGAGAGGATTGTAAAGAATATCGTGATTTTAGAGTTTGTAATAATGGTGTACTTTCTGGTGATTCTTCATATAAATATCAGGCTTGTACTCAAAGTAATATTGTTTCCAGAACAGCAAAATTTGTAAAAGAGTTAAAACCAAAAGATACACATACTGCAACAGATAATTCAGGAAATGTTATTCAAGGGATAACTCCATTTGGAAAAGAATGGTTTGTTTCACAGGATGCAGGGAATGGTTATATATTATTTAATCATTTAAGTAGTCAGGGTAATCATATTGAAGACTGGCAAATAAGTTATGACAGTCATGGTCAGGACTTATCGTGGAATTTTGAGAATGATAAAATGACTTTATATACTGTTTCTGGTACAAGTGATGGAATTGCAAAATATCAGGTTACATGGAATCCAAGAGAGATTAGTTTGAAAACAACGATTAAGCTCTTTAATGACAGAAAAAATGTTACTCCAACACTAAATACTTATAAAACTAGGTTAGCAGCAAGATCAACTTTAAAAACTAATTATAATGATGCAAAAGTATTTTTATATATGTTAAGTGAGTTGAATGCTGGAAATATTGTTCCTTATTTTTCTTTTCCTCTTCATAGTGACCAAATAGGTAATGGTCAGTATTTTCAGGGAATTGTTTTTTATAAAACTATTTATGTATATTGCCTGAGTGGAAATGATGAAATTGATAGCCCTAAAAAACTTTATAAGTATTCAGCAACAACAGGTGAGCTTTTAGCAAAATATATTGTTACAGCAGGGCAGGATGAAGCAAGAGCTGATGATAGAGATGGAAATGTTAAATATGAACCAGAAGGATTAGCTTATAAAGATGGATATTTATATTTTACAATAATGTCAGGTGAATTAGGAGAAAGAATCAAGAGGTTATATCGAATTGAGTTGTTTTAGATAAGAGAGAAAATTACATTATGATAGAAAAGAGTAAATATATAGGTTGTTTTTTAGGCTTGGCTATGGGTGATGCTTATGGTGCTGTTTATGAAGGTGGTATTTTAGAAAAGTTTGTATGGAGTTTAATTGGTAAAACAAAAGGAAAACTGCGTTATACAGATGATACCCAGATGTCTATTGATTTAGCTAAATCATTTTTAGAAAATAAAGAAATTAATCAGGATAAGTTAGCAATGAGTTTTGCAAATTCATATAGATGGTCAAGAGGTTATGGAGTAGGGGCTGCATGGCTGTTAAAGAATATTAAAAAAGGTGGAAACTGGAATGAATTAAATGTTGCAAAGTATAAAGATGGTTCTTTTGGTAATGGTGCAGCAATGAGAGCTCCTATTTTAGCACTTTGTTACTCTGATGACATAAAAGTTTTAATAAAAAATGTAAAAAAGGCTTCTGAAATTACTCATGCTAATATTCTTGCAATAGAGGGAGCAATGCTTATTGCTATTTCAACTTATGGTGCATTGAAAAACTGGGATAATGAGATGATTTTAAAAGAGTTATTAATTTACTCCACTTTAGATGACTACAAGAAAAAAATAAATTTATGTATTAAATATATAAATGAAACAAACGGAGTGAATAATAAAATAATAAAAGAAAACCTTGGAAATGGAATAGCTGCAATAAATTCAACTATAACTGCAATTTACTTCGCATTAAAACATAGGAATGACAGCCATAATATCATGTTTAAGGAGATTTTTAGTCTTAGTGGTGATACAGACACAATCGGAGCAATGGCAGGTGGAATCTGGGGGGCTTTTAACGGAGCAGAAAAGCTAGATAATAAAAAAGCCAATAGAATTGAGGACTATAAAGAAATAAAAGAACTTGCTGGAAAATTATGGGAATACAATAAAGAGAAATCTCTCCATTATTAGTTGCAGAGTCTCTGATGGAGGGAGTGATTCTATAGATTACTCTTCTTTCTGAAAACAACAAATATTAAAAATAAAAAGTAAAAGTAAAAATTAATATTATTATTTGATGAAAAGCTGCAATCAGATGCATTTTCTGTTTTATTTTTAGAGTAAAATACTTTTGTATCTTTATTATCAGTAATCTCTTCACTATATATTATTTCTGTTTCTATTTTAGGAGCGGGGCATTTTATTTTGCTTCCAGCATCAAAAGCTAAGTAGAAATTTTCTTTAATTAAATCAGATTTTTCGTGTTTGTTATTACTTTTAATATCAAAAGATATAAAAACTTCTTCACCTGGTTTAATATCAGAATCTATTACGACTGGAATATTATATGCTCTCCAGCTTTTACTAAATAAATCGGATTCGTTATTTTCTGATTCCAGCCATACTGTACCTGCATACCATATATCAAGCCCATCATTTTTAAATTTTGCCCATATCTTTTCAGAGTTTTGGGAAGATATATATTTAGGATAACTAAGTTCTTGTAGTGTTGCTCCATATTCAGGCCTGGATATATTATTTAATTCAGGAGTATTTTCATCAATATTACCATCACAGTTATTGTCAATATCATCACAAACTTCACTTGTAGGTTCATATATTTCTTTACATGTTAAGCAACCATTTATACACTTAATTTTTCCTGCTTTGCATAATCCTGGTTTGTTTGTTTCACAATTTGTATTACCATTATTTGGGTCTTCTCCACTGCACGCACTCCAAGTATTCCATTCGCAGCTATTACTACATTTTCTTGTTGTACTACCACAATCACAACATGATTTTGTTTCTTTTGAGTTTGCAGCACATTCTCCCTGATTATTACAGCCTCCTGAATTGCTCCAGTTACAAGAAGAATTACATAGTTTCTTTTGAGTTCCACAGTTTCCGCAATTTCCGTATTTTGTTGTATTAGGTGTACATTCTCCCTGATTATAACACGAACCATAAGAACCCCAGTTACAACTACTGCTACAGGTTTTCTTTTTAGTTCCGCAATTACCACAATTTGCATATTTTTTACTACCTGCAGCACATTCTCCCTGATTATAACATGACCCCCAAGAACCCCATTTACAATTACTTGCACATGTTCGTTTCGATTTTCCACAGTTTCCACAATTTTTATATTGTTTTGCTCCAACAGTACACTCACAAATTGTTCCACAGCTTGTTGATGGTTTATTATGGGGATAGCTTCCTTGGCTAACCCATGCTGTGCCACCAGGAGCACATGTTCCATCAAAGGGGTCAAAGTGGGTTGAGTTATGTAGTGTTCCAAAATGCAAATGAGGTCCTGTTGAGGAGCCCGAAGATGCAGATTGTCCTATTTTCTGGCCACAGCTTACAGATTGATTTTTACTCACTACAATAGAGTCTTTTTTCATATGACAGAATAAGGTATAATATCCACTACCATGATTAATTTTAACATAATTTCCACAATAATTCCCACAAGTATTATGAAGACTACCATAATTTGAGCAACCATTATAAGTTGTGACAACAGTTCCTGAAGCAGGTGCTAAAATATTAGTTCCAATTGATACGGGAAAATCTGTTCCACGATGTCCATCATAACATTGAGCATTAACTCTGCATGTATAGTCTTTACAGCTATTATTAGTACGGCTTCCATCGTTATCAAAGCCATAATTTACTCCAACACTTGCAGAAAATGGCCTTCTGTATTTTATTAAACCATAAACATTGAAGGAATATATTACAGATATAAGGAGTAATAGCTTAAATATTGATTTTATATTCATATTACTCTCCTTTTGTAGATTTAATAACTTTATCTCTAAAAAACAGTATATCCTTTTTATTAAAAACACCTAAAAATATTCCGTTTTCTATTGTTTTCACTGTTTGGTTCATAAAATCAGATGAAATAATTTCGTTTTTACTGTTTTTAAATATCATATTACTGTTAATAATTTCAAATGGTTTTCTGGAAGACGGAAATACTTTTAACTCTGAATTAACTTCGGTTAATCTTTCATTCTTTAAATTATATTTATAAAGAGCAGGTTTTTCATTTGGAGAGTAAATAAAATAAATACTTTTATCATCTTTTGTAAATGCAACAGACCATGTAGATGTTGTTCGTGGGGTTACTTTTAAACTTTCTTTAGTTAAAATATTATATAAAAATAAATCATAACTAGGCATCTGCCCCTTGAAAAAAGCAATTTTATCTTCATTGTTAGAAAATTGAAATGTAGGAAAACCCTTTTTTGATATTAAAATAGATTTTTTACTACTTAAATCATAATAATATAGCTCTTCATTAATATTTAGATATAGAATCTTATTTCCTGTTTTAGATAAGCGAATATCTATAACCTCTGAAACTGGTAGTTGTATTTCTTTATGATTTTTATTAAAAAGTGTTATTTTATATCTTGGTATAAATGTTCCATTCTTAGGATAAGATTTTGCTATTCCTGTAACATAATTACCATTTAAACCATATTCCAACAGGGTTTCCGAGTCGTTTAAAACTATTTTAGAAAATTTCTTGTTATTTTTGTTTATTTCTAATGCCTTATTGCTTAAATTTATAGAAGCCTTTTTAGTATTTAAAGTCTTTTCTTTTTTATCAATATTTTCACATGATGTAATAATGAAAATAAACATTAGTATAAGTATTGATTTTACTTTCATTCTACCTCCTCTTTTAGTTTATATATTTTTAATCCTTCATTTTCATCAGTAAAAATTATTTCATCATTGTCATCATTATCAATATCCATAATGAAAATACCTTTTGTATGAGACTTATCTGTACTAAGTGATATTGTGTCATCTGTAAAATAAGATTTTTGAGTGTTTATATATAATCTGTTTGAGTAATTATAATTACCAATAACAATGTCTTTAAAGCCATCTTTATTTAAATCTTTACAAATTAATGATGTTCCTGTTGAGTAATCAAATGGAAGAGATGTATATGTATAATTAAAAAAATATGAAAAACCATCGTTTAATAATAACTCATCCTGACCACTAAAAGACACCCCAAAAATATCCTTATCTCCATCATTTTCCAAATCCAGTAAGCAAAAGGATGAAATTTTTCCTGATTCAAATACTATATCATTTATTTTTGGCTGATTTTGTGAAAGTATCTTAATTTTAGAGTTGTTTTCTGTATTAATCAATAATAAAACTTCATTTTCTCCATCTTTATCAATATCATCAATATGAAAATCTTTAATGTTTGTATCTGGAAGTTCATAAGTAGTTTTTAATTCAATACTCATTCCTTCACCATACTTGTTAAACTCTATTATTTTAATAAATTTAACTTCTTGGTTTTCTTCATTAGTGTAACTACCAAGTATTGCAAGTTCATTATTTTTATATTCAGATTTTATACAGTTAAAATCAATTAAAATTTTGTTTTCTGTATATTTTGTATTTTCCTTATTCCAGAATGTAGAAGTGTTTATATCAGGAGAACATAAAAAATAATCAATGTCACCATCATTATCATAATCTAATGGTAGAATTTGGTTTAAATTTCCTGTAAAATCAGGAAAGCTATAGCTTTCTAAAAATTCAGTATTTTGATAAAATTCATTATCTACTTTTTGTGCATATTGAAATTTTAATGTTTCTTGATTTAGGTAAAAGGCTATATTATCCATAAAATAGAAAGTTTTTGAATTAACTAATTGTTTGGGAAAGTAGTGATTGGGTATTTTTTGATATTTCAAAATAATTGTTTCTATTTCGGGATTTTCAGTGTCTGTAATTTCTTCAATATTTGAAATGTCATTAGTTTCTCCACAGCCTGATAAAAAGATAGAAAATACAAAAATAATATAAAAAAATGTCTTCATGAAAATCTCCTATCTAATCATTATTTTTAATTTATACCAGGCATTATATGTACCTGCTGCATCAGGAGCATTAGAGCTATAACCATTTGTAACAGCTGTTCCACCTCTTTCATTTTTTTCTTCTGTAGTTGTCCAATAATGAGCGGCATGGCATTTTTTGTACCAACCAAAAGAAGAATAATTTACTGCACAGTTTTTAGTTTCATGTTCATCATTATCTTTGTCTTTTGTTGTTAGTTTTTCTCCTGTGTAATATGTAAATTGATCTAATGCCCAAACTTCTTCTCCCTGCCATGTATAAAAATTATCATCTTCAAGATAATGATTTTTGTACTCAAGTGTCTTTTGCCATAAATCTTCAGGTTTCCCGCTTTTAGCATACCATACATATTCTACTTTATTATTACTGTTTGCAAGGCCTATGTAATGTTTCATCGAAATAAAATAATTTGAATTGATATCTGCAATATATCCAATACCCTTATTAACAATTGTATCCCAGTTTTGGTCAAATGGTTTTGTTGTTTCTTCTGAATGTGAAACAGCAATAACAGTCCAGCCTCCACCATCTGTTGTCATATCACAGTATACTGGAAAATGTTCTGAACTATCATTTTCATTTGGGTTTATTATATAAACACCATCTTTATGAATCCCACTGTCATAAATAGTTTTACAACTTCTATTATCACAAATACCGTAATTGGTATTTGTTTCATTATTGCATCCACATGAATTTTTATTTTCTTTATTTGCATTGTACGCACACTCATCACAGGCATCACCTGTGTTTTCAGTTTTTTTAATACTATCTTCACATATAAATGCTTTTTTAGAGCCACAATTTAAATCATTCCATTTACCATTAACTCTTAATGATGCACAATTTTCATTTTCATGATAGTTATCTGGTTGATGTTCATCCCAGTTTCTATAATCTGAATTTAATCCACTTGTCCATACAAAATTATTTTCATCACTCGCATCTGTAAAGCCTATAAAACTATCTTTTGTGATATTTGCCATTAAAAAAGCATTTAACTCTTCTGAATCAATTTCGGCTAATCTACCGCCAGTATTTTTACAAAAATAATCTGCTTGCCACCATGAATACTCTTTATTCATACAAAATAAATATCCCTTTTGATTTATATTTCTTACTAATGAACAATTGTACTTCTCCAGACATTCTTCATTTGTTTCACAGGAAAAATGAAATGAATCAGAATTTTTTTGATCTGTATTTTTTATTTCACTACAATTATCATATCGATTATCAATTCCATCAGAATCAGAGTCTTCAAATGTTTCATAAATATTTTCTTGCCATGATAATAAGTTGAAATCATTTTTTATTAAAATTAAGTCATTAAGACCATCATTATTAATGTCTTCAAAAACTCCATCTTTTAAATTATTATTTTTTAATAGAATTTTAGAGCTATAGTCAAAATAATGATTTTCACAATCATTATGCCATAAGGTAAAATCTCCATCTTCATAAATAATAAAAATATCAAGACATTTATCGTTGTCAATATCACTAATCATTACACTAATAGAGTTTTTGTTTAGTGAATTTAAAGATCCTTTAGTTTTATCTACAAATGTATTGTCTTTTTTTTGCAAATATATTTTGTCTTTTGTTTCTGAAGAAAGATAAATATCAGGTAATCCGTCATTGTTTATATCCTTTATAATTGGTTTATTAAAATTATATATTAATTCATTAACATTAAGATTTGAATTTGCTTCACGAAAAGCACCTGTGCCATCATTTAATAATAAATAATGTTTATCTTTATTTCCTGCAACAAAAATATCAGGAGTATTATCATTATTTAAATCTCCAAATGCTATTCCACCTGTTTTAAAATGATTTAAAGGGATTAAATCTGTTGTTTTATCCTCAAAGCTGTTGTTTTCGTTGTTTATTAATATAAAAATATATTTTTCTTCATTACCTGAAACAAGAATAATATCCATATCATTGTCATTGTCAATATCAATGATTTTTATATCAGAAAAATCATTGCCATCACAAGGTATGTCAGATGGAGTATATTCATTTTCATTTAATGTATATATCTGTGAGTTTTCTCCAAGTACAATCCATTCATCTATTCCATCGTTATTTAAATCTTTAACTACAATTTTGTTTATTTTTCCCGAATGTTCAAAAGGTATAGCATTTTCATAGCTAAAAATTCCAAATTCATTTTGAACTAGAGTATCAATATTTTTATTAGAATATAATAATAAATCCTTTAATTTATCATTATTTAAATCTAATACTTCTATTTTATTATATTTTTTAAAAATTGTATCTAAAACTTTCTTGGATAAAAGCTCTTGATAATGAATTGGCAAACCGTAGTACTTAAATTTATTTTTAATAATTTCATAATTATCTCCACATGAGACTTTTACATCTGTATATCCACCTTTTGTTAATTTGGGAGTTTTTATTTTTAAATTTTTTTTGTTTGAATTAATAATTTCTGCTTTTTGGTCATCAAAATAAACAGAGCATACAGATGAAAATCCTGTTCCTATAATATTTACTTCCTGACCTCCTAAAAGTGATGAACTCTTTGGGGTAATATCATAAACAGTAAGTTTTGTATTATTTTTATTTTCATTATCATTATTAGTATCAGTATTTGAGCTACAAGATAATATAAATAAGGCAAAAAGAATAAATATTAATGACTTCATTGTTAACTCCATAAAAAAATAAATATTTCGTTATATAACGAAATAGCATATAACACTAATAATTTTAACATTTATTATTAGAATATAAATCCGTCATAAGTACGATAAAATGATTTTTTTTAATGGAAAATAAAGAGAGTTTGAATATAATTCTTAAATATTATATAGTTAAACTTGTTTGAAGATATGAAGTGGAATAAAATTGAAAAATAAAATAATATTATATTTAGAAATAAAAAAACTTTTAGACAATAGTTATAAAATAAATTCTTATTTTAGATTTACTGGAAAAGAAGAAAAAGAGTTATTGGATAGTTTTGAAATAAATTTAGAGGATAGTTTTTTTAAAGAAATGAATGATTTTGAGGAATTAATAAATAAAAAAGATTTATTTGTATTAAAACCATATTCTGAATATGAAATTGGTAAAGATATTTATGATATATTTTTTAAGAAAAATTTAAGAACTGGTTTTGAAGACTTTTTTAACTTATTAACAAGAAAAGTAATAGATGAGTTTATACTTGTAATTAACTCAAGTGATGAAAAGATATTAAATATTCCCTTTGAACTCATTACAAAAGATAGATTTTTTATTTTAGAAAATAGTGGCTTTAATATAGTTAGAACGATAAATGAAAATTTTATTAATAGTGAAATAAAGAATATGCAACCTGTTGTTTTGCCATTAAAAATACTTTTTGTAACTTCATTACCTGAAAATATAGATGAAAATCTAAAATTTATAGAAATAGAAAAAGAAGAGATTTCATTAATTGAAGCAGTTGGAAATTTGGTTTCTGATAAACAGGTTTTAATAGATTTTTTAAATATTGCATCATTAAAAAGTATAGAGAATGCTTTAATAAAAGGTAAGCATGATATTTTACATATTAGTGGACATGGAAATAAAGGTTTTTTACTATTAGAAAATGAAGAGGGTAATAGTGATATTATAAGTGCAAAAATATTTTCAGACATATTAAAGGACAAAAAAAGTTTAAGAATGGTGGTCTTATCGGCATGTGATAGCTCTGAAATAGCAAAAGAGCTTATTAATATAGGTATTCCTGCAGTTATAGCAATGGGATTTAGTATTCTTGATGAAAATGCTAGGCTTTTTACTTCTTGTTTTTATAAAAACATATCTTTAGGTAAAAGTATTTCAAAAACGATATCTAATTCAAGAAAACTAATTTATGAAAAACCTGAAAAGCTTAAAACTTTAAGTAATTATTTTTTAAGAGAGTGGTTTATTCCTCATTTATATCTCAATGAAAATATAGAAAAATTTATAGATGATACAAAACCAATAATAATAAATGATTATTTTGTTCAAAAATCCAATAATTTACATTATTTAAAATCTGGAAATGGTTTTATTGGAAGACGCAAAGAGATAGTTGAACTAACAAAAATATTTGAAAATAGAAAAGCAACTTGTATTTATGGTTTAGGTGGAGTAGGGAAAACTACTTTAGCAATAAATTTTGCTGCTAATTTTAAAAATAGCTCTTATAAAGTAATCTTATTTTCAGGTGAAATTACAGAAAAACATATTTTGGAGAAAATAATAAAAGAATTTAATATAGAGAACACTTTAGGTATATTAGAAAATTCTGAAATGACTTCAATAGAAAAACTTGAATACTTAATTGAAAATTATATAAAAAAAGAAAAAATAATATTTTTATTTGATAATTTTGAAGACAATCAAAAATATAGCTCTAAAATAAGCAGTAGTTCTTTAAGTTTTTTTTTAGAATACCTTATTTATAATGCTAGTAAACTAATTCGTATATTATTCACAACAAGATATAAATTAAATCTTTTAAAAGTAGACTATTGGAATATTAATAAGATGAGTTTTCCTGAAATATACAGAATGATGAACTTATTTGATTCTTTAAGAGAAATATCTTTAAAAAATAAAAAAAATATTTATGATAAATTAGGAGGACACCCAAGGTTTATTGAATTGTTATCAGGAGTTATAGATGGTGATGATTTAGATAGTATTTTATTGAAATTAAATGATATAGAAAAATATGAGCTAAGTCATGATTTGTTTTTAGATATTTTATGGGAAAAATTAAATGAAAACGAACAAGTAGTTTTAAAGTATATTTCAGTATTTAGAGAATCTGTTGATTTAAGCTTTTTAGAAGCTGTTTTACCTTTTAAAATTAAGGATATTGAGGAGGTAATAAATAAATTAAATAAACTTTCATTGTTGTATTTAAGTGAGGATAAATTTTTTATTCATAGGCTTAGTTCAAATTATATTTTAACAACTAAAACAACTAAAATTTTAAAAAAAGAAATCAATTTGAATATTGCTGATTTATATTTGGATATTATTATAAACAATGATGAAACTAAAATAAATGATGTTTTAAATACCAGATGGCATTATATACAAGCTCAGGAATATTATGAAGCTTTTAGAGTTACTTATTCTATTGATTATTTAAAGGAAAAAGGTTTTGCAGATTTAATTCTTGATTTATATAAAGAATTTGAAGATTTTGAATTAAGTGAAAAAGACAGAGCTTATTTATATCATCAAATAGCTGTTGCCTATGATAAAAAATCTATGTATGATGACTCTCTTGATTATTATAATAAAGCATTAAGTATAAATGAAAAAATTAAGTTTTTAGATGGAAAAGCTATCAATTTAGCCCAAATTGGGGGTGTTTATAGAGTTTTAGGAGAATATGATGTTGCAATTACATATATTGAAAGCTCTATTTATATTGGAAAACAAATAAAAAACCTTACAATACTAACAAGAGGATATTACAATATTGGTGAAATATTTCAATTAAGAGAAGATATAAAAAAAGCTGCTTCATATTACGACGAAGCATTGAAATTTGCTCAAAAAAATAAAGAGCTTATTGATATTGCAAATGTATATTATGATATCGCAACAATTTACTTGAACAGAGATTTTGTTGAAGGAGCTTCACATTATGCTAATAAATCTTTTAAAATCTTAAAAAAAATAGATGAAAACTCAAATGAATATGCAAATATATTGGCCTTGCTTGGTTTTATTGATTATGTAAAAGATAAGTATAATGAATCTTTTGAGCTCTATAAAAAATCCTTAGATATATTTAAGAATAATGATAATTTGAAAGGGCTTGGAATGGTTTATCATTATTTAGGATTACTCAAAGCAAATAATAATGAAGATGATGAATCTATTTTTTATTTAAAAAAATCTCTTAAGATTTCTAAAACCACAAATGATATAAAATTTTTGGCAGAAGACTATATTTCAATTGCAAAATCTTACATGAAACTAGAAAATAAAGAGGAATTTTTAATTAATATATTTAATGCTTATAAAATATTTAAAAAACTAAAACTTGAAAAAAAAGAATATGCAGTATATTTATTTTATGAGTTTATGAGTAATACAGAAAATGAGTATGAAACTCAAAAATTACTTGAAAAAATAAATGGTAAAGTTGATATAAGTATCTTTGATGAGATTTTTAAAGATATGATGGCAGAGCTGGAAAAAGAAGAGTAGGGAGGAGATTATGTTTGATAATATTTCTGTTTTAGCAGGTAAAAAGGCTTTGTCTGTTGTTAAAGATGAAGGGCTTAATTTAAATAGAGTTAAATTTTTAGTTGGAGCAAGTGGAGCTGCTAAGTTTTTAGTTTTAACTGGAATTGATAGAGTTTTAATGACCTTATTACAGGAAAGAACAGAAAGGCTTGATTTGGTTGGAAGTTCAATTGGTTCCTTTAGAATAGGGGCTTTTTTACAAAAAGACCCTCTTGAAGCTATTGATAAGCTTGAAAATGGCTATATAAATCAGTTTTATACTTCTAAAAAACCATCTAAAAAAGTTGTAACAAATGAATCAATAAGAATAATGAATTCATATATAAAAGATGAAAATCTAACTGAAATGTTAAACCATTCTTTTATGAAGGTAAGTTTTTTAGCTGTTAAATCAAGATACTTTCTTAAATCTGAAAATAACTTAATACAGTTAATGAATTTACTTTCCGCTGGAACTTTAAATAAAATAAATAGAAAAAATTTAAAATATTACTTTGAAAGAGCATTATTTACTAATACTGATGTTGATTTTATGTTTAATGATGATTTTAAGTTAAATAAATATAAATTAAATAGGAGTAACTTTAAAAAAGCCTTACTGGCATCTGGCTCTATTCCTTTGGTGATGGAGGGTGTTAGTATTGATAATTTAAAAGGAGTATTCAGAGATGGAGGAATGATAGATTATCACTTGGATATTCCGTTTTTACCTGAAGATTCAGATGATTTAGTTTTGTTTCCACATTTCTATGAAGATATTACTCCTGGGTGGTTTGATAAATTTAGTAAAAGAAAAGCAAGTGGTATAAATTTACAAAATACAATTATAGTTGCCCCATCTAAAAAATTTGTTGACTCTCTTCCATATCAAAAAATTCCAGATAGAAAGGATTTTGAAAACTTTTCTGATAAAGAAAGGTTGAAATACTGGAATGAAGTAGTCAAAAAGAATAGAATATTAGGTGATGAATTGGCTGAAGTAATAGAGTCTGGCAAAATTAGGGATATTGTGAAGGAATTATAAGGTGAAGAATAAAAAGAAAAAAATAAGAGGAATACAAAAAGAATTAAAAAAGGCTTAGTGATAAGAAAGCAGGAAATTGAAACTGTTCATAATTTGGACTTAACTGCAAGTATGGAAGAAGCTCGTAAAATAGATAACTTTGAAGATAACCATAAGAAAAAATCTAAAAGAAAAACTGCTTACAATATGGAGTTGAAACCAGATTATTCATTATTAACTGCCAGAAGATATATAGAAATTGGTTATGTTGAAGAACTTGAAAAGGGGTATTTATATTGTTGGCAAGAGAGTGGAGAAATTTGGCTCGCATACTTTGTTAAAGGTAATATTAGAAGTAAAAAACTGAAATATTCAGGTGATTTAGTTAAAGGAAATAATAAACTTGATGTTGGGCTTTTTACATGGTTTAGTTATATCTCTCATAGTGCAACCATCTGGGACCGTGATGATGACCCTGTTTATTATAGTTGTTATTATGTGTCTATTATTGAGTTGCGTAAGCTTGGTGGAGAATAATATATATTTATATTATTTTGAGCAATTTGCTTATCATGGAATCTTGATAATATAATTAATGCTAGGCTTGCTCCAATTAGAGCCATTAACATATCTGACTGGGCATCCCACTGATCTCCTTGGAGTCCAAGAAATGCTTCTGCTGAAGCACCCTGCGATAAAGCTGTCCACCATTCAATTAGTTCATAAAAAGCACTTATTGCTAGAGCAATAGATATAATGATAAAGTTTAGCCATTTTCCTTTTTTTAATGGAGATGTTTTTAATAACAGTTCTCTAATTAAAACTGCAGGGATAAATCCTTGTGCAAAATGACCTATTTTATCATAATTATTCCTAGTAAAGCCAAACCAATCTTGCATCCAGAATCCAAGCGGAACTTCAGCATAAGTATAAATGGCTCCTACTGAAAGAATAATAAAATGTAATATCAATAATACATACATTAATTTTGTCAAAGGAAGTTTTTTATAAGTAAAAAATAATATTGGCAAGCCTATTAATATTGGAAAGACCTCTAGTATCCATGTAAACTTATCATGAGACAATATTAAAGATGTAATAAGAATAAAAACAGATATTAATGTAAAAACTACTGGATAGTTTTTATTTTTCATGTTCATCTTAACTCCATAGAATAATAAAGTTCTATTATATGTTTTTGGTGTTATTTTACAAGTTGTGGATACAATACTTATAAGAAGTTTATGGAAATCCTTAAAATTGTAATTTTTGTTTTTGCAACTTCAACCCATATTTTTAACAAATTATGGTTTTCCGTTGAATTTTTAGCTGAAATCTAAAAATTTAGCCTCCGTAAACCTTTAAAGTAAGTAAACATTTGACATATATTATTAATATTGTTAGTATGATATATAGAGATAAAATCTCTAGTATATATGTTTTAATGGAGTTTTTATGTTAAAAAGGTTTATTATAGAGAATTTTTTGTCATTTGATAATGAAACTGTTTTGGATTTAACATCTGGAAGAGGTGAGATTCACTTAAATCATTTAAATAGGTTTAAAAATATCAAAATACTAAAAACTGCAATTATTTATGGAGCAAATGCTTCTGGAAAATCGAATTTAATCAAGGCTATTGACTATGGCAGGAATTTAATTGTTTCAAAAACACCTGCTGATACATATAATAAATTCTTTAGATTGAAACAGGATAACAGAAATAAGGCTAGTAAATTTGAATTTGAAATTGAAATCAATAAGATATTTTTTGTTTATGGCTTTGAAGTTATCCTTAATAGCCGGGAAATTAAAGAAGAATGGCTTTATAAATTAACGGAAAAATCTGAAAGAATGATATTTTCCCGTTCCCAAAATAAAATAGAGCTTGGTAATTTATTAAAGAACAGTAAGTTTAAAGCAAATTTTGAAGTATATAAAGATGATATGATAAACAGAAAAAATAAATTATTTTTATCTGAACTTGGTGAAAAGAAAATACAAACAGAGGATAAATCTTTTAGTTATATTAATAAAATATATGAGTGGTTTGTTAAAAAATTAATTGTAATATATACTGAATCCAAAAATGTAATTACTTTTGCAGATGATTTAGATTTATATTTAAAATATATAAAATCTTTTGATACGGATATTATTGATATTAAGGAAATAGAAGAAAACTTTGATGAATTTTCAGAGAAACTACCTTTGTCATTAAAGGAAAATATTCAAGAGGATATTTTAAAGGGAGTAAATAAGATTACTTTTTATGATTCAAAGGAAATAACTCCATATTCTATATATCAGGATGAAAATCAAAAGTTGAAAGTTAAAAAACTAATTCTAATACATAATGAAAAATCAAAAACAGAGTTTGAGTTTAAAGAAGAATCTGATGGAACTAAAAGATTGTTTGATTTGATACCTTTAATTGGTAAATTCAACGATGATTATACCATATTGATAGATGAGTTTGATAGAAGTTTACATCCTAAACTAACTAAAAAATTTTTTGAAATTTTTTATAGTTTTAAAAATTCAAAAACACAAATTATTACAACAACTCATGAAGTAACATTGCTTGACTTAAAATTAGTAAGAAGAGATGAGGTTTATTTTATGGAAAAAGGAAGTAAAGGGGAATCAAAGTTATTTTCTTTAGCTGAATTTAATGAAAGATATGATAAAAAAATTGATAAAGCATATTTGTTGGGGCGTTATGGTGGTATTCCAGTGATTAAAGATATATTGGTTAATTAGGGTGATATGGGATATAAAAAAAGAAATTTAATACAGCCTCTATATGATAATAATAAATTAAAAGAACCTAAAAAGGTATTTTTAATTGCTTGTGAAGGAAATATTACTGAGCCTCAATATTTCAATTTAATTAAAAATAAAATTAGTTTGCATAGTTTAGTAGAGATAAAGGTAATAGAAAGAGATGATACCAATAGTTCTCCTAAATATATCTTAGAAAATTTAAATGAATATCTGGATGATTATGACTTAAAGCTTGACTATGATGAAGCATGGATGATTGTTGATAGAGATATTCAAAATAACTCAAGGGAATTAATTGAAAAAATAATTAAAGAAGTTAAAGAAAAAGGATATAATTTAGGGTTAAGTAATCCGCTTTTTGAGCTGTGGCTTTTAATGCATATTATTAATATTAATAAATATAATTTCAATGAATTGATGGAAAACAAAAAAGTAACAACTAAAAGAAGATTTATAGATAATGAATTATCAAGGCTTTTGGCTGGAAATGGTGGGTACAATAAAAAAAGATTGAATGAAAATATTATAACTCTTGATAATATTAAATATGCTATTTCTCAGAGTGATAATATAGAAGTTTTTTTAGATAAAATATTAGATAATTTAGGAACTAATATTGGTGTGTTGGTAGAAAAGATAGTTTTTGGTATTACAAAATAAAGTTAAGGCTTTGTAATATTGATAAGGGTAAGTTTTTATATTAGTTAATAAAAAAGTCAGATAGTGTTTGACGAGTTGCTCCTATTTGTAAATTATCATACTCTAAGCTTCTTGAAGAAATAATATGAAATGTGTTAAAGTAATTTTGAAAGTAGTTCTTAGGAGTCATAATGAAAATTCTTTTTATATTGTTACTTTTTTCTTTTACTCTTTTAGGTATAGAAAAAGGAGACCCTGTAATGTTACAGATTGTATCTAAAAATATAAAAGTTCCATCTGATTTTAAAGATGGAGTGGAAGAGATGTTAACATTTAACAAAAATTCACTTATTGATGAGAAACAGCAGGAAGAAACTTTAAAAATACAGGCTAAACAACGAAAAACTGATTGCTATGACAATGAATGCCTTGTGGATGTTGGTAAAATGCTTGCGGCAAGAGGTTTAATTGTTGTTGAAGTTGGTAAAAGTGGTAGCTCATACAAGTTTAAAGCCAAAATTATTGATTTTGAAACGGGGTCAATACAAAGAACAAAAGTTCTTTACTATAAGGGCAAACTTAATGATGGGGAGAATTTAAATAATTTTGGTAAAAAACTCATTTCAGAGCTTTTAAATTTAAAAAGAAATAGCAAAGTTGCCATAACAGAAAATGAATATATAGAAAGTGAAAGTGATTTTAATATAGCTTCTGATAATCAATATTTAGTAATTTTTTCTTCAAATCCTCAAAAAGCTATTGTTTTAGTTGATGGAAGTTTATTTTGTAAGGAAACACCTTGTAGTAAGATGTTAAATTCAGGTAATCACAAAGTTGTAATACAAAAGGAAAAATATGAAAAACTTCTTTTTAACTTAAATGTGAATAAAGAATTAAAGATTAATAAAAACTTAACTTATTCACTTGGTTATTTAACAATAACATCCAATATAGAAGGTGCAAAGATAAGAATAGATAATAAAATTATAGGAACTACTCCTATAAATAATTATGAGTTGTCGAAAGGAGCTCATAAAATAGAAATTGATGATAAATGTTTTTATAAATCAATAAAAACAATAGGTATAAAAAAGGGTGAAAAGCGTGTTGTTAATTTTAATATTAAAAACCGTAAATCAGGTGTAAAAGTTTTGGTAACAGATAACAAAAAGAATATACTAAAAGGAAAATTATACATTGATAATAAATATATTGGGGGTATTCCTAAAACATATAAAGTTCCTCTTTGTTCAAAAACAGCGGAAATAAAAACCCAAAAGGGAAGTATGAAAGTTGATTTGAAGTTAAAAGAGAATAAGGTTTTTGTTTTGAAGAAGAAAATAATGTTTGGAAATTGTCAAAATGGCATGTGTTATATTCCTGCAGGTGAATTTACAATGGGTTGTGTAAAGGAAGATAATAATTGTAGAGAAGATGAAAAACCTGCTCATAAGGTATATTTAGATAGTTATTGGATAGATGAGTATGAGGTAACAGTAGTAGAGTTGGGAAAATGTATAAATGCAGGAGTATGTAGTGGAAGTTATAGTGAAAGCTATTATACTGAGAATAATAATTATCCTGCAATTGGGGTTAATTGGTATGAAGCAAATAAATTTTGTAAATGGGTGGATAAAAGATTACCAACTGAAGCAGAATGGGAGAAGGCTGCGAGAGGAGGTAATGATAAAATATATCCTTGGGGAAATGATATTGCTAACTGTGATAATTCAGTTATGAATGAATACAATGACAATAAGACAATTCATGATGGTTGTGGTAAATATGGTTTTGGAGTAATAGGAAGTAAGGTTGCTGGTAAAAATAACTATGGTTTATATGATATGTCAGGAAATGTATCTGAATGGGTATTAGATGTTTATGGACGTGATTATTATAAAAATAGTCCGTATAAGAATCCTCAAAATAAAGGGATTGTAAATCCCTTGCATGTATTGCGTGGAGGGAGATGGAATGAAGGTTTTCGTTATTTACGTTCATCTTCTCGGGAATATACTGTTGCTTCTAGCAAGAGCATTGGTTTGGGTTTTCGTTGTGTTGCTTCAAAAGATTATGAGTTTTCAAAATATAATAAAAAAATGGGAATAAAATATATTGTGGGGTGTAATTATTCAGAATTTAAAAATTATAATGTTTTTATTCTATTGTTTTTATCAATTGTTTTTTTATTAATAAAAAAAGGATATTTAAAGTGATTTATAGGATGTGAAATGGGAAATGGTTTTCTAATTGAAGAGATATTAATAAATGAAGAGAAATTTAAAGGTTATAGATTTTATAATCCTAAGAGTCAAAAAGAGGAAGAGTTAGAAAAAAAGTTAAAATATTTATTTAAATAAATATTTTTGTAGGTGCTAATAATTCAGGAAAAAGTAGATTTATGAGAAAGTTATTTTATGATGGGATTTATATCCAATTAATTAGTCTTTCACAGGAAATTTTCTATAAAGAATTAGAAAAATCTATTAGTTCTTACAATAATAGTGCTGAAAAATTAAATAAAATCTCTAATAATTGGCAATATGGTAAATATATTGATGATAAGTTAGAGGTTTTAGACTTAAATAGGCTCATTGAAAGACGCTATAATATATTTCAAATGAATGAAGAGATAAGGGGAATTAAATTTGAAGAATTTAAGGAAGGTTTTAGTGCATATAAGTTGAAACTTCAAAATACTATTACTACTACTTATGATGAAGAAAAAAAGTTTATATTGAATATGTATTATCAGAATTAGATAACTGTATTGTTATTAATAATATTGATAATGTTATTAATAAATTAAAAAAAATAAAAGAATATCTATGTGCAATAAAAAAAATCTATATACCAACTCTCAGAGGACTTAGCCCTTATTTCAATGATGAAAAGAAGAATAAAATAAGTGATGTCTATGCCCAAAGAACTAAAAATGATTATTTTTTTGAATTGAATGGTGATAATAAAGAAAAATTTTATCAAAATCATGAAGTTTTTACTGGTTTGACATTATATCAGCAGGTAAAAGAGCATCTTTTAGGAGATTTGAATAAAAGAGAAATCATTGCAAAATATCAAAGATTTCTAAGTGAGAATTTTTTTGAAAACAAAGAAATTACATTGATTCCCAAGATAAATGATGATGTTTTAACAATAAAAATAGGTGATGAAGAAGAAAGACTCGTTTATGAGTTAGGAGATGGTATTCAATCAATAATTATTTTGACATTTCCTCTTTTTATAAATAAAGGAAATAAAGCATTATTTTTTATTGAAGAACCTAAATTAAACTTACATCCATATTTACAAAGAGTGCTGATTGATGTTTTTAGTTATGATAGCTTTAAAGACTACCAATATTTTTTTACAACTCATTCAAATCATTTTTTGGATTTGACACTTGATTTTGAAAATATATCTATTTATACCTTTAGGAAAGAAATAGAAAATAAAAATACTGTTTTCAATATTACAAATGTACATTCAGGAGATTTTAAACCTTTAGAATTACTTGGAGTAAGGAATTCATCTGTATTTTTAGCTAATTGTACTATATGGGTTGAAGGAATTAATGATAGGCTTTATTTAAGGCTGTTTTTAAGGGTTTATACTGAAAGTCTAAATTATGATAATAAAAAATTTAGAGAAGGTTTACATTATGCTTTTATCGAATATGGAGGAAATAACATAACTCACTGGTCTTTTTTAGATAAAGAAGATAAACCTATGGATTATAAATTCATAAACCAGAATATTTTCTTGATAGCAGATGATGACGGAGGTAGTAAATCAGAAAGACATAAAAAACTAAAAGAAAGTTTAGGAAATAATTTTTATAAACTACCTGTTATAGAAATAGAAAATATTTTATCATGGAATACGATAAAAAATGTAATTGCAGAATATGAAAAAAAAGATAGTGAAGAATTGAATTTTAAAGTTAAAATTACTGAAAAAACCTATAAAAATAAAAAAATTGGTAAGTTTATAGATGATAATCTTCTTGGTAAACACAGAAAGTATGGCTCTGAAAGTGGTACGATTAAAGATAAAATTAATTTTTGTAGAAAAGCAGTGAATAATATAAAAAATCATGATGACTTATCTAGTGATGCTAAGGAATTAATTGAGAATATTTATAATTTTATCAAAAAAAGTAATTTGTAAATTATTCTAAAGTGATAAACAGTTATATTTGTATTATTTGAAATGATATTTTCTAAATTGCAAATCAATAATTTATATTTTAGTATTTGACATCTCTATTTAGGTCTTGTACTATATTCATAGAGAAAATTTCTCGTTTATAAAATTTATTACCAAGAGTTTTCCGTTGAATAATGAGGTCCTTTGGGAATTAACAGTGAAGTTAAGTTATGAAGGAAATATTGATACTATTATCTTTATTATTATTTTTTGCAAGTTGCGTTAGTATTCTCACCGTTGAGAATACTAAAGTTGAAAATCAACAAATTATAAAGCTAAAGATAAATATGAATAAAAATGAGATTTTTGAAAAAACAAAAATATGGTTCACAACAAATTTTGGAAATACAAACACTATAATTGAGTATGAAAATAAGAATGAATCTCGTATTATTGGTAGTACTAATTTAAAGGCAAAATGTTTAGGAATTTATTCTGATTGTAAGTATCAGGTATCTATGAAAGTTGATGTTAAAAATAGAAGAATTAGAGTGTCATTTATTGATGTTTACTTTATTTATTCTAATGGAGAAAGAACTTTTCTTCAAAATCAAATGTATGATGACTATAAAAAAGCTACTGACAATTTAGTATCTTTATTTATTTACTATATTGAAAATGGTGGAATAATTAATAATAATGATGATTGGTAACACTATATAAAAGTGAGGGCTCCTCTATTTATTATACAGGGCAAAGCCTATATGAGTTTAGTTTCTTTTAATAAATATACTATTGGTTATATTTGACAATTTATTTTGGTGTATGTATAATTTAAATAGTTGGTTAGTTAAAAGGAATGTTATGTCCAATAAATATATTTGTACAAGTTGTGGCTATATTGTAAAACCTAAAAAAATTACTCCAGGGAATCTATCTACTGAGATTATTTTATGGAGTCTTTTTTTGTTTCCAGGTATTCTTTATTCAATTTGGAGATTAACTTCTAAGCAAAAGATCTGTCCAATCTGCAAGAGTCTTTTTATAATACCAATAAACTCTCCAAAAGGTAAAAAAATAATGAGAGCCAATTCCATTCGTCCATGTAAAACTTGTGGCAGAGAAATGATGAAAACTAGTAAAGTTTGTCATTATTGTGAAAAAGAAATTATCAATATTGTTAATAATCTTAATATACAACTTGATATTTTTGATGAAGAGAATATTTCAAATGTGGAGAAAAAGGTAGTAAGAAGTCAGATAGTAGATATTTTAAATGATTTAGATAAGTTTGACTCCATAACCTTAAATCAGGTAATAAAAGAAACTGAAGTTTTAAATATAAAAAAATATATAGAATATACAGATATGAAGAAAGAAGATCAGATGAAAAAAGATTTAGAAAAATTTTCTCAAAATATTATTAATCTAATTGAAAAATCTGAAAAATACAAATTTGTAAAAAACTTAGAAAAAGAAAGAAATGCTGTATTTGAAGTTCTATATGAAATCAATAAGAAAACTCTTACAAATAATGATTTCAAGTATCTAGAAAAAATAAATAGTAGTAAAAATATTGACAAATCTTTCTACTCTATAGAATATTATAGGGATAGACTTGAATATTTAGAATCTGTAATCTCTAAAGCATCGTAGGCTAAGAAATAATGTAATGAATTATATTCTTTCATCTGAGCTGTATAGTTTTTACTAACAAAAATAATTATCTTAGGTTAAAGGCTTACAATATCTTTTATTAACAACCTTTTCTCTCATTTCAATTTTACTATTGAAATTTCTTGAGATATTTCTAATGATATCACTATAATTATCTTTAAATTCAGATTCTTGATAATAAAATAGCTTTATTGAGCCACAATTTTCATGTTCAAAAATTGTATTTAATAAAGTTCTATCAGAAACTCCACATGAATGTCCAAAAATAAAAACTTGATAATAGTCACTATTTAAAAACTCTAAAGTTTTTTTATAGTTATCTGTTTCCAAATATTTTATAGATTTTATATTATCTGAGTATTCGTTTTGATTTAACTTTTCTATCACTTTATAATTATCATCCAATTCATCTCCAAAACCAAAAATAATAGGGTTATTTTTTTTATTATCTAAATCCCCATGAATATGAATTACATCTATATTGGATTTATCTTCTTCTTTTTTTATATAAAGTGATTCAATATTGGTATAGTTAAAACTTAAAAATAAAATATTTTCAGGGTATAACTCGGAGGTATTTTCTTTAGAAAATAAATTATATCTAATTCTATTTCTAATTTGATGAATTCTTGATTTATTGAATGGATTATCTTTAATTTCATTTTCTGTTAATAATTCTATATAGGCTTTCAGTGCTTTTTCGGATAAATCTCTAATATTAAAATCAGAATAAATACTTGAAAGAATATTTTCATTCTTTTGAATACTCTTTACAATTTCTCTTTTTAGATATTTAACTAATAAGTTCTTCACACCTTCAAAATCAGAATTTAATTTTTTTATATCATTATATTTTCTGTTTACATCTTTTTTTATTATTTGCAGTAATAGACTGTAATATTCATTTTCAATATCTACCCAGTTTTGTAATAATTTTTTTTCAGTAATAATTTGAAGGAACTGGTTTTTAATTCCAAAATATTCATGAAACTCTCTTGCTGGAATCCAATCATGTTTTACGATGTTTTTAAAAACTATGTTCTCAAGAAAGTCATTGTAATCAGTTCTCAAAGGATAATCATATCTAAAATAAATACTTTCATCTTTAAAAATATGATTGTTATTTGGATTAAATAATTCTTTTATTGCATTTAGGTAATAATCATCTAAAAAATGTCTGTATCCTGTGTTTAAATCATGAGCTAAATCAAAACCATTTCCGATAAGTATTATTCTGTTCATAAACCTCCTAGAAAATATGTATTATTATATATTTTAAAATATTGTATTACAAGTTATGATTTATCCCACAAAAAGAAACAGACGCATAACGGCTGGTTACTTTTTGCCGTGGAAAACACCTGTTGGAATAATCTGATTGTGTTGAAAGAATAAGATGCTAAAATAATTAAAAATAGTGTCTCTACTTGCACATTCCAATAAAAGAAGTTATACTAAATCAGGAGGCTTAAATGGTGAAAATGATAGATAAAAATAAGAATGAAAAACAAGAAGATAAAATAGAAAACCGCTATGATAAAACCTTAAAAGAGCTTTTGGATAATAAAACTTTAATGAAAGAGTTAATAACAGGTTTTATAGATAAAGATTGGGTAAAAGAGCTTGATTTTAGAAAATAGAAGTAAAAAAGAGAAAGCTAATAAATTACCATTTATATTCCCAATTTATGATAAAGAAAAAGAATTAGTAATGCTTGATAAAATCAACAAATTTATTAAATTAATATCAAGTGATAAAATAGATATAAAAGAAGCTCTAAAAACTTTAAATGAGGAGGATAAAATGGGTGGAATGATGAAAATGATTAATGAAATTGAAAGAAAGGGAATAGAAAAAGGGATGGAAAAAGGGATGGAAAAAGCGAAGATTGAAACAGCAATTGAGATGTTAAAGGATGGTGCGGAAATTGTATTTGTTCAGAAGTATACCAAACTACCAATTAAAAAAGTTAAAGAGTTGAAAGAGGATATACAAAAATAAGCCCTTAAATATCCATTTTAAGAAGCTCCACCATCGGATTATAATAATCCTCATGCTTTTCAATAACTCCGTCAAGCCCTTTACCACTTGTCATCGTTCTTTTGATATTTGCAAACTTACCTTCGCCGATAATTGTATCAAGCCCACGGTTTTTAATGTCTTTTAGAAATTTTGCAGCTTCATCTAAAATGTAATTAGCTCTGTTTACAATAAGGCTGTCTTCTTTTATTTCAAAGTTATCCATAAAGCCATCAAATGCGTTAAACATATAGTCTACATTTTTTAAGGCAATAAATCTGTCGTGAAGTAGGGGAGTGTGTAAAGCCTCTGTAGGTATTCCTAACAGGTGAATAGATTGTTCGGTAATTTTTGATGTTATATTAAATAAAGCATCTAATAAATGGGAGTAAAAAATATCTCCGTTCATGTGTTTTGTAGGTGGCATATACTTTAACTTAGCCTTTGGAAAAACTTCTCTTATAAGCTTAGCCTGTGCAAATTCATAAAGCCATGAGTTTTTCATTTTTGGGTCTATTTCATAGGCATGTCCAAGCCCCATTTGTTCTTCTTTAAGGCCTGCAAGCAATGCAAAAGCTTCATTTATAAATTGAGAAGTAAGAACCGTATATCCAAAATCAAAGGCATCAGCAGTTGTTAAATAATTATCTTCTCCTGTGTTTATTGTGATATCAAAATTTGCACAAAAAAGCCTTGAAACATACTGGTCTATGAAAGTTCTTTTCATGTTGATGTCACGAAATAAAATTCCATACATAGCATCATTTAGCAAATAATCAAGCCCTTCTTTTGCCCCCATATATGCAATTTCAGCCATACAAAGCCCACTTGAGTAATTAACTAAATGAATATATCTACCAAGTTTTTCTCCAACTTCATCAAGAGCTTTTCTCATGATTTTGAAGTTTTCCTGAGTTGCATAAGTTCCGCCATATCCTTCGGTTGTTGCTCCGTAAGGTACATAATCAAGTAAAGACTGAGCTGTTGACCTTATTACAGCAATGATATCAGCTCCTGTTTCGGCTGCTGCTTTGGCTTGTTCGACATCTTCATAGATATTGCCTGTTGCTACAATCAAGTATTTTAAAGGCTCTTCACCAAGGCCTAGTTTTTGCTTTTTATTTGTTTTTTCTTCTTTTATTTTTTGTAATTTTTTGTATTTTTCTTCAAAAAAATTATTGAAATCTAATAAAGTTTGTTTAGATAGCTCCAAATTATATAGCTTCTCAAAATTAGCATTTTGAGCGAATAGTAACTCATTTACAGCTTCGTTTATGTCATCAAGTTCTTCATCCTGATAGTATGCTGCAATTAGTCTTATAATTCCTTTACTTGCATAACCTGATTTAATTGCTCTATCAACTAAAACATTTGCTAAAGGAACACCCGTTTCATCAACACCATCAATATCCATAAATCTCAGTGTTGTTCTTTCAACACTTGAAGTTGTATGTGCATCTATTAATTTTTGAATTTCATTTGCAACAAACATTGCATCCTGCCTGCATTCATCTACAATTTTATAATCTTTAATAACTGATTTCATAATTCCTCACTAAATAATTATAAATGTATTCTATATATTTTATATTCGTAATTCAATTATTTATTGATTTTTCTGTAATTATATAAAAACAGTTGTATAACTTGTATAAAAAAAGATTTTATTGTACAATAAAACCTAACTAGGTTGATTAATAATTTCAAGAGGTTATGTTGTTATGAGGCTGATACTTGAGCTTTTACATTTATTAAAGGAATCTCCTGAATATTTAAAGCGAAAACTAGATGACCATAAAGAGTTTTCCAGAAATGTTTTTGTTCTTGGAACTTTTTTAGGTTTATCTCTTTGGGTTTGGGATTATATTGTTGACCCAATTGGTGCTAAAAATACTTTTATTTTGCGTTTATCATATCTTGTATTTATACCATTTTGGTTTCTTTTTAAAAAAATTAAAAGTAGTAGTTTACTTTCATTTCTTTCTATTATAGCTACTTTATTCGTTGAAATAACCTATATAGAGGTTTTAAATAATCTTAATACAGGAATGATTTATGGTATTGCTGGCTTTATGTTTTACTTGTTTTTACCACTAATCGCTTTTCAGGGATTTTCCTTGCTTGCAAATTTACTATATACATTTCTTGCTGTTTTAATACCTCACTTGATGGATTTAATTGGGTTTGCAGATGGTTTTCAGGCAGAGCATTATGCTGTTTTAATGTGGCCTGCTGCAGTTATGACAATGTTAATACAAATTTTTTATGCAAAAAATTATGAACAAAGGCAGAGATTGAAAAAAGCTCTTGAAAATGCAACAAATACAGATCCAATGACTGGGGTAAGCAATAGAAGATACTTTATGCCACTATTAAAAAAAGAGATTATGCGTTCAAGGCGTTTTAATCATAATTTATCATTATTGATGCTTGATATTGATTTTTTTAAAAAAGTTAATGATACTTTTGGGCATCCAACAGGAGATTTAGTTATTTGTAGGCTGGCTGATATTTGCCAGAATGAAATACGAAAGGTTGATGTGGTTGCCAGAATGGGTGGAGAGGAGTTTGCTGTTTTATTACCTGAAACTGAAATCAAAAATGCATTTATCGTTGCTGAACGAATTAGAAAAGCTGTTGAAAAGCAGGTTGTCATGAGTTTAGATAATCAGGAAGTTAAATTTACGGTGAGTATTGGAGTTGCTAAAATTGAAAATGAAATGTCAGAACAGGAACTTATTAACGCTTCTGATTCAGCCTTATATCTTTCAAAAACATCTGGGCGTAATTGTGTAAATTAAAATATAAAAATGATTTAATAATATTTGTAAAATAATAGTAAAAATACTATACTATTTGGAATCATTTAGGAGATAAAATGATAAAAAGATTATTTTTAATGCGACATTCTGTTACGGAGGGTTTTGCAAGTAGTGATTTTGAAAGAAATCTTACTAAAAGAGGAATTAGTCTTGCGAAAAATCAAGCTATAAAACTTGAAACCTTTCTAAATGAAAATAACATTAAACTTGATTATTGTTTTTATAGTTCAGCAAATAGAACTACTCAGACTTTTGATACCGTGAATAAAATAATGAATTTAAATATTAAAGCACATAAAACAATGGCGCTATATCTTACTGGAATGAAAGAATTAAAAAATTTATTTAAAACTTATGATAAAGAGATAGAAAATAAAGAAAATATACTTATTGTTGCTCATAATTTTGGAATATCTGATATTGCTTCCCTTCTTACTGGAAGTGAGCTTTATATGGATACTGCTGATATTATTGTTTTGGATATTAATATTGTTAAAACATGGTTTGATTTGCTTGATTATGAGGGGAATTGGGATGTAATATGGAAAATAATTTAACAACAGAAGAATATAGATTAAATATTTTAAAAATGCTGAATTTTGCAATAAAAGATAGTTATAAATATTTTAATCAGGTAAAAAATATAGAAATTACTCTTTATAAAATGATAAAAAATATCAGAGAAATTATAAAAGAGGATTTTATTGATAAAAAGCTAAAGAAATTTGAGTTTGATTTAAAGTCTTATAATTTTGCAAATACTGAAAACAAGCAAAAAATACTCTCTGAATTATATGATTTTTTAAAAGATAAAGATTTTTCTCTATATAGCCATGGCTATACTAGTTCAGCTTCTTCCTTTAGTAAAAACACAAGTAAAAACACAGGCAAATTACCTGTAAAAGAAGCTGTTGGTAAAAATAATTCTAGAAATTTAATATCTAAAGATGATAATAAAGTTGATATGAAAATATTTTTTAGACAAGCAAAAGATTTACCTTTTATAACAGAAGCTGAAGCTAAGAAGTTAAATAAAAAAAATATTTTCTCTGTAATGGATATATTATATACTCTACCTAAAAAATATGAGGATTGGAGTAAATTAAATAGAATTGAGTCGTCTTTAGTGGGGGAAGATGCTCAGTTTATGGGTGTGGTTAAATCCAAAAAATATATTACAGGCAGAAGAAGATATATGGAAATTATATTTTCAACTCAATCAGGTAATTTAAAGATAATATTATTTAACTATAAGCAAATAGGTTTTTTATTTCAGGTTAATCAGGATTATATATTAAGGGGTAAACTACAATATAATAATTATTATAAATACCATTTTATTCATCCTAAGGTAATAAGGCTTAATGGAAAAGATTCAATAAATCAATTTCTTGATACAACTCTTAAATATCCAGATACAGGATTAAATGAAGAAAGATTTTCGGAAATAGTACTAAAAATACTTGATAATTATGAAGAAAAGTTTGCGGACTTTATACCTTATTCTTTTTTAAAAGAAAATAAATTCCCTCCTTTTTATGAAAATATGATGGCAATTCATAAACCTGACATGGAAAATCTTAGTTTATCTGATTTAAATAACAGAGCAACAATTCATCATGAAAGGCTTAAATTTGAAGAGTTTTTTTTACTTCACTTATCTAATTTATTAAAAAAGAGCAAAGTTAAAAAGAAAAAAGGGATTTTAGTTAATATAGACTTTTCCTTACATCAGTTTTTTATTAAATCACTTCCTTTTGAACTTACAGAAGGACAGTTGAGGTCAATTTCAGATCTTTTTGAAGATTTGAGAGGAAAATATCCTGCAAATAGGTTAATTCAAGGTGATGTTGGAAGCGGAAAAACTATTGTAGCAATAACAGCATTATTACAAACGGTAAAAGCTGGATATCAGGCAATTATTATGGTTCCTACTGAAATATTAGCCTATCAGCATCAGCAGACTTTGAGTAAAATATTAGAGCCTTTTGAGATTCCTGTTCAGTTATTTGTCAGTAAAATGAAAAAAAGAGTAAAGGATACTGTTTTAATGCAAATGGAATATGGTGCTCCTCAGGTTTTTATTGGAACCCATGCCTTAATTCAAAAAAATGTAAGATTTAAAAATCCTGGAATTGTAATTGTAGATGAGCAACACCGATTTGGAGTATTACAAAGAAAAACTCTTCAAGATGTGGCAAGAGGAGTGAATGTTGTATTAATGAGTGCAACACCTATTCCAAGAACATTATCTATGGGTGTTTTTGGAGATTTGGATATCTCATATATTGAAGAAATGCCAAAATCAAGAAAACCTGTTAAAACTATTATAATTGAAGATGATGACAGTAAATTATCAGATATGTTCCAGTTTTTAAAAACGGAAATAAATGAAAATAAACAGGGATATATAATCTTTCCGTTAATTGAGGAAAGTGATGCAATTGAAGCTCGTTCATTATTAAAAAATTATGAGGAATTAACTAAAAAACATTTTAAAAATATTGAAACTGCCTTTTTACATGGTAAGCTTTCTGCTTCTGAAAAAGAAGAAGTTATGAATAAATTTAAAAATAATGAAATAAAAATTTTATTTTCAACAACAGTAATAGAAGTGGGAATAGATGTTCAAAATGCTACTGTTATGATAATTATGAATAGTGAAAGATTTGGGCTGAGTCAGCTTCATCAAATTAGGGGTAGAATTGGAAGAGGAGATGCTAAATCTTATTGTTTTTTAGTTTCTCCAAAAGAGGATGTTAAAAGACTGAAAATAATGGAAAATAACCGTTCAGGTTTCGAAATAGCAAGAGAAGACCTAAAATTAAGGGGACCAGGTGATTTATATGGAGTTGACCAAAGTGGAGTTCCTAAATTTAGATTTGTTGATTTTGACAAAGATGAAGTGATAATTTTAACTGCATCACAAGCTGCAAACAGGTATATTAAATATGACCCTGATTTTAAAAAGAATAGGTTTCTAAAAGAGTTCTTATTTTTATTAAAAGAGAATAGTTATTGGGAAATAAGCTGAGATACAGTTGTCAGGTTTTGATAATATCATTTAGCTATGTTATAGTATAACTGCTTTTGAGGTTATTATGGTAATAAAGAATAAATTTAAATCTTTACCAATAGGAATACAAACTTTTAGTAAACTAAGAGAAGGAAATTTTTACTATGTAGATAAAACAGAGTCAATTTACAGGCTTTTTAATGCAGAAAGTAATTACTATTTTCTATCCCGCCCTAGGCGTTTTGGCAAGAGTTTGTTTTTATCAACTTTGAAGAGTGCTTTTAAGGCTCAAAAAGAGTATTTTAAAGGTTTATATTTAGAAAATAACTGGGATTGGAGTAAAAAATATCCTGTTTTATATATTTCATTTGGAAGTGGAGTTACAGGAGGGGTTGAAAAACTTCAAATAAAACTAAGAAATTTAATTATAGACTGGAAAAAAGAATATAATATTACAAAGCTTAAAAAAGAAGATTTAAATGGTCAGTTTTCAGAAATTATTCAGATTTTAAGTGAAAAATATAACGAAAAGGTAATAATTTTAATAGATGAATATGACAAACCTATTCTAGATATGATAGATAAGCCAAATTTAGCTATAGAAGTAAGGGACGAACTTAAAAATTTTTATTCTGTAATAAAAGATAGCGATGAATATTTGAAATTTGTGTTTTTAACAGGAGTAACTAAATTTTCCAAAGTGAGTTTATTTAGCGGATTAAATAATTTGGAGGATATTACTCTTGATGAAAATTATGCTACAATTTGCGGTTACACACAAACTGAACTTGAAACAGTATTTAAAGAAAGACTAAAAACAGTTGATTTAGAAAAATTAAAAAAATGGTATAATGGCTATAATTTTTTAGGAGATAAGGTTTATAATCCTTTTGGAATACTGCTTTTCTTTTCCAAAAACAATACTTACAGAACTTACTGGTTTCAAACAGCAACTCCTACATTTTTAATTAAATTAATGCAACAAAATAAATATTTTATTCCTCAACTTGAAAACTTAGAAGTAAGTGAAGAAATAATAGGTAGTTTTGATATAGATAAGATAAATTTAGAAACTTTGTTGTTTCAAACAGGATACTTAACTATAGATAAAGTCATTGAAATATTTGGGGATACTTCTTATATACTTAAATATCCAAATCAGGAAGTAAAAAATTCTTTAAATAAATATATATTTGCTTATCTTTCAGATATTAATAATATTGCCCCTTTACAAAGAAATTTTTTTAATGTAATAAAAGATAATAAAGTAGCAGAATTTAAAGATGCAATTTTTGGTCTTTTTGCTTCTATCCCCAACGATAATTATAAAAGAAACAACATCGCAAATTATGAAGGTTATTATGCCTCAGTTATTTATGCCTATTTTGCAGGAATGGGAGTTGATTTTGTAGTAGAAGATTCTACTAACAAAGGTTACATAGATATGACTTTGTTTTTTGAAGATAAAGCTTATATTATTGAATTTAAAGTATCTACAAACAAACCCAAAACCAACACAGCATTAAAGCAAATTCAAAAAATGAAATATTATGAAAAATATATTCATAAATACAATAAAGTTTATAATATTGGTATTGTTTTTGGTAAAAGAAAGAGGAATATCGTTAGGTTTAATTATGAGACGGTAAAGTGAATTAAATTTGATGTTAAAAAGTTAAAAAGATTTTAAAAATATCCTCTTGCCTTTAATACACCATCTTTCTTAAGTTGAAATAATTCTTTAATATAATTACCATATTTAGGATAAGCTTTATTTCCTTTTATTTTAAAATAAGGTTTAGGATAAAATCTTTTAATTATTTCTTTAGAATACTTTGTGATATCAATAGATAAATTTTCTTTAAAGTTGATTTTTACAGGTTTTATTTTTGTATTACAATTATAAGGGTGAGAGTAATCACTAGAATAAAAGCTGGCCCATTTATTATTTTTAGTTTTAAATAAAGGAGAATATTGATATTTAGAATGATAAAATTTTCCATCTTCTTTAATTAAATAGAGTAAGACATATTTATATTTTGAAAATGCAGGTATTCCATAGTGGTCATATGCTATAAATTCAACAACTTTACCATTAATTATATTATGAATATTCTTTATTACCTTGTACTTTGCCTTAAATTTACTATCCATTAAAAAAACTCCCTTTTTAGTAGGAGTTACTATTACATGTTTAATTTCTATTTTTTCTGCAATAAAAACATATAAGTTAGAGGATTTACTGTTATTAACTTTTTTAGCTTCAATATCTTTTTTTGCGAGTAAAATAGATGAAGTAAGTATAATAATAAAAATATATAAAAATTTATTTATCATTTTTAGCTCCTATTAGATAAAGTTTAATTTTACAAAGCCATGTCAGCAGTATTATTTGTAGACATTCAAAAAATTAAAATGTTTCAAAAAAACTGACTTTATTTTAACCAATTTAAATAATAAATAAAATAATGTAATTATATAACCGATTTATCAGCCTTTAGGACTTCTGTAATGCTTTGATTTAACAATATCTTGACAATTAATTATAAATAAAGTAAATAAATAAAGTGTTTTTTTGAGGAATTATGAAAAAGATAGATAGAAAAAATATAGCAATAATTTTAAATAATAATGCGAGAAATGTTAATCAGAATATTAAAGAACAAGTAGAAGAGCTTATTCCAAGGAATAATATTTTTTATACAAATTCATTAGAAGAAGCAGATGCTACAATTGCAAAAATATTAAATGCTAATTATACCCATATTTTTACAGGTGGAGGAGATGGAACATTAGTGTATTTTGTTAATAAAATGAAGGAAATAAAAAAGAAAGCTAAAATAAAAACAAAACTTCCTGCAATAGGAATTTTAAGGCTTGGAACGGGAAATGCTGTTGCAATTTATACAAATTCAGGTAAGAAAATAGCTGATGACCTTGAAACTGTTTTAAAAGGTGGTACATATAAAACTGATACAATTGACTTTGTAAAAATTGATGATAAGTATTTTACATTTGGTGGTTTTGGAGCAGATGCACTGGTTTTAAATGATTATGATATGATGAAAAAAATTCCAAATAAATTATTACGATATCCATTTGCTGGGTTAAAAGGATATTTTTTATCTGCTTTAACAATAACACTTCCAAAGGTAATTCTTAGAAATAAGGATAATTATGTTAAAATATATGCTAATAATGATAATGCATATACTGTTTCTATGGTAGAGGGTTTTAGAGATATGAAGATAAAAAAAGGTGACTTAATTTATGAAGGACCTTTTACCTCTGTTGCTATTGGTACAACTCCTTTTTATGGATATGGATTAAAGGCTTTACCTTTTGCAAATAAGAAAAAAGGATATTTTCAAATAAGAATTTTGAAAATCAGACCAATGCTTCTTGCATATAAGGTAATTAAGGCATGGAATGGTTTATATACTGGTGATGATATTATTGATTTTGTTGTTCAGGATGTTAGGCTTGAGTTTAAAAAGGCTACACCATTACAAATTGCAGGGGAAGCTGCTGGATATAAGAAAGAGGTTCAGGTATCCTTAAGTAAAGAAAAAATTGATTTTATTAAATTTGAGAATTAAAGAAAACTAGCTTTGCTGTTATACTAGATAATAAATAAGGGATGAAACAGCATTATGATATCATCTCTACTGTAATAAGGAATAAAATGCTAGAAAATATTAAATCTCCTAAAGATTTAAATAAATTATCAATAAAAGACTTAAATAAATTATCAAAAGAAATAAGAGAAGTTATTATCAAGGTAATTACTAATAATGGAGGTCATTTAGGTTCCAGTTTGGGTGCTGTTGAATTAATTGTGGCTTTACATAAAGTGTTTTCCAGCCCAAATGATAAGATAATTTTTGATGTTGGTCATCAGGCTTATGCTCATAAATTATTAACAGGAAGATTTAAAGAGTTTGATACAATAAGAGTAAAGGATGGATTAAGTGGTTTTACTAATAAATTTGAATCTATTCATGATAGTTTTACTGCTGGGCATGCTGGTCCTTCTATTTCAACTGCATTGGGATTAAAAGAGGCTTTAAAATTAAAAGGGTTGAATAATAAAGTTATTGCTGTAATTGGTGATGGTTCAATGACAAGTGGAATAAGTCTTGAAGGATTAAATAATGCAGGAAGCTCAAAGAATGATTTAATAATAATTTTAAATGAAAATCAGATGTCTATTTCTGAAAATGTTGGAGCATTGTCTAAATGGCTTTCCAACGCAATTACAGGGCCTACTTACCATTCTTTTAGAAAGTCAGTTAAAGAATTTTTAGGCTCAAAGGGTAAAGTTGGGGAGAAATTACTTGATTTAGCACATAAAATTGCAGATGGAACTTATGCTGCAATTACTCCAGGAGTTTTATTTGATGGAATGGGATTCCAGTATATTGGGCCGATTGATGGTCATGATTTAGATGAGTTAATTGAAAATCTTGAAGCATTAAAAGATTTGAAAGAGCCTGTTTTATTGCATGTAATAACTCAAAAGGGTAAAGGTTATGCTCCATCAGAAGATGACCCAAGAAAATACCATGGAATTTCATCTATTGAGTCAAAGAAAACAAAGGGAATCAGCTGGACAAGTATAATTTCAGATTCAATGATTGAACTAGCAAAAAAATATGATGATATTGTTGCAATTACTGCTGCAATGCCTGATGGAACAGGTTTAAGTAAATTTTATAAGTATTTTCCAGAACGCTTCTATGATGTTGGAATAGCAGAACAACATGCTGTTGCATTTTCAGCAGGGCTTGCAGAAGGTGGAATGAGGCCTTTTGTTGCAATTTATTCAACATTTTTACAAAGAGCTTATGACCAGATATTTCATGATGTTGTATTACAAAATCAACCTGTTGTGTTTTTAATTGACAGGGCAGGACTGGTTGGAGAAGACGGAGCAACACATCACGGTGTTTTTGATTTATCATATTTAAGAATATTTCCTGATTTGGTAATTATGAGCCCAAAAGATGGCAGAGAGCTTGCTGATATGTTGTATACTGCTTATCACTATAAAGATACACCTGTTGCAATTAGGTATCCAAGGGGTAACTTACCTTATTTAACTGAAAAAAGAGCATGTAAAAAAATAAAAATAGGTAGTTTTACAGAAGAATTAAATTATGGAGAAGATTTTTTAATATTAGCAACTTCATGGTTAAATAATGAAGCTGAAAAGGTTATAGAAAGGTTAAAAGATGAAAATATTGCTAATGGTAAATTGGTAAATGTTAGATTTATAAAACCTCTTGATACCAAACTACTAAAAAGGGAGTTTAAGAAAAATAAAAAAATAATAACTCTTGAAGAAAATACTATTATTGGTGGAATGGGGTCTGCAATTTTAGAATGGGCAAATGATAATGGTTTTAAAAATGAGATTTTAAGACTTGCAATTCCTGATAAATTTATAGAACATGGAACTCAAAAAGAGCTTAGAAAGATAGTAAAACTTGAAGAATATGAAATTTACAAACAGATTAAAGGTTTTTTAAAATGAAAATTAAAGAATTAGTAGATTTACTGAAAGAAAATGATTTAATAAAGAGATATGTGCAGGGAAATGACTTTAATATATCTGGCGTGGAAATAGACTCAAGAAAAATAAAAGAAGATTTTATTTATATTGCAATAAAAGGTTTTGTTAGTGATGGGCATTCTTATATTAATTCAGCTTTAAAAAAGGGGGCAAAATTAATTGTTTGTGAAAGAATTCCTGGTGATATAAATGATGATATAAGCTATATAGAGGTTGATAACTCAAGAAAAACAGAGGCTGTAATCGCAAACTGGTTTTATGATTTTCCTACTAATAAATTAGATGTAATTGCAATTACTGGTACAAATGGAAAGACTTCAACTACCTATATTTTAGAATCTCTTTTAGGGCAAGCTGGTATTAAAACTGGAATAATAGGAACAATTGGCTATAAAATAGGGGATAATTTAACTCCTTTGGATAATACGACTCCTGATTCTTTAGAATTAATGCAGATTTTAAAGAAAATGAATGAGGCAAGTGTTAAAGTTGTGATTATGGAAGTTAGCTCTCATGCACTTAGTTTATATAGAGTTTATGGCCTGAATTTTAATATTGTGGTATTTACAAATCTAACACAGGACCATCTTGATTTTCATACTGATATGGAAGATTATTACAATGCTAAAAAACTTCTTTTTACTGAATACCTTGATTATTCAAATAAAGAAGATAAAAAAAATCTGATTAATACTGATGATAAATATGGTGAAAAGTTGTTTAATGAGCTAAGTGGTGAAAAGTATTCAATGTCTGTAAATAGTAAAAATACTGATTTTTTTCTTAATAATTATAATCTCCAAATTGATAAAACCAAACTTGATGTTAATGATAATGATAAATTTAATATAGAAACAAAATTAATAGGTGAATATAATCTTTATAATATCCTTACTGCTATATCTGTTGCCAAGCTATATAATGTAAGTAATTCAAATATAAAAAAAGCACTTTCTGTAATTGAACAGATTCCAGGAAGATTACAGCAAGTTGCAGGTAAGCCTATCTTTATAGATTATGCTCATACTCCTGATGCTGTAGAAAAGGTTACTGAAACATTAAAACAATTAATAGAAGGAAAATTAATTACAGTTTTAGGGGCAGGTGGAGATAGAGATAAAGGAAAAAGGCCATTAATGGCTCTTGCTGGTATGAAAAATAGTGATTTTTTAATTTTAACATCTGATAATCCACGAACTGAAAATCCAGAAATGATTTTAGATGATTTAGAGGCACCTTTAATTAAAAATAATCAGGGGCCATTCTATGCAAGAATTGTAAATAGAAGTAATGCAATTAAAAGAGCAATAGAAATGCTTGAAGAAGGAGATGCTCTTGTTATTTGTGGAAAAGGGCATGAAGATTACCAAATAATTGGTAATGAGAAAACTCATTTTTCTGATTATGAAGAAGTTTTAACCTGGATTTAGTATTTACTATTTGACACTCCATTTTCTTCTAAGTATAATGATTTTTTTTGAAGGTAAAAAATGAAATTTATATCATGGAATGTTAATGGAATTAGAGCTTGTGTAAAAAAAGGTTTTTTGGAGTATTTTAATTCACAAGATGCAGATTTTTTCTGTATTCAGGAAAGTAAACTGCAAAAAGGACAAATAGAGCTGGAACTTGATGGTTATTATCAATATTGGAATTATGCTGAAAAAAAAGGATATTCAGGAACTGCTATTTTTACAAAACATAAACCAATAAATGTTTTTAATGGAATTGGTATTGAGCATCATGACAAAGAGGGAAGGGTTATTACTCTTGAATATGATGAATTTTATCTTGTCACTGTTTATACTCCAAATTCAAAGCGAGGCCTTGAAAGGCTTGATGATAGAATGAACTGGGAAGATGAATTTAGAAAATATCTTTTAAGGCTTGATGATGAAAAGCCTGTAATTATCTGTGGTGATTTAAATGTAGCACATAATGAAATAGATTTGAAAAATCCCAAAACAAATAGAAAAAATGCAGGTTTTACTGATGAAGAAAGAGAGAAAATGACTCTTCTTCTTGATTCAGGTTTTATTGATACATTTAGGTATTTATACCCAGATAAAGAGAATTGTTATAGCTGGTGGTCTTATATGAGGCAATCAAGGAGTAGGAACATTGGCTGGAGAATTGATTATTTTATTATTTCAGATACTTTGAATGAAAATATTATAGATGCTGAAATTCATTATGATATAGAGGGAAGTGACCACTGTCCTGTAGTCCTAAAAATAGATATTCTTTAATTAAAAATTGACATTTGCTGTGGATTTATATATTATTAGGAATCTTTAATAGTAAAGGGGAACTATGCCTGCTAAAAAAAAGAAGAAAAAAATATTTTTATGGGAAGGACAAACTCCTAAAGGTGCCAAATCTGGTGAAATAGAAGGTTATTCAAAAGAAGATATTGAAAAGTTGCTTATTTCTCAGGGAGTTACTCCTACAAAAGTTAAAGCTAAACCAATGGAAATTAATTTATTTCCTCCTAAAATTCAAAATAAAGATTTAATGATTTTTACTCGTCAGATGGCAACAATGCTTGATGCTGGTTTACCCTTGATTCAGGGGCTTGAAATGTTGAGTGCTCAGGTTGATAACCCAACTTTTAAAGCTGTTCTTAAAGAAGTGAAAGAAGATGTTGAACAAGGTAAGTCATTTCCTGATGCTTTAAAGAAGCATCCTAAAGTTTTTGATAACTTATATGTAAACCTTATTGCAGCTGGTGAAGTTGCTGGTATTATGGCCAATGTAATGACACGACTTTCTGAATATATTGAGAAGGCAGAGGCATTAAAGCATAAAGTTAAAGCTGCTTTGAAATATCCTATGATTGTTATGATTGTTGCAATGTTGATTATTGCTGGTATGATGATTTATATTATTCCTACATTTAAAACAATTTTTAGTAATATGAATAGTACTTTACCTGCTCCAACTCTGTTTTTAGTTAATCTATCCGACTGGATTGTTGGGAATACATCTGTTTTATTTGGTAGTATATTTGGCTTTGTTTTTACTTTTAAGTACTGGAAAAATACAAAAAAAGGTTCTCAGTTATGGGATACTTTTATGATAAAAGTTCCTGTTTTTGGTCCATTACTTAAAAAAGTTGCAGTTGCAAGATTTTCCAGAACTATGTCTACATTATTAGGTGCAGGTGTTAATTTATTGGAAGCTCTTGAAGTTGTTGCAAAATCATCAGGTAATTATGTAATTGAAGTAGCTCTTTTAAAAGTTAGAAAATCAGTTTCAGAAGGCCGTTCTTTAACACAGCCCTTAAATGAAACAGGAGTTTTTCCGCCTCTTGTTGTTCAAATGATTGGTGTTGGTGAAAATGCAGGTGCTTTAGATGTTATGCTTACAAAGATTGCTGATTTCTATGATGAAGAGGTTGATGCTGCTGTTGATGGACTAACTTCAATGATTGAGCCTATAATGATGGTTGGTCTTGGTGGTCTTGTCGGTGGTATGATTGTTGTTATGTATCTTCCAATATTCCAAATGGGAAATGCTGCAGGCAGTTAATAGAGAAAATAATAATGATTTTAGTATGTGATGTTGGTAATACCAATATTGTTTTTGGAGTTTTTGATAAAAATAGTTTATTGCTGCAATTCAGAATATCTACTGTTGTTAAGAGGTCTTCTGATGAATATGCTGTGATTATTCTACCTATATTAAGAGAAAATAATATTGACAAAAATAATATAGAGGAGATTGTTATAGCATCCGTTGTGCCTCCTTTATTGTTTCACCTTAAAAATACTTTTAGAAAATATTTTGATACTACTCCTATTATTTTGGATTCTAAGAATGAACGATATATTGAAAATTTATATAATCCTCCTGAACATGTTGGTATAGATAGAATTATAAATTCTGTTTCAGGATATAATAAATATAAAAAAGCATTAATTATTATTGATTTTGGAACAGCAACAACATTTGATGTTGTTTCTTCAAAGGGAGAATATATTGGAGGAGTTATAACTCCGGGAATAAAAATAGCAAAAGAAGCCTTGTTTTTAAATACATCCAAATTACCTAAAGTTGAAATCGAAAAACCACCTAATATTGTTGGAACAAATACTGTTCACTCTATTCAATCTGGTTTAACATACGGCTATGCTGCTTTGGTAGATGGTATTGTTAATAAAATAAAAAAAGAGTATAATAATGAGGATTTTAAGGTGTTGGCAACAGGTGGGCTAGCAACGATAATAGATGAACTTTCTGAAACAATTGAAATTGTTGAGAGGGATTTAACATTAAATGGTTTAAATATAATTTTTAATAAAAGGAAAAATAATGAACTTTAAAGATGCTGCAATAAAGGTTTTAACTGACAATAAAAAGCCTTTGCATTATAAGAAGATTACTTCAATTGCATTAAATGGCAAGCTACTTGATTTTTTAGGAACAAGTCCAGAAAAAAGAATGCTGGAGTCTTTAAAATTAGAAGTAAAAAAGAAGAATTCTGTAATAGCTGTAATAAGGCCTGGTTTTTTTATTTTGAAGGAATATCATAATAAAAATCTAAAAAATAAGGATAATAAACCTAAAAAAAGAATAGAGGTTTTAAAGGAAAATAAACAACAGAATAAAACTAATATTGATGAAATACAAAATATATCAGAATATTCAAAACAAATATATAGTAAACAATATTTTTCTAAAGTAATTGAAGAAAAAAAGGAGTTTAAACTTCGTAATAAAGATGATATTTTTGATAAAGTTTTAGAATATTTAATCAAGAAGAAAAAAGTTAAATACTATACACCTCAGGAGCTTTTAGTAATTATAGAAAAAGAAAATTTTTTCGATACTTCCAAATTATCAGTTAATGAAATTATTCCTCTTGTAAGTAAGTTTAATAAATCATATGATAATAAGGGTTTTTTAATAAATAATGATAAAATTATTCCAAAATTACTATTAGAGTCACATGCTCTTATAAAAAATAGTTTAATAATAACAGAAGAGTTAAAAAGTAGAGATAAGCTTATAAATAAGGAGATTATAAACTGGTTTAATCGTTTAAATATAGGGCAATTTCAGAAGTTTTCAAAGATTCTTTTAGAAAACTTAGGTTTATATAACATAAGAATGATTAAAGGTTTTCCTAATTATTATTTTTTAAACAGTAAAATAGGATTTTCAGAACTGAACTTTATACTTCTTTTAAAAAAGGGTAAAGAAGATATTTCAAGACAAAATATCATTGAAGCAAGAGGTGTTTTATCTAGATTTGGTTATGGAAATTTAATAATATTAACATCTTCTAAGTTTGATGCTTCTGCTGTTGAGGAAACAAAACTAAATGGAACTAATATCGTTTTAATGGATAAGTATTTTATTTTTGATTCTATGAAAAAATTTAAAATTGGTATAATTAATAATGGAATAGTTAATAAAATAGACCACGACTTCTTTCTTTCTTTGTAATATATGAATTATAAACTTCTTAAAATAAACAGAATCTCCTATAAAGATTCTGTTTTATTGCAAAAAATACTTGAAAATAAAGTTCTTAATGATAATCGTGAGCAGTATATTCTGGCTCTATCACATAATGATGTGATAACGACGGGTAAAAGAGGTTTTTTAGATACTTTAAAGTATGATGAAAGCTTTTATTTTGATAAGAAGATAGAATTGATTAAAACAGATAGGGGAGGGCTTGCAACTTATCATGGTAAAGGGCAACTTGTTCTCTATTTTATTGTAAATTTATTTGACTTAAAATTGGGAATAAAAGAATTTATCGATAAAATTGAAGATTCTATTATTGAAGTTCTTAAAAATTATAATATAGATGCTGGTAAAATATCTGGTTTTAGAGGTGTATTTGTTGATGCTAATAAAATAGCTGCTGTAGGAATGCATGTTAAGCACAATGTCACAACTCATGGAATAGCCTTAAATATATTTACTAATTTAGATAATTTTAACTTGTTTATTCCATGTGGATTAAAAAATAAAGGTGTTACAAGTATTAAAAAAGAGCTAAATAAAGATGTTGATTTTGATGAGGTACTGGACATGTTAATTGATAGTGTGTCTAAAAATTTAGGAGTGAAAATTGAGAGAAGATAGTAATGTATATTTTCTTTTTGATAATATAAAAAATACAATATATAAGCCTTATGAGTTTGATGAAGATAGTTCTTTGTTATTTAATAAGGAAAATATATATAGTAAGGATAACTTAGAAAAATTAAATGAATTGATTTTAAATTACAGAAAAGAATTTAAGTCATTTATAGAAGAATATTCAAATTATAGTCTTGAATTTGATGATAAATCTGTAATTATTTTAGATTTAATGCTTTCTGATTTTTATAAAGGAAACTTTATTATTGATTTAGATAACAGTGAGTTGAAGATTCAGAAATTTATATCGACATGGATTGGTTATTTAGGTTCTTATCTTTTATATTATTTAAAGAAAAAAACCAGAGTTTCTCCTAAAATTCAATACCCTGTATATGATAGCTATTTTGATATTAATGGAGAAAAGATTTTTCCTTATTTTATAGCTATGAAAAAATTATCTGTTGATGTATCTATTAATTTTTATGAATATTTAAATGAATTAATTGCTTATATTAATGATGAAGATTTTAAGGTAAATAATGATTATGTTGATGAAATAAAAGTTGAGTTAAGACCATTTTTGGTAAAGTGGTTCTTAAAAAACTAACTATATATTATTGATTAATTCTTTTAGGTTATCCAGCTTATAGGGTTTAGGTAAAACACCCTTAAACCCATATTCTTGATAACTTGACATTATTTTACTATTGGAATATCCGCTTGATGCAATAACCTTTACATTTTTATCTATTTTAAGTAGTTCATGAATAGTTTCTTCCCCATTCATTCCATTTGCAATAATTAAATCCATTATAATTATATCGAAAGGATTTGATTCATTGCGTGCTTTGATATATTTTTTTATAGTTTCTTCTCCATTTGGAGCTGTTTCTACATTATAACCTGATTTATGAAGAAACTTTTTTAATACCTTTAAAATAATTTCTTCATCATCCATAACTAATATGTTAAGAGGTTTAAATTCTTTATGTTCGACTATTGTTTTATTATTATTATTTGGATATCCTTTTAAATATATTGTTACTTCTGTTCCTTTATTTCTTTCTGATTTTATAAAGATATGACCATCGTGTTTGTTTATTATGGCATTAACTGCAGTTAAACCAACTCCCTCTTTTTTATGTGGCATTGTTGTAAAAAATGGTTCAAAAACTTTATTTATAATTTTTTCACTTATTCCAATTCCTGAATCAGTAATTGAAATGCATAAAAAGCTATCGTTATTTTGAGGGATATTATTTTCTATTTGTGAGCTATTTGTTATTTTTAATGTAATTGTTCCTCCATTTGGCATTGATTCAATGGAGTTTAAAACAATATTATCTATTGCTTCTGTAAATAAATTTATATCTAAACTTGTAGATAAAAGATTATTGTCTATTTCAGAAATAAATTTATATTTATTTTTATGTATGTACAGTAAAGAATCTACCCTTTTTTTTATGATTTTATCAATATTATCTGTTTTACTTTTAATTGGGTCTCCACCCTTGGCAAATACAAGCATCTTTTTTGATAGCTTTTTAGCTCTAAATATAGATTTTTCAATATCTTTAATATATGAGTCAATATTTGTATCATCATTTTTTAATAATTCAATATTTCCTTGTATATTCATTAAAATGTTATTAAAGTTATGTGCTATATTACCTGCAAGGCGACCTAATGATTCTAAATTTTTAGTTTTATACTTATATTCTTCCTTTAGTTTTCGCTCTGTTAAATCAATATGTGTACCAATAACTCTAATTGCTTTATCATTTTTCCATTCTAATACTTTTCCTTTTGAAAGTATCCATTTGTAATTACCATTCTTGGTTTTAAGCCTATATTCTTCTTCATAGATTAATATCTCTTTATTCAGTAGTTTATTTGTGATACTTATGATTCTTTTTTTATCTAGAGGATGTATTAAACTCTGCCAGTCAGCTAAATTATTTAGTTCGTCATTTTTATTGAACTCAAGCATTGTTTTCCAGCTTTTTGAATAAAAGACTTTATTTGTTTTAATATCCCAGTCCCATACTCCATATCCTACATTATCCATTGCTATTTCAAATTTATTCTCACTTAGGCAAAGTTTTTTTTCTAATTCTCTTTGAGTTGTAACATTTAAAAAATATCCATGATAACTAACTGTTTCATTTTGATTTTTTAGTAAATTTATCTTTCCAGATAAATATACCGTATTACCATTTTTTGTTATTATTCTAAAATTAATTGAAAAGAAGTTTAATCCTGGTAAATTTATATTATAATTTAGTTCAGATTTTATTCTTTCTACATCATCTTTATGAATAATTGAAAATATATTTATTTTTTTGGTTATAAAATTATCTTTATCATATCCTGTTATTGATTTTACATTTTGGGAGATATAATTTGTTGAAAAGTTATGAATATTACAATTAAATAATATTATTGGTCCATTATCAAAAACAGTATTTTCTAGATTTATAAATTTAGAAAAATTTTTATGAATATTAATGCTCTCTCTGAGTGATACAAAATGAGTTATTTTATTATTATTATCTTTTATTGGAAAGATTGCTACAGTATTCCATATTAATTTATTTGTTTTTGTTTTATCAAATATTTCACCACGCCAAGCATTACCTGAAAGAATTGTATCCCATAAAATTTTATAAAAATTTTTATCATGATAACCTGATTTAAATATTCTTGAGTTTTGATTTAGTAATTCATCTTCTGAATATTCTGTTAATTCTGTTAATGCTTTATTTACAAAAAGAATGTTTCCATCAATATCTGTAATAAAAAATGCTAAGCTTAAATCGCTTATATTGTTGATGATTAATTGAATCTCCTCAGCAGTATTTACTGTTTTAGAAAACATTTCTCTCCATAACTAACATTACACAGTAAATATACTAGATTTTTCAAGATGAAAAAGTCAAGTAAAAGGCTGATTTTATTGATAGATTTATATTTTTTCACACTGAAATAATAATATTAAAACTTAAAGTTTAAAAATTGGATTTTAAATTATTAATTATGTTATTTTATGTTTATATTTTAAGGGTATAAAATTGAAAATAATTACTAATAAAAAAATAGCAGTTTTAGGTGCAGGGATAACAGGCAAAGCTATGGCTGACTGGTTTCTTGAAAATAAAAATCAGGTCTATATTTTTGATGATACTTATAATCATAATATTTCAGAATATATTCTAAATCATCGTTATAAAAATAACTTAACTTTTATGGCTTTTTTAAAATATCCTTTAAATTTCGATTTTTTTGATGTTGTTGTATTGAGCCCAAGCTTTAAACTAGATAAAGATTATATTATTTCCAATAATAATTATAATAATTTTTATACAGAGCTTGATTATTTTTATCCCTTTATAAAAAATAAGGAAATATTTTCAGTTACTGGTACAAATGGTAAAACATCAACCGTAAAATTATTTGCAAAATTATTAGAGGATTTTGGTAAAAAAGTTTTTTTAGGTGGAAATATTGGAATTCCAATTGTTAATTGTTTAAAAGGTAACTATGATTCAGTTGTCCTTGAGTTATCTTCATTTCAACTTTTTTATACTAAAAACTTTAGAACAGATTATTCAATATTATTAAATTTATCTCCTGATCATTTAAAATGGCATAAAGATTTTGAAGAATATGCTGATACTAAATTAAAGCTCATTGGTTTTACAGATAAGGTTTCTTATGTTCATTCTGATTTTAGAAGATTTTTAAAAATGGAGATGAATAAGACTCTTTTTGATATTAATACAAATATAAAAATAAATAAAAATAAAATAGATAAGGATAAATTAGTTTTTTTTGTAAACTTTATTCCTATTATTCAGATTATGCTTGATCTTGGAATGTCTGAGGAAAGAATTATTAGTTCTATAAATAATATTAAATGGGTGAAATATCGTTTAAGTGAAAAAAAAGTGGGGAATAATTTGTTTATTAATGATAGTAAGTCTACTAATATTGATTCAACAGTATTTGCTGTCAGTAATTATAATAATTCAATTCTTATTCTTGGTGGAGATGATAAAATGCTGGATTACTCTGTTTTTACTGAACGCTTTAAAGATAAAAGTATTAGTGAAATTATTGTTTTTGGTGGTTTAAGAAAAAAGTTGTATAAAATCTTAAAGAATCATTATAAAGTGAATGGATTTAATAATTTAAGAGAAGTATTTGTTTATTTAAAAAATAAAAATATAAAAAATGAAAATATCTTGTTTTCTCCTTCTTCAAGTAGTTTTGATTTATATGTAAACTATGTAAAAAGAGGAGAAGATTTTGATTTACTGGTTGGAGAATTTTTTGGGTAATAAAAATAAAGAAAAAGTTATGGTAGCAAGTTTTACAAGGGATAGTTATTTTTTGATTTTAATTGTATTGATTTTAACTCTTTTTAGCTTACTAATGGTTGATAGTGCATCTTCACTGAATAGTTTTCTCGCATCATATGTTTTTAAAAAACAATTAATTTATATAGGAGTTTCATGGATTATTGTATGGATAGTTTCAAAAATTGATTATATAAAATATGAAAAGTTTACATATTATTTACTTTTAATAACCTTTTTGATTCTTATTTTTGTTGCTGTTTCTGGAAGCTCTGTAAAAGGTGCTAGCAGGTGGATTAACTTAGGTTTTTTTAGAGTTCAACCTTCTGAATTTGCTAAAATCGTGATTATTTTTTATTTGGCTCATTCATTATCTAAAAAAGATATAAGTTTAATAAAGCAGTTTAGTTTTGGAGTATTACCTCACTTACTGGTTATATTGATCGTTCTTGTTCCTATATTCTTACAGCCTGATTTTGGGACATCTGCTGTTATTATGGCTCTTTTAGTTGCTATGATGATTGTTGCAGGGGTTAAGTGGATTCATATTTCAATATTATTTTCCGCTGCTCTTGGATTTGGATATATGCTTATGATACTTGCTCCATACAGAATGGCAAGAATTAATGCGTTTTTAGACCCTAAACTATATAGAAGAACTACTGGTTATCAGTTATATCAATCTGTTATTGCATTTTCATCAGGAAGAATGACAGGAGTAGGGCTTGGCAATAGTATTCAGAAAAGGTATTATTTACCAGAGGCTCATACTGATTTTATTGCTTCTATTATAGGGGAGGAATTAGGGTTTGTTGGAATAGTTTCTTTGATTGTTTTGTATATCTTTTTAATTTTTATTTCGATGAAGATTGCTTTAAAAGCAAGAACTCTGTTTGGTAGTTATACTGCATTGGGGATTTCAATTTTATTTTCTATACAAATATTACTTAATTTAGGAGTTGTTGTTGGGGCATTTCCAACAAAAGGTTTAACATTGCCTTTTATGAGTTTTGGAGGCTCAAGTATGGTGGCTTCTATGATAATGGTTGGTATTTTATTGAATATTTCCAGAAATTCATTATCTGATGGTGAACGACCAAGTGTTAACTATAAAGCAATTATGCAATAAAAATTTATTTCTTGAAATACTGTTGATATTTTGTTAAAGTTATTCTTTTATAAAGAGGGTATTATGTTTAAATTATTGTTGGCAATGTTTTTATTTATATTTTTGGCATCTTGTGGAGGAAATGCTGTTATTAAAAAAGAAAAGACTTGTAAAAGGGATAGCTCCATAATCTGTAGTAAGGACAATGCACCTATTTTAGAGAAAATGGATAGCAAGTCTATTTCTGCAAATGTTAAAATGTTTGGTGCATCATATAAAGATAATAATATGGTAAAATATATGAAAACTGATGTTTCAGAAGTTGACCAATGTATTTCTGTTTATCAGTATTATAATTGTAAGGCATATTGTGAATCAGATAGTATTACAAAAGCCGAAAAAATTAAAAAAGATCAAGAAATTGTTGAAAACTGTACTGCTACAATGAATAAAAATAAATTAGAGCAAAAAGAGGCTGCAGAAGAAATAAGTAAAAAATTTATTGGAAAGAGAATATTTATAGATTTTATCTTAGAAGATGGAGTTGAACTTGATAAAAAATTAAAGAAAATTATTTATCTTGCTTTTGAAGAGAAGGCCACTGAAAAAGTTGGTAAATATGTAATTATTGATGATGAAATCAAGAAAAAAGTAATGGATAGAATTATCCATGAAAAAGGTTGGAAGCAAAATGATCCTAGATTTTTACCAGAACTAGAGAAACAACTTGATGCAAATATTATGGTTCAGATAGTAATAACTAAGTTAGGTTCAAAACTAATATTAACAAATAAGTATATATTAATTGAAGAGGGTATAACCTTAAGAATAAAAAATTTAAAATATGACCCAAATATAAGTAATATTGCTGCTGATAAATTTGAGGATTTTGATTCTCCAAAGGTTACAGCAGAGCTTAAGGAAGAAAGAATTTATGATAGTTTTTTAAAGCTTGCAGGTGAGTTTCTTGATTCAATGGATAATTAATATGAAGTTTTCTATTGTTTTAATAAGTTTGTTAATTATATCATGTGGAGGCAGTGTTAAGCCTATAAGCTCACATGCAAAAAAAAGCTCACAGGAAACAAATAAGCCAGCTTCTAAGACAATCCAACAGAATGAAAAAGCAATTGTAATTTATGTTAATGCAAATGGTTTTATTATTGATAGTAACTTTAAAAAAGCCATTAAACTTGGATTTGAAGAGATTGCAACTAGTAATAAATATGTGATAATTGATGATGAAGTAAAGAAAAAAGCTTTTGAAAGAATTAAAAAAGCTCATTCTTGGTCTCAAAATGACCCTAGATTTTTAATTGAATTTGGTAAGCAGGTAAGTGCTTCAAAAATGGTTTATATTGATATCATAAAGTTTTCTGATGAAAATTATAAATTATCAAATCGCTGGATTTCTTTAAAAGATGGTATTGTTAAAAATACAAAAACATTTAGTTTTAATTATCAGTTCAATGAGGATACAAAAGAAATTTTATTTACTGAAATTCAAAGACTTGCATCATATTTTTTAACAAAACAAATAGAGAATAGAATTGTTCTTTCAATAGATTCTAAAGTTAAGTTGGATGACAATTTAAAAAAAATTATTAAACTTGCCTTTGAAGAGATTGCAACTGATAATAACTATTCAATTGTTGATGATAATTTAAAGGATAAAGCATATAAGAGGATTCTTAAAGAACATAATTATTCTCAAAATGATCCAAAATTTTTAGTTGAGTTAAATAAACAACTTTCTGCAAATGAAATGGTTGTTATTGAGATTACAGAACAAGGAGATAATAAATATTTATTTACTAATAAATTATTAAATTTAGAATCTGGACTTAATATTAAAACCGAAAATAAAGTTTATAACAAAGAAAATGATAAGGATTATCTCAATTTATTTAAAACAGTTCAAAAATTAGCGAATGATTTTTTGTGTAAGAACTGTGTTAATAAAAAAACTGTATATCTTGACTTTAAAGGGGTTGTAATGGCCTCAGGTGAATATCAGCATGTGTATTCTACGGCATCAGAAGTTTTAACCAAAAAGGGATATTTAATTTCAAATAATAAAAAAGATTCAGATTTCCAGTTTTCGGTTTTTATTACTAAAAAAGATAATGGAACTCAGCTAAGTTTAAAAAAAATCAATAAAAATAATAAGGTTTTTAGTTATGTAAATAAAACATGTAAAAGTAATAATCTAGTTATATGTGTAAAGTACTTATTGACTAAAAAGTTTCAACAGAAAAAAGTAATGAATACATGGGGTATGGAATTTATAGAAATTCCTAAAGGAGAGTTTTATCTTGGCTATAATAATGAAGATGCTCTTTCAATAGAAAAGCAATCATATAAAAAAGTTGTGATTGCAAACAACTTTTTTATTGCCAGAACAGAAACTAGTCAGAGATTCTGGAAACATGTAATGAATAATAATCCATCTAAAAATATTTGTGATGATTGCCCTGTTGAATCAGTTTCATTTAATGATATCATGAGTTTTATTGAAAAGCTTAATGTTCTTGATAAAAAATTTAATTATCGCCTTCCTTCAGAAGCCGAATGGGAATATATGGCAAGAGATGGTAAAGAAACTCCATTTTTTTGGGGGACAACAGAGGCCTCATTAGACCAATATGCTTGGTATGGTGGTAATTCAAATAATAAGTCACATAAAATTGCAACTAAAAAGCCTAATTACTGGGGAGTTTTTGATGTTGTTGGGAATGTGTTTGAGTTTACATCAAGTTTTGAAAAGATTAAGTATTTTAATAAGAAAACATTGAAATATGCTATGAAAGATATGAGGATTGCAAAAGGTGGTTGTTTTAGTTCAAAGGATTCAGCTCATCTTCGTTCTACTATTCATATTCGTATTAAGTCTGAAAATAAAAGCTCTTCTAAGCTTGGTTTTAGGCTTATTATTGAAAAAAAGAAATAGTTATTTCCTTATTCTTTTTACTTGGTTTATAAAGTTAGTAAATCCAGCTCTTCTTATTGGAGCTCCTTGAAATAATTTATTAAATTCATCTTCATTCAACTTTAAAATATTTTCAAGTTGAATGCCCATATATCTAAAATCAAAATCAGTTTCTTCTGTTAATTTAACTTTTTTATTCCATGGACATACTATTTGGCATATATCACATCCAAATATCATTTCTTTCATATTTGATTTTATATCTTTTTTAATACTTCCTGTGTGCTCAATTGTTAAGTACGAGATACATTTATTGCTATCTATTACTCCATCTTTTATAATTGCATTTGTCGGGCAGGCATCTATACATTTTCTACAATTACCACAATGATTTGTTGCAATTTTTTCATTACCAAAATCAAAGTCTGTTAGTATTTCTGCTAAAAAGAAATAAGATCCCAGTTTTTTATTTATAATAAGTGAATTTTTTCCCTGCCATCCTATTCCTGATTGCTCTGCAAAATATTTTTCCATAATTGGAGCTGAATCAGTAAAACCTCTTGCTTTTATATTGTTTTCATTTAGAACTTTAATTATTTTTTTTAATTTTCCTTTTATCGTTTTATGATAATCTCTACCATAGGCATATATTGATATGTTTTCTCCAATATTATTCTTTTGTACAGGTTGAGAGTAGTTTAGCCCTAAAATAATCATTGATTTATAGTTTTCGAATAGTTTATTTAAATCAAATCTTAAATCAATATTATTTTCCATATATTTCATTGATGCATTGTGATTGTTTTTTAACCAGTCTAAGTAATTATTTTTTGTTTTTTTATCAACTTTAATATTTGAGAATGAAATTAAATCAAATCCTAAACTTTTTGAATATTCTATTATCTGATTTTTTATATTATGATTTGACATTTTGTTGAGTATTAAAGAAGATTAGCGTGTTATAGTTACATTTTAAATGGATATGTAACAGGAATTGCTGAGCCTGAGAATTTTGGAAATCTCATTGATCTTACTTTTGAATAGATACAGCTCTTAGCTGCACCACCATTAGGTGCAACTTTAACACCTGAAACAGAACCGCTTGAGTTAATTTTAAACTTAACCATAACTTTACCTGATAATCCTGCTTTTTTACCACATGCTTTTACTTTAGGTACGGTTCTTTTGATTACTGGTAGAACCTGTGTAGGTTTTAGAGTTTTTGGTAAGTTAGAAGCTTTTTTAACTTTCTTCTTTGGTGTATCATTGAATAAGTCATCTAGGTCGTCTTTTTTAGCTTTTTTAACTGCAACAGTTTTATTATGTTTTTTTACATTGTTTCTTTTTGTATTTTTTCTTGTATTTCCTTTTTTAACAGTTTTAGTAGTGTTTTTAGCAACTTCTACATCATTTTTATTGTTAGCATTATTATCAGATACCAATGCTGATAAATTAAATTCACTTTCACCATCTACTTTAACATTTATAACTGTAGATATTTTTACTTTTCCATCTTTTTCTACTTTTACTGCAATATTTGAGGCTGGTTTAAGTTTTAAAGTGAGTTCTCCATTTGGATTTGTCTTAAGTTTTTCGGTACCAACAGTAATATCTGCTTCAACTAATCCTGTTTTTATTACTATCTCTTTAGCAAGAGCTTCAAGTGTATATTTTTTAGTAAAAGTATCTTTTGTTATAGTTGCAACATCTTCAATAATTTTATATCCATCAAGATTTAATTTGACTTGATACTTACCTGGCTTTATTTTAATGATTCCACCACCTGTTTTATCTTTTAAATCTCCATTTAGGTATATAAGTGCACCTGATGGTGATGATGTAATAATTACACTAGATAAAACTTCTTTTTTGACAACTGGTGTGCTGTCTTTTAAGAAACCAAAATAAATTCCAATTCCTGCAACTGCAAGTACTGCAACTGCAATAACTCCAATAATAAGACCTTTTCCTCCTCCACTAGAGTTACTAGTTGATGCATTAAAAGAGGCATGTTGAACAACAATCTTTTTATTGTTGTTCCCTTGTATGTCTCTGAAGTCAATAACTTTTGATTTTGATGATGCATCTTCTTCATCTTCTTCTAAATCTTCTTGGTCTATTAATGATTTCAAATCAAGGCCACCACCAAATCCTCCTCCAGTTCCTGCAAAAGGGTCAGATTGTGATGAATTACCTGAAAAGGAAGAAGCATTGTTTTGTTCTTGTTTATCATTGAATAATGATTCCGCATCATTATCATTTAATAAGCTATCGTTTCCAAATGCAGCAACATTTGAATCCAATGCTCCGAATGGGTCTGCTGGTGCTGATTTTACTATATGGCTTGCTAATTGAGGAATACTTTTAATCATACTCCAATCAGCCATTCCTGTTTTCCATACATTTGTAGTTTCTATTAACTTATCCTGTTTGATTTTAGATTGCAGTTGAGATAAAGATAGTGGGCCAACCTGTTGACCATCTATATGTACGTACCAGTCTTCTGTGGCAGGTTCAGATTGTACATCATTTGCTGCACTTGCATTTAAAGATGCTGCCTGAGATGATGACATTATTTGAGTTGCATCATCATCAAAATCAAGCCCTGATGCATCCTGAACAAAAGAATCTTCTACTGGTTCTTCTTTTTTCTCCATCTTCATGGCATCTTCATAGGACATAATTTTTGTGGCTTGGTCATCAAATTCCATATCTGCACCCATTCCTGCTGGCATATCATCATCCCAGTTAGTTTGGGAATCAAATGGGTCTGCAGAAGTAACTTCATCTTCTAAGTCTTTAGTGTTATCTACGATAATTTTATTACCACATTTTTTACAAGTAATTTTAAAACTCTTATTTTGGACTTTTGAATCGTCAACAGAATATTTCGATTGACATTTTTCACATACTATCTTCATTTATCGCTCCTAAAATAAACAATAGAGTATAATAAAATATTTTTATGACATTTTCAAGTTTAATTAATAAATTATGTTAAAATATCACTATTATAGTTCTTTTATTTATTAGGAAAGTATTTTGCTTTATATTTTTATATGATTATTTGAATCGGAGGATGTCATGTTGGAAATCACTAAAAATACAGTAAATAGAAGGGCAAAGGATGATGTTATCAATAAAGATAATCGAATTGAAGTGTCAAAAAAACGACAAAAGAATAATATTGACCCTGATGGTTCGACTTTAGTAATTACAAAAATTAATTCAATTCCTTATGAAGAATTACAAAACAGGGTTACTTCAGTTCAAGTTGCAAGAGATGGATTAGAAAACAGTATTTCTATACTTGAAAAGATGAAGGAGCTTGTTTATTCTGATAATAAAACTGAAAGTTTAAATAAGAAAAGGTTTGAAGGTCTTAAAAAGGAATTAGATATTGAAAAGCAACAATTAGATGGTACTATTAAGGAATTAAGAGATTTTAAAGATAATAAAATACTCAATAAAGTGATTAATCAGGATAATGACAAGATAGAAACAACAAAAAAGAGTCATCTGGAATTAATAAAATCCTTAAAATCAGTACCAGATTTAAATACTATACATAAAGGTTTAAGTGCTGAAAGGGTAGCGTCATTACTTAGTTAGTTTATCTCTTCTTTCCTTTATTAAATTATTTACGATTAATTCTTGTTTTTGGCTTAACAAGATGAATTTTATCTTTTTTTTAACATCATTTATATTGATATACTGATTTGTTTTTATCTCTTTCACATAAAATATATGATAACCTGCTGATGATTGTATGATTTTAGAGTATCTTTTTGCTTTTACTTTAAATGCAGGTGTGAAGTAAGAGGGTAAATCTTTTGAAGATACCCAGCCGATTAATCCATTATCTTTTCTTTCTGGTGATTCAGAGTAATTATATGCTAGTGTTTGAAAATTATTTTCTTTATTTCTTAGTTCTTTTTCAATTTTTATTATTTTAGGCTTTGATTCTGTGAATATTTGGTATAATAGGATTATTTTTTTTATTGTAAATTTTTCTAAATTTGAGTAATAGTATTGTTCTATTTCTGCATTTGTAACCTTAGTATCTTTAAATAGGGTTTCTAAAAAAGTTTCTATATAAGTATCTATTTCTAAATTTTTTAATATTATCTTTTTTGGGATACTATTTCTAACAGCAATAAGTTCTAAGCTATTCGTATTATATTGTTGTTTTAAATCAAATATTTTTTGAAGATATATATCTTTATTAAAACTAACTTTCTTTTTGGCTTCTTTGTAGAGTATTAACCTGTTTTCTATTTCTTTTTTTAAAGTAGTTTTTAATTCTGATTCATCAAAATTAATATCATTTTGATAAAGATTATACTCCTGTGAATATTTAATTAAGAATAATTTTTTAAACAAATCATTTTCAGATGGAGAAAATAATACAGAAAATACGAGAAAGATGATAAACATAGCGACCTTAAACAAAAAAGGGTACTCATATTTAAATAAGTACCCAATTGGCGGACGGGGGGGGATTCGAACCCCCGGTACTTGCATACACACGCTTTCCAAGCGAGCACCTTAAACCACTCGGACACCCCTCCAAAGTTAAAGCAATTATAAATAATTTATTATTTAAGTCAAGTATTTTTTCATTTGCAGAAAATTGTAATTAATGGTAAAACTAATTATATTTTGTAGGGAGATAAGATGAAGTATTTAATTTTAATGTTAACAATTTCTTTGACTTTAGTAGCAATTTCTTGTAGTGAGAGTTCTGATACTACTAAAATAAATGAGAATATTGGAAATGAAGGTTATAACTGTAAAGAAGACAAAACATGTAATGATAAGCTAATTTGTAATCGGAATAATATTTGTGAAAAAGATGTTTCTGATGGAAAAGTTGGAACGATTAATAATCCATGCAGAACAGATAAGTCGTGTGATAGTGGGTTAGTATGTAATGCCAATAATATCTGTGAAAAAGAAGGTGTTGAAAATATAGGTAAAGAAGGATTCGCATGTAAAGCGGATAAATCATGTGATAGTGGTTTAATATGTAATACTGACAGTATCTGTGAAAAGGATGTTGATAATGTAGGAAAAGAAGGGTTTGCATGTAAAGCTGATAAATCGTGTGATAGCGGTTTAATTTGTAATACTGATAATATCTGTGAAAAAGAAGTTGACAATACTGGAAAAGAAGGATTTGCATGTAAGGCTGATAAATCATGTGATAGTGGTTTAATATGTAATACTGACAGTATCTGTGAAAAGGATGTTGATAATACTGGAAAGGAAGGATTTGCATGTGGAGTGGAAAGAGCCTGTGATTATGATTTGTTTTGTAATACTGACGATATCTGTGAAAAAAATGATGTTGTAGATTTTGGAAAAGAAGGTAAGCCATGTATTAAAGTAGGGGATGAAAAATGCCTTGAAGACTATTTGATTTGTAATGAATATGATATTTGTACAAGGTTTGAGGGTGAGGCAGGAGTTGAAGGAAATCCATGCAAAACAGATGGAAGTTGTAATGAAGGTCTAATGTGTGCTTTGGAAAATATTTGTTTAAATGAGTACGATTTTAATACTGGTGATGAGGGACAAGATTGTAGGGTTACTAATGAAAGCATGGAGTATTGCTATGATGGCTTGAGTTGTGATATTAATGGTAATTGTGAGATGACTTGTGAGCCGGGTAATGATAGTTTATGTGATAATAATGGTGAGTTTGACTATTCCTTATATGCCGGAAAATATAAATTAATCCGTTTTGATGAAACAATGGAATGTGGAAGTAATAATTATATTCCTAAAACTAATCTTGATTATGAGTATTTTCAGTTAGTATTTGAAAGTGATTTTGGTCATAAACGCTTAACTTATCATTCTTGTGAGAATCTTGGAACATGTAGTTATTCTAAATCATATTATAAAATACTTTTTGAAGGTGTTCAGTATGCAGATGAAAACGATGATGGTTCATGTACTTATGGAGAAATAATTTCTAATATAAGAATGGAAGGGAATAAAGTAAGAATAAGATATACTTTTAGTGAGGTAACTCTTAGTGACTCAGCAGATGAATGTAGTTCTTTAAATGTTCATAGTCATTGGGGTGAATTGGAGTGTGTAAAAACCAGAATTATTGATGGAATTAAGCAGTAGTTATTTCTTTTTTACTCTCCACCCCTTTTCTCTCCAGCCAGCTATTCCCTTATCCATTTCATAAACAGATTTAAAACCTAGTTCTTTCATGGTTTTCAAAGCAGATTTTGTTCTGTTTCCTGTTTGACAGTAAATTAGATATTTTTTATTTTTCTTTAGTTTATTAATGTTATATTTAAAATCTTGATAAAAGTCTATATTTTGACTTCTGTCAAGATGTCCTGAAGTATATTCTTTGGGTGTTCTTATATCAATGATATTTATTTCAACTCTTTTACGGTTATCAATAATGCTTTTTGCTTTATCTAGTGTGATCCTTTCATTAATGATAGTATTTGTAACTACTTTTTCTTTTTGAATATTTTTTTGCTTTATACTTTCATCTGTTTTATTGCATGAGAAAATAATAGTAAGCAAAAGCAAAAAAGCAATTAAAATTTTAGATTTAGTTAAAAACATAAGCCTCCTTAAAAATTGAATATTTTTATTTTAATCTATACCATATATTTTAGTATATTTTTCTATTAGGTAATCAGTATAATATTTAGAGTTTGGTTCTTCTCCTGTTGAAATTATCATTAATTCAGATGGGTCCTTTAAGCAACCATATTGATGAATATTCTTATTTAAATAATTTTTTATTTTTGATAGTTCACCATTTTTTAATGTTGCTTTTATATCTATTGTTTCACTCATTTTATTCATGATTTGTGATGCATTAGCACTACCAAGTGCATAAGATGGAAAATATCCAAATAATCCTGCAGCCCAATGAACATCTTGAAGTACTCCTTCTGCGTCATTTTTTACAGTTAGTCCTAAATATTTTTTTGTCATTTCATTCCATACTTGGGGTAAGTCTTTAACTTCGATACTTCCTTCTATTAATGATTTTTCTATTTCATATCTAAGCATTATGTGTAATGAATATGTTAATTCATCTGCTTCAACTCTGATCATTGAAGGTTTAGCTTTATTTATTGCAAGATAAAATTCATTAAGAGTTTTATCCTTGAGATTTTCAGGGAATGTTTCTACAAGTTTATGGTAAATTGGTTCCCAGAATTCCTTTGTTCTTGCAACTAGGTTTTCATATAATCTGGATTGTGATTCATGGATACCCATTGAATTTCCTCCACCTAAAGTTGTTTCCCATATATTGTCACCAATATTTTGTTCATAAATTGAATGTCCGGTTTCATGAATAGTTCCAAAAATTGAAGTTTGCAAGAAGTCTTCATGATATCTTGTTGTCATTCTTACATCATATTTATTTAATCCCATTGAAAATGGATGAAGGCTTTCTTTTAATATTCCTCTGTTGAAATCAAAACCTAAATATTCTGCAATAAACTTTGAAAATTTCTTTTGTTTTTGAGTGTCATATTTTAATTTTAATAGCTCATCAGAAACTTTATCTTCTTTAGTTTTTATCTTTTCAATAAAAGGAACTAATTCCTTTTTTAATGTGTCGAAAAAAATATCTAGTTTTTCTACTGTCATATTAGGTTCATAATCATCTAAAAGAGCATCATAAGGATGTTGAGTATATCCTTTATATTTTGCATACTTTTTGCTGTATTCAACAATTTTTTCTAAATATGGTTGAAATTTACTGAAATTATTTTCTGCTCTTGCTTCTCCCCATATTCCCTGAGCTTTTGCAATAAGTTCTTGATAATCCCTGTATTCATTAACTGGAATTTTTTTTATTCTTTCTATATCTTTTTTAGTTTCAATAACTATTTTTTTATCAATTTCATTTAAGTCTTTTAGATTGTTTTCAAGGAACTCAACTGTTGAAATAAACTTATCTTCTGTTAGTATGTTATATTTAATTTCACTATAAAAACCTAATACTTTTGATGCTCTTCTTATACTCTCTTTAGGAGCAGTAGTTTCTAAATCCCAGTGAATTATGCTTTCTGAGTGATTATAATTTATTAAATCTGCAAGCTTAGATTTAAAGTAGTTTAAGTTTTCTGTCATCTTATTCATTGTGTCTCCCTCATAAATAGAATAGTATTGTATCGTAAATTTATTGATTTTACAAGTACCATTTTTCAAAATTTTGTTTTCATATTTTTAAATTAAAGCTAAATTAAATACTAAATGTAACCGATTATAAATTACCTGCTTGTATAATTATATGCTTTTATGTTATTAGTGGGTTTTTTGAGGTTTTATGGTTGAAAAAAAAGAAATAACAATTGAATTTGATGAAATTGTTCCTGATATTATAAAAAATCTTAACTTTCAAGAGGATGCTTGGGTATATCGAAAACTAGTTAAGAAATTTGTAAAAAATATTAATGATATTGAATCTTATGATGAAATATTTGAAGAAATTGCTTTGAATCCTAATACTTCTCCTGATTTATTATATATATTAAAGAATTATGAGGATGAAGATGTAAGAGAAAATGTTGCATTAAATCCAAATACTCCTAAAAGTATTTTAAGAGAACTAAGTAAAGATGAGTCTCCCTATGTAAGAATGGCATTACTTAAAAGAGACGATGTTGATATTGAATTTATTAAGCTTTTATATACTGATAAAGGTGAGTATTTTAGCGAAGATGAATACGAATATGAGTACTATGAAGATGATAATTTTGAATCAACAATAAATGAATTAAAACAACTTACTGCAGATTTAAAATCTGCAATAGATGAAGATGAAGAGTTACATGAAGATTATGAATATTCTGATAATGAATGGGACGAAGAGGCTTATGATTATTTTGATGATGATATTGCTTCTGAAATCAGGGTTTTAATTGCTTCTAACTCTAAAACGCCTTCTGATATTTTAAAGAAATTATCAAATGATGAAGACGAAGATGTTAGAAAAGCAGTTGCTATGAATAAAAAAACAGGAATTACTATTTTAAGAAAATTATCTCAAGATGGTTCAGATATGGTCAAAGCAGCAATTTTTGCAAAACAAAGAAAAGATTTAAAAATAAAGTTATCTATAAATAATCATATTGAATGGATTAATAGATAATTCAATGACTTGTGATGGATGTACTTGCAATTATATTCGTTTTATGATAAATAGTATCTCGTTTATGTAATTAGTGTTTTATTCGTAATGCACTATGAAGGGAGATATGCTTAATTATTCGTACTTACTGGTAATGTTTCTAATCTTTACCAATGTTGCTTGTATCAATGCTTCTTCACAGAATTCAAAGAAAGAAGTAAATTTGGATTATATTGAAGAAACTTTGGAAAATTATGAATTTAAAGATTATAAAATTGTTGAAATTCAAAATTCAAAACAATTGATAACTCTTTTAAAGGATAATAAATTATGGGATTTTGAAAGTAATGAAATCAGCCATGTTTTAATTAAAAATTTTCCTTCTGATTTTCATAAATTAAGAGTTAAAGATAAAAAGAGAGCTTTTTTTCATTCTATGATATCAATGATTTTAGTAGTATCAAGAGAAATTCGTTATGAAAGGTCAAGATTTATTGAAACATCATCTAAATATCCATTAATTAATGATTTTAATGATAATAATTTAGAGAAATTGAAATTAAGAGATAAAATGTTTATGGCTAAAATTATTAAGAAATACAAAGCAACTGAAAAAAAAGAGCTTTTAAAAAGAATTGATGTTTTACCTGTAAGTCTTGTTTTATCACAAACTGCAATTGAGTCTGCATGGGGAACATCAAGGTTTACTCTTGAGGGAAATAACTTATTTGGAGTTTGGTCTTATAATGGTAAAGGTTTAATTCCTAAAAGAAGAAGAAGAGGTCTTAAACATAGAGTTGCAATTTATGATAGTTTATTGGATTCAGTAAGAGATTATATGTTGAAAATAAATACAGTAAAAGCATATAGAAAATTAAGAAATTTAAGACAATATAGTAAAAACTCAATTTATCTAACCAAAGGATTAATACATTATTCTGAGAGAAAGGGTGCATACATCAAAGATTTACAGAGAATGATTAATAAAAATAAGCTCAAAAAATATGATAATCTACATCTTAAAGGTGATAAAATATAAAAAATTGAACTAATTTAATATTTATAGTACTATTGTATTTTATTAGGAGTGTGATTTATGAAAAAGTTATTTATTTTTTTATTTTTATTTGTTTTAATTTCATCTTGTATAATAACCTTGAGTTATAAAAGTAGCAAGATAAGAAAAGAGCATTCAAATGTTTATATTCAAATTAAAAAGCTATCATCATCAATCAAGAAGGATTTGAATAAAAGGAAAAATATTTATAATTCATTGAATATTGAATATAATAATTATTTAGCTAAAAAATATCCTGAAATGAATAGAACATTGCTAAAAATGGAACTGATTTTTAAAAAAGTCAAAACAGAAGAGAAATTTGCTCTAAAATTAAAAAAAGAAGTCTATTTACTTACTAAAAATAAGAAAAAAATTAAGTCAGATAAACCTGAGTGGGATAAATATGATATAATTAGAGATAAAGCAAAAGCCTTGAATAACAGGGTAGAAGATTTAAATGATAAATATCAAGATTTAGCAGAAGACTATAATGATATAGCAAAAAATGCTGGAATAAAAGAAGTTACTTCAAAAAAAATTAAAAAACAATTTGAGGCAAATAGTAAAAAATTAAAGAATATTGTAAGGCTTTATGAAAATAAAGTAGATAAATTTATAAAAAAATATTCATCTGATTCTGATAAATCTGATAAATTAAATGAAATTAAGCGATTACTTGCTAAGATTAATAATAAAAATAATGATATTAAACACTTAATTGAATCTTTTAACAATAGGCTCAAAGGGAAAAAGAAAATTTATATTATTAAAAACGCTGATAGTGTAGTACATCAAATAAAAAAGGCTTATGATGAAATAAATGAATTGGGTGTGGAGATAAATAAAATATCAAAAAAACTTTAAAACTTAATTTAAATCAAGAGATTTGTTAACTTCCCATGCTGCAATTGCAAAAGCATTTGATAAATTAATACTATCAAGTTTCCCTTTCATTGGAATTGATAGTAAGTAATCTGATTCTTGTTTGATTTGGTATCTAACTCCCTTTCCTTCATTTCCTATAATTAGTACGGTTTTAGGATTAAATTTTGTATCCTGAATAGGTGTTCCTTTTGCATCAAGAGTATAAATTGTGAAGTCTTGTTCTTTTAGATATGCCATTGCTTTTCTGATATTAATAACTTCTGCAACCTTTAAATATTCTATTGCTCCAGTTGAAATTCTACTTACAGTTGGTGTTACTTCTACTGAATTTCTTGTTTGAATAACTATTGCATTAAAGCCTAGTTGATAGGCAGTTCTTGCAACTGCACCAAAGTTATATGGGTCTGCAACCTGGTCCAATATTAGAATTTTATTACAATCTGCTAAGTCTTCTATATCAACATAAGGAAAAGGTTTTGCTTCTATCCATACATGTTGATGAATCCCTTTTTTTTCAAGTGTAAGAGGGTCTTTTATTTCTTTATAGGAAAGATCATTTTGGGATATTAATTTTTTTAGTTTTTCATTTTTATCTTTTGTTATATAAATAGTTTTTATTCTTTCTGGAAATGATTTAATCATTGTCTCTGCAAGGTTTATACTTGAAAGAACTCTGTAATCATCTCTTTGCTTTTTTTCATACATGTAAACTCCATTTTAAAAAATCTAAGAATATCAGAGAATTATTAAATAATCAAGGTATTTTTCTTGACATTTTCTTTAAAAAGAATTAGAAGTATTAAGTGTTTTTTATATCGCTACGAGGTAACATGGATGAAATATTTGAATTAATTAATTTAGATATGTTAAAAACAGTTAAGGAAATGATAGCAAATGATACTAGTTTATTGTATGAGAGAGACCATAATGGTAACACTCCGTTTATATATTCTGTTTTTAATAAAAACTGGGATATTGCTGAATTTCTGTTATTTCAAAAAGACAACGATATAAATGCAGTTAATAATAAGGCCGAAACAGCATTAATGTATGCGGCAAGATATGGTAACCTTGAATTTGTTCAGAAATTACATAAATATGGTGCTGATTTAAATAAATCAAGTTCTTATATTGGTTCTGTAGTTTTTTATGCATTTGAAAACATAAAGAAAGATATTTTAAGATATCTAGTAATAAATGGTGCAGATGTTAATGGCCGAAATAAATATGGAGCAAGTTTACTTTTAAAGGCCGTTGAAAATAATGAAATAGCTTTAATTGAGTGGCTTGTAAATAATGGTGCAGATGATATTGATGCAGCACTAAGAACAGCTGTATTATTTGATAACTTAGATGCAGTTAAAAAATTAATTGATATTGGTGCAGATATAAATCTTCTTAATAAAAACGGAGAAACTCTGATTGTTGAGGCAATTAATAATAAAAACTGGGATATTGTTGAATATTTATTTGATAATGGAGCAGATATAATAAATAATACCACGACTTATGGTTGGGAAATTTTGAGTTCAGCTGCACAAGCAGGAAAATTAGAATTAGTAAAAAACATTATCTCTGCAACTAATGCCTTTTAATAAAAATATCTGAAAAATTAATTGCAATTGCTCTAATTAAGTAGTAATATGCGGTTGTTTTTGAGGTGTAAGATGTTAGATGTAAAAATTAAGAAACTTTCAAATAGTGCAAAAACTCCTTTTAGGCAAACAGAAGGTTCTTCTGGATATGATTTATATTCAGATGAAGGTGTTATTGTAAAAAAAGGTGAGATTGTTTTGATTTCTACAGGAATCTCAATGGAAATACCTGTAGGTTATGAAGCTCAGGTGAGGCCAAGATCTGGTCTTGCTGTTAAAAAAGGAATTACAGTTTTAAATACTCCAGGTACAATTGATGCAGATTATAGAGGAGAGATAAAAGTTATACTTATAAATTTAGGAAAAGAAGATGTTACATTAAATAAGCATGAAAGAGTTGCTCAACTTGTTTTTCAAAAAATAGAAAGTGTTGATTTTATCATTAAGAATGACTTAAGTGATACTAAAAGAGGGCAGGGTGGCTTTGGTAGCTCTGGTTTAAAATAAAGGAATACTGTGCATATTAAATTAAAGGTTGATATCTTAAATTTTAGGTCTAATGACCGAATTTATTTAACTCTTATTGCTATTGTAATTGGAATTTTAACAGGTTTTGGAGCAGTTGGTGTACATCACTTAATTGATTTCTTTTCTAAGTTGTTTTATGGGGAAGGTTCTTTGGTTGTGTTGTTACAGGAAACTCCAAAGTGGAAAATTATTTTATATCCTGCTGGTGCAGGTTTGATTGTTGGGCCAATGATTTACTTTTTTGCAAGAGAGGCAAAAGGACATGGTGTTCCTGAAATTATGGCAGCAATACTACTTAAAGGAGGGAAGATAAAACCTTCTGTTGCTGTTGTAAAAGCTTTAGCATCATCTTTATCAATAGGTGCAGGTGGTTCTATTGGTTCAGAAGGACCACAAGCTCAAATTGGAGCAACGCTTTCATCTGTATTAGGTCGATTTTTTTTTAAAAAAGAAGAGTATATTAAAGTTCTTGTTGCTGCAGGAGCAGGAGCAGGAATTGCAGCTGCTTTTAATACTCCTATGGCTGGTGCATTATTTGCATCAGAAGTTATTTTAGGTAGTTTTAGTGTGACATCATTTTCACCTATAATTATGGCATCTGTTTCTGCTACTTTAGTTTCAGAGCATTTTTTAGGTGATAAGGTTTTCTTTAGTATTCCTAATTATACTGTAGGTTCTCCATATGAGTTCTTTTTTTACATAATACTTGGAGTTTTAGCTGGTTTTGTAGCTTTAATGTTTATCTGGACTTTATATTTTTCAGAAGATTTATTTGATAAAAAAATGAAAGTGATACCTGAATATCTAAGACCTGTTTTAGGTGGATTAATGCTTGGGCTTATTGGAATTTATGTTCCTTATATTATGGGAACAGGTTTTGATACAATGAACCTTATGATGACAGGAAAATTATCAATTGGCTTTGTATTGCTATTATTGTTTTTAAAGCTTCTTGCCACAAACATTACTCTTGGTTCAGGGCATTCCGGAGGAGTTTTTGCTCCTTCATTATTTATGGGAGCTGCTTTAGGTGTGTTTTTTGGAACCTTGGTAAACTCTTATACTAGTATTAATATTCCTATTGAGGTTTGGGCAGTTTTATCTATGTCTGCCGTTGTTAGTGGGGCTACACAAGCTCCTATTACTGCAATGATGATAATTTTTGAAATGTCCAAAAATTATTCATTAATGCTTCCGTTAATGACAGTTGCAATTATTTCATCTTTGATAACTATGATAATTAAAAGAGAATCTATTTATACTCAAAAATTAATGTTAAGAGGTATTTTACTTCGTTCAAGAGAGGATAATGATCAGGTTAAAACAAGAACAATTGATGAGTATATAAAAAAAGAGACTAAATATTTTGTAGAAGCAGATAAAATTAATAGAATACTTGTTGAGTTATTGCATCAGGAACAGCATCTGTTTCCAATTGTGAATAATGAAAATGAAAAAAAACTTGTTGGTGTTTTAACTATGGATAATCTAAAATTTATATTTGAAGAAGCCATATTGCCAATGACGCAAGAATTAATGGTTGCAAAAGATTTAATGAGCCCAGTTAGCTCTATTGCTGTTGGTACTAATATAATTACTGCTCTTGAAATTTTTGCAAAAAGTGATTATTCTGTTCTACCTGTCATAAATAATGAGAAGAAACTACTTGGTTTACTTTCAGAACACAGGATTTTAAGAATTTATAATAATGAATATCGTAAAAATGAAATAGCAAGAGTGATTCTTAAAAAACAGGGTTTAAAGCAAGGTGTTGAAGGTATTTCAATTGGTAGTTCAATGTATATTACTGAGGTAGAATTACCTAAAGATGCCGTTTCAAAAACTTTGAAGGACATACAGTTTAGAAATAGGTATAATCTTGAAATTGTATTAATAAAAAAGAATGATAATAAAAAAATCTTTCCTAAAGGCGATTATATTCTTAAAAAAGAAGATAAATTAATGGTTCTTGGTACTGCTGAAGATATAAGAACCTATAAATTAAGTAACTAGTTTAATTTTACTCAATAAAAATATTGTTTATAGTTCATAATTATGTTATAAGGCTCTGATATTATACGAGGTTATATGAAGATTACAGTACTTTTATTCATAGTTTTTATTGCAGGTTCTTGTACTTCTGTTGATAGTTTAATTAAGGATAAGGAAATTGATAAAGCATTGGATTATTGTAAAGAACAAAAAATACCTGATGAAATGAAAATATGTTATGAAAAAGTTGCAGATTCTTATTTTAAAGATGCAAATTTTATTAAAGCTGAGAAGTATTATGACAGTCAGTTTGCTGATAATATTGCAAAAAAAAGAGAATCTAGTTTTCAAATAGCAGAATTATTACTTAAAAAAAAGGACTACGATAGTGCTCTTAAGTATTATGATAAAACTAAAAAAAGAGATGAAGGTTATTTAAAAGTTGCAGATACTATCTTTCATAAAAAGGATTATACAAAGGCTTTGGAGTTATATTATATTTTAGGTAATAATGATGGAGTCAAAAAGATTGCTGATATATATTACAAAAATGGAGAATATTTAAGGGCATTTAAGTTATATAAAAAATTAGGAGTGGGATTTAAATATGCTTTTAATATTGCAAGTAAGCTTTTAAAATTAAAGGACTTTATTGCAGCTGCAAACCTTTATAAGGTTGTTAGTAATGGGATAATGTTTAAGGAAAGTTATAAGAAATTTGGATTTTATTTAATTGAAAAGAGTGACTTTGAAACTATTTTAAGTGTTAGCTCTCCAATTGTGTCAATATTAAGAACAGATGATTATTTATTTGCTATAAATCAAAAGGGAGAGATATACCAATCCTATTTATACATGGATAAATTTGAAAAAGTATTTTCTTTAAGCTCTAAGAAAGAAAGGGTTATATCTGCTGAATACATAAGTAAACATAATCAAATAATAGTATTAACAAATGCAGGCCTTGTTTTTTACGATATAGTTAATAAAGAAATAATAAGAAGGTTAAATAAAAAGATTACAGCCTTTACTGTTAATAAGGATGAAAGCTTTTTGATAACTGCAAATGAAAAAATTATTTCTGTTAGGGAATTTTCTTCATTAGATGAGTTATTATTCTTTAAAGGTCATACAGCTCGAGTTAATAAAATAGCTGTTTTTAAAAATAAGGTTATATCAGCTGGAGAGGATAAATTAATAAGAGTTTGGGATATAGAAACAGGAAATGAAATATTTGTACTAAGAGGCCATTTCCTTGCGATTACTTCAATTGATTTAGATGTAACTAACACTTTTTTGGCTTCAGGTAGTAAAGATAAAACTGTAAAAATATGGGATTTAAATCAAAAAAAATTAGTAAATAATTTTAAATTAAAGTCAGCTGTAAATTCAGTAGTATTTTCAAATGATTCATCAAAGTTAATTGTTTCAATAAATGCGAGAATGTATAATATTATTGATATACTTGAAAAAAAAGTATCTGATTCTCTTCTTTTTCACTCTTCAAATATTAATACCGCAATAATAGACAGAAATGATAATTTTATTTATTCAGGCAGTAAAGATGGTAAGCTTTTTACTTCACTACCAAATGCTTTTTCTTCTGTTGAAAATGCTTTTTTGAGGTCTTCTTTAAATAAAAAAGATTATTGGGATATTGCTGAAATATACTTTAAAAAACAAAAATATGAAGAAGCTTTAAAATATTATCAGTCTTCAGATAAAAGTGAAGAGGGTATATTAAAAATTGGTGATACTTATTATAAAAATGAGAATTATAATGAAGCATTAAAATATTATACTTTATTAAGTAATGAAAAGTACATGCAGAAGGTAGCTGATACATATTTTAAAATTGGAGATTACAATAATGCGGGTGAATACTATATAAGAGCTAAAGATTATTTAGGTATTTTAAAAACTGCTAAAATGTTTTTATATGAGAAGAATTATTATGATTCAATTAGGTTATATATCATACTTACAAAACAATATGATAAAGAGAGTGAAATAAGTAAAATCAATGCAGTTTATATTACTATTGCAAATATTTTTATGAATATGGAAGAAGTAACTTATCATAATACTGATGATGAAGTTTTTAAAAAGAAAATCAATGAAAAACTAAAAAATTGGTATGAATTTAGATTTGATATTGCACAAGAGTACTATGATAAGGCAAATATGACTCAGGAAGGATATTTAAAACTTGGTAGTTTTCTTTGTAATAATAATCTTTTTGATTTGGGTATTTTATCATACGAAAAATTAGAAAATAAGAAAGACTCAAAGAAAATGGTAAAAAAATGCTTAAAAGAAGCAGGATCCTATAATTTTGAAAAGGCAGGCGTTGCTTATAAGAATCTTGTTCAATTAGCAAAAGATGAAGGTGATTGGGATTTAATCACTAAGAATTTTAATGATTCTTTAAAGTTTATAAAAGAAAGTAAAAAGTATTATAAAAGACTAAGAGACTATAAAAAAGTACGGAAAATTCAAAAAATTGAAAGAGGATTAAGAAGGTATAAAAAGAGGTTAGGGCTTTAATTAACCTAGTACCTTATGAATTAGTTTTCTTATTACTTCTGATTTTTCTGTTTTTGCATGTTCTAATAATAATTTATTTAATTCAGGGTCATTTTTATTTAATAATACTTCAACAGAAATTGTTCTTGTTGATACTTTTCTTGCTTTAAGTAATTCAGTTATATCTTTTGTTAAAGTATCATCTTTTTTGAGTAATAATTTAATTGTATTTTGAATTGTTTTCGAATTAGATGTTGTTAATGATAATAATATCGGTGAAAATTTAGCAGGTTGATTTTCCCATATTATTGGTAAAATAGCAACTTTTTCTTTAATTGATATTATTTCAAATGAGTCGATAACTTCTTTAAAGTGGTTATTTATAAAATCAACAATAAGAGTACCCTTATCTTCTTTTTTATAAATTTCTTTAACTAAATACTTAATATAGAAAATAATAGGAATATTATTTTCTTCTGATAGTCTCAGAGTTGTTTTTAAGTCATTTTTAAATGAAATATGTTTTTCTATTGTTGTATGAGGTTCAAATATTAGGCTTAATTTAAAGCTCTTAGTATATAGTTCCTTATTGTTTTCACTTGGAAAGTTATTTACAAAATTTTCCCAAAAATCAAAATAGCTATCGTATTTAATTAATTCTTTATAAGTTTTTAAAATCTTATCTGAAGTATTTCTTTTATTTGTTGTAATAAAAGTCTTTAATAATTTAAAGAAGTCTTCATTATCTTTAAATTCCTGAATATTATTAAGCCAATGAGATAATTTTTTCAAATAAAGACTTTCTTTTAGTTTTTGGTCATCTAATTTACTTAAAATTAAATTGAATCTTTTTGAATCAATATTCTTTTCAAGGTAATTTTTTATTTCATTCTTAAAGTAAGTTGCAGCAGTATTTTGCATTACTTGTATTATAATAACTCTTGCAATTGGATTGTTTAATTCCTTTTCCCACTCTTTTAAATCTTTTTTATATGAAGGCATTAAGTCTTTAGATAAAGCTCCAATAAGTTGTTCTTCATTATCTCTTGTTATATTTTTTAATAATTGTTGAACAACTAGTTTCTTTTTTATTCCTGTTGCTTTCATTATTTTTAATATTAGAAGGTATCCTGTTTCTGTGTTTTCAATCATATTGCTAAAAAAGTTGAATAATTTTAGGAATTCTTCTCTTTTTATCATTATTTTAAATAATTTTATAAAATATAAATCTGTTATTTCAATACCACTACTTAGCATATCTTTAAAAATTGATTCCCATTTATCGTATTTAATATTAGGGATTATTCCTTTTTTGCTGATAATATATTTTAAAAGCTTTTCTTTATCAATATCATGTAATCTTATTATATCTTCAAAAGTAGCTTCTTTATCCTTTAGTAGCCAGAAATCTTCATAATACTGGTCTATTTCTTTTTTATTCTTTTTTAATAAATCTTGAATGGAAAACCAATCAGGAACAATTAATCTTAATTTTGCAAGATATGGAATCGCTTCATTTTTTTGTTTTAAAGCGAGCAGTATTCTTACATGATTTTCTAAGAAAATCATTGTTTCTGAATCTATTTCAATTGCAATTTGACTAAATTTAAGTGCTTTTTTGTATGATTTTTTACCATATAAGAAATAAGCATAGTTTGCATAAGGATTTGCAGAGTATCTATCTTCAAGAGCTAAAAGAAGTGGTTCTGATTTTTTATACCATATTGCAGAGTTTTCTAGGTCTCCCAGTTTACTGTAAGCTGATGCAATATTTGTGTAAAGAAATGGATGACCACTGGTTTTTAATGCAAGTTTATATTGTTCAATTGCTTTAAGTGGGTCTTTTAGGTTTAGTTCATATCCTATGTCCCATTGTTTATCTGAAATTTCTGACATTAAATACCTCAAAAAATAAGACTATTATTATACCAAAAATTTAATAGAAAATCAATTATCTTATGGATTTAAAATCTTTAGTTATTTGTGAATTATTGTTTAAGATGTTTTAGATATACCTGATGTAAAGCTTTTTTATAAAAAAGCTTTGTAGTTTTATAAGTTGTTCTGTCTTTTTGAGCCATTAATTTTGCTATTTCAAATGATTTATCAAATAATTCATCTAGTGGGTAAATTTTATGAACAACATTTCTTTCAAAACATTCTTCACCTCCAAGAGCTTTGCCTGTAAAAAGCATTTCTTCAAGAGCTGGGGTAGGTATAACTTTTACAATTTCCATAAAAACATCGGTAAAAGGAATTTTTACATTTATTTCAGGAAAACAATATCGACCTCTATCAGATCTCATTATTCTAAAATCCATTCCGCTTGCCATAATTGCTCCGCCTGCATAAGCATTTCCATTTATTGCTGCAATTGTTGGCATATCAAGTAAAGCAATTCTTGCTAAAACCTTCTCCATTAACCATTTAAACTTTTCTTTATCTTCTAATGATAATGGTAAGTACCAGTCCAAGTTTATTCCCGTACTCCATGTTTTCTCATAGTTACTTGTTATTAAAAGAGCTGTATTACCTTTATAATTTTCTACTTTATCAATTAAAGCATCAAGCTCATTTAAAATATCTATTGTAAATGTATTGTCTTTATTTGTCATTGTTAAAATAAAGACATTTTCTTTTTGTTCTAATTTAAAGTTTGTCATTTCTTTCTCCTAAAAATATTTAAATGTTTAAGTGATTACATTATTTTGTAATTTTTACTATTTTAATTCCTCTTTAACTTTATAATAATGCAGATACAGATTGTTTATGATTAATATTATATATAACCTTTGCAAATAACGGAGCCATTGAAATCTCTTCATACCATGAATGTTTATTTGAAAAATCATTTCCCCAGTTTACAGCATCAGTTCCAAGTATTTTTTTAAAAATTCCTTTTTGATAAGCTTCATCAAATTTTTCAACGGCATTACCATTGAAATAGGGAAGTGATGTAGCAATGTAAATATCTTTGGCTCCATGTTTTTTTAATTCTGTAATTGCAGAAATTAAAGTACCACCTGTTGCAATCATATCATCAACAATAATCAAATCTTTATTCTTTACATCTCCTAAAAGCTTCATATTTGCGATTGTGGAGGCTTTTGAGTAGTTTCGTTCCTTATCTATTACGGCTATACCGAAATGAAGAGCATTGGAGTAAATACGAGCTCTTTCTGTGCTTCCCATATCAGGAGCTACAACAACGGTTGTTTCTTTATCTAGGTTAAGAGAGTTAAAGTACTTTATAAAGGTAGTTGAAGCATGAAGGTTTTCTAGTTTAGCTTTAGGAAAGAACCCCTGTATGGCTTCTGCATGTATATCAAGAGTAATTATCCTGTCTGCACCTGCAGACTCGAGATGTCTTGCTATAAGCTTGGCGGTTATACCTTCTCTTGATTTTCTTCTTTCTTGTCGGGCATAAGGAAACTGTGGGATGACGGCTGTAATACTGTCTGCATCAGCATATCTTGCCGCATCAATTGCTGTAAGTAATGCAAAGAAATTATCATTTACATTTTTTGTAGAATTAGGATCATCAATATTTTGGAATATATATATATCATTTCCTCTAATATTTTTGTTTATAATTGTTTTAACTTCTCCATTTGCAAAATAATACTCTTTAGAGCCTGGAACACAAATCGAGTGATTCGCCATTGATTCTAGTTCATTAATAACCCTTTGATAAAAAGGGATACCTGAATTACAGGCGATTAGTGATAATTTACCTCTGTCCATTAGATATTCTCCTTGTCTTTATTATATAGTAATTCTGCAACCGATAATTTATGATTTATATGAAATATAACTTCAGCAAATAAACTGGCAATAGAAACTTCCTCATACCATTCATATTTTTTTATAAAATCCTGTCCCCAGAAAACAGCATCTGTACCTACTACTCGTTTTATTTTCTTTTCTTTATAATATGTTTCAAACTTTAAATGAGCTTCTTTATTAAAGAATGGCATGCTTGTATATAATTCAACAGACAGAGCACCTTTTTCTAAAAGTATATCAATCGCCTTAAAAATTGTGTTCCCTGTGGAGATCATGTCTTTTACCATTACGACATGCTTGCCTGTGACCTCGCCGACAAGTTGAAATTCTAGCTTGTCATCAGTCTCAGAGCTTCTTGTATAGGCTCTAACAATTGCCATGTCAACTTTTAATTCAGAGGCATAATATCTTGCAACTTCTGCTGCACCAAGGTCATGAGCTACAACAACCATATCATCGTAATTTGGTTTAGATTTTTTAATATATTTGATAAACTCTCTTGAAGCATACATGTTATCAAGTTTGGATTTATTAAAAAATCCCTGAATGGCTTTTTCGTGAATATCAAGAGTCAAAACTCTATCAATTCCAGCATCCTCCAGCATAGAAGCAATTAATCTTGCAGCAATTCCTTCTCTTTTACTTGTTTTTTCGTGTTTGGAGTAGGGGAACTGTGGAATTACTGCTGTAATACTATCTGCATCAGCATTTCTAGCAGCATCAACTGCTGTTAAAAGAGCCATAATATTATCATGAAGTGAATTTTTATTATTCAATTTAGGACTATCAAATTCTTGAATTATATAAACATCATTTCCTCTGATATAATCTTTTATTTCTGTTTTTATTTCTCCATTCGCAAATTTTGTTTCAATTGTTTGAGGAGTGTGAATATTTAATTTTCCTGACTTTCCAAAATATTTTTTATTAATTTTTTGCAATTCATTAAGAACTCGGTTAAAAAATGGTTTTCCTGCATCACATGTAAATATTGATAGCTTTCCCCGGTTTTCCATAAAAGCAACTCCTTGTTATAGAAAATTGTATTATTAAGTATTTTTATAATTATTTCAAATTATTTTTAAAAACAAATGAAAAAGAATTATTTTTTTTAATTACAATCTATTGGTCTATATTCTAAATCCTGATTTATAGCTGATGAAAATGTGAAAGTTGAAAGGTGTGAAGTTTGAAGGTAATCATGAATTTCTTCTGATGCTCCTCCAATATTACTTAATTCTCCAGGTCCATTTTCATAACCAGCTGCAGCAACAATCGCTTTACCTGTTATTGCATTGAAAATAATATATTTTTCGCCCCTTGATACTTCACCACTTGCCCATCTCATATTAACATAAAATGTTTCAGCTTCTGGAGATGGTTTTGCTGTTGAGCCTTGTCCGTATTCATTTGATGGTTCACAACACGGACACCAAGGTTTTGAACGATTCATCTGATAAAAAGGCTCTGATAGAGAATAGTGATTTTCAATACCATCTCTTAAGCCATTTGGCCATGATGTGCCAAACTCTTCATTGGTAACAAGGTGGTCTTCTGCAACTACTTTTCCTGTTGCTGGCATACTTAGTAATTCGGATGTTCCAATTCTTCTGATTGCTTGATGTTTCATCGCACAATTACTTGTATCTTTTATAAAATGAACGAATAGTTCATATGGTCCAGGGCTTCCTGAACCAGAGCCGTATGTATCAGCAACGATGTAGTAAGTTCCTGCTTGTAGATGCCATGATATACCTTTATCTGCTCTTGTTAGGCAGCTGGATTCGTCGTTTGATGATAGTAAATATATGTCTATGTCATAACCAAGTTCTTTTATTGAGGCTATTATTGTTCCTGATTCATTTAAAGTAAATGTATAGAGTTCTTCTTTTCCATATTCACTTACCGATGAGCAGTTATAGGAATTAAAATTATCTCTTGTACTTGTAGATGTGTCACCTGTGATATGATATGGAAAACTATTTATGCAAATACCTTCACCTGAACAATCAGTTTCTTCTGCTTCATAACATTGATGTGTAGTGGTATTGCAAGTCGTTTTAGGTTCTGTATTACAGTTTGAATCATCATTACATCTGTCAGGATTTAATTGACAAACACTATTGTTGCATGTTTCCCAGTCTTCGCATAAGTCTGGGTTATCAGAACATGTTTCATTACTATAGTTTTCAATATAAGCTTTGGTTTGATATCCAATAAAATAAGGTACTGAATTTTCTTTTCCTTCAGGAGAGTTATCACCATGTGAAAACCCCATTATATGCATCAGTTCATGTGTAATTGTATCTCCATACTGTGGCATATCCCATGATTTTCTTGTATTTAAATATACTTTACCATTAACCGTTTTAGCTAAAGCACTCGACCATGGGTTTACTGTTCTGTAAGCACCTATTTCATAAGTTTGGTTTAAGTTAAGGTATGAAAGCATTTTAGTATATATTTGAGGACCAGATAATTCTGTATATGTCCAGTTTGTTTTATTCTGAACCATATTCTTATATTCTCCACTTGATTGATACTTAAATGAATATATTAAAGCTTCTTTCATTTCTGGGTATTCAGATGATGAAAATCCTGTTACTTCTACTGTAATATATGTATTTGTATTTAGATTTTTAAATTTCCATTCTTTTCCGTCACTTAAATCCCTTTCAGAGTAATAAATAAGAAAATTATTTTCCGAACTACATCCTTCATCAATTAAATTATCACAATCGTTGTCCTTGTTGTCACCACAGATTTCATTAACAGGCAACACTTCATTAGTGCATTCAGTAGACCATATTAGTCCATCTGTACATGATTTGATACCTGTTTTACATTCTCCTGTATTTATTGTTGAGCTTGAACCTGTGTAACACGGGGTTGTTTCATTGGTGGAGCATTCATTAGATGAATTATTTTCACATTTATGAATATTGTAATTACAAACTTCATTTTGGTTACAGCTTTCATCGTTTCTGCAATATCCATCTTTTAATTCACATGATTTACTAGTTGAGTTACACTCTTCCCAGTAATTACATATTGAAGGAGTATCTAAACATGTTTCTGCTTCGTCATAACAACGATGGTCATTTAAATTACATTCTTGCTCTGATGAACATTGTTCGTTGTTTTGACAGTATCCTATTTGAAGTTCGCATTTATTTGTATCCATATTACAAAATTCCCAGTCATCACAATGTCTGTCCTGAGTACATTCCATACTTTCTGGTTTTTGGCAAAAATGTATTAAAGTATTACATACAGTATAAGGAGGGTCGTTTGTGCAATCATTATCTGTATCACACATTGAAGGGCGTGGGTTACATATACCAGATGATTCATCACATGTTTTATACCATGAACAACCAAATACCGTACAATCATTTCTAACACATTTATGTTCTGGATTACATGTTTCTATCCCTTCGCCATTACAGTCATTGTCATCATCACACCTTCCTGCAGGCAGGTCACAAATTCCAGTTGCTTGATTACATTCCCTCCAAAAATAAGAACAATCATTATTTACACAACTTAATTCTTCAGGTGTTTTACATAAGTGGTTTGTATTATCACATTCTGTTTTATTATCATTATTCTCTATACAATCCAGAAATGATGTACATCTACCATCTTCAGGAGTACAAATTCCATTTTCAGGGCTACATATTTCCCAGTTATTGCATTGAGTATACGAAGTACAAGATATAATCGGAGCTCTGCATTCATGGTTTTCTGTATTACATTGCGTATAAGGAAATCTATTTTCACAATCATTATCTTCATTACAAAAACCTGCTATTAAATCACATTCACCACTACTATTACACTTTTCCCATTCACTACATCCTGTGTAATAACAATCATGAGGGTCTTGGCACTTATGACTATTTAAATGACATTTTAAAAATGGATAAATTGTACAATCTCTGTCTTCATTACACATATTAGTTCTTGTTTTACAGTTTTTAGTAGAGAAATCACATATTTCCCATGTTTCACAATCCTCGTGTTTTTCACATAATTCGTTATCTGGTACTACCATGCATTCTCTGTGTAATCTATTGCAGACTTCATTAGCTTTACACTGAGTATTATTTACACAAAAACCTTCAATAGCCTTACAGTTACCATTACTTTCATCACATTCATATCCTTCTCCACATGATTTATTCTCACAAAGGTTAATCTCATTGTTTGAATCGGAGCATGAATATATTAATAGGGCAATTAAAGATACAAATAAATATTTTAAAAAAACTACTTTCATATTTTCTCCTCTTTAAAGTAATTAATTTTATATTATATTTATTTGTTTTGCAAGTTTTTAAGGTACTTTTAGCTTAGTATGTATTTTTATTTTTTTATTTTTTTTACATTTTTAATATAAGAATAGTCTTTGATTTTATTTCCTGATAATTTAACCTTTTCTAAGTTTTTTAAGTCTTTTAAAGCTGAAATATCAGTGATTTTATTATTGGCAAGGTTTATTTTAGTAAGTCTTTTTAATGTTTTTAGAGCTGAAATATCTGTGATTTGATTATTGGAAATATAAAGCTGTTCAAGGTTTTTTAAATTACTTAAAACAGAAATATCTTTAACTTCATTTCTGGTTAAGTTTAAGTATATTAAATTCCTAAAATTAGACAGGTAGGAGATATCAGAAATGCCTCTTCCTCTAAAATCCAATCTTACTATTTTATTAAAATCTACTTTACCAACTTCTGCTTTAATTAATGATTCCAGTGTTGTTGAAGTATTCTCAATCTTAGGAGTTAATTCTGTATTTTTATTTTTATCTCCTTTTGTATTCTTTACACTTTGCTGTGTTTTTTGATGTTCAGAAGATTTATTTACTTCTTTTTTATTACATGATATTAAAATTATTGTTAACATTAAAACTATTAAAATATTTTTCATGCTGTCTCCTACCAATATTTAACTAATTAAATTTATAATATATAAGATAAGATGTCAATAATTCTTTGTTTAAAGGTGAAATATTTTAATTACAATGAGCTTCTTCAAATCCATCACATTGCTTTCCTGTTTTACATTTATTTAATTTTTTATTGTAAGCTTATAAAAAATGATTATTTGACATCGGTAAATTTTATCTTTATTCTAGCTACTATAAGTTAACTATTAGGAGAATTATGAAGTTTTTATTAATTATTATAGTTTTATTTTCTACCATTATAAATATATATTCACAAGAAAAAAAAGTTTTAACTGTGGGGTATGAATTGTCATCTCCTTTTGTTGTTAAATCAAATGGAAAACTACATGGCCCATCTGTTTGGCTATGGGAAAAGGTTGCAGAAGAAAATAATATTTCTTATAAATATCTTGAATTAAGTTTTAAGGACTTGTTGAAAGGATTAAATGATAGAACAATTGATATTGCTTTGTCACCACTTACAATAACAAGTAAGAGATCTCAAAAAATGGACTTTTCGACCCCTTATTATATTGCCCACTCATCAATACTTCAAAAAGATATATCGGCTTTGGAAAGTTCATTGAAATTTATATCGGCTTTTTTTTCTATGAACTTTTTTAGAGCATTAGGTGTTTTAACAATAATAATACTGATTTTTGGGTTTTTGGTCTGGATTTTTGAAAGAAAAGCTAATCATGAAGAGTTTGGGGATGGTATTAAAGGAATATGGAATGGATTTTGGTGGTCAGCTGTTACTATGACTACTGTTGGATATGGTGACAAGTCACCTAAAACAGTTGGAGGTCGTATTATTGCATTATTATGGATGTTTACAGCGATAATTGTAATATCAGGGCTTACAGCCAGTATTTCATCATCTTTAACAATATACAAATCTGATTCTGCTAATAGCACAATACAAAGTTTTAAAACAAAAACTATTGGAACTATTAAGAATTCAGGAACAGATGAGTGGCTAAAAAGAAATTTTTATACTAATAAGAAAACTTTTAATAAAATATCAGAGTTACTAGAAGCCTTGGATAAAGGAATAATAAAAGCCATTGCTTATGATCGACCAATATTACAAACAGTAATGACTGCTGATAAGTCTGGAAAATATAGCTTACTTGATATTAAGTATTACCCTCAATTTTATGCAATGGCAATGAATAAGGATTTACCAGAAGAATTAAAATATAATATTAATTTGAAGATATTAAGTAATATTGAAAAAATGGATTGGAAAGTTCTATTATCTGAGTATGATTTTGATTAAAGTAATGGATTACACTTATTTTCTTACAGAATTTCCAACTTTCATTTTATAGCTGGCAGATTTCATTTCTTTTACAGATTTTAGTTTCCCTACATTTAATTTCAATTTAAAGCTTGCAGATTTTGCTTTTCCACCTGCTCCAACTACTATTTTTGTTTTTTTCTCTATAATTTTATTTATGCAAGTATTATTTTTACAGCCATTTGCACAAACTTCTACTTCTGTTAATACCAAACAACCATCTGCATCCTTAGCACAAATCATTAATTTACTATCAGAACAAGAATTTACCCCTTCTGTGCTACATTTATTATTACATTCATTATTATTTCCACCACGAGGAGCATCATCACAGCCCACAGCAAAAATTAATAATGAAAATATCATTAAAATTATTATTTTTTTCATTTTCCTCCGCCTTCCCTCAAAGAATGTACGGGTAGGCCTCGTGCCTACCCAACACATTAATCATCATTAATTATCCTGAAATAATCCACCTGCAACCCAGTCATACATTCCATCTGCCTCACGATCTTTTCCTCCGCTTACTGATGAATATTCCATTGATGCCTTATTACCAAAACCACCACTTACCGATGAATATATTTTTGATGCAGTATTATGAACCCCAGCACTTACTGATGAATAATCACCTGATGCAATATTATATTCTCCTGCACTTACTGATGAATAAGTTCCTGATGCGGTATTATTATTTCCACCACTTATTGATGAATACTGTCCCGTAGTTTCATTATTTTCACCTCCTGTAATTGACGATTGAGTTCCTATTGCTTGATTAAATTTACCACCACTTATAGATGAATCTTCTCCAGAAGCTGTATTATACCATCCTCCACTTACCGATGAGTACTCACCTGTAGCCTTATTAAGACTTCCTGCACTTACCGATGAAAACTTATTGGATATAGTATTTTGTTCTCCAACAACCATTCCACCATAGCTACTATAACTATGCCATTTACCTACGATTAAATTATGGCTACCTGTTTTGAAAGTCATCCCTGTTGCCTCATTATAACCCACAATTAAATTTCCTTTGCCATTAACATCACCATCGGTACTTCCACTTCCACTTACTATTTGTACATTTACTCCTGTAAATCTAACAGTAGGTTGTTCATTATCTGTAATTACACTCATACTTTCAGTTTTAGTTTGTAGTGCAGTAATTGCTGAAGATTGCATTGTACTGCCTCTTTGTAAAGATGAAATAGTATTTTCCATACTATCTAAATTAACATTCTGGGTTACAGTTATAAAATTAAGCTTTGCCTGTATATTCTCCAATGCTCCTGAAAATAAAGTATTATCAGATTCTAAATCAGCCACTTTAGTTTTTAAAGCTGTAATTTCAGCATCTTTTTCAGTATTCGCAGTTTCCAAAGCCAATATTTTAGCATCTTTTTCAATATTTGCAGTTTTTAAATTAGCAATATCTGTTTCTAATGTTGTTTTAGCTGCTTCCAAAGCCTCTAACCTAGCTAAAATATCACCCAAAGTATCAGCTTTAACCTCTGCCAAAGTTTTACCCTCTAATTTACTTGCATTATCAGCCTTATAAGCAAAAATAGCCTTGGATTCTACTCCAATTTCTATTCTAGGACTTAAAACTTCATCATCAATTTTAACACCTAAATATAACGGTGTTCCATTTTCTAAAACAGTACTATCAATAAAATTAGTTGTTCCAAGCATATAAGAAAAATTTCCATTATTTAAAGTTATATTTGCTTCTTCACTCCATAAAACATTTCCGTCTTCATCTAAGTCATAAAGAGTAAATTTAACAGTTTGTTCTCCTGTTAATTCAATACCGTTATTATCTGTTAAAAATCCCTGAACAGGAATTTTAACATCTACTGCAAATAACATAAATGTCAATAAAAACATTAAAAATATTATTTTCTTCATCTTTTCTCCGATTAAAATATAATAAGAATAATATATGTTATATTCGTTTTTTTTGCAAACTTTTTATTGATTTTCTATTATTTATATGAATTTTTCTAAAATTAAGACCCGATACCTGAGCGTAGTAGAAGGGGGCTTAATTTTCTGTGGAAAACACCTTTTGGGTGGTTGAAACGGCCCATTTCGAGATTTTCTATACGAAAACGGATTCTGCTCTCGAGGTTTTCTATTTAATCGCTTCAGCTAATTCATATCCTCTTCTTAAAGCTTTTTCATTTAATGGAATAAGATTATGTCTTCTTTCTGGAAGTGTCTTTTTAAGGCCATCTAGAATAGTTTCAATTTTAACAGCATTTGTTTTTTGAACAAATGCACCAAGTAGAATCATACCCATAATAACTCTGTTTCCTAGCTTTACTGCTTCTTCATAAGCAGGGATTGGCACATTGGTAATATCAGTTCTTGTTGGGCCATTCATAATATTTGTGGATTCCCATATCATTAAACCACCACTTTTAATTTTAGATTCATATTTTGCTACAGAAGGCTGATTTAAAATAACTCCAGTATCAAATTTAGCCAAAATTGGTGAAGAAACAGGATTATCACTAACTGTAACTGTACAACCAGCAGTTCCACCTCTCATTTCTGGACCATAAGTAGGAAACCAGCAAGTTTCTCTTCCTTCCAGCATTGCAGAATAAGCAATATTTTTAGCAATAGTTAAAACACCTTGTCCACCAAATCCAGCAAAAATAACTTCTTGTAACATTACTTACCTCCTTTTTCTTTTTTTTCAATGAGTTTACCATTATCTTTAAGAACTCCAAGAGGGTAGTAAGGTATCATATTTTCTTCCCACCATTCATAAGATTCCAGTGTTGTCATTTTCCAGCCTGATGGACAGTTACCAACAATTTCAACTAAGCAGGTTCCTTTTTTCTCAAGGCTGTATTCAATGGCCTTTTCAATGGCCTTTTTAGCTTTTCTACTGTTTGTTGGATTATTAAATGCAACTCTAGTAACATAGTGAGTACCAGGAAGCATTGCAACCATATCAGAAATTTTAATAGGATAGCCCATTGTTGCTAAATCTCTTCCATCCGGAGATGATGAAGTAACCTGACCTCCCAGTGTTGTAGGAGCCATCTGACCACCTGTCATTCCATAAATTGCATTATTTACAAAGAAAATAATAACATTTTCCCCTCTGTTACACATGTGAATTGTTTCTGCTGTACCAATTGCAGCTAAATCTCCATCACCTTGGATTGTAAAAACTAAATGGTCAGGAAATACTCTGGAAATACCTGTTGCAACAGCAGTAGCTCTACCATGAGCAGCTTCATGCATATCAACATCCATATAATCATAAGCAAAAACTGAACAACCAACAGGAGCAACTCCAATTGTTTTTTCTTTTAAATCCTTTTCATCAAGAACTTCCATGATAAATTTTTCTAAAGTACCATGAGCACAACCTGGACAGTAATGCATAGGCTTATCTTTGAGACCTTCTGGTTTTTGCCATACTACTTCAAATTTCTTCCCGTCCTTTTCTATATATTTTTTTTCTTTTTTCATTATTTTTCCTCCAACATCATTTTAACCTGCTCAACAATTTCTTCAGGAGCAGGTATAATTCCACCCATTTTTCCATAATGCTTAACAGGAACTCTACCATTTGAAGCAAGTCTAACATCTTCAACCATTTGACCAGCACTTAATTCAATTGATATAAAACCTTTAGTTCCATTTTCAATTAAATCACTAATTGGTTTAGTAGGGAAAGGCCATAAAGTAATTGGTCTTAGTAATCCAGCTTTAATTCCTTGTTCTCTTGCTAAATCAACTGCTTTTTTAGATAGTCTTGATGAAATTCCATAAGATACAATCACAATTTCTGCATCTTTAGTGTGATATTCTTCATATTCTAAAACTTCATTTTCTATTTTTTTATATTTAGCTTGTAATTTTAAATTAACTTGTTCCATCACTTCAGGTTCAATGAATAAAGAAGTTATAATATTTGCTTCTCTGTCTTTGGTTTTACCTGTTGTTGCCCAAGACATGTCAGCTTCCCATCTTTTATGCTCTTTAAATTCAACTTTTTCCATCATCTGGCCTAATGCACCGTCAGCTAAAATTAAAACTGGCATTCTGTATTTTTCAGCAAGGTTAAATCCTAATCCTGGAAAATCAGCCATTTCCTGAACTGAATTTGGAGCTAAAACAATCATTCTGTAATCACCATGTCCGCCACCTTTAACAGCCTGAAAGTAATCTCCTTGTGATGGTTGAATTGTTCCAAGACCCGGGCCTCCTCTTTGTACATTTACTAAAACACATGGTATTTCTGCACATGCAATATAAGAAACTCCTTCCATCATTAAAGAAAACCCTGGAGAAGATGTAGAAGTCATAACTCTTTTACCACAACCACCTGCACCGTAAACCATATTTATAGATGCAACTTCAGATTCTGCCTGAACAAATGCAATTCCTTTTCTTGGAAGCCATTTTGAGAAATATTCCAGAATTTCAGATTGAGGAGTAATAGGGTAGCCAAAATAAGCATCTATTCCTGCTCTTATAGAAGCTTCTGCTAAAGCTTCATTTCCTTTCATTAATAATTTTTCACTCATTATTGCCTCCTTTATTTTTTCTTTTCTTTTGCTAATTTATAAACAGTAATAACACTATCAGGGCATACAATTGCACAGTTTCCACAACCAATACAATTATCTTTAACCTGCATTACAAAGTGATATCCTTTTGAGTTGGTATTTGGGCTAACGCCTTCTACTTCATTTGACATAGTTAAACATGCAACTTTAGGTGGACATGCAGGAATGCATAATTCACACCCTTTGCATATCTCAACATCTACTTCAATAAAACCTTTTATCATTGTTTTCCTCCAAAATAAGAGTCGTTAAAATATTCACGAACATTCTATTTCTTTTGGGAATAAAAATCAAACTTTTTTATTATTAGGTGTCATTTTTTTATTTTTTCTTATTTTTTGTTTAGTTCTTATCTATTTTTGCCGTTTCAACCTGCCCTGTAGACGAGGCAATGCCATCGTCTCTACAGGGCAGTTTTACACGGATTTTTGAGCCATCTTCGGCTATGCTCAGATACCATGTCTCAAAAATGGGGAATTATTAGAATATAGTAGGAACGCAATGTATCGCATTTCTACTATATTCCTTGATTATAAGATGTACTACAATATTCTTTACATTATTTTATATTCTATAATCACTTAACTCTCGCCATTTTATAGGCGTCATCATATTTTCCATTTCTAAATGCGAACTTTTCAAGTTTTCCTTCTATTTTAAAACCATATTTTTCATATAAAGATATAGCAGCTTTGTTATCCGTAAAAACTTCCAGTTCTACTCTTACTATATTTAACCAGTTATCTGCCATCTCTAATACTGATTCCAATAATTTAGCTCCTATTCCTTTTCTGTGGAACTCTTTTTTTACTCCCATTCCTATTGCTGCAACATGTTTTCTTCTTGGCATTGAAGAAACTGATATACTAATCTGACCAACAATAACCAGTTTTTCATTTTTCAGTATTTCAGCTGTTAATGAAAAATGATTTGGATTTTTTTTCATTAATTTTTTTTTCCATAAATCTATTGATGGGTAGGGAAGCTGTAGCAAATTACTGTAAACTTCCTTTTCTGACAAAAGAGAAGTAATTTCCATATAATCATCAGGTTCAGTTGCTCTTATAAATATTTCAGGTTTGTTCATTATTTTCTCCATATTTCATTGTATTATTTTTCATTATTACAGCCAAAAATCAAGGGTGTTTCTGGTGTTTTCGCCCCAGACACAAGGAGAGGTAATTACTTATAATTACAATTAATAACATTAATATAAACATTTTATTTTGTATCCTTATTTATTTAACAACCCATTCTTTTTCAATAACTATCTTTTCATTTAATAAAATTCTACCTAAAAATATATCACCTTTTTTGAATTCTCCAACTCCTTTTGGAGTCCCTGTCATGAGTATATCTCCGTTTTCCATAGTCATAAATGATTTGATTTCTGAGAGTAGTTTTTGGGGTTTATTAATCATTTGATTATAATGACCTTTTTGTTTCAGATTTCCGTTAATATATAACTCTATACCAATATTTTTTATATCATTTTCTGAAATATCAATAAATTCACTGAAAACAGCAGATTTATCAAATGCTTTTGCTCTTTCCCATGGTAAACCTTTTGATTTCAACTCTCTTTGAATGGCTCTTTTAGTTAAATCAAGGCCAAATGCCACTGCTTTAATTTGATTATTCATTATCAAAAACGACACCTCTGCTTCATGATGACATTCACTTGTTTCAAAATGATATAAATCACTACTTACAGAAGAATTTGGTTTATTAAATATGACAATATTACTAGGTATTTCACCTTTTAATTCCTTTATGTGGTCAAGATAGTTTTTGCCTATGCAAACCACTTTGCTTGGTGTTATTTTGTTATTGTTAAATATTATATTATTCATTTTATCCTCTCTTTATTTAAATATACAATTAAACTTTTATTATAAAATATTTAAATGAGTATTTTACTGATTTAATGATTCAAGCAAAATAATTGCGTTATTTATTTTTGAAATATTTTCCTCTTCTATAGCATCATTTTTAATTAGGTTAAGCAAAGCAAGGGCTGTATTTCCTTCTTCATCTTTAATGTTAATATCTATTCCTTTATCTATAAGGTATTTTATCATTTCTAAATTTTCACTTTCAATAACTAAATGGAGTGCAGAAGATTTATAAATATCCTGAGTATTGATATTTGCATTTTTACTTATTAAATAATTACAAATATCAATTAAACCATTCTCAATTGCTAAAAATAATGGGGAATAACCATCTTCATCTTTTGCTTCAATATCAATGAAATTATTTTCAACTAAATATTTTAAGGTTTCTAAATTATTATTAATAACTGCAATATGTAAAAGTGTCCAGCCTGCATTATTCTTTAAATCAGTTTTTGCTCCCTTTTTGATTAGATATTTAATCATTTCAAGATTTGACTTTCCAGTATCTACTGCTGAAAACAGGGGCGTTTCATTATCAAAATTTTTAATATTAATATCTACGCTATTATTAAGAAAAATATCTACAGCTTCAAGGTTTCCTGTACTTGCAGCAATATGTAAAGGACTAGAGGTGTTTTCATTTTTATTAAAAATTTTTACAATTCCCATATACTTTCTCCTTAAATTAAAAGTTGTCCCCAAATTTCATTATATTTATCTTCGTTGAAACCAATGATTAATTCACCCTTAAATTCAATAACAGGTCTTTTTACAAGTAAATACTCTTTGCAAAGCCATGATTTCATTCCATTGTCATCAAGGTTAAGGTCTTTTAGCTTTAAATCTCTGTATTTTCGGCCTCTTTTATTAAATAAAATATCCACTTGAGTATTTTTCAGCCATTCTTCAATTTTGTCACAATCAGGGGCATCTTTTTTAAAGTCAATAAAATCATAGTCGATATTGTTTTCTTTAAAGTACTTAAAAGCCTTCTTTACTGACCCACATGTTTTAATTCCATATATTTTCATAAATTTCTCCTAAGATACAGTATTCTAAATATACTATTTTTATGAAATTTGCAATTATTTTTCATAAAACATATACTAAACTTCAACTACTTTGAGGGATTATGAGATACATGTTATATATTTTACTATTTAGTTTAGTTTTCTCACTATTTTCTAGTGAGGAAAATTTAGAACTTAAAAAAAATGAAGATATTATTAGTAAAAAATATAAAAATGAAATAAATAAAAATAAACAGTTAGTAATCGTTATTAAAAATAAGTATAAACTTTATTTTTATGAAAATAAAAAGCTGATAAAAACTTATGAAATTGGATTAAGTCAATCACCAATTGGAGATAAAAAGCAACAAGGTGATAATAAACTTCCAGAAGGAGAATATTACTTAATTCAAAAAGCAAAAGGCCCTTTTGGTGGAAAATGGGGGCATTATTTAGGTGAAAGATGGATTAGAATTAGCTATCCAAATAAAAAAGATGCAATCTCTGGCTTAAAAAGAAAAATAATTACTAAAAAACAATATGATAAGATATTAAAAGCAACAAAAGAAAAAAATATACCACCTAAAACTACTAGATTAGGTGGAGGAATAGGAATTCATGGTTGGATAAAAGAGGATTGGAGTAATACTGAAAACCGAGATTTAACATGGGGCTGTATTACTATGCACAATAAAGATATTGAAGAGTTTTATGATTTAATTAAAGGTAAAGTTAAGATTATAATTATAAAATAGTGTGTTCTGAAAATAAGAGGGGTTATTAATTATTTAAGTATTAAAAATTTATTTTAAAAATTTCTCTTTAATTTTATAATAATTACTGCCGCTAAAAACGCATTCCTTTAAGCAAACTGAACAACCTTGATTTTCCACAAAATACGGTAAGCATTTACTTCTTTCAATATGAGTTTCCCGCTTTGACTCATGTATAATTGGTATCTCTAAAATAGCATGTGCAGGGCATGTTCTTATACATTTATTACATGTATCACAAAATTTACTTATCCATTTATGTTCGTTTTCATCATTAATTGGTAAATTTTCAATATTTGTAAAAATTGCAGAAATTCTTTGCCTTGCTCCAAATTCAGGACTTATTAATAATCCATGTTTTCCAAGCCAGCCTAAACCGGCTTTTTTTGCTAGTGGTGGATATAAAACAAGGCCTCCAAGTGGATGACTTGCCTGAGCATAAAAATTGTGTTCTCTTAGGTCGTCAGTGAGTTTATTTGTTGCAATTCCAAGGCTGTCATAGGTTTCAAAAACGGTTTTAAATGTTTCTAAACTTGGAGCTTTTGATATTGATTTTTTATCCATTTCCATTAATAATACAATTGCATTTTCATAGGAAATAGCTCTTTCTTTAAATATTAATTCTTTTGATACTTTAGTAAAACCAATTTTCTTTACACCTATCGTTTTTGCATATTCTTTAAAAGCATCAAGCTCTATTTCTGTTATTATATTTTTAGGTGTTTTACTATTTTTTTTTATGGATTTTATTGCCTTAGTTCCTTCTGATATACAAGAACGCAAATATTTACCTATAACTTTAATATTTGCCATACTAAAAGGAATTTCACCACCTTTAGGAATATTTTCAGGATTTGGCCAAGTTTTTTCGGGGGATAAATCATTAGATTTTATAAAATCATCCCTTTTAGCAAGTGTTTTTTCAAGATTAAACCAATTTGCCACTTTTCGTTTTATAATTTGTAAGATTAATTTTTCAATTATTGTATATTTTTTCATAATCACCCTAAATGATATTTTTATAGTATATGTTTTTTCTCCATTTGTAAATTTTTATTAATTTAATATTCTATCAACTGCTATATAACATAGTATAAGCTTTAATTGAAATATATTACTTTTAAGGTATTTGCAATTATTTTTTATAAAATATATACTAAAATCTAATTGGTTTGAGGGATTGTGAAAAACATACTATATATTTTATTATTTAGTTTAGTAGTTTCATGTTTTTATGAAAGAGGTTATAAATGAAAGCATATTTAACAATCGGACTTCTTGTAATGTCAAATACATTTATGACAATTGCGTGGTATGGGCATTTAAAATTTTCAGAATGGAAGTGGTTTAATAAATTAGGGTTGTTTTCAGTTATTCTTATAAGCTGGTCTATTGCTTTATTTGAATATATGTTTCAGGTTCCTGCTAATAAAATAGGTTTTGAAGGTAATGGTGGTCCTTTTACTTTAGTTCAGTTAAAGGTAATTCAAGAAGTTATAACTCTGATTGTATTTACTGGATTTACCTTATTAGCATTTAAACATCAATCTCTAAAATGGAATCATGGTGTTGCTTTTTTATTAATTATTTTAGCTGTTTATTTTGTTTTTAGAGATTAGTACAGATTTTAGAGGGTATAATGTTTAATAAAAATTTTGCAAGCGATAACAATTCTGGAGTTCACCATGATATATTTAAAATTTTACAAGATGTAAATATTGGTTACGAAAAGGCTTATGGAGATGATAAATATACTAAAAAAGCAGAACAAACTTTTAAAAAGTTTTTTGGTGAAAATTCTGAAACATTTTTTGTTTATAATGGAACAGGAGCAAATGTTTTAGCTTTAAAAAGCTCAACAGATAGTTTTAATTCAGTAATTTGCTCTGAGCATGCACATATTTATCTTGATGAATGTAATGCTGTAGAAAATATTTTAGGAATTAGATTGTCTCCTATTAAAACAACAGATGGAAAGTTAAAAGTAAAAGATATTGAAGCTAAACTTAATGGCTTTGGAGTAGAGCATCACAGCCAGCCAAAAGTAATCTCTATAACCCAGTCTACTGAATATGGAACTGTTTATACTCTAAAAGAGCTGGAAGAAATAGTAAAATTAAAAGAAAAGTATAACTTATATGTTCATATAGATGGAGCAAGGATTTCTAATGCGGTTATTGCATTAAATACAGATTTCAAAACTATGACAAAAGGAATTGATATCGTATCATTTGGAGGAACAAAAAACGGTTTAATGTTTGGCGAAGCCATAGTATTTTTAAATAAAGATTTAGCAAAAAATTTTAAATACTACAGAAAACAAACCACTCAGCTTGCAAGTAAAATGAGATATATTGCTATTCAATTTGATTATTTATTAGAGAGCAATCTCTGGGCAATAAATGCAGCAAATGCCAATAAGATGGCAAAATACTTAGAAAATAAACTTTTGAAATTAAGTAAATCAACTAATAAACTGGAGATAACTCAAAAAGTAGAAGTAAATTCAATTTTTGCAATAATACAAGATAGAAAAGCCATCGAAAATATACAAAATGAAGCTTTTTTCTACGACTGGAACAAATCAAGGAACGAAGTAAGAATTATGACATCATTTGATACAACAAAAGAAGATGTGGATTATCTAATTGGGGTTATGGAGAAGTATTTATAGTTAGAATATTGACAAAATGGGAACGCAATACCATTATTGATCATATATTATAGGGATGTATTACCATTTTGAATTAAATATTACTCCAGAATCCAAGTATCAATACTAATAACTATTTCCTATATGATTATATCAGTAATAATCCTTTAATAAATTAATTATCCAGAAACTTTCACCATATTTTGGAAAGAATATTGTCATATTAATATTTACTAAATAAAATACCAGTTAAATGGGCTTATTTGGGTAAATAAAGAACAATAATGTTTTATTTCGGGATTTTATGTTTATAAAAAACACATGAGGAGAAGTATATGGATAAAAAGTTAAAAGTTTTGAGTGAAGAAACTTTAAAAAGTAAGATTTACACAATTAGAGGTGAACAAGTTATGCTAGATAAAGATTTAGCAGAGCTTTATGGGGTGGAAACCAAGATATTGAATCAAGCAGTTAAAAGAAATATCAAGAGGTTTCCTCAAGAGTTTATGTTTCAACTGAGTAAGCAAGAATTTTTTATCTTGAAGTCACAATTTGTGACTTCAACTGAGAAACATGGAGGAAGAAGAAAATTACCTAATGTTTTTACAGAACAAGGCGTTTCAATGCTTTCAGCAGTATTAAGAAGTGATATAGCTATTGATGTAAGCATTAAAATTATAAATACCTTTATTAATATGAGAAAGTTTTTACTAAATAATGCAGATATATTTCAAAGATTAGATAAACTTGAAACAAAACAATTAAAATATAAAATAGAAACAAATGAAAACTTCAATAAAATTTTCAAAGCAATAGAAGCTCAAAATATAAAACCTAAACAAGGAATATTCTTTAATGGGCAGATTTTTGATGCCTATGTATTCTTTGCTGACTTAATTAAAACAGCTCAAAATTCTATTGTTTTAGTTGATAATTATATAGATGAAACAGTTTTAACATTATTTTCCAAAAGAAGTCCTAATTGCAAAGCGATTATTTATACTAAAAGTATTTCAAGGCAACTAAAGCTTGATTTACAAAGGTATAATTCTCAGTACCAGGCAATAGAAATTAAAATATTTAAAAACTCACATGATAGATTTTTAATTATTGATGATAAGGATATTTATCATATTGGAGCAAGCTTAAAAGATTTAGGCAAAAAGTGGTTTGCCTTTTCTAAATTTGATAAAGGGGCTATTGAGTTATTGGGTAAGTTGGAGGGATGATTTGCCGTTTTAACCTGCCTTTTAAGTGTAAATACAAGATTTAATCTATGATGATAACTATATTCTTAATTTTTCAATCAATCCATAAAATTATATTCAACTTTTATAAGAATACCATCTGAAAATTCAAGTTCACAGCCCCAACGACCAAATGTCTTTGCTTCTACAATAAAACTTATACCATTTTTATCTTTAGGTAAAGGGCTTAAATCATGAGTTTTAGCAAAATTAGATACCTCCTGTATAGAAGAACCTATTTTAATTTCTTTACAATACCCTTTAATACGAGTTTCTGCTGTTGCAAAATTATAAAAAAATTTAGAGTAAAATAAGAGTATCGCAAATGCTATTATTTTAGAAATACTTATTCTTTTTTTTGTTTCATATTCCCCCATATTTACAAGAAAGATATAATTTTTTTATATATAAGTCAATAAAAACCACAAGTGGAGAATAAAAAATATAGGGTTATCCTAATCGGTTTTTGGTGGTTGTATTTTGTGACCAGTTCCCAAAATAAAAGACACAAGGCTTTTATTTCAAGTGAAGACTGTAGAGGAGATGGCACTGCCTCGCCTCAAGGGCTGAACGCCAAACGGAAAACTTGGCAAAGCAAGGTTGAAGTTTCTTTCTTCTTCTCTATTCATTAATCACATCACAGCTGATGCTGAATTCATCGTCTAAATCCATTGGTAAAATTAAAGTTCTTATATTTTGGGATTGACTTTCATCACAGAGTTCATTTCTTTTATCATATTTATAAATACTGTCATATTCTGCGTTAAATATTGGTTTATCTGCATCTGTAAATGGTTTTAGCATGTCACATTCGTTGTATTGATGACATTGCTCATTAAGTGAAAAATCAAATATTTCAACCAAATCATTAACTTGCTCTAAATCATTTTTTAATGCTACTGATAAGTTCCTTTTATGAGCTTCAGTACTTAAAAATGTATTGTATTCAATTTGGTCTTCATAAGTTAAATCAAGCCCTGTGTTATTGCTATAGCCATCCATATTGTCAGGTTCTACTCCATCACATTTTTTTTCTACTGCTAAATCTAATCGTTTTTTCATGATATTCTTCACATTCTCTCTTCTTATATCAAGCCATCTTTCTCCATCCCAGCCATCTAGTTTTTTTTCATAGTCATCTGCAGTAAATAAATCCTTATCAGGCCTCCAGTTTTCATAAGAACCAGCAGAAAAATAACAAATAACTATTTTCCCATCATCATGAAGTAATTTTATCAACTCCTTTGAATTATCAAAGAGGTCTATATCATATAAATCAACATCATAAGTCGTATTTATTTCTCCTGTTAATTGCCAGTGCCAAGTAGTTTTACTATTTGGTTTATACCAAGAGTTTTCTATGTTTTTTATACATTCTTTATTATTATCTGATATAGTATAGCCTTCATTACAAACACATTCACCAGTATCAGAATCACATGTAGCGTTAGCTTGACATTGTTTATCTATACATAAATCAATATTCTCTTTTATACAATCAGCTCCATTTGGAGATAAAACATAATCCTTATTACAAGCACATTCACCAGTATCAGAATCACATGTAGCATTAGCCTGACATTGTTTATCTATACATAAATCAACATTCTCTTTTATACAATCAAATTCATTTGGAGATAAAATATATCCATCATTACAAACACATTCACACTCAGTTTCATCTGCATAATGAGTGTTTTCACCACATGCTAAATCACATTTTACCGCTTTATTGTTACATGATAACAAGAAAACACCAAATAATATTACTAAAACAAACTTCATAATACTCCTTTTAAAGTAATTACATTTTAATTTATACCTTATTTTTAATTTTTATCATAATATCCTAATACCTTAAAGAAGACCTTTGAATAATTTCATCTTTCATTTCAGGTGATAAATCATTAAAATAAGCAGAATATCCTGATACTCTCACTATTAAGTTTGGATACTTTTCAGGGTCATTTTTAGCCTCTATGAGCATATTATTATCCATTACATTTAACTGAATCTGCATTCCACCTTTTTTAAAGTATGTTAATAGTAAATTTTCTAAAATATCTTTTCCATGCTGATTTTTAAATATCATATTATCAAATTTTGCATTAACATTTATTCCGTTATGTGCTCTTGTGTAGTCAATAGATGCAATTGAATTAAAACAAGCAGTTGGGCCTTTTTTATCATATCCATTCATTGGAGCAATCCCCGAACTAAATGGCTTATTTGCTTCTCTGCCACTTGCTAATGCTCCTGTTCGCTTTCCAAAACTGTTATGAGTGGTTGTAGAGTAAAAGCCAGCTATAAAATCTCCGCCTCTGGTATTTTTTTTATTTATTAATGAATCATAAAACGCATTTGCTACCCAAGAGCTGTATTCATCAACTTCTTTTATATCATTTCCAAATTTATTTAAATTAAGCATTTCAAGTTGTAGTTTTTTATTGTTTTTAAAGTTTGTTTTTAAGGCTTTTATTATTTCTTTTAGGGTATATTTCTTTCTTTTGAATACAAGCTCATTTATTGCATATAAACTATCTCCTGCATCACTAATTCCAACTCCTTGTACTCCACTGAAATTATATAATGCACCACCTTCTGTTACATCTTTTCCTTTTTTGATACATCCTTCAATAAAAGATGATGTTAAAGGGGTAGGCTGGTAGTTTCTATTTCCTTCTTCAATTATTGCGAGGTTTTTAACTAAGTCATCAATGATAAACTGTAATTGTTCTTTAAAAGCTGTTTTTACTTCTTCCATTGTTGTAAAAGTATTAGGGTTTTTTGTACTAATTCCTGATTTTAAAACTTTTTGATTATAAAGAGCTCCTTTATTTAATGCCAACTCCAAAGCAATCGGAATATTTATTAATGCTGCATCTGTAGAGCCGAATGTTTTACCTGGAGTATTGATTTCAACACAACCAACTGTTGCATAGTTTTTAGAGTCTGTTTCTGAAAAACCAGCTGTTTTAAGTGATTTTATAATGATTTCATCGTTAAATAAAGCAGGTGAGTTAGCTCCATTACTTAAATTTGACATTATTTTTGTTTTATACTTTTGAGGAGAGTTTTTGTGAATTCTTGCATGATAATTTGGTTGTCTTAATCTGAGTTCATCCATTAATTCTAAAAATATAAAAGATAATTCGTTACTTGTATCATTACCATTTTTATCAATTCCTCCAATAGTTAAAGCTTGTCCACTTAATAATCCTCCATGACTCACAGTTATGCCACTATCAAATATAGGGATTATTTCAGAGCTTTTAACAGATAAAGACCCTAGTATTTCTTTAGCCTTTTCTCTTGTAAGTATTTTATTTTCTAAATCTTTTTTATAAAAAGGGTATAAATAATCGTCCATTCTTCCAAAACTTATACCATTATCCAAACTTTCTAAAAACAATGAATTATGTAGTAGCCAAACTGACTGGACTGCCTCATAAAATGTTTTTGCAGGGTTTAAAGGTACATTTTTTAAGTTTTCTGATATTTCAAGTAATTCAGCTTTTCTTCTTTTGTTTGTTTCTGTTTTTGATAATTCGAATGCTTTATCGCTGTATTTACCTGCCATTTCAACTAATCCGTCACAAGCTATAATTGCAGCATCATAAAAGTCTTGTTTTTCTTTATTCTCAGTTTTATTTCTATTTATTTCTATTTCTTTTTTTACTCCAATAATTCCTTTATTAATTAAACTTTCATAATCTGCCACCAAATGCCCAATTCCACCAGTTTCATTTATTAAATAAAACTTTGGTGCAAGTTGGTCTACTAAAAAACTAACTAATTTAGCCTTTTTAAATGACTTATAAACCAAGAATTTATTTGACCAAAAAGGAATAACTTTTGTTAGTAACTGAGTTTTTTCTTTGTTGGTGATTTTTAATGGATTAACTTCTCTTTTGTTAAATTTTAATAAATCTGTCATTACAGATAAGCCATGTAGTTCTGGGAAAATTGGTCCTGCAACCCTTTTGGAAGTAGTTGTACCAACAATTAGTTCGTTTTCGTATATTTTTACTGATTTATTTTTTAAGATATAAGAAAAAGCTTCTGCTTTTTGAATGATTACAGGTTTTTTCTTGTTTTTTTTATCTTTAAAATATTCAGTAACCAATAATGCTCTTTCTATACAAATTGATTTTGGATAATCTTCTATTGCTTTTTTTAATTTATCTAATCTTTCCATAAGCCTATTCCTTCTTCTTTAAAAAACATAATTATATCATCTATTTCTTTTTGAGTAAAATATTTTAGATTTAATATAGGTATTTTACTATTTATTTTATCTATTTTTGTTTCTCCCATGTTGTGATATGGTAGAATATGTATTTTTTCGATTGAATTTATTTTTAATATTTTTACAATATCTTTTAAATTATTTTTGGTAGATGTATAAGTTGGAATCAATGGAATTCTAAATTCAACAGGAGCATTTGCTTCTTTTAGTTTTTTAATGTTTCTTATTAAAACAGAGCTATCTCCCTTTAATATTTTTTTTGAATTTTCTTTGTTAATAATTTTAATATCACAAAATATAAGGTCTAAATATGGAAGTAATAATTTAAACTTTTCCCATTTAAAATAACCATTTGTTTCTATATTTGTATGAATATTCAGCTTTTTACATTCTTTGAGTAACTCTAATACAAAATCAAAATGTAAGCTTGGTTCTCCTCCTGATATTGTAATTCCACCACCAGAAGATTTATAATAATCCATATCTTTTTTTACTTCAGTTAAAACTTGATTAACTGTAGTTTCTTCACCAATTAATTTTAATGCATTACTTACACAAACCTGAGTACATTTTCCACAAGCTGTACATAAATCGTAGTTAATTCTTTTATTATCGGTAAAAATAATTGCATTTTCAGGACACACAGAAACACAGTCTTTTGATAAAATACATTTATCAGGATAGAAGGCTATTTCTGGTTTTATCGATATTGATTCAGGGTTTTGACACCAAGGGCATTCGAGATTGCAACCTTTAAGAAATATAATTGTTCTAATTCCTGGTCCATCATGAATTGAAAATCTTTGTATATCAAAAATAAGAGCCATTATTTCCTAAAAATAAGTAAATAAGGAGAGTTTAAACACATATTAAATTCAAATATAACTTTAATGAAGTGATAAATCAAGGATTTAAGGAGAATTATATTTGAATTATTATAAAAACTAGTATATAGTGTTTTGATATTAGATATTTTTATAGTTTTTGTTTGGAGGGGATATGTTTAATTTCAAAAAGATTTTATTTTTGTTTTTGTTTTTGTTTTCTGTAAATATTTTTGCTAAATATATTACTGACAGTAACTGGGGGTTTAAAGTAAAGGCTCCAAGTGGCTGGAAATATCAAAAACAAGGTGAAAACCTTTTATTTGGGCATAATACTATTGCTGGTATGATAATTGTTGCTCCAAATAACTTTAAATCAATGGCAGAATTAAAGAAAAATATGAAAGATGGTATTCATGAAGGAGGGGTTTCATTAAATTTAACTGGTAAATTAGCAAAAAATAAAAACACCTATAAGGGTAATTATGTAGGTGTTTATAATGGAGAAAAAATAAAAGGAGTTAGTGTAGGTTCATTTTCTTCAAATGGAGGATATATTATTTTAGCATTATCAACTCCAGATAAATTTAGTAAAAAATTATCTTCAGTTGTATTTTGGATTAGCAAAAATATTAAATATATTAAGCAAAATAGTAATTTAAAGAGTCATTTTATTGGAACATGGAAAACAGTTACAAAGAACTCCGAAACCATAGTTACTTTAAGGGCCGATGGAAAATACATTTCAAATTATGAATCCAGTTACAGTGGAAGTAATGGAGGGTGGGGAATGGCTAATAATGATAACTCTTCAGGAACCTGGAGAATAAAAGGTAATAAGAAACAAGGTGTTTTAATATTAACTGATAGAAATGGAGAAAGTGATAACTATAATTATCGTGTACATGTAAAAAATGGTAAAATATTTTGGACTGAATACTATTATAATAATGTTTTATTCTGGAAAACCAGATAGTCTTATTTAAGAGCTTTTAATAAAAATCTTTATCACTATCAATCATTATTGTAACAGGGCCATCGTTAACAAGCGAAACATCCATCATTGCCTGGAATTTACCTGTTTTAATATTTGAATATACGTTTTCAAATCTTTTTATAAATTCTTTAAAATACAGTCTTGCCTGGCTTACAGGCATAGATCTTGTAAATGAAGGCCTTCGGCCTTTTCTTGTATCGCCGTAAAGAGTAAATTGTGATACAATTAGTAAATCAAGGTTTAAATCCAGTAATGATTTATCGAAATTTCCTTCTTTATTTTCAAATATTCTTAAATTTATAGTTTTATTTATAATATAATCAAAATCTTTGTTTGTGTCATCTGCATGAAGAGCAACAAAAAGTAATATTCCATTGTTTATAGATGAAATAATTTCATTTTCAACTGTTACAGATGCTGATTTTACCCTTTGAATTAAGGCTCTCATGCTCCCTCTTGTTCTAAGAGTAGTTTATTGAAGTCTTTTCTGGAAACAGGCTTGGAGCAATAATAGCCCTGATATAGTTTACAACCATTTTCTTTTAAAAAATCTTTTTGATATTTGGTTTCAACCCCTTCTGCAAGAACTTCAAGATTTAAATTCTGGCTCATCGCAATTATTGCTTTAATGATTGGCTTATCATCTTCGTTTTCTTCTAATTTCCATATAAAAGATTTATCTATTTTTACCTTATCAACATTAAACTTTTTTAAATATGCTAAAGATGAATAGCCTGTTCCGAAGTCATCAATACTGATTTTTATTCCAAGAGCTTTTAATTCACCAATTTTATTAATTATGCTTTCATTTTGTTCCATTAAACCTGTTTCTGTAATTTCTAGTTCTAAAAATTTTGTATTAACACCTGTTTCTTTTATTGTGTGTTTAATTTTTTCAACAATATTAGGTTGTTGAAACTGAATTGATGACATATTTACAGAAACTGATAAGTTTTCATTTTTATCCTGCCATATTTTTAAATCTTCACATGCTTTTTTAAAAATCCAGTCTCCTATATCTATAATTAGTCCACTTTCTTCTGCAATACTAATGAATTCATCCGGATATATAATTTTATTATTTGGTTTCCACCTTACTAATGCTTCCATTCCTATTATTTTATCAGTTTTAAGGTCTGTCTGTGGTTGATAATATAATATAAGTTCATTTTTAGTAATTGCCTTTCTGAGGTTGTTTTTTATATCTATTTTTTGTGTTATTCGGTTTTTTAAGTCAATACTATAGTATTCAACTCTCTTTTTACCTTCTTTTTTAGACTTATACATAGCAATATCTGCATTTGTAATTAATTCTTTTATTGTGCTGGAATTATCAGGATAAATACTTACTCCAATACTTGCTGATATTTCAAATTCATGTTTATTAACAGTGTATGGAATATTGAATATTTCCAGCATTTCATTTTTTATTATCTTTTTTAATTCTTTAATAGGCTGGTTGTATTCAATTATTAAAATAAATTCATCACCACCAAATCTTGCTATTTTAACTTTTTCTTTATCTTTTGAGTAGTTTTCAAGCCTTTTTGCAACTTCAATTAATAATTTATCCCCTGCTTCATGTCCTAATCTGTCATTTATTTCTTTAAAATTATCCAAATCTATAAATAATAATGCAACTTTATTATTATTAGCTTTTTCCAAGTGACTAATTAATACTTCCTTTAAACCTGCTCTATTTAAAAGTCCAGTTAAAGAATCATGACTTGCATTATATTCAAGCTCTGTTCTTGTTTTATTTAAAAATGACATATTTAAATATGTCAAATATCCAACAGCAAAAAGCATTACAATTTCATTGTATGAAATATTTAATATTAGTGAAATTCTATCTGGATTAGTGGAAATTGGAGTATAAAGCCCGCTATATTGAAATATTGATAGTATAATAACATATAATATGAAAAAAATACTTGAATATAGGGCGTATTTGGGTTTTATCAGGGTCCCGCTAACTAAAACTACCCATATAAAGAGATTATTACTGGCAGAAAATGCCCCTCGAAATAGAAAAACTGCTATCATGATAAGAATCGATGTTCCAATTATATATATCTTAAGCCCTGCTTTAATTTTACCTTTTCTAGATAGTCTAAATACCAGATAAGAAAATGGATACATGAATAACGGAAATACTGCTGATGAAATAATTTTTATTTTTGGATAATCAAAATATATATAAACTGTCATAACTGTAATTGTTACAAAGGTAGTTATTACAACGCCTGTAATTAATAGATAGGAAAATAACCTATGTTTTTCTTCTTGTTTTTTTAGCTTATACATCTTCCCCTGAACATAAAGCAATTAGAGACTATCATAGTTTTATCATAAACACAAGTTTGTTGTTGCTTAATCTTTTGATTATGATTATAATGTTTTAATAAGCTATATGTAATGTTTATAGATTTATTTTATATAAATGGTTAAAAAATGGAGAAAATGAAAAATTCTTTTAAAAAAAAAGGTTATGGGCTTTATATACACATTCCTTTTTGTGCTAAAAAATGTAATTACTGTGCTTTTAATGTAAGTATTGTTAATTCTATTCCTGAAAAAAGATATCTATCAAAACTTATAACTGAATTGAAGTTTTATCATAAAAAAGAGTGGAAAACTGTTTATATTGGAGGTGGAACTCCTAATTTGCTGAGCAATGATTTTTATTTAGAGTTATTTAAACATATTGATATTTTAAAAACTGAAGAAATAACGATTGAACTTAATCCTGAATTTGTGACTAAAAAACAAATAGAATTTTATAAGTTACTGGGAATAAATAGATTTTCATTAGGTATTCAAACTTTTAATGAAAATGGTTTAAATATAATGGGGCGTAATCACGATAATAATATGGCTTTTAAGGCTTTAGAAATTTTAAAAGATGAAAACTATTCATTTGATTTAATATATGGTTATCCCGCTCAAACTTTAAATAATTTACTTTTTGATTTAAAAAAAATTAAAGAAATTTCACCAAAACATTTATCTATTTATAATCTTTCCTATGAAGAGGGTGCCTTTTTCTATAAATGGAAGAATAGCGGTAAAATCAAGCCTTTAAAAGAAGAACTTGAAGTTGAAATGTATGATTTAATTAATGAGAAAATGGGTGAAATAGGGCTCAAACGCTATGAGATTTCAAATTTTTCAAAAGAAAGTTATGAATCAAAACATAATATGCTTTACTGGACTTCTTATCCTTATATCGGTATTGGAGTAGGAGCTCATTCATACTATTTTGAGGAAGGTAATATTATTAGGTCTGAAAAGGAAAAAAAATTAAAAAATTATCTTAAATTTGATATTGGGCATTTAGAAAAAAAGAATATTTTAAGTAAAAAAGAGTATGTTTTTGATAGATTTTATAGTGAAATGAGAAAGCTATATATTGATTTAGATGATTTTTTACTCCATACAGATATTGATTTATTGAATATAATAAAAAGTAGTTCTAAATATAAATTAATTAAAAACCTGATTGATTTCAAAAACAACCAAATTGTTTTTACTGATTTAGGGATAATAAATTCAAATAGTGTTTTTGATGTTTTCTATGATATTATTGAGAGTGAATTATAATAGAAGATGGTATCTTATTGATTTTACTAGTAAATTTTTTTTCTGTTAATTTCTAAATTTTTTTGTATTTCCTTGACAAATAACTCTGTTTTTGATATTTTATCTTTATAATAGATTGAATAAGGAGATATTTTGAGGAATATTCTTATATTGATGTTGATTTCTATTAATTTATTTTCATCTAAAATTAATATTAAAGATTTTAGTGATATACTTGAAGTTTTAGATATTTATGAGTTACCTAATGGAGCATATTTTAGTATTAATAGTGCTAAATTTATTAATTTGCCAGAAATGGTTAAATATATTGAAAATTTAAAAGAAAAAGAAATAGCTTGTAAGAGAAGTAAACTGAAAGAGCTTGGATTAATAGTTGAACCATATAAAATAATTAAAATATCAGATATAAATACCATATTTTTAGCCTATTTACTGGACAGGTTGAATTTAACAATGATTGACGGTAAAATATTTCATAATTATGATGCAGAATATATCAAAAGGTTGATAACTTTGGAGAATAAAGATGAGTATCAGGCTTATCAAACTGAATTGCTTACTCAAAAAGATACTATAATTAATGAATTATCAGAAATTAATAAAAAATATTTAGGTGATTTTTTTAGGCTTATTACGCTTTCTAAAATGATGAACGCAATAAGTACTAATGGATATGAAGAAACAATCCCTGAGTTTAAGGCTTGGTTAGAAAGTAGTAGAAATGGGGTGTTTGCTGGTTATTATGAACAATATGCTCAGGAATATATAAGTCTTATTGATGATGTTTTGGATAATGAAAATGACCCTAAATATATTGATAAGATTTTAAAAATGTTAAATAACAACTTTTTAGAGTTAAATTATAGAATAAGCTCTAATGCAAACTATAATGAGCTTGAAATTGCTTATGTAAAACTTGAAGATATCAAAATGATTTTACTTAAAAATGAAGATTATCCAAAAGTATTAGAACAAACTATAAGTGATTTAAGTACATTAAGAGAATTAAGCCTTCTTGATTTTGAATATTTAGTGACAAGAAATAAATACTTGTTTTATGAAAATGAAGAAACTAATATGTATTATTTATATAATATTTACGAAGAAATACCATATAAAAACATTGATTTAGGTGCACTTATTTCAGATAATATAATTGTGAGTAAATATCATTCATCAGAAGACATTAAAGCATTAAAGGATTATAGTGTTTATTCTTATTATCTATCAGGTTTATTAATTGAATCTCACCATGTAAAATATGAAGCAATGAAATCTTTAATTGAAAATATTGGTTTTATGGAAAATCAGGGAGTGAATTTTGGTAAATGGATACAAGCAGCAAATGCAAATGAAA
>Ga0256827_10000007_pt1 | contig 110986 bp, 81 predicted proteins | sample CV84metaG_FD_185977 | JGI IMG/M metagenome (GOLD analysis project Ga0256827, IMG submission 185977) | Hydrothermal vent microbial communities from East Pacific Rise, Pacific Ocean - CV84 | ecosystem: Environmental > Aquatic > Marine > Hydrothermal vents | place: Pacific Ocean: East Pacific... | reverse complement strand
CCAAAAGACTTATAAAGGCAGACGCAATAATTATTGCAGGAGATATAGTTGACAGATATTTTTCTTCAAGAATGAAGAAATTCTGGGATAGAAGTTTTTTAAACGGGCATCGACCTATGTTAAAAAAGAAACAATTTTTATATATAATTTCAGGTGATTTAAAAAATAATCCAATATTATACCAGGAAATAGAAGCAAGAGCTGATGTTGGAGAAAAGAATTTAGTTGGAGTCATCAATGACGGCGATAATTCACAAAAAGAAATTGATAATTTAATTAATTCTTACGCAAAAGAATTAATATTCAATATAGAACAAGCAACACTAACTCCAAAAGCATTCTGGGGAGTATCAGGGCATAAAATTTTTAGAGATTTCATATACAATTCAAGGGGAATATTCAAAGAAGACCATAAATATTATACTAAAAATTACCACTACGATTTTCCACAGAGGAAACGAGTTGAAAGATATATAAATATTGCTTTAGCAAATGCTTTAAATATTAAAAAAGTAAGAAATAAATTTAATAAGGAATTCAAAAAAATAATTATAATGCCAGTCAAAAAAGATATTGATAAATTGTGATTTTAATCATTTACTATCTTTTCCAAGCTCCATCGGGCGTAAATGAACAGGAACTTATAGTTCATGAGAATTGTGATTCTCACATACCATAAGTTTAATCATTTACTATCTTTTCCAAGGTCTCTGTCTGAGGTGTTTGAAGGTTCCTGTTAACTTTACACCATAATATCCATCTTTTCTCTTCATGTTTGAAATTAGCCCCATTATCGTCTTGATTTTCTTACTTGTTTTGAGTAGTTGTTCTGTAAATTTAAATTTTAGTTTTAAGTTTGGCATAATAGAACGCCCAAATGTAATAGTACCATCTAAACTAGCTTCAAAATCTGATGAATCAATTTTTAGTGGCTCAAATTTAAATTTTGATGAATTTTTTGCAGTTTTTCCCTTAATTGTAAAATCCCCTAGTTTAATAGGGTCAACAGTTGCATAAGCTCCAACAGCTTTTACTTTTCCAGGTCCTAGTTTAGCACCTTTCATATCTAAATCAATATCTAAAAATGAAACCATCGGTTTTCCTCTTCTTGTTGCAAAAATAATATCAATATCTCCTGTTAATTTTCCTGAATAAGGAAGTTTTAACTCTAGGTATTTTGAAATTTTCATTAAATTAATATCACTTAAATTAAGAGATATTTTATTTTTTTCTATTTTTTTACGAGATTTTCTCTTTATTTTTTTAGTTTTTTTAGTTTCTCTTTTACTATCATCAATTACTTTAAAATTTCCACTAATATTTCCACCCATTAAATCTGCATTAAAATCAATATCTGCTTTTTTAGATGAAAGCATCTTCATTATTTTGGGTTTTATAGAAAGAGATTTAATCATCAATACTAGAGGCTCTTTTTCTTTTTTATTCTTACCTGAAGTAGTTGAAGAATCATTATCTTTTTTATTTTTAGATATATTTTTCTTCTTTGAAGAGGTAATATTTTCAGGAATTGTAATTATCTCCAAATCATTTAATTTAATAGATAAATCAAAACCTAAAGAAATATCTTTATATTTAATTTTTTTTCCTGTTTTTTCACTAATCATTCCTCTATTACTTTCTACAATTTCTTTAATTGGAAAAGTTGTAATAAAAGTTATATAAAAAACAAGAAAAAATATAGTATCAACGATAAAAAATTTTATAAAGAAATTTTTATTTAAAAAACTCATTTTTTCTCCTTTTCATCTGCTTTTTTACTGTAAAATGTACTTACAATAAACCTTGCTGAAACTTTGGTATCATCATTGTAATCTCGATTCATTTTAAGAGTTTTTATATACATTGGAGCCTTCTTACTCTTTTCAATAGAAACAAGAAACGGAGCAAGAATATCAAGAGAAACAGCCTGAATATAAACTTCGACATCTTTTTGAACCATTGTTTTATATTTTTGAGCAATAGGTTTCTCATTAATAGATTTAATTTCTAAGTCACTTTTTTTAGCCAAAGAGCCAATAAGGGAGTATAAATGCACCTCTTTTTGAGCAGGTTTAAACTTATTTTTGATTTTATTTTTACTATTAATTAAATAAGATTCACCTTCCATTTTTAAATCAATCATTGCATCTTCATATTTTGATAATGTTACTTGTGCAAGTTTTATTTTCTTAAAAAACATAAAGTAATATACCAAATATATTAACATCATAAAAACAGCAATAATCATAAAAATCAACATCCATTTTTCTCTATCAGAAAGATGTTCCAGATTTGTTTTAATTGAGTTCTTTAATTCTTTCATTAGCAATCCAAATTATTAATAGTTAAAGTAATTTTAATTTGTTCTGTTTTTCTATCTTTTTTACTATTACCTTTTTTAATGGTTTTATAGCATTTATCCTTATGTAATGCTTCCACAAGCTGGTCTATAACCTCAATAGTATCAACAAATGTAGTTATTGATATTTGCTTTTCAAGTACATTAATATTTTTAACATTCAGTTTTATTTTAGCATCCAGTAAAAGCTTTGAAATATTACTAACATGATCTAGTGCAGTATGATCCGGAATTACCTTTTTTACACCTTCATCTTTAAATGAAATAATTGAAAGTAACTCATTTGGGTCATAGAATTCATCTTTTATCAACTTCTTAGATATTTTTAAAGTGTTTTCTTCTATTTTATTAATTTTACTCTGTAATGCGTCATATTTTAACTTTTGCTGAGTAAAAAATAACGATACTAACACAATAATATAGAATAAGTATATCAGAGCATTCTTAGGCATTATTCCAGACTGACTTGATTTAAGAGAATATTCACCTTTTAAAAAATTTACTTTACAATCTTTAATATATGCAGTTTCTCTTAAAGCATAACCAATTGATTTAGCATATAATGGATCTTTCCATTGTCTACTTGTTTTTACTTTAAAGTTTAGCTTTGATTCAAGATAAGATGATAAATTACTAATTAACGCTCCCCCTCCAAGTAAATAAAGAGGAATATCTATGTCTATGTTAGTTCTTTTTAATTCAATTTTTATAATTTCTAAAATATTATCAATCTTTTCTCTTATTATTTTTTCAATAATCAATTTTGATTCATCCTGATTGGATTCAGATTCAAATATTTTACTAACTTTTTCCTTGGCCGTTTTAGCCATTTCCATTTCAACACTAAATGTTTCAGCAATAACCCTATCTATATCATTTCCAGCCATTTTAATTGTCAAATCAGAAACAATTTTATCATTTTCAAATATTAAAAACCTAGTAAATCTAGCTCCAATATCCAAAAATGCAACAATTTCTTCATCAAGAGTATTGTATAAGTATCTGTAAGCAAGGCTATCTGGTAAAACACCTCTTAATTTTACATTCTGCTCTTTGATTTTTTTAAAATTATTATCAAAATCATCTTTTTTAATAATAAATGTGTTAATATTTGTTGTTTTACTAACTTTATCTTTTGTTAAATTGTAATCATAATGAATTTGTTCCAGTTTTAATGGTATTTTCTGTTCTATTTGAAAAGGAAGAACTTTTAATACTTTAGCTTTATCTAAAAATGGTAATGAAATATCCCTTTTATAAACATTTACATCCTTTAAGCCCATAACAAAAAAACTACTTTTATCTTCTTCCATAACTGACAACAAGCTATCAATATAGTTTTCACTATTAATATCTTTTTGAGTTGTTTCATCAATATCAAAACCTTTATTATTGGGAACTATTTTAGAAACTTTAATTCCTCTTTCTCCGATATCTATTCCTATAATTTTATGTGCCATTACTCCTCTCTATAATAAAGATATTGTTTACTTGGATTTGATGTATCTACAACTACAGTAATTTTAGTTACAGCTTCTCGTAAATTTCCATATCCTGTAATTTTAAATATATTACTTGTTGTTGTAAGTTTAAATTTTTGCTTTTTAACATTATCAACAACAATTCCTTCTGCTCGATTCAAAATATTATAAAACTCTCCTGAATTTGAAAATGGAGAAAGAGTTCTTAATTCTATAATTTCAGATACCAAAAGAGCCATCTCCTGAGAATAAGGCTCTAAATATGATGGAGGAATTTCTTTTACAACTCCAAAAATAATAGACCTAAGCAAAGCTTCATCACAAGTATTAATATTAATTTCATTATTACCATAAACAGTTAAACTATCACCAAATGCTTCTATAAAATCATCATCAATACCATAAATCATATATAATTCCTGAAAAGAGATAAGTTCATCATTTTTATTTCTATACTTATGCTTTAAATACTGATATCTATCATCTTCTGCACCACCATTAAAACCAGACCTCTCATCACCGCTATCAATATAATCTTTGATTGAAGCAACAACCTCTTCTGCAGGAATAACAGTATCATTTTCTCTTGGAGATTCAAAAAACAGTTTATATTCTGGCTGAGAAAATAAAGCGATTAAGTTTACCTCTAATCTATCTTCTCTTGCTTTACCTGAACGGTGTTTAAAAAAGTTAACATTATACTTTCTGTTTTCATCAGTAATTTCAGCAAAAAAATCGCCATCAAACTTAAATTTATTTTCAAATTTAACTTTTCCATCTTCTTTATCACCATCTTTCTTTGAAAAGTCCTTATCTCTTGTTTTTATTTTTTTATCAATTTCATCTTTTTGATTCGCTCTTTTTTCATACTTCTCTTTTTCAGTATCATTTTGAGTATTATCATCTTCACCATCCATTCCAATCATTGATTTAAAAAAATCACTATCACCATCAAAAATCATAGACAGCAATTCACTGGAAACAGGAAGTTGTTGCCATATTTGAAAGTTCATTTTAAAATTTTTATTTATAGGATCTATCATTCTTTTTTGAATAGTCAATAACAATAATGAAAAATTAACACTAGAAAGAGCAAGATACTTTGCTTTAACTTTATCTTCATAATTTCTTGTTGTATCAATATATCTCATATTGTTTTCTGTAAAACTTAATAATGCAAAAGTTAAAATCATCTGTATTGTAATCGCCATAAAAAGAGCAACCATTCCTTTTTTCTTTTTTACAACAAGGCCTTTACTCATTTAATAGCCTCCTTAAGCATTAGTCTTACTTCAAACATATAAACTTCAGCTTCTCTTTCTTCATCATTAGGAGGATAAAAAGAAATTTTACATCTAATAAATTCAGGTAATTTACCATTTGTTTCAATTCCTTCACTATTCCAAGTATCAACCCACGATTCATCTCCAGAGTTATTTTTATAATATTTACAATGAAATTCTTTAACATTTCTTGCAATTTCTCTTATTACCCCACCTTTTTCAGGTTTATCATCAATAAAAAAAGACTCCCGCTTCATCAAGCGATATCCTCGTCCATTATCTCTTTCATGCTTTCTACCAAAATATGTAATTTCAGTTTGGTCTGATTCTTTTGCATTAAGATTTACTCTCAAATGAGAAAAACTTGTAAATGTTATTTTATCAATATCAAATTCCTGCTCTGATTTAAAAATTGTTTTAACTCTTGCATCTGTTTTTTTATTTTTTATAATAAATGCATTAGATAATTCCCGCTTCATTCTGGAAATAACTCTTATTACATCAGTAGTATAGTCTTCTTCTGCCTTTACATCAGCAGAAAGAGCAAATGCATTTTCTATTGACACATAAGACAAATAAGAAAGAGTAAAAAATATTGATATTGCTATCATTAATTCCATTAAAGTAAAAGCTTTATTCATAACTACTCCTAAAAACTTTTTTTGACTTCTTTAAAGTCAATAATATGAGTTACCAATATAAACTTCTCTTTATTCTCTTCCTCTTCCCCCCCGTAATACCAATAAACTTCAATTTCAATTTCTCTAATTGCTTTTTCAAAAGTATCTTTTAATGTCTGGATATAGCCACCAAGTAAACCAGCCATACCTTTCATTTTAGAATTTGATGAATCATTTTCATCATCTCCACCACCTAAAAACATTTTACTAAGCATTGCAATATCATCTGGAATTTCTATTTTTTTTATTCTTGCAACCCAATGATATTCACTAAAATCTTTATCATCAAAATCACCATGCTCTTCAATATCTTCATCTTTAAAGCCATCTTTTTTTAGCTTTCTTTCTATTTCATGAAGCTGAATAATAGCTAAATCAATAGCTTTAAGCCTTTTTTTACTATCATATGGAATACTTGCCCCTGTTGCCATACTCGTTAAAATAGAGGATATCGAAATAGCTATTATCCCTAAAGCAACCATAACTTCAAGTAATGAGAACCCTTTTTTAGTCATCATCTTCAACCTCCTCTTCTTCATTAGAAAGTTGATAGAATTCATTTTTTACTTCTGAGTATCCAGAATATGGTTCAATTAATACTGAAATAAAATTTTCAGTATCCACATCTTGAAAAACCACAACAGAGCGTTGAATATAATTATTTGGAAATATAATTATTTCGGCTTTACCTGATTTCACATAATCACTATAATATTCGGTGTAAACACCCGCAATTTTAACATTTTCGGGGATATTTATTGAAAAGTTTAAATCCTCATCAGTTAAGATATTATCAAATCTTGCACCTTTATAGCGTTTCATTGTGTGCTGTGAAATAATACCAATAGCATCTTCATCTGTTGGTTCATTAAAAAGAGAAAATGCTTCATCAGCTTTTTTTTCTTCTTCTTCAACAAGTTCTTTTCTCTTTTTTTCAGTATCACTTATTTCAATTTTACCTAGTGCAACTTCTCTTTTTTTACCAAAAAGTAAAACTCTGTCTTTTGATGCAGTGACCTTATAAGTATTCTTTTCTAAATCAAATTCAATTCTGATATATGAATTTGTAAAATTAGCTCTGTCAAAAAGATATTTTACATTAGAAACAAAGTTTCTAGCAATTTCATTGCTGTCTTTTGAAAAAATAGAAGCGAATCCCATAGTTGCAGTTGTGGCTAATACGCCGATTATCAAAATGACAACCATCAACTCAATTAATGTAAATCCACTTCTAGTTTTCATCATTTATTCCTATTTTCTCTTCTTTTTCTTTGGGTATAAATCATCTTTTGTTCCTTCCTGTCCATCAGGACCAGCAGAAAATAAATCATATTTTCTTCCATCTTTTCCAGGAACTCTGTAAATATAAGGCTTTCCCCATGGATCTTCTGGTTGATCATCAAGATATTTAGGAACAAGCTCATTTAATGATTTTGGTAATCCACCAGGACCATTAAATTTCCCATAAGACCTTGCAAGAGCAGTCCTTACAGTTGCCATTTCACTAATTGCTTTACTTTCTTTTGCATCATCAACAGCACCAAAAACATTCATTCCTACAAATGTTCCTAAAATACCCAAAATGACAATAACAACCATAATTTCGATTAAAGTCATACCCTTTCTCATATTACTCTCCTTTACTATAATTAAATTACTAATACTAGATATAAAAAATATTATTATTCCTATAAAAATTAATATGTCAGCCAAATTAAAAACTATTCTATAAAGATGTATATAATCTACAACATAACCTTTTGCCGTTCTATCTAATAAATTGGAAATTACACCAGCTAAAATTAGAGAAAATATCAAATTTGCCTTATTATTTTTATTTTTCTTTAAAAACAACCAAAACATACTTAAAAGAAAGAAGTTAAGGAGCAAAAATAAATATAATGAATTATATTTTGATAATTCTAAAAAATCAATAAGAAAGAAATCCATATTTTTTAAAAAATCATTATTCATAGTTATATATGCTTTGATAAACTGGTCTATTGCAACCATAAATACAACTCCAATAATATAATAAAAATTATGAACGACTCTTGCCAACTTTACCCCTTTGCTAACTGATTCATCTTCATTAAAGGCATCATAATTGCCATAACAACAATTAAAACAACACCACCAAGCATTACAATTATTATAGGCTCAAGAATTGTTGTTAACGCAGATAATTTATTTTCTACCTGTGATTCATAACTCTCACCTACATTTTCCAGCATTTCTTCAAGTTGCCCTGATTTTTCACCAATTGCAATCATATGAGTAACAATTGCAGGAAAATAACCACTCTTTTTTAATGGTTTAGCAATTGACTCACCTTCTTTAATTGCTAAACTAGCCTCTTCAATTGCTTCCTGAATTATTTTATTATCAACAACATTTTTTACAATTTTAAAAGCAGTAAGTAAAGGAACTCCATTTTTTAAAAGAGTTGCTAAAGTTGTTGAAAATCTTGCAATTGCATTCATTCTGATTATAGAGCCAAAAATAGGCATATTTAATTTAAATTCATCAAATTTTCTTCGTCCCTCAGGAGTAGCAATCCATTTTTTAAATAATATTACCCCAACAACAAAAAACAAAATAATTAAAAGCCAATAGGAAGCTAAAAAGTTTGAAATTGATATTAAAAATTGAGTTACAGGGGGTAAAGCTGTTTTCATTTTAACAAAAAGAGCTGTAATTTTAGGAATTACAAATACAAATAATGCACCAACAACTAAAACAGAGATAAAAACCATAATTACAGGATATGCCAAACTTGAAATAACCTTTCTTTTTAACTTTGCTTGCTTTACTGTAAATTCAGATAATCTATCTAAAACTATATCAAGAGTTCCACTTGTTTCACCTGCCTGAATCATACTTGTATATAAATTTGAAAATATTTTTGGATGTTTTTTTAAGGCATCAGCAAATGAAGTTCCTTCATTTACTTCCTGTTTAACCTGAGAAAGAATCATTTTAAAGTTTTCATCTTCTGTTTGGTCAATTAATGCAGTTAATGATTCTACTAAAGTAATTCCAGAACGAATTAAAACAGATAACTGCTTTGTCATAATTGATAAATCTTCTGATGTTACTTTCTTTTGAAACATTGATGATTTCTTAGCAGAATTTTTTTGCTTAATAGATTTAATATTAGTAACAAATATTCCTTCATTTGAAAGTAAAGATTTTAATTGAGATTCAGTATCACTATTTCGAATACCTTTTATATCCTTACCATTTTTATCAATACCTTTAAATTCAAATACAGCCATAATTATACCATTTCATCCTGAGTGACTCTCAATACTTCTTCAACAGAAGTAACACCCTGTAAAACTTTTAATGCTCCATCTTCCCTTAGCGTTTTCATACCATTAGCTTTTGCTATATTCTTTATCAGATTAGCATCTTCATTTTTATTGATTAAAGTTTTTATTTCATCACTGATTAACATTAATTCATATATTCCAGTTCTTCCTGAATAACCATTATTCATACACTCAGTACAACCATTTGCCTTGTAGATCACAGTATCTGGAGTAACGTCAGTCATAGTTAAACCAATTTTATTTAATTCTATTTCAGTTGGCTTTACAGGTGTTTTACAATGTTTACATAATCTTCTAACCAGCCTCTGTGCTAATATTCCAATAACAGTTGAGCCTACCAAATAAGGCTCAACTCCCATATCAACCAAACGAGTTGGAGAAGAAGCGGTATCATTTGTGTGAAGAGTTGACAAAACTAAATGTCCGGTCATTGATGCCTGCATTGCAATATCAGCAGTTTCTTTATCACGAATTTCACCAATCATAACAACATCAGGATCCTGACGCAAAATCTCCCTTAATGCAGCAGCAAAAGACATATTAATTTTAGGATTAACCTGTACCTGTGAAATACCTTTTATTTGATACTCAACAGGGTTTTCAACTGTAATTATATTTAATTCTGGTGAGTTAATTTTAGACAATGCAGAATACAAGGTTGTAGATTTTCCACTTCCTGTTGGTCCTGTAACAAGGATAATTCCATGTGGTTGCTTTATAAGTCTGTACATATCTTTTAAGACTTGGTCACTAAAACCATTTTTGGTTAAATCAAGAGTATTTCCTTTTTGGTCTAAAAGTCTCATAACAATTCTTTCACCAAACCATGCAGGAAGAGTTGACAAACGAATATCAATATCACGCCCTGCAAGTTTAATTTTTATTCTTCCACTTTGAGGAAGCCTTTTTTCTGCAATATTTAATCCACCCATAATTTTAATTCTTGATGTTATCGCAGAATGAACATTTTTAGGCTGTCTCATTACTTCTTTTAAAACACCATCTATTCTAAAACGAATAATAATATCTTTTTCATAAGCTTCAATATGAATATCACTAACCTTTTCTTTTACAGCTCTGTATAGTAATCTGTTTACAAATCTTATTACAGGAGCTTCATCATCAGATGCTTCAAGTAAATCTCTTTCAAGTTCTTCAAAATCTTCATCATCTTCATCATCTTCTTTTTGAATTTCTTCAAGGTTATTCCCGCTCATTGTAGAAAGTTGGTCATAAGCGTGGTTTAATGCCTCTACAATTGCTATAGGAGAAGCAAGAACTGGCTTACAAAACTTATCAAAGATATAAGAAAAATCATCAAGCATTTTTAAATTGTTAAAATCAGCAAATGCAACTAAAAGGGTGTCATTTTCAATTTTAAATGGTACGGCAAGACTTCCTTTTAAAAAAGAAAGAGTTAAGTTTTCAAAGTATGAGTATAGGGATTCATCTACTTTTAATTCTTCATAATATTTTACACCATACTGAACAGAAAGAACTTCATATAGTTTTTTAATAGTAATATATTTTTTGGATATTAGTAATTCCCCTATTTTACTACCTAATTTTTCCTTCTGTAACTCAAGGACTTCATCAAGTTGCTCTATAGTTATATAGCTACGGTCTAATAATAATTGTCCAAGATATTCTCTCATTTCTTTCCTTCTTTAGTATTTTCTTTTTTATCCTTATTCGTATCAGATGATTTGTTATCAGGTGATTTATTCACTGAATCTTCACTATTCTCAGGTTTATTTCCCAAATCTTTATTTAATTTTATTTTATTTTCAAACTTATTAAGACTATCATTCATTTCAGAAACAAGACCTCTTTTTTTACTATAATCAATAAAGATATCAAGACCTTCATTCAATCTTGTTTTTAATCTTTTAAACTCTTCAAAATCTTCTCTTTTTTTATTCCATATTTTATTCATATCAGCAGAGTCTCTAATAATATAAGGAGTTAGAAATACTAATAAATTAGATTTTGCAACTCTGCTTGATTTATATTTAAAAAAGAAACCTAAAACAGGTATATCTCCTAAAACAGGAACTTTATTTTCTGTAATTGTTGTATTATCTTTAATTAATCCACCAATTACAACTGTTTGCTGGTCAGGTACAACAACAGTAGTTTTAACTTGTCTTTTAGATGTTGTTGGCCCTTTTATTGGGTCTATTGATTTTACTTCTGTAATTTCCTGATTAACTTCAAGTTTAACTTGGTTATCTCCTGAAATCTGAGGAGTAATTTTAAGCTTGATTGCAACATCTTGTCTTTGAATTGATACAACAGGCATATATGCAGAACCAGAAGTTGAACCAGACAAAGCATTTGAAATACCTGAAGGAAAAGGAACATTTTCACCAACAACAAATTCAGCTTCTTCATTATCCATAGTTAAAACTTGTGGAGAAGAAAGAACATTTACATCATTATTAGTCTCAAGAGCCTTTAATATTACTCCAAAAGATGGTATGGAAATACTATCAGTGATTTTAATAGGACTTGTCATTGCACCAAAGGCAAAACCACTTAAAGCAGCGGGATTAACAGCCATACTTGATAAATCACCAAAGTTAGTTCCTGCAAAAACAGGAACATTTTCACCCTTTATATTTGTTTGGTATCCACCATTTGCAGACAATCCAATATCTCTATTTTTATCAATTGAAATTTCCATAATTACAGCTTCAACATAAACTTGTTTTCTTTTTAAATCAAGTAAACCAATAACTTTTCTTAGAGCATTATAATCTTTTGCTGATGCAACAACAACAAGAGTATTCGTTGGTTTATCTGCGGTAACTTTAACCTCTCCCTGAAACATAACACCACCAAGAGAGCCAACTTTTGCTTTTGTTTTTCTTCTTTTTGAAGAAGACCTTGAAGAGCTTGATGAGAGTGAGTTAATTGTAGATGCAATTTCATCAGCTTTTGCATTTTTTAAATAATAAACATGAATAGTACTATCATCCTCAAGAGGAATATCCAGTTTTCTGATTAAGTCCATTAACTTAATTTTAGATGCTTCATCAGATTTAATTATCAATTGATTAGTTCTTTCATCATATAAAACTTTATCTATATTTAATTCAACATCATCTGAATTAGATTTTATAGAAGAAGTTTTTGATTTTTTTGATTTAGATTTACTAGGAATAGGTCTTACTTTAGAAGCATTTCTGTTTCTGTTCTTTTTTAAATCAAAAATTTCTTCAATTTTTTGAGATAACTCTCTTGCATCAGCATAATAGATAGGAACAAGCCAAACTTTATCCATCGTATCAATAGGAACATCAATTTGTTTAATTATTTTAAATATATTATTAATTCTTCTTCCTGAGTCAGTATAAATCAGCATTGATGTTGGTTCATAAGATGAAATATTACCATCTCTGCTCTTCATTTTATTTATTAAGTTTTCAACATCTCTTAATTTAGCATATTTTAAATTATAAACTTTAGTAACTAAGTAATCAACATTTGGAACTCTTTGTGATTGAAAATAAATAAAGCTTGGTTTATTTGCATCTCTAATAGGAACAATTTTATAGTATTTACCTGATTTAACAACAGAGTAATTATTCATAGTAAGAACAGTAAAAAAGGCAGATAATGCTTCGCTAGGAGTAATTTTTCTAGGAGAAATTATAGTTATTTTTTTTCCTTTTAAATTTGCAGGAACAATAAAGTTTGTATCAGTAATATCTGAAATATATTTAATTATATCTCCAAGTTCAACATCATTATAATCAAGATTTATCTTTGTTGACTTTCCTGCCTTTTTTAAATGAACAATAGGGTCAGGAACAGGAGTCATAATAGGAGCAGAAACAAGTTCTCCATTTACTTTAGTTTGAACGGTTTTAGTATTATCATAACGATATGATGAACCACTATTATTAATTGTTGAAGCAGATGAGCGTTCTTTTTTTTGTTTTTCTGAATTTAAACCAAACTTTCTGACTCTATTGGAATCTTTTGAATTTATCTTTTTTAAACCTCTTTTTTCATCATTTTTATTACTAACTTTTTTTATACTCTTACTAGTATTCAAAGACTTAATTTTCTGGTTCTTACCATGAGAAGGCCCATACTTCATCTTTGATTTATCAATTGAAATACCTTTTGCTTTAAATCTATTAATTAATTCATCTCTATTTGCATATACTGAATTCAATAAAGATAAAATCAAAATGCTATAAACAAAAATCTTCATAATTACTCCACATTACTTTACACTATAATCCATTGTTAACTTTTTACCATGTCTTAAAACAGAAACATTCATATTTGAAATACCATCCTGCAATCTTGAATACATCTCAAGAGCCTTATCAGGATTATCTAATTTCTCACCATTTATTGACTGAATGATATCTCCATTTTTTATACCAATTTTTTCAAACAAGCTTCCTCGCTTTATTGCAAATAATTTAAAACCAAGCGATTTACCTGGATTTTCTTTATCTCTTGCAAATACTCCTCTTGCTTCTCTGCTTATGCGACTTAAGCTTTTAAGCTCTTTATTTAAGTCATCAGCATCAATAGTATAAGAATTTTCTCCTGTTTGTTTTACATCTACCCGACCACCACTTCTATTTGCAGAAGAAGTAATTGCAGCACTAGAAACAGAACTTGATCTTGAAGAACGATTACTTTTTTTACCATTCATTCCCAAAAACAAGCACTCCTTTTTACCATTTCTATCAAGCATAATTACTGACCTTCGTATGTCATAAACAGTTACACCATTTTCCATGAAATCATCTCCCATGGCATAATACCTTGTTTTCTTTGTACTACTATCATACATTGCAAAGTATGAGTATTCTTTGGGTTCTGCAGGCATAGTTGCTTTTATATCTGCTACAATTTTACTTAATTCACAAATATAACCATTACTACCCTTTTCTTCATCATTATCATTATCTTCCATTTTTGCTATTTCGGTATTATCAAATGATAATTCTGAGTTAAAAATATTCTTTTTAACAATATAGCGAGCTGTTTTCTGATTAGAACTATTATTTCTTTTTGCTTGTGAATTACCAGTAATAATAATTTCATGATATGGAACAGTTTTGTTTAAAACAAACTGATTTAAAAGCTTTGCCATTAAAAATGCAGTTATTGCAGTAAACGAAATCAATATAATAAATTTAAAATCTTTTAACATAAAACCCTAAAAAATATAAACACAACTTTACTATTAGCAATATTTTTTCCATGATATAAAAAGTAAAAAGAACTATATTTTGCCATTTTGACAAAACACAAAGCATTAAGCTTGACAAAATGGCAAATAATACTATTGATTTTTTTATTTTGAATTATTTTTTTATTTCGAAATCTTTTATAACACCCATGTGTTGCATACTATCAGCTCTTGAATCATTTAACTCAACAGGAGAAAAATAAACATCCAAATCATAATTATCATATTTTTTACTATCAAAAACTAAACCATTTGGATATCTTTTACAGTGTTCTATTATATTATCATAACAAAAATCAGTTGAAACTTGATATTGAGAAAACTTTTTATCTGCAATTACCCAGTCATAAGGATTTCTTCTGCTTGCATTTGTACCTTCTTTTCCTGCCTCACAAACAGGATGAGGCCCATCTGTTTTAAATATTTCAGATAGATTACTTATACATCTTTCATCTCGATTTGTTGTATTTAAATCTCCACCAATTACTACATAATCATTTTCAGGAATATTAAATTTAATTTTCTGCACTAAAGATTCAGTTTCTCCAGCTCTTACTCCATCATCACTACTTCCTGCCTTTAAATGTAAACTAACTATCCACAAGTCATTATCGCCAGGAATATCAAGCCTGACATAATTAAAATTCCTATTAACAACTCTACTATCTCCCCACTCTCCTCTCTCCAGAATAGGATATTTACTTATTATACCATTTGGGATAGGAATATCGCCCTCTTCAACAGTAATTTCTTTTCCTCTATAATAACTATAACCACTATTCGCCCCAAAGATTTCTGTAATTAAATCATTTACCTCTGATTCTGATGTTGAATTATTAAAATCCATATCGTAATTAAATTCCTGAATCATAATGATATCTGGTTTCATTGCAGCTATAATTCTAATTCCAGGGCCCTCATAATCCTGATAATCACCACTCGTTAAATTTGCAGCCATTATTCTTATAATTATTTTTTCTTCACTTTTTTCAATACAATTATCTCCATCTTGTATAAACCCTTCTTCACAAACACAAATAGCTTCTTCATTTAATATTTTACATTCTTCATTTAAGCCACATTGAAAAGTCTCACATGTAGGAATTTCCTTTTTTAAACATGTATTTTCAGTTACAGAAAATACATAACCATCATTACAATTACACTCAAAACCACTACCATTAACACTACAAATTGTGCGATTTACTTCAGTGCATGGATTAGAATCACATGGATTAACTTCTCCTTCTTTTTTACAAGAGCCATTATTATCAATATAGCCTGCTTCACATAAACATGTAAAATCATTGTTTTCAATATTTTTACAAATAGTTTTATGTGGAATTAAACTTTTTTCACATGGATTATCCTGACAACGATTAATATCAGATGAAGAATCATCATTATTACAGGAAAGAATAAAAATGGAGAAAACTAATAATAAAATATATTTCATAAAAAACCTCAAAATTAATATACTTTTTATCAGTAAAATTAATTATAGTCAATCCATAAAATCAAAAAATCGACTTTATATAAAAATTTTTATATAATATTTCTTTTATATGAGGCTCAAATGAAATTCTTAATACTTTTAATTTTTTTAACGATTCCACTCTTTGCAACTCCCTCAAAGGTAATATACATACCAAATACCACCTATAATACAATGGGAAACTTACATTTAGATGCAGATAACTACTTTATTCAAGGAGAAAGAGGAGTTACAGAAAGTGAATTTGGCCTAACAATGCAATTCCTACCATTTAGAAACCTAAAGTTCCAGGCATCTGTTGATTACAGAGCTAATTTAAGTAGTCCTATTTATTTATCAGGTAAATTAGTTATCCCTCTTCCTTCATCTTTCCCTAATATAGCACTTGGAGTATATAATATTGGAGTAACATCTGAAACATTAAAGCCTGTTTATTACTTACTGTTTTCAAAAGAATTTGGCAGACTGGGTAAATTTCTACTTGGAGGATATCTTGGAGATAAAAATACGCTAAGAGATAATAATGGAGAAAAGGATAATAAAGGCTTACTGGCAGGATATGAAGTATACTTAAATCCTCTTTCAAGAAACTTATACTTTGGAGTTGATTACTTTATGGGAGAAAATATCTTATCAGCTGTTTCTTTTGGTGCTGGCTGGAGATTTGCAAAAAATGTAATGATAAAATTTTCATATCATATAAAATTAAGAAGAGAAAGCAATAATTTAATTGGCTTACAAATTAATATTGATACATGGTAAAACAAAATAACTAATCACTTCCATCAATAACATTAAAATATCTTGCAAACCAATATGCAAACAAATAATCAGCATTACCCTGTTTTGCATTAGATGCCCAGCCTCTGTAACCAAAAGGTGTAGACTTAAACATATAATCATCAATATTTAACTGAAAATTAGGATACATTCTTAAAGAATTTGTTCTGTTTTCGTTTGGACTTGTCCAATCATTTTTCCATGGTAAATTAGGATATGGAGACATTGAAAACTCAGGATTAATCCTCCAGTCAAAGCTAATATTTTTCTTAGGAGCAATATATGATTTTAAATACCATATACTATAAAACTGTTCTTCAGGAATAGTAGAAAACTCTCCAAGTGTTGAGGAAGCAAGCTGAAACAAACCCTGATTTGTAAATCTCATATTTTCAAGAGCATTCTTAAAACCAACTTTAATGGCATGCTTTTTACTTTCATCATTTATTTCATTAAAAATAATATATGCACTTATAAGTGTTTGAATATTTAAATGCGTTCCACTCCAATCAGCTGTTCCGTAATCATATCTGGCTCCATTTCCCTGATCAACAAGCCATGGGTCAACAAATGCCTCCCACACCGATTCATATCGAGCTTTATACTCCTGTTTTTTCAAAAAACTATCTTCTATCATATAAAGCATGAGGTATGATATAAATTCATTAATTTTATGGTCATTGGCTACATCATTATTTTCAACCAGCCTTTTCATAACTTCTTTCATGTCATTTATTAAATCATCATTATTACCAGCCTTTTTTAAAGCCAGATAAGCCCAAGGAAACGCAACAACATATCCCTTAAACATATCGTTATTACCTGTCATTAAATAATCTGTATTTGCATATACTCCACTTCCTTTACACCATTTAGTATTATCTTCTTCTGGATTTCCACTACAATTAATTGCACTTTCTTCATGAGGCCTGATACTTCTTGCAAAAGTACTATCACTACCGGTAATATAAAAACATTTTATTTGCCCTCTAAGGCTTTTTATCATATTTTGCAATGCATCTGTTGAATTTGTTTTGATATAACGCATTGCTTCACTTGCAAGATAAACACCTGTCCAAAGCATTCCATCACCACTAGGAAGATAAGTATTATTATTTACATTATAATTCGAGTACATTCCTTCTTCATTTAAAAAATAATCCTGCATTTCAGCGTCATAAACCACTTGCTTCTGTGATAATGTCATATAGTACGCATCTCTTCGTTGTTTTGTTTCTTTTAGTGATATATCATCAATAGTTTTTTGAATTACTCTTAATTTACTACTATTTTCTCGGTAATATTTTAAATCTGTTGGATCATAAATATAAAAGTGCATTGCTCTTTTAAAATCATCTCTGTTTACATAAGGCTGAACATCTTCAAGTTCGTGAAATGAGCTGTAAAGTTGAAATCGCCTATCTTTATCTGTTTGAGATATCTCTTCATGACTCTCTATTTCAATTCTTTCATTTTTCCAAATTTCTTTATTCCCATTATCAGAAATTCTTGTCCATATTTCATTAAAATTAAAACTTTCAGCATTTTCACATGTAAAATCAGCTGTTAAAACATTATTTTCTCTTGTAATATTACTGGTACAGAGTGTTTTATATGGAGAATCAATATTTCTTGTTAGTTCATTATAGTTTGTAATAAAACTTTTTTGGTATAGCGTAACAGTTGCCTTTAAAGGAGTTTCATTAAATTCTCCTATCCATGCCTGAGCTATTTTTAAGCCTTCAAATTCAGCATTATCATATTCAATTAAATGAATAGTTTTCATTTCGCCACTTTCATTACTTCTTATTTCTACTTTACCAGTATAATTTCCATAAAGATTATCATTACCAACCAAAGAGTATATTCCCTGAAGATTAAAATCATCTATTTTATCAATACACAAATTATCTTTACACTCTTTATTACCTAAACAATCATCAGCAGTATAGCAAGCATTATCTTTAAGATTACACTCCCCTTCTATACATATTTCAAAGTCTTCACAATTAATATTCTGGCACTTATCTTCTTCTTCTTTTTTTATACATGTTAATTTATTATCTCCATTTGTATAACCTGGTTTACATTCACAAATAGCTTCTCCATTTAATATATTACATAAACCAAGATTATCACAGGTAATATCTTTACATAAATCAGGCTTTTTAATATCTTCTTTTTTTTCTTCACTATTATTACATGAAAGCACAAAAAACAACAATAAAACAAAGAATAATTTATTCATTTAACCCCCAAATAAATCAATATTAATTATCACTATTATTACTGTTTTTTATTGCTTCGTCAATTATTTAATCACTTTTTTTCTTAATCTTTTTATTTGATTTTTTTATTTGAATCTTTAAAACCTTTATGGTATAAGTAATAAATATATTTTTAAGGAGAAGTATGAAATCAATTAATCTTTTTTTAGCAATTTTATTGGGGCTAACATTTTTTGTAGCCTCCTGTGGAGATGACAATGAGGGCACAAATAAGGCGTGTTCTGCATCGAATCTTAATGGCACATGTGAAAATGCAGATGAATACTGCAAAGAAGGAACATGTGTTTTAAAAGAAATAACATGTGACCCAGAATGTAAAGGAGAACAAGTATGTATTGCTGGCACATGCGAAGACACTACAAAAGAAGTCAACTGTAAAGACAATGCACCTGATAATGCAGAGTCAACAGTGGTAAAAGTAACTGTAACATACGATGAAGTAAAAAAAGAATGGTCAGAGCCAACAGACTGTGAATGGGAATGTGTTACTAATTACAAAAAAAATGATGACCAAACAGCTTGTATTGAAGGTCAGGAAGAAGACCCATGTGATAATATGGCATGTGAAAATGGAGTATGCTCAGATGGTGTATGTACTTGTAATGACTTTTATGAGTTAAATGCAGATAAAACTACCTGTCTTGACATAGATGAATGCTTAACTAACAACGGTGGTTGTGATGCAAATTTCTATACTTGTAAAAACAATGAGGGAGCAGTTCCTACTTGTGTTGACATCGACGAATGTTTAACTGACAACGGTGGTTGTGATGCAAATTTCTATACTTGTAAAAACAATGAGGGAGCAGTTCCTACCTGTCTTGACATAGATGAATGCTTAACTAACAACGGTGGTTGTGATGCAAATTTCTATACTTGTAAAAACAATGAGGGAGCAGAACCTACCTGTGTTGACATCGACGAATGTTTAACTGACAACGGTGGTTGTGATGCAAACTTCTATACTTGTAAAAATAATGAGGGTGCAGTTCCTACTTGTGTTGACATAGATGAATGTTTAACTGACAACGGTGGTTGTGATGCAAATTTCTATACTTGTAAAAACAATGAGGGCGCAGTTCCTACCTGTGTTGACATAGATGAATGTTTAACTAACAACGGTGGTTGTGATGCAAATTTCTATACTTGTAAAAACAATGAGGGAGCAGTTCCTACTTGTGTTGACATAGACGAATGCTTAACTAACAATGGTGGTTGTGATGCAAATTTCTATACTTGTAAAAACAATGAGGGAGCAGTTCCTACTTGTGTTGACATAGACGAATGTTCAGATGCAGACTTAAATGACTGTAATGATTTTGCTGATTGTACAAATAAGGAAATGGGATTTACCTGTTCTTGTAAAGAAGGTTATGAAGGAGACGGAATTGATTCTTGTGTTGAAGTTTGTGGCAATGGAATTCAAACACTAAGTGAAGAATGTGATGAAGGAATTGAAACAGCAGATTGTAATGCTGATTGTACACTTACATTATGTGGAGATGGTTATATAAATACAACTGCAAATGAAGGTTGTGATGACAACAACACGGATGATGGTGACGGTTGCTCTGCTCTTTGTAAATTAGAAGAACCAGCTGTTTGTGGTGATGGAATAGTTCAGGTTGGAGAAGATTGTGATACAAATGGCTTCAATACAGTTACTTGTAATGGAACAATGTGTACAACTTCAGAATGTGGAGATGGTTATTTTAACGAAATAGCAGAGGAATGTGATGGACAAGGGTTCTGTAATGCAGATTGTACAACTGATTGGTCATGTGATTTAGGTTTTTATGGTTCTGATGATGGATGTGATTGTGGTTGTGGTATGCTTGACCCTGATTGTGATGATGAAACTATGGATGCATGTGAATGGGTAAATAATGCTGGTAGTTGTACAAATGGAGCTGGTATAGATGTTATCAAACCTGATGAAAACTGGTTGTGTTTAAATTTTTGTGGTGATGGAATCAAACAGGATAGTGAAGAATGTGATGAAGGTGGCGATACTCTAAATTGTAATGCTAATTGTACAGTTTCAGCATGTGGTGATGGATATTTAAACCCTAATGCAAATGAAACATGTGATGATGGTAATACAGATAGTGGTGATGGATGTGATGATAGTTGTCAAATTGAAATCCCAGCAGAATGGACATGTAATACAAGTAATTATGGCACAGGAAATGGTTGTGATTGCGGTTGTGGAGCAACAGACCCTGACTGTGCAGATACAACTAAAGATTCATGTAATATTTGTGGTAATACAGGTAGTTGTGCAGAAGATTTAGGTTGTGATGTTATTGACCCTAATGATAATTCTATGTGTATTGTCATTGTTTGTGGTAATGGCACAGTAGAACCTACTGAAACATGTGATGACGGCAATACAGATAATGGTGATGGATGTGATGAAAATTGTCAATTTGAAGTTCCAGCAGAATGGACATGTGATCCTGATTATTATGGTAATGGAGTAGTATGTCAATGTGGTTGTGGAGCAATAGATCCAGATTGTGCTGACGAGACAATTGATTCATGTGAAGCTTGTAATTTCTCAGGCAGCTGTGCTGCTGGAGGCTCAGATTGTAGTGCAATTGACCCTAATGATAACTCTATCTGCCTACCTACTGAATGTGGCAATGATATTGTTGAGCTAGGTGAAGAATGTGATGGCACATCATTAAATGGTAAAACATGCAGTGATTTAGGATTTAATGATGGTACATTGGCATGTGCTGCAACATGTGTGTTTGACACATCTGATTGTACAGCTGTTCCAGCAGAATGGACATGTACCCCTGGTTTCTATGGTGATTCATTCTGTGATTGTGGTTGTGGTGTAATAGATATTGATTGTTCAGACAATACATCAACAGTATGTACTTATTGTAACGACTCAGGTAGTTGTGCAGAAGGCTCAGATTGCTCTGCAATTAATCCTGGTGATAACTCTATCTGCCTAGCTACTGAATGTGGCAATAATATTGTTGAGTCAGGTGAAGAATGTGATGGCACATCATTAAATGGTAAAACATGCAGCGATTTAGGATTTAATGATGGTACATTGGCATGTGCTGCAACATGTGTGTTTGATACTTCTGCTTGCACAGGTACAGCTGTTCCGGCAGAATGGACATGTAACTCTGGTTTCTATGCTGCAAATGACGGTTGTGATTGTGGTTGTGGTGCAATAGACCCTGATTGTGCAGATGAAACAAGTGCTTCATGTTTGTACTGTAATGGTTCAGGTAGTTGTACTGGTGGTGCTGGCTGTGATATAATTAACCCAGATAACAACTCTATATGTAGCATAACAAGTGAATGTGGTAACAATATTATAGAAGATGGTGAAGTATGTGATGGCACATCATTAAATGCTCAAACATGTAGTGATTTAGGATATACTGGTGGTACATTGGCATGTACTGTAGCATGTATATTTGACACTTCTGCTTGCACTGGTACAGCTGTTCCGGCAGAATGGACATGTGACCCTAGTTATTACAACGATACAACATGTGATTGTGGTTGTGGAGTATTAGATATTGATTGTTCAGACAGTACATCAGATGTATGTTTTTATTGTGGTGACCAAGGTAGTTGTGCAGAAGGCTCAGATTGTAGTCAAATTGCCCCTAATGAAAACTGGCAATGTCAATAATACTTTCTATAATTTTATCAAATTTATAAACTGATTTTCTAATATCATATATTTTCATATATTCAGACAAATTTAAATAAGTTTTATTATCTAAAATATTTTTAATATTTGAAATTGCTTCATCATAAGAATTATATAAAACTTTTTTATGAAATTCTTTCGGAGTCAATTCAGGATATGAAAGACGATTTGGCAAAACAGGAGTTAAACCTAAATACATTGATTCAACCATAGAAATACCAAAGTTTTCTTCTATTGCGGTTGATATTACAATATCAGACTTTAGAATTTCTTCATAATATTGATTTTTACTATCTAAAAAACCAAATTTATTGATATAATTTCCCATTTGTTTTTTAAAATTTATAAAATCATCATTATTTATAATAACTGCTTCACCAAAAATATTTAATTTAAAATTATATTTATTTTTCTTTAAATGTCGCATCATTGAAAAAAACATAAAATAATCTTTATCCTTACTCCATCTGTGATTCCATAAAATTATAGGAGAATATTTAGTACTCCTTTTTGTAATTTCTTTATTTATTTTTATTGTATTTATATTTTCTATATCAAATCCAGGATAAACAACAAGAGATAAATCATATTTTTCATCTAAAACACTAGTTAAACTATCTAAACCAAACTTATTAATTTCCTTATTTGCTTTTTTATAAAAATCCTGTTTGTGAAATTCAGAATTAAATATATTTATATCAGATGAAATAAAGTTATGTAATTCTTTAAAGCCAATGTAATGAGCCTTTTTATTTGGATATTCAAATTGGTTTTCATGCCAGTACATTATTGTTTTAGGAAATTTTTTATACATACCTTTTAAAGATGAGATATTTGTTAAGGAGGAGGAAATAATTAAATCATATTCTTCTATATCTTCTATTTTTTCATAATAATAAAGAGCTGATTTTTCGTAATTTAATCTCCAGTATTTTTCATCAATTGTAATTTTTTTAATATTAAACTTACTATGTTCAATTAAATTATCTAAAAAAAACTTATGAGAGCCACTATAAAAACTTTCTAGGTATAAAATATTAATATAATACTCCCTTCAATATTAAACAACTAATTTATTCTGTAACGGAAGGAATATTTACATTATCATTATTGCCTAGTCCTGTTTGTCCATATTCACCACTTCCCCAGCAATATAATTTATAATTTTTAATTCCACAAGTGTGATTTCCACCAACAAATATTCCCTGCCACTCATCATCATCAACCTTTTGAGGCTCATCTTTATCAAAATTATTACCTAAGCCAAGTTCTCCATTATCATTAAAGCCCCAACAATACAATTCACTACTTCTTATTCCACAACTATGAAACTTACCTAATGATATATGTTCCCAGTCACTATTCCCCCCTACTCTCCTAGGAGATAGTCTATCAAGAGCATCTCCAGTTCCAAGTTGTCCAAAGTTATTTCTACCCCAGCAATATAATTTACCCTCACTATTAATACCACAACTATGTGAATTCCCAACAGAAACATCTTCCCAGTCTGTAGCCGTTCCAGCTCTTGTTGGCACATTCTGATTAACTTTATTTCCAAGTCCTAGTTGTCCAAATCCATTCCAGCCCCAACAATATAAACGGCCAGCTCTTATTCCACAACTATGATTACTTAAAGCTAAAATATCCCAGTCTGTTCTAGTTCCAACTCTAGTTGGCTCATCTCTATCAGAAAGAGTATTTATTCCTAATTGACCTTTATCGTTTAACCCCCAGCAATATAATTTATCAAGTTTAATACCACAGGTATGTCCATATCCTAAAAACACTTTAGTCCATGAAGTACTTGTTCCAACTCTAGTTGGAGTATCTTTATCTATCTTATTACCAATACCAAGTTGACCAAAATCATTCCAGCCCCAGCAATATAGCTCACCACCTTTTAAAGCACAAGATGAATCCAAGCCTAAAATAACTTCTGTCCATTCATTTCCTTCATCTTCTAAAAGAGTTGATGTATTTTTATCTGCAGATGAATTTATTCCAAGTTGCCCCAAGTCATTTCTTCCCCAACAATATAACTGCCCCTCTTTTATTCCACAAGAATGGATACCACCTGAAGACACAGACTGCCATAAAACGACTTCACAATTATCACCTTCATAACCTTCCAGACAATCACATGTATATCCCATATTATCAGCTATACATTCGCCACCATTCAAACAAGGATCCGGATTACAGTAATCAATTTCATTTTCACAGTTATCACCGTCATATCCATCATTACAATCACATGTATAACCAGTATTTCCATTAATGCATTCTCCTCCATTTTGGCAAGGCTCTTCTTTGCAGTAATCAATTTTAACATCACATTTTTCACCTTCATAACCATCATCACAATCACAAACAGGTAATTCCTCTACAATAACACATTCTCCATTGTTACATTCAAAATCATCACAAGGAGTACTTACTTTTATACAGGAATTATCTTCACAAGCTTCATTGCTTGCACAGTCATTTTTTGTATCACAACGGCCTTCTTTTAAATCACACTCTCCGTTAGAAGCATTACATTCTTTCCAATCATCACAAATAATATCCTTACACAAATCTATTTCTTTTTTAATACAATAATTATCAGCACTACATGTTTCATCATCATTACAATCTTCTATTATATCACATCGTCCCTGATTGAGGTCACATTCAGCTGTATTTATATTACAATACTTCCAGCTATCGCATTCTACCCCATCACATTTATCAATAGGTTTTGAATATTCACTATCTCCACATGAAACAACTAAAAAGATAAGCAAAACCAAAACTAAATATTTTTTTATAAATGCTATATTCATTTAACCTCCTGATAACGAAATATCTTTACATAAATTTATATCATATAATATAAAAAATCACAAATACAAAAAAGCATAAGGAAAATACTGAAAATAATTTTCAACTTTAAGTAAAAGCTCTTGAAAATCAAGAAGAAAAGGTATATTATAGATTTGAAGGATAACATTTTGGAGTAAAAATGAGAGAACCAGCATATTATATAAAAACCCCAATACAGATTGAGGGTATAAAAAAAGCAGGAAAAATAATTTTCAACATGTTTGAAGAACTAGAAACATGGCTTAAGCCAGGAATGAGAACAATTGAAATAGAAAAATTTTGTAGAAAATACATAGAAGACAGAGGAGCAATACCTGCATTTGCAAAAGTGCCAGGATATAAACATGCAACATGTATTTCAATAAACGAAGAGGTTGTACATGGTATTCCTTCACCAAAAAAGAAAATTAAAGAAGGTGATATTGTATCAATAGATGCAGGAACAATTCTAAACGGTTATTATGGCGATACATGTAGAACATTCGCAATAGGTAAAATATCTAAAAAGGCAAGAAAACTAATGGATGTAACTAAGAAATCTCTTGAACTTGGAATAGAACAGGCAGTAATAGGAAACAGACTTGGAGATATTGGTCATGCAATTCAATCTTATGCAGAATCAAATGGTTTTTCTGTTGTAAGAGATTTTGTTGGTCATGGCGTAGGAATAAAACTACATGAGCCTCCTCAGGTTATGCACTATGGTAAACCTAATACAGGAATTAAGATTGTTGAAGGAATGGTTCTTGCAATAGAGCCAATGATTAATGAAGGAACATGGCGAACTAAAATGCTTAAAGATGGGTGGACTGCAGTTACAAGTGATGGTAAACTTTCAGCACAATACGAACACTCAATTGCAATCACTAAAGACGGACCTGTTATCACAACTATATAATTCATAAAAATCATTCATAAAAACAACCATAATTATTTTTAATAAAATCTCCACTTTGATAACTAAAAAGCATACATTTGAAGTTTTCACCAAATAACTCTTCACAATTTGTAATTAATTTATTATTATCCCTGCATAAAATCATATTTCCATCTTCACACGATGTTTCATTATTTGTTTCACATGTTGGAGTACCTTCTTTTAAGTAACAATTTGAAATATTATCTTCAACTCTGCATTCCTGACCATAATAAGGACAATAATACTCCTGAGTAACTCCATTTCTACAATAAACTAAAGAGCCATTTTCATCACAATAGTTTTCAAAACTATCTTGCTCACATAAAACATCATTACTACAAAAAGCTTTATTATCACCATATTCTAAACACTTTTTATTAACTACAGAACAATCAGTATATTTATAAACTCCATTTTCACATATTTTCAAGGTTTTATTATCGGAGCAAGTTTCAATATTATTATCACAGCTCTCATTACTGTAAGTAATGCCCATAAAATCATTAAAACAACTATTATAATCATCACATGTTTCATGTAAGTTAACACATAGAATATAATCATTAACATACTCTCCAACAGGCATATAATAGGCATAAATGCTTCCTGTTTTTGAATGGTAAAATGAATTATATTTACTCATACACAAATCAATATTTTCCTCTCCACCAGTATTACAAGGGATAATCTTTTCACAGGCTTTTTTAATATTTTCTTTAGTTAATTCCTCTCTTATACATTTAAAGTTTTCTTCATAATATCCTAAATCACATTCACAGTAAGGAGCATTTTGGCTATCAACAATACAGTCTCCATTTTCTCCACATGAAATATCTTTACATAACTCTGATATCTCTAAACATTTTAAATCCTTATCAAAATATCCATCATCACAATCGCATTTCACAAGATTATTCTCTATAACACAATTCCCATGCTCTCCACATTGAATATTTTCACATGACTTTTCATTATTTTCATCTATTTTTTTTGTATTATCTCCACAAGAAAGAACTAAATTTAATATAAGAAATATAAAAACCAAGAATTTCATAAAAACTCCATATAATAATAATATATTTAATCATTTTTACTGATTTTTATCAAGTGTATACTCATTATTTTTCTAAAATTTCTTCATGTTTTTCATAAAGTACAGCTTCATCTTCTATTATCTGACTCATTTTTTTCATTAAATACTATATCGTAAACTCTTTAATTATTTTATCTAAATCATATGATAAACGAGACAATTCACCAGCAGAAGCCTTAACTTGTTCAGCTCCAGCCACACTAACAGTAGATAAATCAACAATAACACCAATATTACTTGCAATTTCTCTAACATTATCAGTGCTATCAATACTATTTTTAGTAATAAGAGAAATTCCTTCAGATACTTGTTCTATATTATCAACAACCTCTTTTAAGTTATTGTTAACAATATTTATAGAATCAACAGTAGAGCGGGTTGCATCAGTTGTATCCAGCATAGAAGATGATACTTCTGAAATAGTTGCAGATTGCTCTTCAAGTGCAGAAGCAATACCGTTATTAATTTCATTTAGAGAATTAATAATTTCAGATATTTCCTTAATATTATTACTACTTTCAGATACTCCATCCTGAACACCTAAAACCTGATTTGTAATTTTCTCAGTTGCCTGAGCTGTTTGATTTGCTAAATTTTTAATTTCATTAGCAACAACAGCAAACCCCTTCCCTGCTTCTCCAGCACTTGCAGCTTCTATTGTTGCATTTAAGGCAAGTAAATTTGTTTGAGATGCAATGTCCTTAATTATATTAACAACTTCTCCAATATCGCTTGCAATTGAATTTAAATTATTCATTGCGACTTCTGTTTTACTTGCTTGCTGTTGAGCCTTACTACTAATACTTGCCGCATCAGAAGTGTTTTTAGTAATTTCACTTACTGTAGCATTCATTTCTTCAACAGCTGAAGATACAGACATAACTTTATTCAGAACTAAACCTGCATCTTTATTTACTAAATGAACATGTTCTCCCATATTATTACTCAAGCTGGATACATTTGATATATTTGTACTGCTCTGTTCAAGTGCCGCAGCAACTGATTCAGATTCAGAAACGACACCTAATGCTCTATTCTTAGAATCATCAGCTTTATCATTTGTATTTTTTAGTGACTCTAACATATGCTGACTTGTTACTTCTAACTCCTCTGATGAAGTAGCTAAAATCATTGCTTGACTGCTTAATTCCTTAATTATATTCTGTGTATCAGAAATAAACTTATTAATAATTCCTCCTAATCTATTTATTTCTGGATCTGCCTTTTGTGTAGTATCAATTCTTATTGTTAAATCACCTTCATTAGAAGAAATTAAGTCATTCATCGCTCTTATAGGTTTAATTACTGGGTCTGTAATCTTTTTAGCCATAAATAAAGAAAATATTAATATTGATATCACTAAAAATAATACAATAAAAAGCCTTTCTCTTCTCAAATCATTTGTAACCTTTTCTATTTCAGCAACATCAACTTCTGCAATAATAGCCCACTTCAAACCAAGTATTTTTAATGGAGCATATGCTGAATAAACAGGGTTATTCTTATAGTCTTTAATTATTTTAATATCTGATTTTCCATTAAAAGCCATTTCAACAGCTTTAGTATCAACCATTCCTTTAATTCCATTAGCAAAGCTACCTTCAATACTATGATTAATAGGGTCTAAATAAGAATCTGAACGCATTCTTTTATCATGACCTACTAGATAAGTTTCACCAGTTCCAATATCTTTACCATTAACAATATTTTCTAATCCAGACCTGTTTTTCATAATTCTATTAATTTCCTTAGGACTTATCTGAACAACAAGAATACCTATTGTATTACCATCTTTATCTTTAATAGGAGTTCCCATAAAAGAAGCTGGTTTATTGTTTGAAGGCTCGTAAGGAGCAAAATCAGATATTTCTGTTTTATCTGAATCAAAAACCTTTTTCCACAGTCTTGCAAGCCCTGAATTTTTAAGTCTTCCAACAGATAAATTTTCTCCATAATCACTTTCTTTTGCTTGTGTAAACATTACATGTCCATGTTTTTTACAGATTATAAATAAATCATAATAATCATTTTTCTTTACTAATTCGTCGAAGTATGGTTTATATTTATTATAAATAGGCTGATATGTCTCATTCATTATAGGAAAATTATCAATTGCTTTAACATTATTATCTTTATGATATGTTCTCGCCTCTTCAACAAACTGTGCCAACATGTGGTCATGAGAGAGCATTTCAATTTCACCTTTAATCATATCAAAATAAGATAATATTGCAATTTTTTTTAAATCCCTGACAGCTTTAAGTTTTTTTTCTGCTGAAATTCTATTTGTCTTACTTGCAGTAGAAATAAATTTTTGAGATATAAATAAAACAGGTAAAATACCCAACATTAAAAACCAAAACATTAACTGAGCTCTTAAAGAAAGTCTTAACATTTTACCTCCCCAAAAAACAATTTAAATAAATTATATATATTAAGTCGGTTTTTAAAAACATAATATTAGTTTTTCTATCCATTAACACAAATTAAATAACCTATACTTATACTATTAGATTAATAGAAATTCTAGAAATTATATTTATCTTGACTAAATACCTCTAAATTATATAATATAGATGTTATGGAGTTATTTAATGAATCATTTTAGTAAAAAACAACTTAATTTAATAAACATTTCACTGGATATCATTTTAAAAGAAGGTATTCAATCACTTACAATAAAAAATCTCTCAACAAGAGCAGGAGTAACAGAACCTGCAATTTACAGACATTTTAAATCTAAGTTTGACATACTATATAATTTACTTGATTTTTTTGAAAAGCATTCTGAAATTTTCTTGGAAAATATAAATAAAAATCAATCTGTTGGTCTTGAAAAATTAAAAATTTTCTTTTTAACCCACTGTAAAAGGTTTAACGATAATAAAGCATTTGCAATTATAATGTTTTCAGAAGAAATATTCATCAATAATAAAGAATTAGAAAGTAAATTATTTCAAATAATTAAAAAACAAAAAAAAGTTTTAATTTCAATTATTCATGAATCACAAAAAAACAACTTAATAATCTCAGATATTCCTGAAGAACATATTTTTACTTTAATAATAGGATCTTTAAGATTTTTAGTCAGCCAGTGGAAAATGACTAAATTTAAAAATAATCTTAAAAATATGGGGGAAGAATATTGGATATCTCTTGAAAATCTTATTAAGATAAAATCAGAAAATAAGAGTATTTAAACTATCTATTGCATCTGTAATTGTATAATTTGGAATAAAATTTAATATTTCCTTTGATCTTTTAGTATCTCCCATACAAATATATTTTATATGATCTAACTCTTTTGCAGGAAATGAAGATAATTTTGCAAGCCACATTTGTGAGAGAGCAAGTTTAAACATTGGTTCTGGAATAGAAAGCTTCTTTTTTCCCATATATTTAATCATTTCAGATATTGGTAATTCACCATTACTTGCAATATTAAAAATTCCTTTTGCACCTTTTGTTTTATAAGCCTGAATTAAAGCATCTGCTAAATCAGACTGGTGAATAACCTGCATCATTGGATCAAAACCCATAATTACAGGTAGCGGACTTGATAATCTTAGGTAATTTGAAGGAGCATTATTTAAATTTCCTAAGATATGAGCAGCTCTTAAAATAATTATTTCAAGTTTTGGAGCCTTCCAGAAATATGAAGTAACCAACATATCTAAATCAACCATATCTCTTATTTCAGAAAAATTTGCTCCTGCCATCAATGGCTCATTTTCAGATAAGAATTGTGAATTTGTTGACTTAGGTCCATAAACATTTACTGATGATAAGAATATAAATTTTTTAACCTTATATTTTTCAGCATATTCCAAAAGCCTTGTTGTTCCAATAATATTAAAATCATGATGTTCTTTTTCATTTTGCCTCAAGTTATGCATAACTCCAAGATGAAAAATTGCATCTATTTTATTATTTCTAAAAATATCTTCAACCCTATTTCTACGAATATCTATTTTATAATGCTTAACATCTTTGGGTAAAGATTTTGTTCTTCTTCTATCAAGACCAATCACATTAAATTCTCTATGGAGTCTTTTAACTAAAAATCTTCCAAGCCGTCCTGATATACCTGTTACTAGTATGTTTGATGTTTTTTTATTCATGCCCTACCAAAAAATATGTTTTCTTTTATTTAAACCATCATTAATCATTTCCTGTATAGTATCTTTAACCTGATTTACATAATCTAAAATATCCTCATTGGTTGTATGTTCATTTTCTTCAAAATAAAATGGTTTTCCAAAATAGATTCTGTATTTTGTAGGAAGAATTGCTGGTACAGCAGGAATAGGAAGTGCAGGAAGCCCTAATTTCTCTCCAAGATTTTTAAAATTTGCAATTACAGGAATTTGTTCTTCTGCACCAATAACTGCAATTGGAACAATTGGAGTATTTGTCTGTAAAGCAAGCCTTAAAAAACCAGTTCCAAATTCAGCAAGTTTATATCTATCAACAAAAGGCTTATTTATTCCTCTAACACCTTCTGGAAATACTAATAAAGCATTATCATTTTCAAGAAGCTGTTTTGCATTATCTCTTGTTCCTAGTATTTGTCCTGCTTTATTAAAAATAGTACTGATGAAGGGTAACTCCGGAACCCATCTTTCAACCATTGACCTTACAAATCTAGGTGCATTTAACTCTAAAAACAGAGATAAACCAATCATTGCTCCATCAATAGGAATTTGTCCTGAATGATTTGAAATCAATAAAACACGGCCATCTTTAGGAATATTTTCCAAACCAAATGTTTCAACTCTGAAATAGTATCTGTAAAATGGTTCTACAACAGAAACCATCTTTGCCAAAAAGTCCTTATCTAATCCAAAGGAGTCATAACCTTTACAATTAAGCTCTAATTGTATATCCCCTATTTTATCTTTATAACGATTTAAAAATTTATCCAACATTCTCATAACACCACCATGGTTTAATAAAATACATGTTAATAATAAACTTATATCATTTATATGTCAAATTATATTATGAACTATGGACCTTTTATTAAATTTTTCAGATCTGAATCTTCTTCAAATTCAGGATATAGCTTTTTTGCACAAGAAGGACAAAGACTATGTGTAAATTCTGCATCACTATGTTTTGATACATATGTCTCTATTTTATTCCAATATCCTTTATCGTCTCTTATTTGTTTGCATGATGAACATATCGGCAACAAGCCTCCAAGAGTATTAACATTCTCAAGAGCTTCTTGTAAATCACTAATCATCACTTCTCTTTCTTGCCTTTTAAGATAAGAATCCACTCTTGAATAAAAAAGATATCTTGAAAATAACCATGCAATTAAAGTAAATGTTACAATTGAAACATCTTGATTGTATATCACTTCTGGAGTTAAGTTTAATAAAGGTGAAATATTTATAAAATATAATAAAATTAACATATTGGATAAATATATAAAAATAGAAAATAAATTATTGACAACTACAAATAATGCAAGTATAAAAATAGCTCCAATATAAAGATTTATAGATGTTGCAATTATATTATCACCTACACTAGTAAATGTTGCTGTAATAAATGTCAAATAAATAGAAACATTAACAATCAATTTATGAAAGATATTAACATTGCTAGTATTTTGAGGTTCTTTTATATTTGATAATATCAAAAATACTAATTGAATAAATAATGTTCCAAGATGAGAATAAAAAGCAATATCATTACCAATATTAGGATTCTTATTTTTACTTATATTAAAAATATCCAAAATAATTAATACAATATACATTAAAATTAAAAGATAAATAAATAATTTAGATTTAAAGATCATATCAAAATATATTTCATTAAAAAACTTATTCTTTTCGTTTCCTAATAATTTATTTATATTAAGCTCTTTTAAAATACTAAACTCCTTTAATCATATAACTCATACAGAAAGCATTATATTAGTATAATTATTATATCTCAATTCTGAAATATCTTTTGTTTTGAGAGCATCTTTTACTCCACAAATCATTTCATTCTGATGTAAACAATTTTTATACTTGCATTTTTCTGCATAAGGATAAAAATCAAAATAATGTTTTTTAATATCATCTATATTAATTTTATCAAGTGAAAAATCCTGAACACCCGGACTGTCAATTATAAAACCGCCATCTTTTAATGAAATAAGCTTTGTTGAACGGGTTGTATGACGACCACGGTTATCTTTTTGTGAAACCAAAGATGTTTTTTGTAAAACAGTTGGATCAAGAAGATTTAAAATAGTTGACTTTCCTGCTCCTGATGGACCAGAAAAGAGAGTTACTTTATTTTTAATCTTATTTTTTAAATCATCAAACCCAATATTCTTTTTAGCAGAAACAAGCTTTATATCAATATCTAAATTCTTATAGGTATTAACAGGAAGCTCTTTTATTTCATTTTCTGTTAATAAATCTACTTTATTTAAAATCAATAAAACATCAATTTCATATTTATCTGCAGTTATCAAATATCTATCAATTAATTCCCAGTTAATATCTGGATTTTTAAGAGAAATAACTAAACCTAAATAATCAATATTTGAAGCAATTACATGAGAAATATGTGATAAAAAAGGATCTTTTCTTGAAATTTGATTAAATCTTTCAAATCTTTTAATCAATAGATATCTTTTTGCCTTTTTATCAAAGAAAATCTCTATTTCATCTCCAACTGTTACATAGTTTCTCTCTTCTTTATGGTTATTTAAAAGAGTACGAGGTATTTTTATCTTTATTTTTTTATTATCTAAAAAAGAAATAATTTCACCTCTATGAACTTCTGTAACTTTTACTCTGATATTTTCAACTCCCATTAGGCTCCATTAAAATCTATCTTGTATTATATCGGTAATTAATTATATTTCAAGATTTTTCTATTAAAATGGCAAAAAATACTTGCAGATTTTAAATAAAGACATTATTATAATTATTATTCGTAGGAGAAAAATGAAAACTTTATTTGAAAATAATGAAACCAAAATAAAAAATAATTTCCAGGAAATGCTTGATTTATATCTCAAAGCAAAAGCCGCTTACTATGAGGGTAAAGATATATTAACAGATTCTGAATTTGATGAACTTGAGGCTAAAATAAAGGCAAAAGACCCAAATAACAAGGTGTTATCTGTTGTAGGATACTCAACAAAAAGATTTGAATATTCTCATATTGAAAAAATGCTTTCACTTGAAAAGATACAGGTAAATGATGAGCTTGATTCTGAATTTGAGGAAATATTAAAATGGTGCAATAAAACACTTACTAATGAAGAATTTATTATTCAACCTAAATATGATGGCAACTCTCTCTCTGCACAATATGAAAATGGTAAGCTTATAAGAGTACTTACAAGAGGAGATGGAGATAAAGGCTTTGATGTCACAGATAAAATCATTAATATAATACCTAATCAGGTTGATTTTAAAGGAGATTTTGAAATCAGAGGTGAATGTTTAGTTGATATTAATGATTTTGAAATAATAAATAAAGATGGTAAATTTAAAAATGAAAGAAACTTTGTTGCTGGCGTATTAAGTGATACCAAAAACAATAAAAACTCTAATAAATTAAAATTTGTAACCTTTACAATAACAAATCAAAAATCGGACAAATATAGTAATTTGCTTTCAGAGCTTGAAAAAAAAGGATTTGAGATTTCTGACTTTTGGTTTAATAAACTTAGCAATGTGGAGAGTATAAAAAAATTCTATAATAAAATGAATGAATATAGAAAAACATCTAAATACAGGCTTGATGGCTTTGTAATAAAAGTAGATGATTACTCTACAAGAGAAAAACTTGGCTTCAATAAGCATCATCCCCTATCTGAAATTGCAATAAAATTTCCTGCTAAGAAAGGAATTACAAAAATTATTGATATAGAATGGACAATGTCTTCACAAGGAGAATTAGTGCCAACTGCAATTTTAGAACCTGTTTACTTAGATGGTTCAACAGTTTCCAGAGCTTATCTTGCGAATTTAAAAAATGCTTTTAATAATGATTATCTTCCATCTGCAACAATACAGGTAGAAAAAAAGGGAGATATTATTCCTCAAATTACTAAGCTAGTAGAAAAGTCAAAAAAAGTAGATAAAGAAAGCTTAAAACCAACTAAATGCCCTTTTTGTAATTCAGATTTAGAATATACTGAAGATTTAACTCATATTTACTGCTCTAATAAAATGTGCCCTGAAATGATGGTTAAAAAATTCTATAAAGGAATACAAATATTAAAACTTAGAAATATTGGCCCCGCAATGGTTAAAAAACTTTATGAAGCAGGTATTAAAAACTTGAGGGAATTATTTAATAAAGACTTAAAACCTGAAAAATTAATAAAAAATGGGGATTTTAAAGAAGGAAGAGCCCTGGAAAGGCTTTTTGAATCAATTAATTCAGTTAAAAGTATTGAATATCCAGATTTACTAAGAATTGAGCAAATAGAAGGAGTTGGACAAACAATTTCAAAGATGATTACTAAGTATTATATGGAAGCACAGTATAGTTTTTCAGGATTTGACAAAACAATAATAGAAGAATTGACTGAAAATAAAGAGAAGTATTTTATTACTCTCCCTAAGCTATGGATTGACGAAACAAATATAAAAATTACATACCCTAATTATGATAATGAGGAAGAAAAAACCAAGGTAATTCTTACAGGAAGCCCAAAAAGTGCAGGATATCCTACTAAAAAATATTTTTTAGACAGATTTACAGACCTAGAAGAAACCAAGAGTTTTACAGAAGCAAAAATGCTTATTACCAATGATAAAAACTCAACTTCATCTAAAATGAAAAAAGCTGTTAAAAATGGTTTGGAAATTAAAACTTATGATGAATTTGAATAAAATTTAATAATTTAGAGTGGTATTACTTAAAGAATTTTAAAATTACTCACATGTAGGAGCAACACCGTCATCTGCAACACATGTTTGACTAGTAGCAGAACAATCAGTTGCGACAACTTTCAAACATTTATTTGCATCATCTTCAACGCATGTATTCATTACATCACCATCACAACGGCTTTTATAACAACCATCTGTTTCACAAGAAGGATATGTACAACCACGAATTTCTAACATTTCGCTACATTCTGTTTTACCATTAAGGTTATATCTACACTCTCCACCAAACTCACTACATTCAGTTACGCTCACATCAATTTTACAATTAGTATTATCACCATCACCGGAACATGCATTATTTTCGCCAGTACAAACAACTTTTATATCTTCACTAACATAATAACAGTTTTCTGATTCTTTTAAAATGCAAAGATTTACAGTTGTTCCATCTGAAGAACATTCTGTTTTAGTACAACCATTTTCAGCACATGCTCTATATCCACATTTCTCATTAACACAAATAACTTTATCATTTGTATTATTTACACATTCATTTTCACCTTCTGTGCAATCAATAACATTAGTATCAGCAGAACAATGTGGTATAGGATTAGAGTTCAATTCATCATCAATGCAAACTTCTCCATTAGCTCCACAATCTGTAGTTACTAGCTCATAACATTTATCAATTTCATTCAAAAGATATGAGTAAACTTTATCTCTTGCAGTGTTACATATTACAGAAGTAGGATCAGTAAAACTATGTGGGTCACATTGAGGAAAATCACAATCGTACTTACCATAATCACTATAACATGCAGTTTTACCATTTGTGTTATTTACACATTCATTTCCATCATCTGTACATGTTTCTGCATTATTAGCAGGCTCAACGCATTTGTCATCAACACATTCTGTTTTACCATTCGTGTTATTTACACATTCATTTTCACCTTCTGTACAATCAATAACATTAGTATCAGCAGAACAATGTGGTATAGGATTAGAGTTCAATTCATCATCAATGCAAACTTCTCCATTAGCTCCACAATCTGTAGTTACTAGCTCATAACATTTATCAATTTCATTCAAAAGATATGAGTAAACTTTATCTCTTGCAGTGTTACATATTACAGAAGTAGGATCAGTAAAACTATGTGGGTCACATTGAGGAAAATCACAATCGTACTTACCATAATCACTATAACATGCAGTTTTACCATTTGTGTTATTTACACATTCATTTCCATCATCTGTACATGTTTCTGCATTATTAGCAGGCTCAACACATTTGTCATCAACACATGCAGTTTTACCATTTGTGTTATTTACACATTCATTTCCATCATCTGTACATGTTTCTGCATTATTAGCAGGCTCAACGCATTTGTCATCAACACATGCAGTTTTACCATTTGTGTTATTTACACATTCATTTCCATCATCTGTACATGTTTCTGCATTATTAGCAGGCTCAACGCATTTGTCATCAACACATGCAGTTTTACCATTCGTGTTATTTACACATTCATTTCCATCATCTGTACATGTTTCTGCATCAGCAGCAGGCTCAACACATTTGTCTTCTACACATACAGTTTTACCATTCGTGTTATTTACACATTCATTTCCAGCTTCAGTACAAACTGAAACTTCCACAGTATTTTTTTCGTCATTATCACAACCAACGCTAAAAAATACCAATGACATTGCAATTAAAATTAAGATTCTTTTCATAATTAACTCCTAAATAAAATATAAAAATAAAATTATTAGTATTCAATACTAAAATCAACGACAAAAATATTAGCAACATCACTTCCAAGTATTTTAAAAAATCGATTTCTTTTAAATATCAATATATTAGAAAAATAAATATAACGACAGTGACAAATTTGTCATTTAAAAAAAACAGTTGTAAGAAAAAATTGTCCTATTTATTCTAATTAATTTAAAATAATAAATTTTATACTACATAAAATTACTTGATAAAAATAAATAACTTTGATAAAGTCTTTTTCCTATGGAGGTATTATGAAACAACTTATCATATTATTTTTAATTTTTACATCATATAATATACTAAGTAATAACAAAAAAACTGAGAATACAAAAAACTTATTTTTTATATTCTCATCAGATACAGAATATAAAATTTATTCAAGTAATAAAAACTGCTTAAAAATTAACAGTAAATATAGTATAGGTAAAAAAATAAATCAAAAAGCTATTTATATTAATATATCAGAAGCTCTTAATTGCAGAAATAGTAATTTAGATATTATTATTAAATATGGACTAGAAAAGGAGTACATTATTCCTTTAAAAAATAATAATTATCCTTCGCTTAAAAACCTTAACTCAAAAAATAAAAACAATAAACAAGTTTATTTAATGTTAACACCATCAGGAATACTTTTAATTGAAATAAATCAAAATAAATCCAAAATAAAAATTCCTTCTCCTATAAATTCAGATAATTCAAAATATAAAATTACTTTTCCATGGCTATGTCTTGAATATTGTGGAGGAGATAGTCAGGCTGAAATCTTAGAGTTTGCAAGAAATAAAGAAAGCTTAACTTCTGTTTCCTATGAAAGATTCACAATGGATGATGGAATATGGAAAACATTAAATATGACAAATCCAATAACAACAATTATTGAAAACAATCTTACTGCATGGCCAATGATTAGAAGTAATTCAAGAACTTTCGATGAAGACCAGATGATTAATAACTTAAATTCGATATGGGCAAACAGAGATACTCTTGCTACTCAAATAGTAAATGAAGCAGTTAGCAATAACTACGAAGGCTATTGTATGGATATTGAATTTCAAACAGCCAGACCTTCAACAAGAGATAAGTATATTGAAATTGTAGATTTCTTTGCAAATAAACTACATGAAAGTAATAAAAAATTAATGGTTGCTCATGCACACTGGGCTAACATGGCACCAATGACAAGATTAAAAGAAACTTCTGTCGACTATGTTGCAACAATGGACCCATATACAGCATCTGATTTATTTTTTAGAAAAAACGGAGATGAAACACAAGGTCAGGCTTATGAAGACTATAATCAAATTGAGCACAATAGATTAATTTGGGCATTTGCATGGGAAAATCACATTAAATCAACTCAAGATTCAATGTGGAACTGGCTACAAACAAATGGATATAATGAAAATGTTGCAGGGGCTGCTGTATGGAGAGCACCCGCTGAAAATAGTTGTAAATCAGGTTGTACCCAATCTACCGAAGGAATAAACTATTATGATGCCTTTGAACAATACTATCCAATAGATAGAACAGCAAACACTGTTTGTAATGAAATTACCTGTTCAAATCATGGTATATGTGAAGAAGTAAATAATCAAGCAACCTGTAATTGCTATGAAGGATATCATAGTCAGGAATTAGAATGTATTAAAACTACAGAAAATTGTAGCTCTGAAATCACATGTTCAGACCATGGTACTTGTAATGATTCAACAGGAATATTAAAATGTGATTGTGAAACAAACTATGTAAACATCGGCTTACAGTGCATTAAAACAACAACAACTAAAAAGAAAATAATAAAAACAATAAATAGTGAAAGCTTTAAATACTCTGGAGCCCTCCCCTATTTTCATAATGAAAACATAGGAATTGATAATAATTCAATATGGTGTTATCAGGATAATGTTAATAGTGAAAATAAATTTAAATTAACATTTTATAATTTAACTGCAGGCAAATATAGAATATTTACATATATTCCAAATACAAATAACTTATCAGAAAATGTAATATACACAATAAAAAATGGAGAAAAAATAGAAGCAAGCAATATTAACCAGGTACATAATAAAGAAAACTGGGCCTACTTGGGAGAGTTTGAAATCAATGAAAACCTTGAATTATCTGTTTCATGTTATGATGAAAATATTAGTATAGAAAAATTTAAAAAAATATACTTCTCTGCCATTAAACTGGAATTACTGGAGGACTAATGAAACCTGCAAAAACAAATAGTATTATTTATATTATTTCTATCTTATTAATTTTTCTAAATACATCTTGTAATTCCTCAAAAGAGCCTATTGATGAAGTAATTAAAAAAGAATGTGAAGAAAACAATTGCTATAATCATGGTGAATGTCTTAATTCGGGTATATGTGCATGTGAAGATGGATATGAAGCTCCTTATTGCTCCGATTGTAAAATAGGCTATAAGCTTTCACCTGAAAATAAATGTATTCCACCTGAAGAAGGAATGCTGTATATTAAAGCAACTAGTTTTAAAATGGGTTGCAAAAAAACAGATGATTCTAAATGCAACGAAGAAATTGAAAAAGAACATGAAATAAATCTATCTGCATTTCAAATGGATAAATATGAAGTAAGTGTATCAAAGTATAAAAACTGCGTTGATGCTAACACCTGTACAAAACCAATCACTAATTCAACTAATAAATTATGTAATTATGGTTCATTTTCAAGGCTAGAACATCCGGTTAACTGTATCACTTGGCAACAGGCAAGAGATTATTGTTCATTTGAGGGTAAACACCTCCCTTCTGAAGCTCAATGGGAGCTTGCTGCAACGGGAAGTAAAAAGTATAGAGTATATCCATGGGGAAACAAAACACCATCATGTGACTATTCTGTAATTTATGATAAAAGTGCTGGCTGCAACCGTAATAGAACTTCAATTGTAGGAAGTAAAGAAAATGGAAGATCAGTTTATAGTATTTATGATTTAGCAGGAAATGTATGGGAATGGTGCGAAGATACTTATGATAAAAATTATTACTCTACTTCTCCAGCAAATAATCCACTCAATACAGCATCAGGTGAATATAAAGTTGTAAGAGGTGGAAGTTTTGATTTTAAAAAATTATCTATGTTAAGAAATAAATACAGAGGGTTTGCTATTGCCGAAAAATTTAGTCCATCAATTGGTTTTAGATGTGTTAAGTAATTCCAGAAACTCTATAACAGATTCAATATTATCTCCAACAGCTGTTTCATCAGACAAAACGAATCCTTTATAACCTTCTTGTTCAACTTGATATAACGCAGTAATTTCAGTTCTTGTTGGAATTTTAAATTTAGTCATTGAATGTAAAACCTGTCCAGCTATAAATGTATCACTTTTTAAAGAGTTTACTTTTTTTGAAAACTCATATTGTAACTTACCAAGATTTTCAATTCCTGCCTGAGCCCCTAAATCTCCTCTACAAAACCAGATTGCATCAAACTTTTCATCAATTTTTTTTATATTATCTATTGACTCAGGTCTTTCTATTTTTGCTGTAATTTTTTTATCAGTATACTTTTTTAAAATATTATATTCACTTCCATCAAATGTAAATGAAAAAGCAAAAGTTGTAAAACTAAAATTATTTGCTATTTCTATCATTGATCTATCAAATTCTGTTATTTTTTGATACTTTATTGGGTGATTTTTAATATTTATACCTTTATTTGAGGATAGTTCCCCGTTTTTAATAACTTTACACTTGATTTCATAATTATTTATATCAAGAACACTTAAAATAACCTGGGCATCATTTAAATATATTTTATCATTGTATTTTATTGCTCTAAAAAACTCTTCATTTTCAAGAGGGATTATTGAAGTATCATTTGAAGTTTTAAGTTTTTTTATAAAGACAGTATCAGGTAATTTATCAGTTTTTATAAATTCACCAATTCTAATTTTAGCCCCTTTTAAATCAACAATAACTTCTTTTTTCTTATTCTTTTTTTTATATAACTTGTCTAAAGAAATTAAAATTTTATTCAACTCCATAGGTGTTAAGTGAGAAGCATTTAACCTAAAGGTATCCGAAACAGAAAACAATGAATTAATAATAGTTTCTAAGTATGACTTAGGGCCAAGAGTTGATATTACTTTTAACAAATTACTCTCCTATAAAACAACCTTTTCTTTAATCATTTTATCATTTTTATATTTTACTTCATAATAAACTTGTTCTCTTTTAAATAAATTAAAAAAATTCTTGACATCAAATACCTGAAGCACTTTTACATCTTTCTTAAAACTATAAGATTGATAATATAAATATTTATGATTTTTTTTAAAAGTTTTAAAATTTTCAGATTTTGCTATTTTTTTAATATCATCATCGGATATATTATTTGTAAAGTACTTTACAAATAAATACTTTCCTTTTATTATGTCCAGATTAAATAAATAAATATTATTTTTTGCTACTCTTATTACATTCCAGATATTAATTTTTAATGTTGGAGCTATTATTATATCGTATTTCTCATCCATATTTTTCAATATAATTTTTAATATAACTTTCTTTATCATAAACCTTGAAAAAAAATATAACCCTAAAATTAAAAGAGGTATTAATCTTTCAAATAGATTTAGTTTATTCTCAAATAAAATCATTAAAAAATTTGAAATAATAAGAATTATACTTGGAATTATATCAAAATAATTTGATATTGAAAAATTATTTTTTTTATTTTTAAAAGGATAAAGCAAGTATAAATCCTTTGATTTAGTTAAATCAGAAAATAAATGTATAAAATTACCTATACTCAAAAAAAGAAAAGAAAAGAAAAAACTTTTATTAAATTTTAATGTAATAATTAATGCCAGAATAAGGCTTATAAATCCTAGTATCACAACAGAATGAAATATTTTATTTTTAAATTTTGATTTATTTTTTAAAAAAATAATAAAAAGACTCTCTAAGTATGGAAATATTATTCCAATTACCATTAAATAAAGATAAATATTTTCCAGCTTCAGGAAAAAGTACAGATACACTGAAAATAAAATATTTGTAATTACATTCATTATAAATTTACCCATTTACATGGATATTTACTCTTTGAGTTAGGATTCATTGAATCATCTACATCAATGATGAGTTCGTTTTCATTTGCATCATCCCATGCACTTGGTAATATATTAAAAGGAAGAACCTTTGTTAATATTGGAAGTAAAATTGCTCCTCCTGGTAATAAAAAAATACCTAAGGCTGGAATTGTCTTTAAAATATCATAAGTATTTTTAGTAACTAAGTCATTCTCTTCTTTAGTTAGAGACTCTCCCTTTCTTTTTTTATTTATTAATAAAGTCATATCTTTTGTTTCAGTTAACTGTTGTATTATTTTATCTTTATTTTCAATAACAATTTTAGTTATTTTTTTAGTAATATTATCTTCAAATGCAGTAAAGATTTTACTTAATGAAGAAGAATATATAATCTCCTTATTTGCACTAAGATAATTATTTACTTCTAAAATTAACATTTCATGCTCTATATCCTTCATTCCAAATGATTTTCTTAAGGTTTTCAGAATTTCTTTTTCTTCATCTGTTTCTTTATTATCAATTAAAACAGTTATTATAGATATTTTATAAATAACTCTAAGTAAATCTTTTCTCATATTTAATGACTTTATATTCTCTAAAATATCATCTAGTGATTTTTTTTCTTGTGGAATTTTATTTTTATGAATCATTGAAGTTAATTCATTAAATATTTTTTTTTCATGTTTATGAAAAACTCCATCACTTAAAATTATATGAAAAATCAAATCTAAAAAATAAATATTTGCAAGCTTGTATTTATCATTTAACTGTTGAATTTCACTAAAATCTCCCTGAAAATATTTAATTGTAATATGAACAAAATTATTTACTTTTAAATAAATAAATAAATAATGGTAAAGAGAGAAATAAACATCACTTCCTCTGTAAATAGACTCTATTTTAAATAACCTTAACAACTGAGCTTCCGATTTAACTTCAACATGATTATTCATTAATTTTAAAATCCTCAGAAACTCTTTTATATCAGTTTTTTTGTTAAAATAATAATTTAAATCATTAAAAACCCTTAATAAAATCCATTTTAATTTTTTTTCAGGTTCTTCTCCTAATAATTCAACATTTATACCATCAATATAATCATTACAATGAAATATAATGTAAGGTAAGCAACTCTCATCATAGTTTTTTATATCTCCAGTTACAGAGACATCTATTTTTTCTAGTATTTTATTTAATAAATTTTCAAATCTCATTAATAACCACAAAATATTATTAATATTATAACTATGTTCAAAAAATATTCAAGAATAAACTATTAAAAAATTGACATAATTAATTATCTACATAATATATAAGTTATATTAGGAGGTAAAATGGCAGATTTTTTAAACTTATTAAGCTACCTTGATTATAAAAAGAATCCAAAAGGAACGGGGGCATTGCTAACAGTTCTATCTGTTTTATTGTTTGGATTTTCTTTATATATCCTTATAACAGAATATAAATTTATACTCGATGGCCAAAAACCACTTACAACGAGTATTGTATACAACTGCTCTATTAGAATAGGATGCTCTTTAGAGATATCTTTTCAAACAAAAGATAGAAGACAATATAATGTAACAACTCCTAAAGTCTATAGCAATTTAAGTCATACCATAAAGTATTTAAAAACAAATCCATATAAAATATTAGTAGACCCTTTTCCTATTGAATTTTTAATTTTATTTTTCATTCTTTCAGTTATCTCATTTGTTCTCAGTAGGATATTATTAAAAGAAGGTAATAAAGATGATTTAATGGAAAAAAAGTTAAAAGAAACAGGTAAATACTATAAAACTAAATTTGTAAAAGTAGAAAGTAAGAATGATGTTGTAAGTAACTACTACACTGAGAGAAAAATAAATGCAATGGGTCGCTCAGTTGATGTAACCAAAAAAGAAACGATTAAAGTAAAAAAATACTGGATAATTACAAAACTAAAAATAAAGGGTCAAAAAAAGGCTCTTGAATTCAGAAGTCGTGAAATAAGGTCTTACGACCCAACAGATGATATTAATGAATTACTTGAAAGTGGTAAGAAAATAGGTGTGTGGATTAATCCATCAAATCCAGAAGAATATTCTATTGATGTCTCATTTTTAAAAATATAAAAATTAAAACTTACTCCCCTGCTCACTTTTCCTTCTGATAAACTCCCAGTCTATCTCATTTAACAACTCAAACTTCTTCAAACTCCACAAAGGAGCAATTAACTCATCTCTTGAACCATCTCCGGTAACTCTTTGAACTAAAATTTCAGGATTTAATAACTCAAGCTGGTCGCAAACAAGATTCACATACTCCATTTTATCCATTACTTTAAATTTACCTTTTTTATACATATTTGCCAAAGCTGTATCCTTTAAAACATGTAATAAATGTATTTTAATTGCCTGAATATCAAGTTCATTTAACTTTTTCAATGTATTAATCATCATTTCATGAGTTTCATTAGGCAAGCCATTAATAATATGAACACAAACATTAATATTTTTAGCTCTTAACTTATTTAAACCATTCAGGAACTCATTAAAATCATGTCCTCTATTTATAATTTTAGCTGTTTTATCATAAATAGACTGTAAACCTAATTCAACCCAAACTTCTTTTGTTTTAGATAATTCGGCTAAATAATCAACTAAATCATCATCTAGGCAATCAGGTCTTGTAGCAATATCAATCCCAATTACATCATCAAGATATAAAACTGATTCATATTTTTCCTTTAAAATATCTAATGGAGCATAGGTATTGCTATAAGCTTGGAAATAAGGTAAATATAAACCACTTTTCCACTTTTTACTCATTTTCGATTTAATATTTTCAAATTGAGTAACTAAATCATTACTAGGAACACCTGCAAAATCACCACTACCCTTATTGGAACAGTAAATACAACCTCCATAAGCTTTTGTTCCATCAATATTGGGACAGGTAAAGCCTGCATTTAAACTAATTTTTATTATTTTCTTTCCATATTTTTTCTTTAGATAATCAGAAAATCTATTATACTTCTTATTGTTACCATCCATTATACTCCATTCAACATAATATTAGGAAATATACAATCACTATGTTGAATATTAAATTATCATATAAATTTAATAAAAACAATTGAATAATTCTCATTTTTAATATATATTAGGCTAAGATTTTATTTAAACATGATAAAGGAGAATAAAATGTTAAAAAAATCAATACTTTTAATTCTATCACTATCACTATTACTAACAACTTCCTGTAGTAGCAACAATAAGGTAAAAAAACAAGATACTCCCCAGCCTTCTCTTACTAAACAGGAAAAAGAACAAATATATAAAAAATACTATGATAAAAATACAGAATTATACTCAATTGATAATAAAATAATAAAAATTGGTGATTTAAATGAAAAATATGCAGCATATTCACAAATGGTAAAAGAATCATTTGCAGAAAAAAAGGCTGATTTTTTAAGAAAAGAAATTCTTAATTATGTAAAAAAGAATAATATTACAGATTACAAAATATTACTTCCTTTAAAAAGACAGTTAATCACAACTACTGAAAGCCATACAAAAGGAAGTAAAACAGCTCCTTATACTTTGGTTGTATTTTCAGATTTCCAATGCCCATATTGTGCAAAATATGCAAAAGAATTTGACAATGAAGTTGCCAAAAATAAAGACTTCAAAATAGTTTTTAAACATTTTCCCCTATCCTTCCATAAAAATGCAACAGATGCAGCAATTGCATCAATATGTGCATCAAATCAGGGAAAATTCTGGGAATTTCATGATAAACTATTTGAAAATCAAAGTGAATTATCAGATGATTTATATTTAAGAATAGCCAAAGAACTAGAACTTGATAATACAAAATTTATGGAATGCCTTACAAGTAAGGAAACAAAAGAAATATTACAAAAAAATATAGAAGAAGGAAATAAACTAGGAGTAAGAGGCACTCCAGCCTACTTCTTAAATGGAGTAAGATACAATGAAACAAGAAATATTACAGAGTTTAATAAAATTTATAAAAACTATGAGATACGGGAAAAAGAATTAAAATTTGAAGATTTAAAAAATGATAAAACAGTTGTTGTGTATTTAAATAAAAAACCATATACACTAAAAGATTTTTATACTGTTAAACCTGAGTTATCAATAAAGTTTAATAATAAACTAGCAAGTGAAGCCTATAATATATTAAAACAAGTAACTGAAGCTGATGTTGTAAATGTAATTTTTACAAAAGAAGCAAAAGAAAATAAGTTTGATGACCCAGAAAAATACATTCAACATCTTCTTAAAACAGAAATAAAAGAACCATCTGACGAAGAGATAAAGGTTTTATATGAAGCATACAAAGAAAGGCTAAGAGGAGCGACTTTTGACCAAGTAAAAAAGCAACTAAAAGGCTTTATAATGAAATCAAAGATAGAAGGCTTTTATAAAAAAAAGAATCTTGAATTAATAGAAAAATATAATGTTAAACCATTACTTTTACCTCCTAAATACACAATAAAGTTTAATGACAACCCTGTTTTAGGAAATAAGAATGCTAAAAATACTCTCTTTGTATTTTCAGATTTTCAATGTCCTTATTGCTCAAAAGTAGGTCCAATTATAGAAAATATATCTAAAGAAGATAATATTAAAGTTGTTTATAAGTTTTTTCCTCTTAACTTCCATAAAAAAGCACTTCCTGCTGCAATAGCATCATATTGTGCCTATAAACAAAATAAATTCTGGGAATTTCATGATAAAGCATTTCAAAATCAATATGAATTAACTGAAATTAATTTTCTAAAATGGGCTCAGGAATTAAAATTAAATGTTGAAGAATTTAAAAAATGTGCAACAGATAAAAAAACTTTTGAAAGAATTCAAAAAGACATTAATGAAGGAGCCTCTATTGGTGTACAAGGCACACCTTCTCTGTATATTAATGGAATGATTTATGAAGATGATCCATCTGATATTAATAAAATCAATGATTTTATTAATTCCATTAAGTAACAGGTTAATGTGGGAATAAAAAAATTTATAATTAAGCGACATATTATATCAGAAGGAAAACATTTATTAACAAACCTTTCTGCTTTTATCTCTATTTTTGGTGTTGCAATTGGTGTAGCATCATTAATAACAGTATTATCAATTACATCAGGATTTCAAAAAGCATATAAAGATAAAATCCTGGCACATTCAGGTGAAATTTTTATAAGAAAATATGGTGATTTTAATAATTATCAAAAAGATATAAAAATGATAAAGGAAGTAAATGGAGTAATTGGTGCAACTCCTATAAACTATTATCAAGTTTTAATTTCATCAAAAAGTGGAGATAAAGGAGCACAGTTAAAAGCTGTTGAATTAAGCAGTATTAATTCTGTTGCAAACTTTGAGAAAATGCTTCAAAATAAGAATTCAATTGAGAAAATGAAGAAAGTAAAAAATGGTATTATGCCTGGAATTGCTATGGCAGAAGCATTAAATTTAAAAATTGGTGATAACCTAATAATCACTTTTCCATTTGATAAATCAGGAAGAGTTGCTGCTTATCCCAAAATAGTAACTTTTGAAATTGTTGACTTTATTAGTACGGGAATGTATGATTTTGATAGTAGTTACTTGTATGTTTCATTAAAAACTGCTAATAAACTTTTTAAAACTAAATCTAAAATTAAAGGAATTGAAATAAAAGTTAACAATATTGAATATACCTTTAATATTGCTAAAGCAATTAGAAAGAAACTTGGAGGATATCCTTATGTTGTTTCGACATATAAAGAAATGTTTTCAAATCTTTTTAAGTCAATAGATAATCAAAAAATATTTATTGGTATTGTGTTAATAATAATAATAATTCTGGCATCATTTAGTATAATTGGAACATTACTTATATTTGTCACTGAAAAAGAAAAGGATATTGCTCTTTTAAAAGCAATAGGATTATCCAAAAACCAACTAATTAAGCTATTTGTAATAGAAGGTGGAGTTATTGGTATTATTGGTATTATTCTTGGTCTATTAATTTCAGCAACACTTCTTCTTTCTATTAAATATATTGACATTAAATTAGCTCCTGATGTTTATAATATTTCATATATTCCAATTAATCTAAAACCTTTTGAAGTAGGAATGGTTGTGTTAATATCATTTACAATTTCAATACTTTCAACAATCTATCCAGCATATAAAGCAGCTAAACTAAATCCAGCTGAAGGTATTTCGGGTAAATCTATCAATAAATAAACTTTATTTTATATAGATAATCTCCAAATGGAGTTTATAAGTTAAAAAATATATCTCTAAATTTGACATTTTATAATTGAATGTTAAAATAACATCATTTATGGGGCATTATGAAAAAAAATATATACAAAATATTAATTATTTTTACTCTCTCCTTTTCAGTTAATATATTTGCAGAGTATGTTGATGTTAAAAAACCATCAGGAAAAACCAGAAAACTGTATATTGTAAAGGATAATAAACTTGTTTTACTTGTTAATATTCTTGATTATATTCCCGATGCAATTATTGACATGAAGTACTCTACAAAAGATTCTATGTTTAAAAAACCTGTTTATACAGAAAATAAGTGTTTGGTAAAAAAAGAACTTGCTGAAAAATTAAAAAAAGCTAATGAAATTTTAAAAACAAAATACAAGAAAAAAATAAAATTCTGGGATTGCTATCGTCCTTGGTCAGTTCAAAAAATTATGTGGAGTTTATATCCTAAAAAAGGTTATGTTGCACATCCTGCATGGGGCTCCAATCATAATAGAGGCTGTGCGGTTGATATCACACTGGCAGATTTAAATGATAAAGAAGTAACTATGCCAACTAAATTTGATGATTTATCTAAAAAAGCAAATCATAACTATCAGGATTTACCTAAAAAAGTAAAAGAAAATCGTTGGATATTAAAATCAGTTATGAGAAAAGTAGGATTAAAGTCAATACGAAGTGAATGGTGGCATTATAACTTACCTAAACCTAAAAGATACCCGGTAATAGATATAAAATTAAGTGATATAAAATAAAAACAATAAAAAATTTGAGTTTTTCAATCTAATATACGATAATAAATCAATGATTTTAGGAGGCATTTATGAAAAATTTTATTATAAGTAGATTTTTAGTATTTAGTATCTTCATGATATTGATTTCATCATGTGCAACAACAAAAAAAACTATTAAAGAGCCTGATTGGACAAAAAACAAAGTAAAAATTGAAGGAAATTATTTAATTGCAGTTGGCTATAGTAATGATTTTGGAAACAGATCATGGCAGATGGCAGAAATGGATGCTCACAGAAAAATGGCAAAAGTAATAAACTTCTATATTGAAGGCTATAGGCAATCTTACCAGAAATCATTAAAAAACTTTGATGGTGATAAAGATGCATCTATAAGAATCATAGACAAAACCCATATTACAAGTAAGGCAATCCTTGCAGACTTAGAAATTGTTAAAGATGAAAATAAACATGAGCTTATGTGGGAAAATAAAGCTACAAAAGAATACTATATAAAAGTAAGATTAAATTTAAATAATGCCAATAAAAAAATAGAAAATATAATAAAAAAAGAATTACCAGAAAAAACTCAAGAAGAATCCATTGAAGAATTAAAAAAACGCTCTAAAGCTGCTCATAAAAGACTTTCAGAAAAATTAAAAAATATGAATTGGAAATAAAATAAAATCTCTCTTGCCAAAGAATTAAAATAGAGCTATATTGTTGGGAATATTTAGGGATAATGTCCCAAAGGAGTAAAATTGGATATAAACTTTAAAGATATTAATCTAAATAATGCTATTTTTATTGATACTCGCTCTCCTTCTGAATTTCAAAAAGGTCATATTCCAAAAGCTATAAATATACCACTTCTTAATGATGAACAAAGAGCAATAGTTGGTACAGTTTATAAAAAACAGACTCAGGAAAAAGCAATAACAAAAGCTCTTGAATTGGCTGGGCCTAATTTTGTAAATATTTATACTGATTTATTAAAATTACAAAGAAAACATACTGATAAAGAACTAATAATTTACTGTGCAAGAGGCGGAATGCGTTCTGGAACAGTTCATAGTTTTATGAGTAGTTTAAAAATTAACTCCAAAAGACTTATTGGTGGTTATAAAACATATCGAAATATAGTTCTGGATTACATAGAAAGAGATATACCAGATATAAAATTTATAATTTTAAATGGCTATACAGGAAGTGGTAAAACTACTGTTTTAAAAAAAATGCAGGCTCAAAAACTTCCAGTAATTGACTTAGAAGGAATTGCAATGCATATGGGAAGTGCTTTTGGTTCAATTCCATATAATGGAATAAGAACAACTCAACAACAATTTGAAAATAGACTTGCAACTTCTTTAATCAATCTAAATGGAGCTAAAACAGTTTTTTTAGAGGGAGAAAGTAAAAGAATTGGCTGGGTAAATTTAAATAAGAACTTTTATGAAAAAATGACTAACTCTGATATGGTAATCATAAAACGAAGTGAAAGCTACAGAATTAGAAAAATACTAGAAGATTATGATATAAATGATATAGAGTTTAAAAATTCATTAAATAGAATCACTAAAAAATTAGGTGGAGAAAGATATAAAGAAATATCAAAAATGCTTGAAAAACATGAAGACGAAGCTGTTGTAAGAGAGCTTTTAATAAACTACTACGACAAACTATATAACCATTCAATTAATAAAAATAAAAATATAATTAAAGAAATTGAATCTGATGATGATGAATTAATTGTAAATGAATTAAAGGAGTTATTATGTTAAATAAAATGAAAATAATTGAAATAATTGATTGTACTGGATATTCATGCCCTGGGCCACTTATTCAAACCAAAACTTACTATGAATCAGCAGAAATAGGCACAAGCTTCAAGGTAATAGTTGATAATGAAGTATCGTCTTTAAATGTAGAAAGGTTTTTAAAACAAAATAATTGTGACTATGAAATTATAAAAGAAAGTGAAACAAGGTATTTATTATATTCAGATATTGTTAAAAAAGAAGAGGTATTATCTCCAGAAGAATCCAAAGAGCAAACATTGTTATACTATATTGCCTCTGCATCCGTAGGAACAGGCGATTGCGACCTTGGTCAGGCAATGCTTTATGGGTTAATTGCAAATATCAAAAACTTAAATAAATTACCAGAAACAATAATTTTCATTAATACAGGTGTAAAAGCTCTTGCAGAAAGTGAAGAAATGCAGAACAATATTGCTGAATTAATAGAAATGGGGGTTAAAGTATATTATTGTGGTACTTGTTCTGAACATTTCAATGTTACAAAAGATATCAAAGTAGGAATTGTAAGTAATTTACATGAAATCATGACCCTACTAGGAACCCACGATCGAATAATAAGACCATAGCCACCTCGAGAATACACTAAGTGAGAATTACATTCTCACAGTGTGGATTCGCAGAACCCGTGGCGTATAGCCACCTCGAGAATATACTAAAGTGGAAATCACATTCTCACAGAGTGGATTCCATATTTAAACTTTGAACTAAATAAAAAAATATGATATAAAGAATTGGCTTTAAGAGGTTTTTATGAAAATGAAGTTTATAAATAAATTTTTAATATTAATTCTTTCATTTTTATTCTTCTCTGTTAACATTGCAGCTAAAGAATATTCATTTGATGATTTATATAAAATAGCCATAACAAAAGACCCTCGTCTCTCTGAATTTCAGTACTCATATCAAATATTAAAAGCTCAGTTATCAAAAGTTGAAGCAGCTTTATATCCAAAACTTTCATATACAATGGCACTTGTACCTATGGGTAAAGTTACAACTGATAGTCCAAGTGGTTCTATTGATGATATGGATTTTAGCGAATGGGGAATTGGCCTTGACAGTAAAATTACATTAATTCAACCAATTTATACTTTTGGCAAGTGGTCAACAGGTATGGAAATGGCTAAAAAAAGGGCTGACCTTGAAAATAAAAAAGTAGAAAAACTAAAACAAAATATAAAATCAGATTTAGTAAAAGCATATCAGGCTCTTGTTATGATAAGAGAACTAGAAAAAATAACACATTATGGTCAAAAACAATTAAACAAAGCAATTAAACAATTAAAAAAACTTGATGAAGAAGATAGTGATGATTATAGTGAAACAGATTATTTTAAATTAAAAATTTATGAACAAAAATTTATTGATGGAGAAAATGAACTTAAAGCCCTTAAAGAGCAAGTAAGATTTGGCCTTATAAGTTTACTTGGAATTGAGAAAAACTTTACAATAAAAGACAAAAAGTTAGTTCCAAACGATACAATAAAAAAATGGGATATTACAACAATGTTTGAATATAAAATATTAATGAGCATGATAGAATTATCAAAATTAAATCTTGATTTACAAAAGAATTACTTTACTCCTGATGTATTCTTTTGGGCATCATGGAATCTTAAATATTCCAGTGTTGCAGAAAATCATGGAGGTTATAATCCATATCATAAAAATATTCCAGCAGCAGGACTAGGCCTTAAATGGAGTCTTGATTTCATGCAGTTAAAGGCAAATTACAAAGTGGCTAAATTACAGTTACTTCAAAATCAAAATCGTATAAATATTTTAAAAAAACTATCTTCAATAAAAGATTTTAAAATCAGCTCTGAAGTAAAATTACTGAGAAAACGAATTGATGTAAAAAGAAAGATTTCAAAAGAAAGTAAAAGATGGTTTACAGGAAATGCAATGGATTACTATGCAGGAATAGGAAGTAGTAAAACTTTACTGGAATCTCTAGCTGCATATCAAAGAGCAAAAGTAGATGTAATAAGAGCAATTTATAATTATAATATAAAACTATCTAGTTTGAAGTTATTTAGAGGAGAAAATTAATGGATTTACATTTTAGAGATGTATCTGACTATAGTGATTTAAAAGAATATATTAGTAGTGCAAAAAATAGCAATAAAAAGATATATATTGAAATAGGTTTTGGTAGTGGAATTGTTTTAAAAAAAAGAGTTTTAAGAGAAGATGATGTACAACATATTGGATTTGAAATAAAAGGAAAATTTGTTAAAAGGCTCGAAAATTTCAAAACGAAATGGCTTGTAAAAAATCTAATGGTTAAAACAGCTGATGCAAAATATATAATTCCAAGATTTATAGAAGATAACACTTTTGACAAAATTTTTATTTACTACCCCGACCCTTGGTGGAAGAAAAAACATAAAAAATATATATTATTTGACTACTACTTTATGGCTGACTTATACAGAGCACTAAAACCAAATGGAATTTTAAATATAAAAACAGATGTTGAAGAATACTACGAATTAATAAAAGAAAAATTTATAAATTTCAAACATTTTACAGAGTGTGAATTTGATGACTTTGCAGCAGATGAACATAAAAGTAGCTTTGAAATTAAAGCCATTGAACAAGGTCGTTCTTTACATAAGCTAGCATTAAAAAAATAATATTAATTTAATGACATATAGTACTTATTAAAAAGCATTAACCACAAAGGAATTGTTACAGTTGAAAACAACAAGGAAAATACAATAAACTGATTTGCAAGAGCAGTATCTCCTTTAGCTCTGTCAACTAAAATAGGTATTGCTGTTAATGGCGGAACAATTGTCATTAAAAATATTAAAAATGCAGTATCAAAATTTGGCTTCACTAAAAATAATAATCCAAAGATTATTAATGGAAAAATTAAATTCCTAAATAATAAAAATAAGGTTATCAATTTAATATTTAATTTACCTCTTCTCTTAAAATCAACAAAAAGATTTCCTCCAATAAGTATCATAACCAATGGAAGAGCTAAAGCTCCAAGCATCTTACTAACTCTAATAATAATATGAGGAACATAACCACTAACACCGCTAAGAACCAAAGTCATTGATATTATCGTTGCAATTAATATTGGATTAAATATTTTTTTCAAATTAAGCTTTCCTTCTCTTTTATAAAAATAGAAATAACTATTAAATACGAAAACAGGGGATAAAATTGTAAAAATAAACAATTCTACCATCATCATGCTATTACCTTTAAATAAAGATGGAATTATTGCAATTGGAATAAAAATTGAATTTGGATATATTAAACCTAGTTTAAATTCAGGTATCTTTATAAACTTACCAATTAAAATCGTTAAAAATAAAATAAATAATGTATAAATAATCCACCATAAAGGTAATAAATACCAGTTAGTCATTTTATTAGAATCGAATTTAGTTAAAATATTTACAAAAATTAAAGCAGGAATTGAAATTTCTATAATTAGAGGAGAAAGAACATCCAAAACTTTTAAAGGAACTATTTTTTTTGAGATTGACCAGAATCCAACCAATCCAATAATAAGCAATATTGCAATAGACTGAAATGTCACTAAAAATATATTCATATTACTCCAAAACAGAAGAATGAAAGATAAACAATAAGCATTTTATAAAATATTGCAATAGTTAATTTAAAATCATAGACATTTTTTAAATTTTAAAGTATTATATATGGCAACGAAACTTGAGTTTGTTAATTTTATATAAAGGAGAATTTATGTACAAAACTTTATTTTTAGTCTTTTTGGCTTCATTTTTTCTTTTGAGTTGTGAAGATACACCAAATACAATTCCTAAAGATGGCTGTGAAAAGATAAACTGTAATGGTTGGGAAACCTGTAATGCAGGAAAGTGCGAATTAAATGCTAATAGATGCAATACAGTTAATGACTGTGGTGCGGATTTAATTTGTAATTCAGATCATAAATGCTCAGAAGTACCTAAAACATGTGAAGGTGTTACATGCTCAGATAATGGAGATTGTCTTCTTTCAGGAAATCAACCAACATGTGTATGTAATTCAGGTTATCATACAGAAGGACTTAACTGTATAAAAGACGCAGAAGATGACCCTTGTGAAACAGTAAGTTGTTCTAATAATGGAGAATGTGCTAATTCAGGAGGTAATGCAATATGTGTTTGTAATCCTGGTTTTCATTCAGAAGGTTTGGAATGTATTAAAGATATAAATTCATGTGATGGAATTAATTGTTCAAATAATGGAGACTGTGCATTATCTGGTGATACAGCAATATGTGTTTGTAATTCAGGTTATCATTCAGAAGGACTTGACTGTATTGAAAATCTAGATATATGCGAAGGTGTTACATGCTCTAATAATGGTAACTGTGCTATATCAAATGATGAAGCAATTTGTGTTTGTAACAGTGGTTTTCATACAGAAGGACTAGATTGTGTTGAAAATCAAGATCCATGTGATGGAGTTACATGTAGTAATCATGGTAGTTGTTTACTTTCTGGTACAGAAGCTGTTTGTGTTTGTAATACTGGCTATTACAGTGATGGTTTAAACTGCGAAGAAGAAAACCCATGTGAAAATGTTCTATGTGATGATTGGCAAGTTTGTATCGAAGGTGTTTGTGAGTTAAAATCAAATCAATGTGAAAGAACATCTGATTGTATAAATGATTTAATTTGTGACTCCAATCATAACTGTGTTGACCCAATAAATCCTTGTGATAATGTTACCTGTTCAGATAATGGAACATGTGCTGATGCATCAGGTAATGCAGTTTGTATATGTAATTCAGGCTTTACAGCAGATGGTTTAAACTGTGTTAGTGAAACTGATCCATGTGATGGAATAAGCTGTTCAGATACTGGAACATGTGTAATATCTGGAGTAACTCCATTATGTATTTGTGAAGAAAATTATCATAGTGATGGACTTAACTGTATTGCGGATATCAACCCTTGTGAAAATATTACATGTTCAGAAAATGGAATTTGTGCAGTTTCAGGAACAGAGCCTCTATGTGTTTGTAATTCTGGTTTCGTTGCAGAAGGGTTAGACTGTGTTGAAGAAATTGATTTATGTAATGGTATTACTTGCTCAGGAAACGGTAGTTGTGCTGTTTCTGGTGATATGGCAATATGTGTTTGTACAACAGGATACCACTCAGAAGGTCTTGATTGTGTAGAAGATGTTAATAACTGTGATGGAGTTACATGCTCAGAAAATGGTAATTGTGCTCTTTCAGGTGATACTGCAATATGTGTTTGCCAAGATGGATATCATTCTGAAGGTTTAAACTGTGTTGAAGATATTGACCCATGTGAAAACATTACATGTTCAGGTAATGGTAATTGTTTAGTTTCTGGAGATACGCCTGTCTGTATCTGTAGTGAAGGATATGAGGCGGATGGTCTTGAATGTAATCAGGTTATAAATGTAGGAGATTTAATTATTTCTGAATTTATGGCAGACCCTTCTGCTGTTTCTGATACACAGGGAGAATGGATTGAGTTATATAATGCCAGCTCAAGAACACTTGACTTATCTTCAGTTACAATTAATAAAAATACATCATCAAAATCAATAAGTGGTTCTATTGCTCCAAACTCTTATTTTGTTATTGCAAAATCAGAAAACGCATTAGTTCCTTATGATTTTACAGTATCATTTAGCTCACTTGCAAATTCAGGTGGAACATTTTCAATAAAAAGTAATGGAGTAACCCTTCATGAAGTTACCTACCCTTCTGCAATTACTGGTAAGTCATGGCAACTTGATGTTGATAGTTATGAATTTTATGATGATTTTTCAAATTATTGTGCTGGCTCTGATGCAATTAGTACTGATAATACTGATTTAGGAACACCTAAGGCTGCAAATATTATTTGTTCAAGTGATTTATGTGATGGAATAAACTGTAATACAGGCCAGTGTTTATCTGATGCAACAGAATATATTTGTGTATGTGATGATGCTTATACTGGTGATTTCTGTGAATTATGTAATACTGATTATCATTTCGATACTGATGGAACAACATGTATTCCTGATGCAAATATGTGCGATAACCAAACATGTGATGACCATGGTGACTGCCTTGGTGATACAACAGATTTTATATGTGTATGTGATAATGGCTATACAGATATAGACAATGATGATGATTGTCAAGCATGTGAAGAAGGTTATCATTTTGATACAGATGGAACAACCTGTATTGCTGATAGTACTCAAAATGTTTTAGCTGGTGATTTAGTTATTACTGAAGTAATGGCAAATCCTTTATCTGTTAGTGATACAAGTGGAGAATGGATTGAAATATATAATACAACTTCAAATGATATCTTATTGGAAAATTTCTCAATAATTAAAGACACAACATCTTATGATTTACAAGAAAGTGGTAGAGTTGTACCTGCTAATAGCTATTTTGTTATTGCAAGAACAAGTTCAGCAGTACTTCCCCAAATAGATGCAATCATTTCAATGAGTTTAACAAATTCAAATACACATTCTCTTTCTATTAAATTAGGTGAAGTTGTGCTTGATTCAATTGCAAGCTATGAAGCAGGTTCTGGAATTTCATGGCAAAAAGATTCAAATGATGATTGGTGTGAAGGAGCAAATGTTATTAGTGCAAATAACTCAGACCTTGGAACACCAGGATTTGCAAACCCTGTTTGTGGCAGTATCGTTTGTTCTGAAGGTGCTACGGACACTGTTTATTGTGGAAATAATGATAATGGCGTTAAAGATATTGAATGTATAAACAATGCATGGGAAGATACAACAGAATGTTTCTGTAGTGATGAATATACTGGAGCAAACTGTGATGAATGTTCAAATGGATATGCTTTTGATACAGATGGTATAACATGTATATTGAGCACTTGTGTAAATGGAGATACAGATACTGTTTTTTGTGGAAATAACGATAATGGCGTTAAAGATATTGAATGTGTAAATAATGCATGGGAAGATACAACAGAATGCTATTGTGATGATGCATACACTGGAGCAAACTGTGACGAATGTTCAAATGGATATGCTTTTGATACAGATGGCATAACATGTATATTAGATACTTGTGTAAATGGAGATACAGATACTGTTTTTTGTGGAAATAACGATAATGGTATTAAAGATGTTGAATGTATAAATAATGCATGGGAAGATACAACAGAATGCTATTGTGATGATGCATATACTGGAGCTAATTGTGACCAATGTGCAGTTGGATATGTTTTTGATGTAGATAATACAACCTGTATTGCTGAAACATGTTCAAATGGAGATATAGATACTGTTTTTTGTGGAAACAACGATAATGGAGTTAAAGATGTTGAATGTATAAATAATGCATGGGAAGATACAACAGAATGTTTTTGTGATGACCCATACACTGGAGCAAACTGTGATGAATGTGCCGCAGGATATACTTTTGATGTAGATAATACAACTTGTATTCTTGATTCAGTAACAATTTCATGGTGTAATGTTCAATTTCCTAGTTCAATAGATGCAAATATGTACGAAACACCAACAACTGTTTATGGTCAGGTTTATGTTAGTGGAGTCACTGACACTCAAACAACTGCTAATTCTAATATTGTTGCTCAACTTGGTTATACATATCAAGTATGGGGTGTTGATATTTCAGATGAAGATAATTTTTACTGGATAAATGCAGATTTCAATATGAAAACAAATAATAACCATGAATATATGGCTGATTTCCCAACAGATGATGAAGCAGAAAGCTTTTATTATATTTACAGATTTTCAGGAGATAATGGCCAAACATGGACCTATTGTGACCTTGATGGTACTTTTGTAGATGGTGATACTGTAAATGCTGGTGAAGCGGTTATTCATTAATAAAAATCACTTCTTACTTTCGCTCTGAAACATCTGAATAAATTTCTTTAATAAATGTTTATCAACTTTACCTTTTAAATTTTCAGTCATAAAATTTAAAGCTTCATATATTGTTCTTGCCTTTGAATATGATCGATGTGTTGTTAAAGCTGAAAATATATCAGAAATTGACGTTAACCTACCAATAAATGGTATTTTATCTCCACTTAATCCAAATGGATATCCTGTTCCATCTATCTTTTCATGATGATATAATGCTGCATCAACTATATTTTGATGTACCCCATAAATTTCTTTTAAGATATCAGCACTATATTTTGGATGTGATTTCATTATTTTCCACTCTTCATCATCAAGAGGACCTTTTTTATTTATTATTTTATTTGAAACCTTTGACTTACCTAAATCATGAAATAAGCCAGCTTTAGCATAAATGTTTAGTTGCTTTTTATTTGTAATACCAATATATTTAGCAAACATAACATTATAAATACTAACATCTACAGAATGCCTATAAGTATAAAAGTCATGAGAAGATAAAGATAATAAATTAAATAAAACACCATTATTAGATGTTAGAAAATCAACCATATTTCCAGTTAAATTATCAATTCTTTCTTTGTCTTTTAATATGTCCATTGAATCAAAAATTTCTTCTACCATTGAAACAGAAGCATTTCTTAATATTTCAGTTCTTTCATTTACAGGAATTTTTTCATCACTTAAAGTTTTTGTTAATTTTTTTTCAACTCCAAAATTATAATCCCTTAATTCCTCTTTTAAAATAAATAAATATTTCTGGCCTTTATCTAACAAACTTTTTTCATTTTCTTTAGTAAAAGTATCTCCTTTTTTTAAATACACCTTAAAGCCATCAACTTCAAATAAAAATGTATTTAAAGGAAGTATCTCATTTTCTATTTGTTCAAAGAAAAATACATGCTTTGCGATTAATTCTTTATTTTCAAAATCATTATCCATAATTACTCTAATTCCTCTTTACTATACTTCCAATCAATAGGTTCATAAATAGAATTATCTACTTCACCATTGTATTCTATATCGGTAATTATTAATTTCAGCTTAGACTTTGAATTAAAATCTTCAAAATATATTTTCTTAGCATAGTTAAAATTATTACTTTTTTTAATATTACTAAATTTAATTGATAATGTCTTTTTATTATTTTTATAAAACTCTACAGAAGATATCTGTAAATCACTAGCTATATATTTAATTTTTTGCATTATTTCATCATTTAGTAAGATCAATTCATATTCAGCAGTTTTATCAATATATTTAAATTCATATTTTTTATATGGAATAACAGGAGAAATACCACTAAACATATCAATAAACTGTTTTAAACTAATTCGAATAGGTAAAAACAATGATAAATTTTTAGTACTAGCCACTCCATAATACTGTTTTTTTTGCTCAAAATTATAAAAGAACAGTTGATTATTACTAACAAGCATTGTTGATATAGGCTGGTCAAAAGGAGAAAGCGTATCTACTCTAAGCATATCAGGACGAGTAGTACTCATCATTAACTTCCCTCTTACTCGTTTTCCCTTATTAAAGGTATCAGCTTTTGCTTCTATCTGTATTGATTTAATCTTCTTTCTTCTTTGATTAATTGAATCAAAAAATTTCTCTATCTTTTTTATTCTGTTTTTTTTGTCAACTTTAACAACCTTTTTTGTTGTACAGGAAGAAAATGCTATTAATATTAATAATATGTAAATTACTTTCATAAAAACTCCTTGAAAAGCAAATAGAAGATATCAGAGTTTATGTTATTATGCAATTGTTTATATTAAATTAAGAATATTTATTTTACAGAAAGAGTATTAATCTGGAGATTATTCTTCATCAAAAACACAGTCACCACAAGCAAAATCCAAATCTGCAGCATCAGGGCATAAAAGAGGAGAGCCATAAGGTTCACTGTTACATTTTCCACCAAATAATATACATAGTGTTCCACCATAATCCATATCACATAAACCACCTGCTCCTTCATTACCTGAAGCATTTGGATTATAACATTGGCCATTTACACATGATTCACCACCTAAAGTATTACACTCACTATCATCAGTACATGCAGTTCCACTACCTTGATCTTCACATAAATAAGTATTTGCATTACAAATTTGAGCTGTTTCACATTGGTCATCTTGTAAACACTGAACACATCTGTGAGGGTCTGATGCAGTTAAACACTTTCCTTTTGATAAATCAGTACAATCAGCATCACTATCACAATCTGCACCAAACATTGAAACACATGTTCCATCTTCCTGACAAATTCTGTTTAAGCCACAGTCCTCATCTGTTACACATGTTAAGTTATTAGCATCACCACAAATATATCTTTCCATATCACATTTTTTTCCGTCAGTACAATAACTATCTGCAATACACTCATAACAAATACCACTATTTACATTACAAGCTGGTTTTGTTGCATCAAGATTCATACAGTAATTATCATCAGTACATCCATTATCTAAGCCACAAAAACCATCAGCTCTGCAAATTTCACCATTTGCACATTCTGCACCATTATTTTCAGCAACACAAGCAGTTCTTGGAATACAGTTATGGTCATCACATTTTGAATTACCACCACAATCTTCATCAATATTACAAGTTGTATTTAACTTACAATCACCTGTTAAGTCGTCACACTTATATCCCTGCTCACATGTATTATCAATTCTGCAGTCAATTTTATTATTATCTTCACATTTACGGCTTACAGTATTACAAACTTTATCATCTTTACAATCAGAATTACTCTCACAACCAGCAATACAAGTATTATTATAACAAATTGCACCAATACCACAATCATCTTTGGAATCACAAGTTTTAATAACACATTCACCAGCATCGCTACATTCAAAACCATTTGGACATGTAGTGTCATCAATACATTCAGGCTCAACAACCTCTTTTCCACAAAAACCGTTAATACACTGTAATCCATTATCACATTCATCAACAGTAACACATGGAACAACTTTTACTTTATCACCAGTATCATCACTACATGACACAGCAAATAAAGTAAAGCTCAACAAGAAAATAGTAAATATCCTTTTCATTATTCCTCCAACAATTAATCCATTGATTTTATAGCAGTTTTTAAAAAATGTCAAGACTAAATATTAAGAATAAATAAGAAGTACTAAAATATAGATTAATTTATTCTAATATTGAATATATCTAAATGATAAAAAATATTTATTAGGCACAACTATTGACTTTAATTTAATTATCAATTATAAAGGTTTTATATTTTTTTGAGGATAATATGAGATATGAGAATATTTTACAGGCAATAGGAAGTACACCTTTAATTAGAATAAATAACTTAAACCCAAACCCAAATGTTTCAATATATGCAAAATTTGAAGGAGCAAATCCAACAGGAAGCATTAAAGACAGAATCGCTCTAAAAATGATTGAACAAGCTGAAATAGAAGGAACTTTAACAAAAGATAAAACAATAATAGAAGCAACTTCAGGTAATACAGGTATAGCAATTGCAATGATTGGAGCAGTAAAAGGCTACAAGGTTGAAATCGTAATGACAGATAAAGTTAGTATTGAAAGAAGAAAGATGATTAAAGCTTTTGGAGCAACGGTTACTCTTGTAGATGGTTCAAAAGGAACTGATGGAGCAATAATAAAATCAAAAGAGCTTGTAAAAGCAAATCCAGATAAATACTTTAATCCAGACCAGTTTTCAAATAAGTACAATAAAATAGCACATTACAAAACAACAGCAGAAGAACTCTGGAAACAAACAAATGGAAGAATAGATTATTTTGTTTCTTCACTAGGAACAAGTGGTACGATTATGGGAATTGGCTGGGGATTAAAAGAAAATGACCCAAGAATTAAAATAGTTGAAGCTCATCCAATAAAAGGACATTATATTCAGGGGCTTAAAAATATGGAAGAGGCTCTTGTCCCTTGTATATACGATGAAAGCAAAATTGATGAAAGAATTATGGTAGAATCAGAAATCGCTCTTGAAACTGCCCGTCAAATAGCTAAAAAAGAAGGTATGTTTGTTGGAATGAGTAGCGGTGCTGCCCTTTATGCAGCAATAGAAATTGCTAAAAAGATAGATAAGGGTAGAATTGTAGTAATATTTCCAGATAGAGGGGAAAAGTACCTGTCAACTAAATTATTTGATTAATCCCACAGATGTGCCCACATCTGTGTTTTTTTCACATCTGTGGGATTTTTCACATTCGTGGGGTTTATCTCCATGGGGTTTTATTCATTCTGTAAAAATGGAGCTTAGTTATTTAATATGAACTTACAAATAGACACAACACAATTACTATTATCAGTCTTATTTAGCTCTATTGGAGTAGGATACTTAATTTATGGAAGAAAACAAAAAAAGTCAATTCCTTTTTTTGTTGGCATAGGTCTTTCTGTCTACACCTATGCAATCAGTAATACTATTGCAATCATCATTATTGGAATTATATTAATGTTTATTCCTAAATTTATTAAAGATTAGAATATTATTAAATTATTACGATACCACCTCTATATTGATATAAACTTATAATCACAAATTGAAATAATTGAAATGGTAAAAAGAGGTGAATAAACCTATTTCAGGGTTATGAAAAGCCAGATACTATTAAATAGAATTATTTAAAAACTTCATTTAATATATCAATTTCACCAATTTTAAAGTAATTTTTCTCATATAATAACCTATAAGTATGATAAGATGATAAAACCTTATAAATATACCTATTTGTCTCTTCAAAAGGGATTTCTTCACTCCAGTCATAAATATCTTCATGATGATTATATACCTTAATCCACTTTTTTACATTTGTTGCTCCACCATTATATGATGCAGCTGTATAAAACTTATTTCTTTTAAACATCCCAAGTAAAACAGATAAGTATTTAACCCCTAATGGAATATTGTTTTTAGGCTCAAATAAAACATCAGGAGAATTAAGAGTCATTCCTATTCTGTTTGCCGTTTCAATAGCGGTTGGATACAATAACTGCATTAAACCATAGGCATTTGAAGAAGAAAGTGCATAAGGATTATATGCTGATTCTTCTCTGATAATTCCCCATGAAAAGGCTGGCTCAACATTAAACTTTTTAGAATATTTAAGAACATATTTCTTAAACTTTTTAGGGTAAAAACTTGTCCAGAATGATAGAAAACTCTTTTTACTTGGAAAAAACGGAATCATTCTTAAAGTTTTAAATTTAACATTTCTTGATGATTTATAAAAATTAAGATTCTCTAAAAATAATGCAACTGCAAAATATTCTGTTTCGTTTTCTGCAACTTTTTGAAAATTTAATATTTCTGTTTTAGCTAATTTATCAAGACCAAGTGTAATTAATTCAAAAATTCTTATTATTTTTACATTCTTATAGAAATATTCTAAATCTATTTTGACAGAAGATTTTTTAACAGAAGAGATAGCCTCTATAATTACCTTTTGTGAAAGCTTTTTACTATCACTCTTTAAATGATTAAAAGCTGCATAAGAATAATAACTAAAAGGGTCTTCTATTATCATTTTTATAAAATAGTAAGTTGATTTATTAAAGTTTTTTAACTTTAAATACGATTTAGCTCTATAATACTTAGCTCTTGCCTCATATCTTAAATCATTATTATCTTGTTTTAAATACATTTCTAAATATTTTATTGCTTTTTTATAATTTTTCTTCTTAAAATAAAAATATCTCCATGACTTATTTAAGTAAAAACTTCTGTATTCTAAATAATCTGAATTCCCTAGATATAGGTCAATTTGTCTGTAATAATTAAAATCATCTTTCATTTCTCCATAAGTAGAAATTAATATTTTCAGTATATTTTCATTATTTGGATACTTTTTATATGTTTTAAGTAAATATCTTGCTTTATCATTTGCATTAATATAATCTTTTTTGGCATAGAATAAATTAAGTTTTAAAAAATCTATATTATATTTAAATAGTTTATCTTTTTTGATCTTTAATTTACTGATTCTTGAAATATAAGCACCAATATTTGATTTCAAATCTTTGCTGAATAAGTATGCTTTAATTAAACAAATATCAGTATCTACTTTTAGTTTATTATTTAAGGTATAAGAAAATCTAAAACTTCTCTTTATTTCATAATATCTATTATTCTGTAGTAAGTACTCACATCTATTATAATGTTCAAGGCTAGAAATCCTTGCTATCCTATAAGTTTTAACATAAGTTTTTAGTAATTTTTCAATAATTTTAATTTGTTTTCCTGATGCCTGAAACCACATTTTTTTTAGTTGTAAAATAGCACTTTTATATTCCTTTAGCTTTATAAGAGTATTAACATAAATCATATTTAATTTATCATTTTCCAATAGCTCTCTTTTATTATTTAAAATAATTTTAATATTATTGAATTTTTTCAGCTTAAATAATATATTTAGTTTTCTAATAACAGCTCTATCGTAGAACAAGGAATATTCATCAATTAATGAATATGCCTGATAAGCTCTTTCATCATTTTTTAAAATTTGGTAAGAATCCCCTAAATAAAACAATATATAATCATTAACTTCAGTATAAATGCCTAAAATATCTTCAAAGTAAAAAGATGCTTTTTCATAATTTTTCTTATTGTAATAGTAATAAGCCAATAAAAATTTTATTCTATAATTAGTAGGATTAGTAGGATACTTCTTTAAATAATCCTCAAGAATATCCTTATATAAAACTTTATCACTCAATGCGATTGATGATATATTCTTAGGTAGAGTCAGGTTGTCATAATATGGTTTAATATCTTTTAATATTAATTTAACTTCATCAATTGATGAAGTAGAAGCAAAAAGAATATTAGAGATTATTAAAAGGAGAATATATCTCACAAATTCTTCCTTAAAAGATCTTCAATATTTTCAATATTTTTAAACTCTTCTATTTCTATAATTTTACTAATTTCCATACCCTTATCAACAAGTTTTTTTAGAATTAAAATAAGATTATTAATATCATTTAAGTATGAGTATAGCTTTGCTGTATTTACCAAAACAACTGAATTATTAGGATTAATTTTTAATGCTCTTCTATATAAATCAAGAGCTGAGTTATATTGTTTATCAATAACAAGAACTGATGCATAGTTATTATAAGCATCAACAAAAGAGCTATCATATTTTATAGCATTATCAAATAATTTGCCAGCATCACCATATTTTTTATCATTTAAATATAAAACACCAAGATTATTATAAGCAAGAGCATAAGTCTTATCTGTTAAAATAGATTTTTCATAAGCTTCAATAGCTAACTTCTTTTTACCCATTTCTTCATATATAATACCTATATTATTATAAACTTCTGCCTCTTCAATAAAGGAATTATATTTTTCAAACATATTCAATGATTTTTTATATTCTTTATTCTGAAACAATAAATACCCATAATTCTTATATGTAAATCTATAATCATCATTTAAATTCATTGATTTTTTATAACATTTCTCTGCTTCACTAAAATTGTTCATTGATTGATATGTAAATCCAAGATTATAATATACCTCATACTGAGACTTAAAATCATCATTAAATTTTTCTATTGCCAATTTAAAGTATTTTTCAGCATTTTCATAATCAGTTAATTCAAAATAACATAAACCTATATAATTATATACAGATGGTAATTCTGAATCTATTTTAATTATTTTATTATAGGTAGCTATTGCAGTATTTAATCCCTGTTTAGATGCTTTTTTTAATAGTCTGGCAATTTTTTTATTTTTAAAATACCCCATATATTATTTTCTGAACTCCCTTTCAAATTCTTTAATTGTTTCATCCATATATTTAGATAAAACTTTAATATTAGGCTTTGGAACATCATACATAGCAGAAATCTGATCCATTCTTTCTGAAACAAGTTTAGCATCTGCTTTTTTATTATTTTTTATTATTTTAGCCCATTTTTCTAATAACCTTACTCTCAGAGCAAGATTACTCGCACCTGTTTTAACAGTTTTCCTATGTTTCCTCATTATGTCAAGAGATTTTTCTCCAGTTTTTTTAAAATTTACCTCTTCATATACTTTTGGCCAGTAACTTTCAAAAGATTTAAAAAAATTAGCAAGTAGCACAGCCGTCTTTTTTCTTTTTTTTCTTGATAACTTTTTTCCGTTCCTACCAGCAACAGGAATCATTTTAATTTTTGATAAATCAACCTTAATCTCAGGAAAACCAAAACCAATCATTATACTGCTCCAATATATAAGAGCATTTTTTTGATTTTTAAGGTCCTTATAATAAACCCCTTTTTTTAAAATAATCTTTCTATATTTATCAACAATATCATAATTAGTTTTTAGGAATTTAGAATTAAGTGTTTTAATTGAATTTACTTTATTATTTGGTACTTTACTTAAATCATCCACATAGTGAACTCTTCCATAATTATCCTTATACTTATAAATTTTAGCCCAAAGTACAGATGATAATAGTAGTGATAAAATAAGAATTGTTTTCATTTCTAACCTCCAAGAACGAATAATTATAACAAATAGATGTGCTTTAAATCAAATTTATTCAAAAAAAATGATAAAATCCTTGATTTAATAATAATAATTTAATATACTTAGTGCCGAATATTTTATTGGAGTACTGTATGAAACTTAGTATTATTTTAACTATTGTAACTCTTCTGTTATTTACTTCATGTGGAGAAAAAAAAATAACAGCAGATGACTACATTAAAGATTTAAAAAACCCTCAAAAACAAAGTAAAGCACTTGTTCAATTAGGCAAACTTGACCAAAAAGCAAAGCCTGCAATACCAGCATTGATGGAATTATTAAAAGAAGATAATAACTCCACAGCAAGCCAAGCTTTAAGAATCATTATTAAAATTGGAGATGAGTCACAAATTATTGCTGCTGCAAAAATTGGAGTTAATTCCAAAAACAGATCAGTAACAACCTCATCAATAAATTCATTAAAGAATTTAAAAAAGAAAACCCCTGAAGTTTATACTATAATAGTGAACTCTATAAGTTCTACAGAAAAGTTTACTCGCCAAGAAGCTATTTTGGCAGCAGGCCAGTTAAAAATCAAAGCAGCAGTTGACCCTCTTATTAAGGTTTTACTAAATTCATCAAGTACACAGCATATTATATTAAATAAACAAGCTGCAAGGTCATTAGGACAAATTGGAGACCCAAAAGCGATTCCTTCTTTAATAAAAGGCTTGTTTATTAAAAAAGATTTTAAAGGTACAAATAACAAAGGTACAACTTTTGTATTTGCAAGAAATGGACTATATGAATTTGGTAAAGAAGCATTAAAACAAGTTGTTGCAACTCTTAATGGAGAAAATGAAGACTTTAATAAATTTAAGAAAGCTAACCCAATGATTAAATCATCAGATATCACTTATAACTTAATTGTCATGATTAATGAATTAGGTGACGAATCTGTATATCCTATTTTATTAAAATATATGGATGATGAAGACCATGGTGTAAGACTTCAAGCTGAAGCAGGAATGGGAAGCATTGGTATTAAAAAAGCAGTACCAGTTTTGATAAAAAAATATAATAAATTAAAAAAACAAATAGTAAAAGAAAAAGATGATAAGAAACTTGGAAAAGAAGTTCAAGAAGCAACAAATTTAAATAGAATGCTTGCAATGATAGGTGGAAAAGAAGCTGAAAAGCATTTAGTTAAAGAAATGCTTGGAAAACCACTGGTAATTGATGGAGAAGAATACAATGACTTAAGAGATGATGCAATTTCTTCGTTCTCAAATTTTGCATCTGCAAAATATTATAAAGTTTATCAAAAAATATGGGCAAAAGAAAAAGATGTTAATAAGAAAAAAACTCTTATGCTTTATTTAAAAATAATGGAAGTCGCAAATAATTGTAAAGAAAATGTTAAATGTTATGGAGATTATTTTGATAAGAAGAAAAATGCAAAACCAAAAGGAAAGGAATTAAAAGCATTAGCAAAAGAATTAGGAACAGCTCAAATGGCAAAAGGTCTTCCTGTTTTTAGAAAACAAAAAGCAGCCTATATGCTTTCAAGATTTAACACTCCTGAAGCTAAAAAAATTGCATTCGAAAAAGCTTTATTTGATAAAGACCCTGGTGTAAGAAATGCTGGTGCGTTTACAATTGATAGACTTGGAACCAAAGCAGATGTTCCTGCACTTGAAGCTGTAATTAAAAAAGCAAAGAAAAAAACATATCTAAAAAAAGCAATGTCCTTATATACCAAATTACTCGCTAAATTAAAAAATCGTCAATAAAACGATCTAAACATATATTTTTATTGACATTTTCAATCCAATATATTAAATAGTATCATTCTGTTATATTAAGATAACAGTTTTTAAGTCTCATTTCATTTAAGGAGTTTATTATGAACAAAAAACTAAGTATTTTACTAGCTTTGTTACTCGCTTCAGTATTTTCATTTGCAGGTTGTAAAAAAGATGCTAAAAAAGATGATACAACAGCTAAAAAAGAAGTTGCTAAAACAGCAACAAAAGAAACTAAAGGAACAACTAAAAAGGATGCTAATACCAAAAAAGAAGTTGCTACAAAAGGCACAGCATCTAAACTTGACTTATCTTATTTCCCTGAAAATGCAGTTATTGTTGGTTCTTTTAATATTAAAGAATTTTATGCAATCAAGGAATTAAAGCCTATTTTTGCAGAAGCATTTGCAGAAGCTAAAAAAGAAGGAATTGATTTAGAAAAATTAACATTTTTATCATATTACATGAATTTAGATTCATTAAAGAAAGCTGATGATGTTGCTGTTTTAGTTAATAACTTCACAATTACAGAAGAACTTTTAACTAAAATGAAACTTAAAGTAAAAAAAGAAAAGTATAATGGTTTTGAATTATTACTTGAGCCTAATGCTGAAGGTGGATTTGTTACACTTGGTAAAGATTTACTTGCAGGTTCTACAAAATCAATTAAAAAAATGCTTGATGTAAAATCAGGAAAAGCTAAAAGTCTAGCTAGTTCTGAAGCAGGAAAAGAATTTAAACTTGCTCTTTCAAAATCAGGAAATGCTGCATTTAAAATTGTATTTGTTCCAAATAAATTAGCAACAGAGCAAATGGCTAATTTAAGTAAAGGTCAAGGAGCAATGGCTGCTGAATTTTTAAATAACATTAAATCAGCTTCATTTTCTATCAGTATCTCAAAAGATGCTTTTACTTTTGGTTTTCTTTTTCACTCAAGCAAAGCAGGTGTAGATCAAGTTGTTGCAATTGCAAAACCTCAGTTAGCAATGTTAACTCAACCTAATTCTCCAATGCTTGGAATGGTTCAACCTATCTTAGGAAAAGAAGGAACTGAAATTTTAACTAAAGTTATTAAAACATTAAAAGTGAATAATGATGGTGAATACTTAGCAATAAGCTTTTCAACAAAATTTGAATACTGGCAAAAAGCACCAAAAATCTTTGGTGATGCAATGAAAAAAATGGGTAAATAATAATCCACAAACACATAAAAAATCAAAAATGTCTTTAAAAAATATCTAAAAATAAATTTGAAATTAATATGCCTTTATAATTTTAACATCAGTAAAATATTTATGAATAATTTCTTTATAAGTTTTATTTGCTTTTGCCATACCATAAGCTCCCCATTGACACATTCCTACCCCATGTCCAGAGCCTTTTCCTTCTACAATTAAATACTTACCATTTAGTTTAATTTTAAAATTAGTACTAAACAGTTTATTATAGCCAAGCAGCTGTCTTAAGTTCTCCCCTGATACAGTAACAGTTTTTTGGGAAATAAATGCAAGCCTTAAAACTCTATTTGATTTAGATCTCTTTTTTATTTTAATTGTTTCAAGCTCTCCTTTAATCCAGTTTTTAGCTCTTAATTTAGCAAAAAACTTATTAATTTTAATTTTATAACTCCAATTACTTCTTGGTTTATCTTTAACATATATACTATCATCAACAGCTCTTAAATAAGGTACATCAACACCACTAAAATAAGAACCATCTTCTGTTTTCCCACCAGAATGAGCAAAGAAAAAAGCTTCAATAAGCCTATGATTATAAACCACTACTTCTCCGTAAGTTTCCTTAACTGCCTCTATAGAAGCTCTGTCAATATTTGTGATACCTTTATAAACCTGATCTAAAACAGTAGTATTTAAATCATATGGTTTTTCACGATTTTTTATTTTTTTTCTAAAAGCGTAAGTTCTTGATACCACTGCCTGAGCCTTTATCGACTCAATGGGCCATTTTGATGAAATTTCTGAATTTATAATTCCAGCCAAATATGCTTCAAGTGGAAGAACATTAATTGCATATAGATTTTTTTTATACAGAATAATTGCAAGCTTAAAACTAAGATTTTTTTTATTTATATTAAAACCCTTTTTAGATTCTACTATAATTGAAGTTGTAGGATAGAATGTATTTAAAATTCTTAAACCATATTCATCATTTTTCTTTTCTATTTTAACAATAATTTTTTTTTTATTTTTTATTGAAAACAGCCTATCTCCAACCATATCATCAGAAACAGAGAAATTTGATGAAGTAAATGATATTTTTTTACCTTTCTTAATTAATATAGAAATTTTTTCTGATTCATAGGAATGTAAAGTAAAAGAAATTAGTATAAAAAAGATTATTTTCAACAAAACTATTTTTTTCCTTTTTTACCTTTCTTTTTTAATTTTTTCTTTTCATATTTTGATTTAGGTTTAAATTTTCTAGCTTCTTTTTTCTTAGGTTTTTCTTCTTCCTCTGTATCATATTCACCAGAAAGCTGCATTCTATTCATTAAAGCATTATATTCAGCCTTCTCTTCAGAAAAATCAAAGCCTCTAAGCTGATTTAAGCCACCGTTCATATTATTTAGCATTGCCATCTTTTCTGCATCAGGGTCAGGATTTAATTCATCCCAATTCATTTCCATATTCATATTCATTTCATCTGCAAAATCATATTCAACATCAAAATCTTCATCATCCAATTGTGTATGAACTAATTTTTTAACAAAATCAACTTTTATTTCATATAACATTTTAACAAATAAAGCATACCCTTCTTTTTTATATTCTATTTTAGGGTCTTTCTGTCCATATCCTCTTAAACCAATACTTTCTCTTAATAAATCCATTGTTAAAAGATGGTCTTTCCATTTATTATCAAGAGTTTGTAAATAATAGTATCGCTCTATCTTTCTAAGATTAACAGCACCTATTTCTTCTTCTTTATCTTTATATAACTTTTCAGCATCAAAATAAATCATATCTTCAAGCTTTTCTCTATCCTGAATATCTTCAAAATCCATTTCAAGCCCAAATAAATCCTTTACTTTATCAGTAAGATATTTCATATTCCATTCATCAGGCCTAGCCATATTTTGTCCAATAGCCTTATCAATAATATTAAGAGTTATCTCTTCAAGAATATCGAATACTCTTTCTTTTAAGTCAAGCCCATCAAGAAGATTTTTTCTCAATGTATAAATAGTTTTTCTTTGAAGATTCATAACATCATCATATTCAATAACATTTTTACGAATATCAAAATGCATTGCTTCAACTTTTTTCTGTGCATTTGCAATTGATTTAGAAATCATTTTATGAGTAATTGGCTGCCCTTCCTGATAACCAAGTTTTCCCATCATTCCACCAATTCGGTCTCCTCCAAATCTTTTCATTAAATCATCTTGTAATGATATAAAAAATCTACTAGCACCTGGATCACCCTGACGACCACTACGACCTCTTAACTGGTTATCTATTCTACGACTTTCATGTCTTTCTGTTCCTAGTATATATAAACCACCAGCTTGCAAAACCTTCTTTTTTTCTGCAATGCACTGAGCTTCATATTTCGATAAAAGTTCCTGATATTTTTCTTCATAGCCATCAGACTCTTCATTAATTTCTAAGCTTAATAATTCATCTTCTGTTAATGATTCAGGATTACCACCAAGTTTAATATCAGTACCACGACCTGCCATATTAGTAGCAACAGTAACAGCTCCAAAACGCCCTGCCTGTGATACAATAAATGCTTCTTTTTTATGGTTTTTAGCATTTAGTACATTATGCTTTACTCCTGCAGCTGATAATGCTTCACTAATCTCTTCAGAGCTTTCAATTGAAATTGTTCCTACAAGTATTGGCTGGTTACCAGCATGTACTCTTTTAATTTCTTCGATAACTGCATTCATCTTTTCATCAACAGAACGGTATACCAAATCTTCCATATCTTTTCTATCAATAGGTTTATTAGTTGGAATAACAACAACATCAAGCTTATAAATTTTTGCAAATTCTGCTGCTTCTGTATCAGCAGTACCAGTCATTCCACTAAGCTTTTCATACATTCTGAAATAATTCTGAAAAGTAATTGTTGCAAGAGTTTGATTTTCGTTAGCAACTTCAGGTGGTACCCTATCTTCCTCAGGTACTTCCTCTCCTTTTCCTAAAAGCCTTTGAACCCTTAAAGGAGTATTAATAGCCTCTTTTGCTTCAACAGCCTGATGTAAACCATCACTCCATGACCTACCATCCATTAATCTTCCTGTAAATTCATCAACAATTATAACTTTTCCACCCTGAACGACATAATCAACACCTTCTTTAAATATAAAATGAGCTTTTAAAGATTGCTCAACATGATGCATATATTCAATATTTTCAGGTGCATAAAGATTTGTAATCCCAAGTTCTTTTTCACATTTTTCAACACCAGCTTCTGTTAATAATGATAACTTATCTTTAATATCAATTGTAAAGTGTACAACTTCCTTTAACTTTCTTACAACCTTATCAACAATAGCATACTTTTCAATATTACTTTCTTTTGGACCAGAAATAATTAAAGGGGTTCTTGCTTCATCAATTAAAATACTATCAACTTCATCAACAATACAATAATGTAAATCTCTTTGAACATAATCTTCTATATCATACTTCATATTATCACGAAGATAATCAAAACCAAATTCATTATTTGTTCCATAGGTTATATCACATCCGTATTCAGCTTTTCTTTCTTCATCATCAAGCCCATGAACAACAACACCAACGGTTAAACCTAAAAAGTTATAAACAAGCCCCATCCACTCTGCATCTCTTTTTGCAAGATAATCATTTACAGTAACTAAATGAGCTCCCTTGCCTATTGATAATACAGAACTATCTTCTTCCCAGTAATCAGGGTCTGGACCAAATCTTTCTAAAGCCTCAGTTCTTGGAACATAAGTCCATGTTTCTCTATCTTCTGGGTCTTCTTTTAATATAAAAAACTCTTCATAAATCCAGTTTTCTGGGTCATCACCATAAGTTTTCTTGGCAGCTTCTATCCATTTACTATAAAGAGGAAGAGCATTTAAATAAACAGATAGAGTTGCAACTAAAGTTTTACCCTCACCTGTTTTCATTTCAGCAATCTTTCCTTGATGCATTACAACACCACCAATCATCTGAACATCATAATGCCTCATTTTAACAGTTCTTTTTGCAGCCTCTCTTACAACTGCAAAAGCTGGAATAATTAAATCATCTAACTTCTTACCTTTTGCAATTTCTTTTCTAAAAATTTTAGTTTGATTTTTTAGTTCTTCATCAGTCATTGTTTCATACTTTTTTTCTAAACTATTAATAGCGATAACAAGAGGTTGAATTTTCTTTATTTCTCTATCATTTTTAGTGCCAAAAACTTTTTTTATAATTCCCATACTTCCTTCTTTTCAATAGAAGCAAACTATAACTTGCTTCTTGATTATTTAATAAATTACTTCAACAAATAAGTTTCAATAGCCTTTTTTATAGAACTTTTAGGTAATGCACCCACCGTTCTTGTTATAAAGCGTCCTTCTTTAAAATATAATATTGTTGGTATTGATTTAACAGAATATCTTTGTGCCATTTTTCTGTTTTTTTCTGTATTTAACTTTGCAACAAGAACATCTCCATTATATTCAGAAGCAAGCTCTGCAATTACAGGAGCTATCTGCTTACATGGCATACACCATTCAGCCCAGCAATCTACAATAACAGGAATTTTAGATTCACTAATGATTTTAACCATTGTATCATCTTTTAAATTCTTTGGTTTAATCTTTGGTAAATCTTTTTTTACCTCTTCAACTTCCTTAGTTTCTTCTTTTTTAAAAATTTTATCAAATAAACCCATAAATCCTCCATTCATAGAAGTATTATAGTAATTATTAATAAATTTTCAAGTACAAGAATTTATTTTAGAAAATTAAAGTTCCTAAATGCCCAACTTCTACCTTATAAAGCTTATCTGTAGTAATAACTTCGTTATCAAAAAGTTCATAATTATTTTCGATTAATTCATCTTTTGAAATTATTTTACCAACTAGATTATCATCTTTTTCATCTGTATTATCATCATTATCTGCAATTTCTTCTAAAAATTTTATTGCAAGTATTAATTGATATCTCTTTCCATTCACAGCTTCAAGAATCATATCATCATCAACAGTAGCTTTATTAGCTTCAAGTATTTCTTCAAGTAAACCTTCTTTTAAGTATATTTTTTTCATACAATTCTCCAACAATTTTAATTATACTATTAAAATTTTAGTAAAAAGTAAAGTAAAAATACATTTTTACTGAATATCATTAATTTTATTTATTAAATATATTAAATTTATAAGAAAGTAAGGGGGCTATAAAAGCCCCCAAAGGAGTTTATTATCTTACACTAGGAGTCACATCTGCACTACCAGCAGTAATTGTCCATTCAGAAGCAGTCCATGTAGTATTACCTTCGGTAACACCAATATTTCTAACAGCAACAGCATCTTCATATTCCCATGCTTCACCTGTTCCATCTATTCCTACTACTCCATAAACATCAACAACTTCATCAGCAGGATTTACTAATTCAAAGTTATCATCACCATTAACATCTACAACACTGGTAGTACTTGTATTATCAGGCATAAATCCAAAAACAGTATTGAATTCTGTAGGATTTTTAGCAATAATAAATGTTTCTCCGGCATTTAAAGTTATATTTGGATAATCAAACTTAGTACTAGTTGTATTGGCATTGGCATATTTTCTTAACTTCCAGCCATCTAAATTAACAGAGCCACCATCAGCATAAACTTCAACATATCTAATATTAGCATTTCCATCATAATCAACAACTTCTGTAATAATTAAATTACCTGTTGTTGTTGAAGTATTAATAGTTGCAACACCAGTTTCACCATCATAAGTCTCATTACTGTTATAAGCAGTACCATTTCTGGTATCATTCAAATCACATAATAAATAATCTGCATCATCTGATGTTTTAAACTGAAAATAATAATTATAAGTACCATCACTTAAACCAGTTAATGTAGCTTTATATTCATCATTATCACTATTGCTCACACTTTTATTAAAAGTGGCATCAACGCAAACAGAATCATCTGTAGTCTGACCATCTGCATAATAACATAATTGTGCAGAAATAGAAGCATCACCTGTATCAGTTGTAATATTAGTTACACCATCAACATAAACTTGTCCATAAACATCTGTATCATTTGCATCAATAGTTTTTGGCCACTGTGTGTTACACCAGCCAATTGTTGAAGCAGGTGTAGATGTCGTTAGGTCAACAGTAAGTTCATAGTCATAACCACCAGAAGAATAAGCATCAACTACAATAAAATATGTACTTGTTGTTGTTACAGTAAATGAAATCTCTTCATCTCCTGATACACCATCTACACCAACTTCACATGTATAACCATTTTCATCACAAGCACTTAATAACATTAAAGAAATATCTGAAGCAGAACCAGCTGTTCTATGTAAAAGTAAGTTTAATTCATCACCTGAATTCAAATCAATTTGATAAACAACATCATTACCACTACCATCCCAACTTTTTCCACAAGAAATAGTTCCATAATCATCACTATTTCCATCTGTTGTTCCTATAAATGTACCACTAGCATCAATAAGGTAAGGATCTTCAGTACAGGTATCAACACCTAAATCAGCAACACAAACTCCATTTACATCAGGGCTATAACCGTCTGCACACTCACAATTATAAGTATCTGCTGTAGCTGCAACACATTTTTCTGTTGTTACATCACAGTCATTTCCAGCACAAGCATCTATACATGAATCACCATCATCATACATTCCATCTGCACATTCACATTTATAACTTGTTCCATCATCAGATGGGGTACATACACCAGACTCATTTGCTCCATCACAGGCAATACCTTTACATGGACTGTCTTTAATAACTACACTCAAACTATAGTCCACATCTGAAGCGTAATACCCTCCAACAACTAAATAATATATTCCAGCATCATAATAACCATCAAAAAATTCAGGACTATCAGTACATTCCATATCTGTTGTTTTATCTGCACAGTCTGGCCTTAAACTTAGAACAGCATCAAAAGCACTATTTGTTTCTTTTACTGAGAGATAACTATTTTCAGATAGTTCAACCTTATACACAACATTATTTCCTGAATTAGAAGAACATTTAAAATCATTATTATTTGTAGTTACACTACCTGTAAATACTCCACTGGTATCAATTATAGGAATATCAGCATCAGGATCGCATGTATTAGCTCCAACAACATCTTGTTCTTGAACACAGTTACCATCTAGTTCACTATAATTATCAGCACATTGACAGACATAAGCATCTGCAGCAGTTGAAATACAAACTTCTGTTGCTACATCACAATCATTTCCAGCACAAGCATCTATACATGAATCACCATCATCATACATTCCATCTGCACATTCACATTTATAACTTGTGGTATCATCAGAAGGAGTACATACACCAGACTCATTTGCTCCATCACAGACAACTCCATTACATGGGCTGTCTTTAATTATAACATCTAAACTATAATCTATACTTGATGAAGAATAAGCTTCAACAACTAAGTAATATGTTCCTGCATCATAATAACCATCAAAATTATCAGCATAACTACAGTAAACATCAGATGTATCATCATCACATGTTGTTCTTAAAGCTAAACTAGCATTAAAATTACTGGAAGTTTCAGAAACAGATAAATAGCTATTATTTGCTAAAACAATTTTATAGAAAACTTCATTACTTCCAGAAGTACAACCTAAAGTTGTATCATCAGAAGTTACACTACCTGTATAAATACCTGTTGAAGTAATTTCAACAGCAGTATCTCCACATGTATCAGCACCACTCACAGCTTGTTCCTGAACACATTGACCATCCAATTCTGTAAATGTATCATCACAAACACATTCATATTCTGTACCATTTGTAGGTACACATGTTGAATCAGGCTTATCTGTAGAACAATCAACTCCGCTACATGGATTTGAGTTATAACAAACTTCATTAATACAAGACCAGCCATTACCACTACAATCAGCATCAGTAGTACATGTTTCATCAATATTAATTGTCATATTATATGTATTTTGTCTATATTTAACCTGAACATAATAAACAGTTTCAACATCTTTAATCTCATCAATATTACTTACATGTTCATCATCTGTAGTACTTCCAGAATGACCTGAACCATAAGAACCACCAACAGGCGTATTATCTGTTCCTGCATATAGGTTTAAGTCTAAATCACCATCATCATCAATAAAGAAAATATCCACTGAAATTTTCATATTTGCAGGAACAGTAACTTTATACCAATCTTCAACTTTATTACATGAATTACTTTCAACCATAGAAGTTGACAAATCATTCCATGAATGCTGACTCCCTGAAAAAGTAATATCAAGAGCATCATCTCTTGAACTATTTTTAGGGTCTGCATTTAAAGTTAAATCATCTTCACATAATTCACAAGCAGTATCATTAATCATACATTCATTTACTTCGCCTGGAGCAATACAAGTTTTAAGACCACTCATTCCAGCCGGACATGATGAATCAAAAACTGCTGTTCCATCACATTCCTCAGGGCTTTCAATAGTATTATTACCGCAATCTGCCACAGCAGCACCACAAGTATGAGTATCTAAATAACAAACAGGAGTTGTACCACTACACTGACTACCATCATCAGTATCACATTCCCAACATTCTGTTCTGTCAAAAGTACAATCATCATTACACTTTAGCGTTCCATCTATTGAACAAGCTTGTCCATTTAGTGGATCAGTTGCACTGTTATCACATTCTTCATTTTCTGCACTATCAACAACACCATTTCCACATAATGGTGGTGGAGTTAGTATTACATCAAGTTGATAATTCATATCTTGGCCAGCATTACCTGAACTCCAAGAATCAAGAACAATAAATAATGTTACAACATCATCACCAGAATTAGTATATTCAAGAGTTTGCTCACCTGAACCAGTATCAATTCCACTTGAAGCAACACATGTTTCAGTATCACAACCATCCATTAAATAAACAATACTCCAAGAAACATCATTATTAAAAGCAAGGTTCATTGTATAACCAGCAGGTAAATCTATACTATAAACAACATCTGCTCCATTCTCATCTTCAGTAAGACAAGTTGCTTCTCCATAACTGTTATTCATTCCTGCAGTTGAACCAAAATAAGTTCCCTCTCCAATACTTACAGCATCAGCACAGGTATCCCCACCATTAGTTGCTTCAACACAGTTAAAAGTAGCTTCAGAATCTGCATCATAATAACCACTTGCACATCCACATTCTGCTTCAGTTGCAGAAGTTGACCTACATTCAACATGCTCACCTTCTGCACTACAATCAAGATTAGCTACATCGCAACCTGATTCACATGTTCTTACATCTCCGGTTATAACTTCAAAGTAGTTATCTGCACATCCACAAGAATACTCAGTAAGGCTAGTTGCAACACAACCAGTACCATTTGCAGCAGCATCAGGACAAGCAACTGTATCACAAGGACTTACACAGTTGCCATTATTATCTCTGTAATAACTCTCATTACATCCACATGTATAACTTGTTCCATCATCAGATGGAGTACATTCTCCTGATTCATTTGCACCATTACAAGCAACATCTTTACATGGACTTGAACTAATTACGACATCAAGCATATAAGGATCTGTTTCACTACTACTATAAGCTTCTAACAATAAATAATATGTTCCAGCAGAAAAATAACCACTAAAATCATCTGAATACATAAAATCACCACATACAAGTTCAGTATCCCCATTAGCACACTCTTCTCTTAGTGCAAGAACAGCATCAAAATCACTATTTGCTTCTTTAACAGATAAATAACTATCTTCTGATAATACTATTTTATATATAACATCATTTCTATCTACTGAAGACCTGCAACCAAGAGTATTATTATTTTCAGTTACCATACCAGTAAATACTCCACTAGCATCAATTACAGGAATATCAGCATCTGGCTCACATGTATTAGCTCCAACAACATCATAAACACATTGTGTATCAAGAGCACTACTTGCTACACAAGTAGCATCACCTTCACATGTAACAGAAGAACATGGATTTACACATGTATAACCATTATAGAAATAATTCTTTTCAGCATCACAAATACATGTAGCAGTTCCATCTTCATTAGAACAAACTTCTTTATCTGCATCACATGTAGGATCACAAACAAGTGGTTCATCTACTGTTAGCTCTACATCAATAACATAGTCTACACTAGTATCACCTGATGCTTCAACAACAACAAAATATGTTCCAGCAGGATAAACACCATTAATTCCAGTTGTGTCATAAACTTGACAAACTAAATCATTATCTTCATCGGCACATGTTTCTCTTAATGCCAAATTCGCATTAAAGTCATCAAAAGCCTCTGTTTGAATTATTTTAACATGAGTTTCTTCAGTTAAAACAAGCTTATAGAAAACATCATTACCATCTTCATAAGCACACCCTAAAACAGTGTCGTTTGAAGATACAGAACCACGATAAACTCCTGACGCAGTGATTTCAACAGCATCATCACATGTGTCGCCACCTGATAAGTCTTGAACCGGTGGGATATCACTTAATACAACATCCATTGAATATGTATTTCTAACTAAATCGTACCCTGCTCCATAAACTTTTATATAAACATCTGTATCTTCTCTAAATACATGTTCAACAGTTTCAAGATCATGGCTTGACCAATCTGAGGTTTCTATAACATCATAATAGCCATCTCCACCTACATATAATTGCAAGTCTAAGTTTCCATCTGTACTAACAAAAGCGATATCAACTTTTAATTTTTGATTTGCACCCACAGAAATCATATACCAATCTTCATCACTTGAACAATCAATTGCCTGATTATTTAAGTCATCATAATGAGCAGAACCGCTTGCTAATTCAGAAGTTAAATCTGTAGCAGTAGTAAAAGTATTATTTACTGCAGCAGCAGTAAATGCATCAATAGTACATGCAGTATCAAGAGAACATGTTCCATCTAAATCTTCTGCATAACCATTGTTATAATCACATTCACAACTGTCGCCAGTTTGTGCTAAAACTCTGTGAGTATTATCAGTATCACAACCACATGTACCATCTCCATTATCAACAAAATTTAAAGCAGTATCACAAATACAGCTAAGTTCTGTTGCAGAAGTTGCAAAACAAACCTTATCAAAATCACAAGAAGGTGCATCATCTTCAGCACAAGGATCAAAACATTCACCATCTCCACCTACAACAGGAAAATATCCATCATCACAAACACAATTATCATTAGTGTCATTTATATGAGTGTTATCTTTAGCTGTACAATCAAATTTACATAGTCCATCAACAGGAAGATATCCAGTAGCACATGCTAAACAATCTTCACCAGCATAACCAGGATAACAATCACATCTATCTCCATTAGAAATTTGATTATCAGCACATGGTGTCTTACACCCACCATTACCATCAGGAATAAATCCAGAATTACAAATACATTCATTAATATCTGCATCATGAATTTTATTAGGGTCTAAACATTTCCATAAACATTTATTTGGGTCAGTATTAGGCCTATATTCACCTAGAGCCTCTACCCATGTTTGTACATAATCACCATTATCATAATTATCATCCCACTCAGCAACAGCTGGGTCAGGAGTATTTGTACAAACAACAGTTTTAACATTAGGAGCACAGATAGCAGGATCATTAGGATCTATATGTAAACCATCATTACATACATTACATTTACCACCATTATCATCATCTTTCCAATCATCATTACAAACACATTCTGGAGTTCCAGAAGCATCATCACAGTGTTCAGTATCTGTACAACCTAAATTACTCATACCACATGTTTCTTCACATGTACCATCATCATTATTATCCTGATAACCAGTATCACAAGAACATACAATTACACCTGTAGAATCATCACAAACACCTTTATTGGTATCAGGACAACTATCAGTTTCACATTTAACAGCTGGATCAACTACTTTAAGAGTTAATTCTTCAGTTGCTGTTCTGTAATTATAATATTTTTTGGCATCACTAGGTCCATTTACAGCCTTAACAGTAAAAGTATATTCTCCTACATCTGCGGTAATAACACCAGTTAAATTACCCTCTGAGCTTACTTCAAGACCAGCTGGTAATTTAGTAGGGTCAACTACCTCAAAATAAAACTCAGCTTCCGAACCATCAAGTTCTAATGTTACAGTATTACCATCAGAATCTTTATACTCTTCACCTTTTTTTGCATCAACAAGAGTCATTGCTTTAATTCCAAATACTTCTCTGGTTCCACAAAATTTTTCATCTCCATCATCAGCACATTTCAAACCATTAGAACAATCAGAAACAGAAGTACAAACAACTCTGTTTGCACAAATTCCCTTTTCAACCGTTAATGAATCAAAAACACAATCCTGATTTAATTTACAATCAGTTGGAGTCACACATTTTACTGTATCACTACCATTTTCATCATCACCACATGATGTAATTGTAAAAACAACCAAGAAAGCTAATAGAGAGAGTAATAAATACCTAAAACTTCCCATTAATCCTCCTTTAAAAAAAAAATACATTATAGTCTATCAATATAGAAAAAAAAAAGCAATGTTTTTTTAGTTTTTATTTTGAAAATATTATTTTTGATTAATAGTTAGTTTAATTAAAGTAAGTTTTTGATTTTATTTAAAATTTTGGTGTAAATGTTTCCTTAATTTCCTGTTCTGCTTTTTTATGATTAAGCATTGATACTTTTCCTGCAAGTATTTTTGAAATTTCTAAAAAAGCATCAGACATAGAGCCTTCTTCTGTTGCTATAGGAACACCTAAATCACCACCTTCTCTAATTTCAATATCTATAGGTAATGCTCCTAAAAAATCAAGTCCATAAGTTTTTGCAATTCTTTCCGCTCCACCAGTAGAAAAGATTTCTGTTCTTTCTCCACAGCTAGGACAAAGGAAAAAGCTCATATTTTCAACTACACCTAAAATAGGCACCTTAACTTTATCAAACATATCCTTAGATCGTTTAACATCTGCAAGAGCTAAATCCTGAGGTGTAGAAACAACAACAGCACCTGTTGCCTTAATTTTTTGAGCTAAACTTAACTGAACATCACCTGTTCCTGGAGGTAAATCAATAATTAAATAATCAAGTTCTCCCCAATCAACATCTTTCAAAAACTGAGTTAAAACACCTTCCAGAATTGGACCTCTCCAAATTAGAGCCTGACCTTCATCAACAAGTGAGCCAATTGAAATAAATTTACATCCATATCTTTCAAGAGGAATCATAGTTTTACCATCTTTAGTCATAACTTTTGTATCTTTCATACCCATCATAACATTTAAACTAGGGCCATATATATCAGCATCCATTAATCCAACTTTTGCACCTGATTTAGCCAATGAAATAGCAAGGTTTACAGAAATAGTACTTTTACCTACCCCACCTTTTCCACTACCAACCAAAATAGTATTTTTAACAGTTGGAATTAAATCCTTATCTCCACCAAGCTTAGTAGATTCAATAACTTTTGCAGTCATTTTCACACTAACAACTCCAATTCCTTCTATTGCTTTTAAAGCTTTATTTACATCTGCTTCAATTTCAGCAGAAAGAGGACATGCAGGTGTTGTTAACTCAACAGTTACTGATAAATCAATATCATTTGTAATTGTTACATCTTTTATCATATTTAAAGTTACTAAATCTTTATGTAACTCAGGGTCCATAACAGTACCCAAAGCTTTCATAACTTGTTCTTTTGTTATTGTCATTTTATCTCCTATAAATAATATGCATATCTGCATCATTTAGAAATATATACACATTAATAAAAAAATCAAGTCTTTTTTATATATTTAAGTATTTTTTTTACTTATTTATCTTTTTTTATGTTTTTTTCTTACTTCAATCCCCATTAAAATGGTTATTTCCATAAATTGCTTAGCTTGTAGATACAGGGCGATGTCCTGTATCCACAATCTTCACTTGAAATTAAAGCTTACATCTTTAATTTTTGATTATAAACTTACAATTTTTACGGTAAGTCACTTTCATGCTATTACTCTCCATACGGAATTATATAACCTGTACCAGTTGGTGCCTCATCTATATTTCCCCACATTACAATAGAACCATCAGCTTTTAAAGCAGCAAAAGTACTAATAGTTGAGTATATTTTAACATAACCACTATCTATTGGAGCACCAACACCACCATCATCACTATTTCCCCATACTGTAATACTTCCATCTTCTTTTAAAGCAGCAAAAGCACTACTTGTTGAATAAATTCTAAAATAACCATTATCCCTTGGAGCTCCACTACCTCCATTATTAATATTTCCCCATGATGTAATACTTCCATCTTCTTTTAAGGCAGCAAAAGCACTACTAGTAGAATATATTCTAACATAACCACTATCTTTTGGAGCTCCACTACCTCCATTATTAATATTTCCCCATGATGTAATACTTCCATCTTCTTTTAAAGCAGCAAAGGAACTACTAGTAGAGTATATTTTAACATAATTTCTATCAGTTGGAGCCCCAAAACCTCCTTCATTACTATTTCCCCATGCGATAATAGATCCATCAGATTTCAAAGCAGCAAAGGCATTAACAGTTGAATACACACTAACTATATCAACATATATCATTAGACAAATATCTGTTTCATTATCACAATTATTTTCGTAAAGCAACAACAAGCTTCTATTATTTCTTAGTGCAACAAATTTCATTTCATTGGAATAAATACTAAAAATATTATTATCATCTATGAAATATTCAATATCACCAGACCAAATAATTAAATCTCCATTTAATTTTAATAAGGCAAAATTTTCACTAGGAAAATTAGGAGAATTATAAAAACCACCATAATTATTCATCGCCACAGAATAATCAACACCATGTATATAATTTTCTTTTATACATTCCTTTACTCTTAAATCAAATTCCCAACCCATTTCACATACTCCACAAATAGCATTACCTGAATTATCAAAACATTGACGATGTTCTCCACAGTCTAAATCAACAATACTACAGCTAGGTTTACATATTCCATCCTCATCATTATCTTGATAGTTAGCCTCACAAATCCTACCACATATTCCATTATTATCATTATCCTGATATCCATCATTACAAACACACATTGGAATAGAAATTCCACTACTATCATCACAATCATAAGGATGAGCATTTAATTGACATTCTAAATCAGCTATACTACAATCAGATTCACAACTACCATTATTATCATTATCCTGATACCCATTTCTGCATTTACATTCAATTTCTCCGGTTAAATCATCACATATTGAATTTATATCATAACAAAAATACTCTGAATTACTATTACTACAACTTAACTGACATATACCATTATGGTCATTATCCTGAAATCCTATATTGCAATCTTTTCTACAGTAATTATCTTCTCCACAGATAAATCCCAGTTCACAATGAGAATTTTTTATACATTCTGTTTTATCCAAAAATTGTCCAAAACTTCTTTTATTTGGCTCACATGAAATAAATAATATTATTATACTTAATACTATTAAATTTATATTAAAAACCTTCATTTTCCTCCTAGAATCCATTCCAACCAACAAAAACACCTCCAATAGTATAAAAAAAGTAATCTGAAATATCAGAAAACAAGGAAACTCCTACACTAAATCGTCCTTTTATGAAAAGTTTATTTATTTTATACTCATATTCAATTAAGCCACCTAAAATGAAACTCTTAACTTTATCTCCCCAAAGTAAAGATGTCGTAACTCCATAATAAAAATTTTCTCCAAATTTAAAGTCAGAATAAAGATCAAGATAACTGTAATTATCCGTTAAATTATTATTAAAAGATAATCCTAGTGTAATAATTCTATATCTTTCTACCCAGTTAATAATATCTGCTCCTATAACAAAAGAAGAATAAAGTAAATCTTTACCTATATTTATATTAATTGCGGTATAAAGTTTAAAAAACTGTAAATAAGAAGGTATCATTTTATAATCTATTCTTTTATTCTCATATAAATCAATAAATTTTCTATGACTATTCTCCATTATATAGTCTACTTTTTTAAACTCATAATAATACTTTCCCTTATATAATAATTTAGGAATTCCTGAATTAAGATAATATTTATTTTCATAATCATCTTTTAGTATGATTTTACTATCTTTTGGATGTATATTTACAATTAATTTATACCTTTTAAATTCTCTTAATTTTAAATTAGCAATATAACTCTTATTAAATTTAATTTTAATAATTTTATCATGAAAATATTCTTTACTTAATTTAATTTTACAAATATTGTATTCATAATCTATAATTTGATATTTTTTATCATTAATTTTATTAATCAAACAATTTCCACTGTACTTTCTAACCTTAACTTCTCTTTGTTTGAAAAGGATTGTTATGATTTGTTTTTTTATCTCTTTTAATTCAATATAAATCTTTTTAGAATTTTCCAAATTACTTTTATTTAATTTTATTATTTCTCTGTGGTATCCTTTCTTTTTAATTGATAATCTATTATTTAATTTTAAATCATTTAAAGTTAAATTTACAATACTAGTTCCTCTACCTATAGTTTTATTTTAAAAAAAAACAAAGGAATCACTAGGTTTAGGAATCACTATAAGTTTATACTCTTTTAATTTCAATTCAATTATTTCTTCTTTATCATAAAAAAAATTTTTATCAATCTTGTAATCATTATAGTATTTTTTAGTAATTCTATAAGAATGTAAGCCTTTTTTCAATTTTATTTGTAAAGGAGTATAGCCAACAAATTGCTCATCAACAAAAACTTTTACATTCCTTGGCTTAGTTTTAAAAATTACCTTTACAAAATTATCAATTAATATATTTTCTTTAAATTTATTATCTACTTTTATAATCTCTGCTCTATTTATTCCTAAAACTTCATTAGTTAATTTTTTGGAAAATGACAATAACTCACTAGCGGAACTAAGTCGTTTTTTATAAACCTTTGTTACAGTCCTTTTTATTCCTCCTGTTTCCAAATCTACAAGTTTAGCCTTGAAAACATATTCTTTTTTTATTTTATTAATACTAATAATAAAAATCATCTGAGCAGCCATCATTTTACCTGTATCAACAAGACATTTATCATCATAACAATCTGAATGTCTTTGTTCAACTTGTTCTCTTAGAGCTTCATCTTGATCTTCTTTAGAAATAAGAACATAATTTTGCTCTGTTAAACAATCTTCTGCTCCGGAACGAAAGGTATCAATAACCATATTATCTATATCAAAATTAGCTTTAACTTTAAGCATTACAGGCAAGTTATTATTTTTAGACAATAGAAATATTGGCATTGTTAAAATAATATAAAATAAATAAATTTTCATTAGTTACTCCATGTATTTTCATCACTAGTATACATAAATATCTTTATACTTTCAATTTATCGATAGAGAGCTTTCATAAATGTAAAAAAAATTAAGTCTTTTTTAAATATTTAAGTATCTTTTTACTTCTTTATTTTATCGTTTCATAATTAAATTTAACAATATTTCTTTTTTTCTTACCAAAAACAATACCGATATTATAAACTTTAATATATTTATAAATATATTTTTCATAATATTTTTTTTCTTTGATTTGCTTTAAGGCAGAATTGATTTTAGGCTTGTTGACTGTTACTTTGAATTCAATAACATAAGCTCTACCTTCAAAAAATAAAGTCATATCAATATAGCCTTTATTTGTGGCATCTTCTACCACAAAGTCAACTCCCATTCCTGCAAAACAGGAATATAGAACACTTGCATAATAACCTTCATAGTTTGCAATATCATTTTTCTTATAATTATCATTAGGAATTGAGGCAAAAAGAGTAAAGATTGCATTTTTAAATTCCGGTACTTTATCATCTTTTATTGCATCATAAAATAATCTTTGTATTGAAATTATATTGGTATCTGCTAGATAATCAAAAATATATTTATTTAAACTATTTTTCACTTCCTGATTAGGATATTTTAACAAATAGCTAATATCTCCAAATCTCTCAACTACTTTATCAATTGTTAAATATCCTGTTTGAAAAAGCAATGTTTCAAGTTTTATTTTATTAATATCAAAACTACCTATAACCTCTTCACTTACTTCAATATTTTCTAAATCAGGAATAAAATATTTTTTTTTCTGCATCAATTTGATTAAGAATGCAGGTGTTGCAGTTTGAAACCAATAGGTTTTATAAGTATTATGATTAGAAAAAAACAATAAAATATCAAAGGGATTATAAACTGAATTTCCTAAAAAGTTATAACCGTTATACCACTTTTTTAATCTTTCTAAATTTATATTTGCGAGTCTTTCCTTAAATACTGTTTCTATATCATTTTGAGTATAACCACAAATATCTCCATAATCTTTATGTAAAGTTATATCTTCCAGATTATTTAATCCACTAAATAAGCTTACCTTAGAAAACTTGGTTACTCCAGTTAAAAATACAAATTTTAAATACTCATCACTGTCTTTTATTACTGAATAAAAATTTTTAAGTTCATCTCTTACTTCTATGGCCAAATCAGGTTTATCTATCATGTCTAAAATAGGTTTATCGTATTCATCTATAAGAATCACTACCTTTTCATTATAATTTTCACTTAAAACCTGAATTATTTCAATAAACTGTCCTCTGATTCCTTCTTGGCTAAGAGTTTTAATATTATATTCTTTTTGCCAATTTCTAATTAAATTTCTTAATATAATTTTTAATTCTTCTCTTCCATCTGTTACTCCTGCACCAAAAGAAATATATAAAACAGGATATTTTTTATTCCAATTCCAGTTATTTTCTAAAAACAAGCCTTTAAAATACTCTTTTTCAGTTCTAAAAGCAGATTTTAATGTTGATAAAAATAAAGATTTACCAAAACGCCTAGGACGAGAAAGAAAATAATATTTTTTATTATCTTCAATAAGCTTAGCAATTAAAGGAGTTTTATCTACATAGTAGAAATCATAGTTTCTTATTTCACTAAATGTTTGTATTCCTATTGGTAAAGATTTCATAATAACCCCAAACTTATAACTTTTGCAGTATAACTTTATTTTATGAATTTATCAAGAATAAGAAAGCTTACATCTTTAATTTTTGATTATAAACTTTTGTGAATTATAATCTAAATATCTCCGGGTTACAGAAACTAATTCTTTATTCTGAATATCATAAACAGACCAGTTCCCTTCATGCTTTAAAGAAAGCCTTGCACTTGCCCCTGCTTCATAAACATTTAATGTATAATCATTAAAATTAACTTTATAATAACTATTTTTATGTTTATGCCCATGTAAAGCCATATTTACTTTATTTTTTGTGAAATACACTAAAACGACTTCCCTATTTCTTAAACCATCCATATATTTTTTTCTTTTATTTAACTTAGGTAAATGATGATGTAATAAAACTATTTTAAATTTATCATCATATTTTTTTGAAATTTCATCAAATTTATTTAACTGATATGTAGAAATTTCACCGGCAGCACAAAGTGGACATGTGGGTATAGAAGATGAAAATCCTGTAATTAAAACTTCATCCAGAAGTCTAAAAACAGGCCATTTCTCATTATTTTCAAGTTCAATATCATTTTTTAACCATGGATTCATATATTTTTCAAATAAATTCTTTTTAAATGAAGATTTAAGATAATTATCATGATTCCCCGGAACAATAATTATTTTATCCTTTGGTATATCTAATTTATTCAATAATTCAACTGCTTTTTTAAATTCAGAATCCAATGCTAAATTAGTAATATCACCAGTAATTACTAAATAATCCAGTTTTTGTTTATTAATATCTTCAATTAGTTTTTCAACAAATTCAATTTTATATTCATTTTTTCTATTAAGAAATAAATTAGCACCTCCTATCATTCTTTTATTAAAAAAATGATAAAATCTTGTATTCGCTATAGACAAAATATGTAAATCAGAAATATGACCTATTTTCATTAGTTAATCCTTGTTAATAAAATTACTCAATATTCTAAAATACTTTTCAAGATTTTTTTCATTAATACTTATTGTAATTAAAATTGAATTTTCTGTTACTTTATTTATTTTAATATTTTTAAGTATATCAAAAGTACTCATTACTTCAGATGTATTTAATGTAGAATATGGAGTTCCATTTAATGTCAACAAAAGCTTTAATTTTGTATTTAAAAAGGTAAAAAACTCATTAATAGAGTCCTTTTTAGAGATAGTTAAATTAATATTTAATATATCACCCTCTTGAAGCTCCACTTCAAGAAAAATATAATTCAAATCAATAATTAAAGGCTTAAAAACAGTTTGTTTTTCAGAAAAATCAAGCAATATCTTTTTATAATCATTATTAGGAATAAAAAACAACTTAAAATCAGAATTATTTTTAGAAAATTCAGAATTTAAAAAGATATTATACCTTTCTTCAGAAAAAGCATCTATTTTGTTCTCATAAATAGAAAACAAATCCTTTATTAATGCAGTATCTCCATATAGTGAGCTATTTTTAAAGTTTATTGCACCAAACTCCTGATTATCAGTTTTAATTGTTTTAAACAAAATCTTATTAAAAATTTGTTCTTTTTCTGTATTTACATCTTCAAAATCAAAATTAAAATCATCTAAAAACAATAAAAATTCCTGAGATTTATAAATATCACTAATTGTAAAATATAAACTATCAGCTTCAGCAATAAAATAATTCTTATTTAAATATTTATTAATAAGTTTAAATAGTTTTATCGTTCTTGCTTTTTTTAAGTTTATATAACCAATAAAATTAACATCATTTACAATTAATTCTCTTGTTGGAAATTCATTTATATTTAATTCATAACTTATTACTTTTTCTTTTTTTTCATCTATTTTTTTAACCTTATTATCAGTAGCACAAGAAGTTATTATAAATATTAAAAAAAACAGAATGGTTAATCGCTTATACATTGTTATCTCCACATTTTTCTTTTAATATTTCAATTTCAGAATGAAGCTCTTCAATTTTATCATTTGCTTCCTTTAATAAAATACTTCTTAACCTATAAATCTCAGCATCTCTTTCTCTTTCAAGAATATCACACTTAATTCTTAAATCAGCAACTTTTTTATCATTTTCCTTATTATATATTTTATTACTCAAATTAAAAAACTTTTTAAAATACATCAAAGATTCTTTGAAATGCTGATTTTGCTCATAAAAAATAGATATTTTCTTGTAAACATCTATCAAGATTGTTAAATTCTTAGAAACCTCTCCAACTTCAACAGCTTTTTTAAGATAAAACTCTGTATTTAAACTATTTCCCTGTTTATGATGAAGCTCTGCCATTCCAATATAAGATGCAGCTAATCCTCGATTATCATTGACTTCTTCTTTTAAGGCTATTGACTTATTATAATACTTTAATGCTTTTGTATAATTTTTCATTTTAAAATATAAACTTGCAATATTATGAAAACTTTGTGCTTTACCAAACTTATCATCACTTAATATTCTTACAGTAATTGATTCTTTTAAAAAAACTAAAGCTTCTTCATAATTTCCAAGCCTGATATGAGCTGCACCAATATTGCTATTTATCATTGCAATTGTATCAAGGTCCTTATCTGATTTTTTAGGTACATCTTTAATAAGATTTAAAGCCTTCATATAATAACTAAATGCTTGTTCATAATTTTCCATAGAAAAATAAATAGCAGCAATAGTATTATATGATATTGCCAAATTTTTAGAATCACCAAGCTCCCTGTCAATATCTATTGATTTAAGGGTATATTCTATTGATAAATCATAGTTTCCAAGATAATAATTTACCATTCCAATATTACTATAAGCCTTTTCTAAACAAACTTTATCACTTAATTTTTTAAAAATCTTTGAACTTGTATTATAGTATTCAAGAGCAGTATCATAATTATTTTTTGAAGAAAAAAACTTTCCTGCTTTAAAAAAAATTTTAGATATCAAATCTTCATCATCAATATTTTTACTAACATCAATTAGAGTATTAATAATTTCTTTTGCTTTTATACTATCAGATTTAATTAATTCGTCAATGATTTCAATATAATTTTCTATTTCATTTCTTGTTAGTTTCATAATTAAAAATCATATAATAAATAAAAATTACCAGAAAGCCCAACAAATGCCTTACTTATTGTTTCAGAACTGATAATATCAAAAATTTCAACAGACATATCTCCATTAAATGAAAGATTCTTACTCATATCTATTCTGTATCCGAGGCTTAAAAAAGCTGATATCATAGAGAATCCATTATTTAATTCACTATACCCTTCTGTTAAAAAATAATTTATAAATAAACCGCTACTAAAATAAAAACCTTCCAGCAGTTCTTTTATTGGATAAAATTCAAGTGCCAAATCAGTTTTTATCAAAAAAGGACTGTTGCCACCATCTTTAAAGTCAAGTTTAAAATGTATAAGAGAAAGATTTAATTTAAAAAAAATTGTTTCTGATACTTCAAATTTATTTATAATATTTATTCCAAGTTTATATTTATATTCAAAATCATTTATGCAATCTTTATTATTATCACTACATTCATCTGTTGACTCAAGAGCTTTAATATCAGTAGCTCCTCCTCCAGCAATCACCCCCATTCCCAAAGAATAAGAATAAAGACTAAAGTTAAACAATAAAAGTGATATGAGTATAATTATTTTCATTCATCTCCTGATTTTAGCTTAAAGAGCTAAATTAAACTTATTTTTATATTTATTACATTTTAAAATAAATATCAACTAAATTAACCGATTTACCTATATATTTTTCAGGAGTTAACTGTTTCATTTTTAATTTAATATCATCAGGAAGGACTTTAAGCTTATCAATAAACTGTTTTAAATCATCATGAGATATTTTTTTACCTCTTGTTAAATCCTTTAATTTCTCATAAGGTTTTGCTTCTCCATAAACTCTCATAATAGTTTGTAATGGCTCTGCAAGTAATTCGTAATTATTACTTAACTCCATTTTTATTATTTCTTCATTTAATTTAATTTTATTTAAACCTTTTAAACTGCTGTTAACAGCAATCGTAAAATAACTAAAAACCAAGCCTAAATTCCTTAAAACAGTACTATCAGATAAATCTCTTTGAAACCTTGAATTTAATAATTTAACAGATAAATGCTCCATCACTGATATTCCAAGCCCTAAATTACCCTCAGAATTTTCAAAATCAATTGGATTTACCTTATGAGGCATTGTCGAACTTCCTACTTCTCCTTTTTTTGTTTTTTGAGTAAAGTAACCAAGGCTAATATACCCCCACACATCTCTATTCATATCAATAATAATTGATGAAATCCTTATTAAATTATGCATAATTTCTGAAATATATGAATTAGGATTTATTTGTGTAGTAAATAGCACAGATCTTAACCCCAAGTACTCTGAAATAAATTTTTGAGATTCTTCAATCCAGTTTATATCAGGAAAAACAAAATAATGAGCATTATAATTACCTGTAGCACCATTTAATTTTGCTTCAATATCAATATTTTCAAGTTTCATTAATTCTTTTTTTATTCTCCATGCAAAATTTATAAATTCTTTACCAACAGTTGTAGGAGAAGCCGGCTGACCATGTGTTCTGGACATCATTGGAGTTTTTTTATATTCTAAGGCAAGTTCTTCTAATTTATTAAGAAATTTTCTTAATAAATCCACAATAATAACAAGCCCTTTTTTCATCATCATTGCATAAGCAGTATTATTAATATCTTCACTTGTTAATGCAAAATGAACCCATTCCTTAAATTCATCAAGATTCATCTTTTCAAGTTCCTCTTTAATAAAATACTCAACTGCTTTTACATCATGATTTGTAATACTTTCAATTTCCTTAATTCTTACAGCTGATTTTTCAGAGAATTTAGTTTTTATTTCATCAATTTTCTCTATATTTTGAGCACTTATCTCAAAAAGATTTAATTCTGAAAGTATAAATTTTAGCCATTCAATTTCTGAAATAAGCCTATGTTTAATAAGCCCATACTCAGAAAAGATATCCTCAAAAACATCTGTTTGCCTTTTATATCTTCCATCAATAACAGAAATCGCTTTTAATTGACTCATAATTTTCCTCAAAAACAGGATTATACATAAAATTAAAGCTTTTATCAATTTGAAAAATGGTGGTGGGGGAAAGATTTGAACTTTCGAAGGCTTCGCCGTCAGATTTACAGTCTGATCCCTTTGACCACTCGGGAACCCCACCAGATAGTTTATAGTTAAAATACGGAGAGAGGGGGATTCGAACCCCCGGATGGTTTTGCCATCACACGATTAGCAATCGTGCGCCTTAAGCCGCTCGGCCATCTCTCCATGGATTTTTGTTCTGAAAAGAAAGGGGCTTATTCAGCCCCTTTGGCGGAGAATGAGGGATTCGAACCCCCGGATGCGGTTACATCAACGGTTTTCAAAACCGTCGCCTTAAACCACTCGGCCAATTCTCCGTGTGTTAGGATTGATATATAATATTTTAACTTCTTTGTCAATAATTATTTTATATTTTTTGCATTTTTTATTAGTATATTCACATTTTAGCATTAAAAGCCTAAATATTCGATAAAATAGTGATGTGTACTAATAAAAGTAGATAGATTTTTTTTATAATAACTTGATACTAAAAACTCTCTATGTTAATATTCGTAAATTTTATGAGGTTATTATGGCATTAGAGAAAATCATTGAAAAATTATCACAAGACATTGAAGAATTAAAGAAAACAGGTAGGGCAAAAGGAGCAGAAATAGTTATCATTGATACAGTTCCTGCAACTGAAAATAATGGCCCAAGGTATTTAGTTGAAGGAGAAGGAGAAAAAAAGTTTATAAAAATGAATGCAAATTCATACTTAGGCCTTGCTTTTAACAAAGAAATGCTAAAAGCAGAAGAAGAAGCATCTTTAAAGTATGGAGTTGGCCCTGGAGCAGTAAGATTTATATCAGGAACATATAAAATACACACAGATTTAGAAGAAAGACTGGCAAAATTTCATAACAGAGAATCAGCAATGATATTTTCTTCTGCCTATGTAACATCTATGGGAGTTTTAGTTCCACTTACCACAAAAGAAACTGTTGTAATAAGTGATGAATTAAATCATAATTGCATAATCAATGCAATGAAGTTATCAAGACCTGCTAAAAAACTTATTTATAAACACAATGACATGAACGACTTAAAAACAAAATTAGAAGCAGCAAAAGGTTTAGGAAAAAGAGTTTTAGTAGTAACTGATGGTATTTTTAGTATGAGAGGAGATAATGCTCCTTTAAAAGAATTTGTTGAAATTTCAAATAGCTTTAATCAGTTTTTTGAAGAAGGTGTATTTACTGTTGTTGACGATAGTCATGGAGTTGGAGCAATTGGAGCAACAGGAAGAGGAACTGAAGAATACTGTAATACAAAAGTTGATATTTTGATTGGAACACTTGGAAAAGCTTATGGTGTTAATGGAGGTTATCTTGTGTCTTCAAAAGTTGTAACAGATTACCTGCGTGAAACAGCTCCAATGTATATTTACTCAAATCCAATTACAGCAGGTGAAGCAGCTGCAGTTTTAAAAGCTCTTGATATTCTTGATTCAGAAAAGGGGCTTAATATTTTAAAGCATATTAAAGCTATGACTTTGAAATTTGAACAAGGATTAAAGAATCTAGGATTTGAAACAATAGAAGGAGCTCACCCTGTTGTTCCTTTAATGGTTAGAAACACTGAAAATACAACTAAACTTGTTAAACACTTATTTGATAATGGTGTTTTAGCAACTGGATTAAATTACCCTGTTGTTCCAAAGGGAGATGAAGAAATAAGATTTCAAATTTCAGGAGAACATACAGAAAGTGATATCGAAACAGTACTCAATATATTAAAGTCATATAAATAAATTTATTTTAAAATTTTACTATAAACACACCTAAAAGGATGTAATCCATGTGTATGAACAACTGATTCTTCATCACTTCTACCATCCCATAAAGTATTTTTACCACTCCATTTTACAACTTGTACCCCATAGTTTCCTGAGTTCCAATAACCAGCTTCATTTACAAATAACCAGTTACCACTTCCATGGTCCCAATCTTGTTGAATTAAATTAATAAATTCTCTGGAATTCATCAAATGTCCGCCATCATTGACACATTCAGTTACAGCAGCAGCATAATCAATTGCAGGTCTGTCATAACTATCAGCAATAAAATCATCTGTAACAAAGCACTCGTGTTCATACATTCCCAAACAATTAGAACCATACAATACATCACTTGCTTTTGCTGGCCAGATACACCTATAAGGAGTGCTTGCTTCTTTACTTATTTTATCTGTTACTCCATCTGAAATTCTTACAACCACCTTATCATCTATAACTCTTGAATCAAGTGATGTCCAAAGCCATGAATCATTTAAATCAGTACCAATATTAGATACTTCAATAGGATTATTGGAGTTTATTCTGTAAATTTCTGTTGCAGTAGGAAGTCGTCCCCCTAAACTTTCACAATCAGCTTTTGCATCTTCATAAGTTGCCTGACTTCTCTGAGTTCCATCCCAGGCATTCATCCATGGATCAATCTTTTCAGCTCCATAAGCATTTCCTCCAGATGTACCATTTAAAGAAGACTCACAAACATAAGCAGTTCCGTCCCATTTTAAAATATCATCACTGTTAGTACACACTGGTAAATCAGGCTTTTTAGGATGCCATAAACATCTAAAACTATGGGTATCATCCATATAAGTCCATGTCATTGTTGAAGAATGTTGAAAAAACCAATGGTCATTTGCTATATCTGTCCACCTAAACATAGGTACTCCACTATATCCACCACCATTAGCCCAATATAAATGGTCTACTACCCACAACCAGTTATTACTTCCATTTGCCCAACCATTATGTAAATTTTCAATAAATTCTCTTGTATTTGGTAAAGTTCCACCTAAGCTTCGGCATAATTCAACTGCTTGAGTATATTTCATTGTCTCTCTGTCTTCAGAGTCAGAAATAAGCTTGGTAGCTCTATCATTATTTACAAAACAATCTCCATTACAATTATTCTCGGCTGGAGCATCAATAAAAGATTGATTTTCCAAACCAATACATCTAAAATAATTTTTATTACTCTGATATGATAAACTAGCTGTAGCTGAAGCATTTGAATAATACCAGTCTTTAGTACCTATCTCACTCCACCTTAGAAGAGGTGAACCATACCCTCCATTATACCAGTAAATAGTTTCTCCAATCCAGTTCCAACTATTGGTACCATTTTCTAAACCGTCGTGTATACTTTCAGACCACTCTGTTAACATAGGAATACTGGCTCCATAAAACATACATTCATTAGTTGCAGCTGCATAATCAAGTGCGGGTCTGTCAACTGTATCTATGTTATAATATTTATCATACTTAAAACATGATTCACCAGGTTTATGATTACATCTATCTTCATCAAAGCCACTGTTATCATCATTTGGCCAAATACATCTAAATGCTCTAGGAGTTGATTCATTAGAGTTACTAGTCTCACCATTACTAACTTTAATTACAACTTTATTATCTTCCTGATATGTTGAAATATTTGTCCATAACCATTCTGTATTTATAGATTGTCCAATATCTCCAGTTCCTGTTGTTGCATTATTTCTATATAATTCTGTTGCAGTAGGAAGTCGTCCTCCTAAGTTTTCACAAATTGTATTTGCTTCACTCCACACTTTTTTTCCTCTTTCGATACTATCCCATGTACTTCCCCAGCTATCAGTTGTTGGAGAACCATTATAAATATTACAAAAACTAAATTGCCAACAATTTTCATCATCACAATCAACCTTTCCATCATCATCATTATCTAACTCATCCTGACATTTCATACTTGTATCTTCAAGAGATGCCTCACAAAAAGTAAACCCCTTACAATCTTCATCATCACAGTCAATTTTATCATCTCCATCATTATCCAAAGTATCCTGACACTTTACAGCAGTGTCTTCCAATACTGGTTGACAAAAAGTAAATCCCTGACATTCAACATCATCACAATCAGTATCACCATTATTATCATTATCAATTTCATCCTGACATAATACAGCAGTATTTTCAACTAGCTCCTCAACAACACAGAATGTAAAACCTTTACAATCTTCATCATCACAGTCAATTTTTTCATCTCCATCATTATCAATTCGATCCTGACATTTTACAGCATTATCTTCTGTTTCAACTACTTCCTGACAAAATGTAAAACCTTTACAGTCTTCATCATCACAATCAATTTTTTCATCATTATCATTATCAATTTGATCCTGACATTTTACAGCATTATCTTCTGTTTCAACTACTTCCTGACAAAATGTAAAACCTTTACATCCCTCATCTTCACAGTCAACCTTATCATCATTATCATTATCTAATCCATCCTGACACTGTTCAACAAGAACTTCCTGTTGAGCAAACAAACCCTCATTTGTAGAATCGCTTGTTTCACTACATGCGAGTAGAGAAAGCATTATTATCATTATTATGGTATATTTCATCAATCCTCCTAAAAAACATAATATCTAATATTCTATATAAATTTCACTTAATTGTAAAGAATAAGAAGAAATAAACTTATTTCTTCTTATTCTTTTTCTTTTCCTGTCTATCAACATAATCCATTGCAGCTCTTCTAAGAGCAGATGTAATCCCCTTCATTTTAGCAATTTTTTTAATATCATGATATTTCAAACTTGTTAAAAGTTTAACCGCCCTACCCGTTGGAGTTTTAGGATTTAATACTACATTCATCTTTATAGTATACTTTCTAAGCCATGCTCTATTATTTGAAATATATTTAATTACATCTCTGTGTATATTTTTATCAGCAGAAAACTTAACTACTTCTTGTTCCGTAATCATAGGATTTCTGATAACACCATCTACAACCAGCCTATTACTTTGCTTAATAAGTAACCCTCTTGCTTCCATATTTCCTTTCATTGCCAACTTAATTTTATCTGCAATATTCATTTCATTTACAAGCCTTGCAAGAGACTTTCTCTCGTCAAGAACCTTTTCTGCTTCTCCTTCATATTTACCTGATTTCTCTTCGGAAATACCAAGTTCTTTGTTAGAGGGTTGCTCTTCTACTTTTATATTATCCTGTTCTACTTTATTATTATCTGAACCTATACTTTTAATCAAATTATTTGCAGATGTGAGTTCATCATCTTTTTTAATTGTATCTTCACCAGATAAAGTTTTTAGGCCATCTGCTGTTTTTAAATTTAATTCAATATTATTTCTTTCTGCAAAATCAAGTATTTTTTGTTTTTGAGCTTTTGGAATATCAGATTCAATTAAAATCTTCATTATTTTAGGATATGGTGAAATAAAAGAAAGAGCATCTGCAAGATAAGTTTTTAACTCTATAGATAAATCTTTTAATTGCTTTTCAATAAAATTAAATTTAAAGTTATTATGCTTTATAATTGCCTTGAATATTTCAAGATTTTGATTTTCCTGTTTAATTAAATATCTATAGCAACCAGCAATAACATATTGATGCATGCTTCCTTTCAGAGCTTCTATTATAATATTTTCCGGTAATTTAATAAATTTACTCTTTGCTACCTCTGAAATATCCTTATTACTATCATATTGCAAAAAAAACATAATTGTAATTAACTGATTCTTGGGAGGAGGAGGTAAAATAATACCATTTGCAGCAAGTGTTTTCATTTTTTCATTATCACCAAGTAAGATTTTCTGGCTTATTTCATCCATTTCTTCAATTATTTTCTTAAATTTATTCATATTCCCCCTAATAAACTACAATAATTATATTTTAAATGATTTAATTTTGCAAATAGTTTTTAATATATAAAGAAATTATATAATTATAAAAATGATTTTACAATTCTTTCCAATCCTTTTTCAAGCCTTTTTTGAGGAATTGCTATATTTAATCTAAAAAATTTACTCCCGTTTTTTCCAAAAAACTCACCATCTGTCAGTGCAATATTACCTTTCTTTAATAAAAGCTCTTTTATTTCAGTATGAGAAAAATTAAAACCTCTAAAATCCAGCCAAAGCAAATATGTTCCTTGAGGTTTTTTAATTTTTAGTTTAGGTAATTTTTCTTTTAAATAATTTATTGTAAAATCAATATTTTTATTAAGATATTTAGTCAGCTCTAATACCCAAATATCAGCTTCAGTATAACTAGCCTCCAGTGCAGCAAGTGAGATTACATTTTCAACAGAAATACTTCGCTTTTTCATAATTTTTTTAAACTTTGAAAGCATATCTAGATTTTCACTATATAAATATGATATTTCAAGGCCAGATACATTAAAAGTTTTTCCTGGAGAATTAAGTGTTAATGTAATATTACTTAATTTATTGGAAATGGATGCAATCGGAGTATGGTTGCTATAAACAATCTCAGAATGAATTTCATCAGAAATAATTTTTATATCATGTTTTAAACAAATCTCTCCCAATTTTTTTAATTCATCTTTTTCCCATACTCTTCCAGTTGGATTATGAGGAGAACAAAGCAGTAATATCTTTGTTTTATTATCAATAACAGATTCAAGATGTTCTAAATCCATAGTATAATAACCATCTTTCTCTATTAATGGAGTTTCTATCAATTCTCTTTTTTGCTCTTTAACAACTGAATAAAAAGGACCGTAAACAGGAGTTTGAATAATTACTTTATCCCCTATTTCGCTAAAAGCCTCTACTGCAATTGACAAAGAAGTTACAACTGTTGGAGAAAGTGTTATATTTTTTTTATTTAATCTCCAATTATATTTTTTATTAATCCAATCTAAAATATGTATAAATAAGTCCTTGGAATACTCAGGATAACCATATAAATTATGACTAACCCTTTTATTAATAGCATGAACAATATATGAAGGTGTTTCAAAATCCATATCAGCAACCCACATAGGAAATAAATCTTTTTCCTTAAATACTCTCTCACTTCCATCATATTTAACCGAATCAGTATTCTTTCTATTAATTATTTTATCAAAATCATACATTTATTTTTTCCTCCATAAAACAATATCATTACTTTTTTTATTAATATCACTTCCAGTCAGTAAAATATTTCTTGTAATTAAATTTTTAATATCCATTTTACACCTATTTTATACCTATAAATTAATAATACAGAACTAAAACTAACATATTTCTAATTATTTTTTCAATGTTTTTTCTATTTCGCTAAAAGAAAAATAGAAAAATGTTAATAAACACTAACTTTTTTCTTGACAAATCAAAATAATCATACTATATTAAAAATGTTAGTGAATTATAACTAACTAAACAAGGAGTTTAAAATGCTTAAAAAGAAGATATTTTCAGTTTCAGCAATCATTATAATGCTTGTGCTAACAGCTTTGTCTTTATATTATATAAGGAAGAATGCATATATTGAAACAAATCTAGATAAATACATGCCTCAGGAACATCCTGCATTTGTATATAGTAATAAAGCTGAAGAAGAATTTAACATCAAAGATGCAATTCTTTTTGTAGTAAATAATGAAAATGGAATCTATAATAAGGACACTTTAAATAATGTAAAAAAATTATCTAAAGAATTGAAGAAGATGAAGGGAGTAACAAAAATAACATCTCTTTATACAGCTGATAATATTGTTGCAGATGATGGTTCATTAACAGTTAAAAGATTTTATAAAAGAGCACCTTCATCAGAAGAAAAATTAAAAAAAATTAAAAAAAATGTTGAATCAAATGAAATGATTTATGGAAGAATTGTTTCGAAAGATGAAAAATCAACTTTAGTAATTGCGGAAATTAAAGATGATGTCTTTACTGATGCCTTCTATGAAAAAATGATGGATACAGCTAAAAAATATAACACTTCAGCAGATAAGGTAATGGTTGCAGGAAGGCCGATTATTGAAGGAACAATGGGAAAACTTGGCCCTAAAGACATGAAGAAAATGGTTCCAATTGTCTTTATTGTTATTATCGTTATATTATTTTTTATAATGAGAAGTTTCAGAAACACTTTTTTTACAATACTGGTTGTTGGATTTTCAACAATATGGACTTTTGGACTAATGTCCGGATTAAATATTCCGATTTATGCTGTTTCAATTATGATTCCAGTAATGCTTATTGCAATAGGTGTTGCAGATGGAATACATATTTACTCTCACATGACAATATTTAGAAAAGAAAATCCAGAGAGTACTATTCTTGAATTATTAAAAGATATGTATAAAGAAATATGGCGTCCAGTTGTAATGACATCTGTTACTACTGCAATTGGTTTTATATCCTTATTAACATCTGAAGTTTACCCTATTAAATACTTTGGAATGTTTACCGCCTTTGGAGTAATGAGTGCAATGGTATTATCTTTAGTATTAATTCCTGCAGGTGTTTTACTATTTGGCTTTCCTAAAACAAAGGAAAAAGATATCCATAAAGATGGTGATAAAGGCCGTTTATCTAAACTCTTACACGATTTAGCAGGTAAGGTAATAAAACATAAAATTGGCATTGTAATCACCACTGTTATAATCCTAATTATTTCAGGATATGGAATTACAAAGGTTTGGATTGACAGTAGTTTTCTTAAAAACTTTGAAGAAGATAGTAATATCGTTCAGGTTGATCATTTTGTAAATAAACATTTTGGAGGAACATCAACATTAAATATAATTTTGGATAGTAATAAAAAAGATACTTTTAAACATCCTGATGTTTTAAAACTTGTTGATAAATTACAAAAAGAAGCAACAAAAAATAAATTAATTGGTTCTTCATTTTCATTAACAGATTATATAAATAGAATGAATATGGTAATGCATTCTGATGATAATAAATTCAATACTATTCCTGACTCTCAAAATGCAGTTGCTCAGTATTTATTATTATATGAAATGTCAGGTGACCCTGAAAACTTATGGAAAACGGTTGATTATGATTATAAAAAAATGAATTTAGTATTTCAGCTTAAGAATGATAGTTCAAAAACAATAAAAGAAGCAATTTCTATTATAAAAAACCATAAAGATGACTTTAAAAAGCTTGGAGTAACAATAAAATATGCAGGTTCTGGCTATAAAGCTCTTGTTTTTACCGAATTAATACTAGAAGGTCAAATCAAAAGTTTAGTAATTTCACTTTTAATCATTTTAATATTAATTTCTTTAATTTTTAAGAATTTTATAATCGGAATGATTGGTTCTGTTCCAATTATTATAACCGCAGTAATAAACTTTGGAATGATGGGACTTTTAGGTATTCCTCTTAGCTCAACAACTGCTCTATTATCAAGTATCTCTGTAGGAATTGGTATAGATTATGCAATTCACTTTATAGAAAGATATAAAATTTACTCTAAAACATCTGAGGATAAACTGGAAACAGCAGCAAAAACGATGGATCATTCAGGAAGAGCAATAATTTTTAATGCTTTTGTTGTTATTTCTGGATTTTTGGTATTAACTGTATCAGTATTTCCTCCGAATAGAGAATTAGGCTCACTTGTTTCATTAAATATGTTTACAAGTTTTGTTGGAACAATTACAATTATGTTATTTTTATTATTTAAAAGTAACATATTTTTTAAAGGAGAAAAAAATGAATAAATTAATCACATTACTCACAATGGTTCTATTAACCACTAGTAGCCTTTTGGCAGGAGATTTAACCGGTAGACAAATTATAGAAAATGTTTATAACAGAAAAACACCTAAATCTCAGGAAGCAATTTTAAAAATGACACTTGTAAATAAACAAGGTAAAGAAAGAGTTCGAAAGATTAAACAAATCTCAAAAGATTTTGGTGATGTTGAAAAAAGCATAATGTTTTTTATGACTCCAGCCGATGTCAGAAACACTTCTTTTATGAACTGGTCTTATACAAAAAAAGGAAAATCAGATGACCAGTGGATTTACTTACCTGTAATTAAAAAAGTAAAAAGAATATCATCTGATAGCAAATCAGATTATTTTATGGGTTCTGATTTTACTTATGATGACCTTGGAGACAGAAAACTAGATGCAGATACTCATAAATTACTTAGAGAAGAAAAATTTAAGGGTGAAACATGTTATGTTGTTGAAAGTAAAGCAAAAGACAGTGATTATATGTATTCCAAAACTGTTACATGGGTAATAAAAGGAAAAAACATTGGATTAAAAAAAGAATTTTATGACGAAGATGGAGAGCATTTAAAAACTCTTTTTGTTGAAAAATATGAAAAAATTGGTGATTATAATATCATCACAGAATCTGTAATGAAGAATATACAAAAAAAACATAAAACAGTTATGTCATTATCAAAAATAAAAGTAGATAAAGGTGTTTCTGATAAGAAATTCACAGAAAGAATGATGAAAAGAGGTATAAAATGATTATTCGCCCTTCTAGAGCCTCAGGGCTCTTTTTCATATTATTACTCCTGATACCATCAGGATTATTTGCTGAAACCAATATTGACCTAAATGGTTTTATTAGAAATGAAACAGGTGTATTACTTGATACAGATAAAGATACTGAATTTGGCTTACTAAAAAATACTTTAAGTCTAGACCTTAATTATAGAAATGATGATGATACAATTGGTGCAAAAGCTACTCCATATATATATTATTATACAAATGATTACAAAATGGATTTAAGAGAAATCTATATAGATTTATTTTTAGACTCAATGGACATCAGAATTGGAAAACAACAAATTATATGGGGAAAAGCTGATGGAGTTTTTATTACTGATATTGTTTCACCAAAAGATTTAACAGAATTTTTACTTCCTGGTTTTGATGAAATAAGAATTGGTGTTACCTCTCTTAAGCTTGATTACTATATGGGTGACAATACTTTTGAACTTGTTTGGATTCCAAGTTTTTCACCAACAGTAACTCCATCAGAAGATAGTATTTGGGCAATAAAAAGACCCATTCCACCAAATGCAAAACTTGATATGAGTAAAAAAGAAATTACTCCTTCTTTAAAAAATAGTGAAATTTTTTTTAAATACTCAGTACTATCTTCATTTATTGACCTAGAAGTAATGGGTGGCTATACTTGGGATGATGATCCTACTTTGCACATGACTCAAAAAGTAGTTGGAAATCAACCTATAATAACGGTTACACCAGAGCATCACAGACTTGGAGTTATAGGAGGAAGCTTTAGTAAAGATATTGCAGGTCTTTTTGTTTTGCGTTCAGAAGCAGCATTTTATTATCAAAAATATTTTTTACTAACTACTCCTGATAAAATAACTCATGAAAATACAGACCAAAGAGATTATATTCACTATTTAGTAGGTATAGACGCAACTCCTTTTTGGAATATAACAATGAGTGTTCAATTTATACAAAGAGCTATTTTAAATTATGATGACAATATAAAAGACAATCAGTTTGATAACACAATGACATTTCTTTTAAGAAAATTATTTATGAATGATTTATTAACTTTAGAACTATTTGCTTATTATGGTATAACTAATGATGATGCTCTTATTAAGCCTAAAGTTGCATATAAGTTTACTGATGAACTTGAATTATCAGCAGGTGCATATATTTTTGTTGGTGATAAAGATGGCTTATTTGGACAATACAAGAAAAACAGTATGGTCTACATGAAAGCTAAATTAAATTTCTAAACATTCTTGTTCATAGGAGGCTTCTTTTAATGGAGAAAAAAATGAAAATAAAAATACTATTAGTTATAATTATTTTAATGACGAGTGTAACAGTTCTCTTTGCAACAAACTGGAAGAAAGTAGAAAAAGAAAAGAACTACTCTGTATTCGTTTCAAAAGATAAAAACTCAAGTATACAAAAATTAAAAGTTATAGCTAAAATGAAGGGAACCTTAGAAAAAGCTAAAAAAGTTATCTTAGGAGTGAGTAATTACAATAAATTTATGCCTAAAATAAAAAAAGCAGTTATTTTTGATAGAAAAGACAAGTGTATTCTCACTTACACACAAATGAATGCTCCAATTATTAGTGACAGAGACTATGTTTTAAAGCTATGTATAACTCATGATAATGAAAAAAATCTTAGAATTACATGGAATACAATTGAGGATAAAAGATATCCTGAAACTAAAAACTTTGTAAGAATTACTAAGAATGAAGGTTTTTGGATAATCAAGAAAATTGATGAAGAAAATATTGAGCTAATTTATAGCTTTGCAATTGACCCCAAAACATCTGCTCCTGATTTCATGATTAATAAGGCAAATAAAGCAACAATTATAAAAATAGTAAAAGCTGTAGAAAAAGAAATTAAAAAACTTTAAATTCTCCATTTCTTGAAATAATAATCATAAAATAATATAATATTTAATACTTTAAAGGAGTTTCTATGATTCATTTTATTTCAGGTGTTTTTAGTTATTATACTTTTTGGTTTTTTATGATTGGTGGATTATCCTTATTCATATTATTTTATAGCTTTATTCATCTATTTAAATTTTTTAATATTTTAATTACACCAACTACCCCAATAGATAAGTTAAAAGAAGGTAAAATAGAGGTAAAGGGTATTGTAAAAAGAGAAGATATCGAAATAGAAAAAGAAGTAGATGATATTGATTTTAATATCAAAAATAAAATTGAATACTCCTATGAAAAATTAGAGTCCAATGAAGTTTACCATAAGAAAATAGAAGAAGAATATGTTAAAGGTAAAAATGGAGGATGGAAAGAGCGATCAACAACTGTACATGCAATACCATTTTATTTATATGATAAAAATGGAAGTAAAGTTTTAATAAAACCAAGTGGAGCAACATTTGAATTTAAAGATGAAATTATTGAGCCTCTTAGTTCTGCACATAGAATAAAGCATTATTCTATAAAAAATGATGCACCAATTTATATACTTGGACATTGTCATAATAACGGTAAAGAATTATATATCTCAAATAATAATAATGATATGTTTTTTATTTCAACTAAAAAAGAAATTTCACTTTTACTTCATCATGGCTTTAAAGGTTTTTTGTTTTTATTCATTACAATAGCAATAGTATCATTCTCTCTTACAATTGCGAATAAAAAATATAAAGAAACATGGGAAGGAAAAGTTACATCAAAAACATCTTATGTCTCTGGAAGTGGTAAAAGCAGAACTACACATTATACAGTTTCCCTTGCCAATGAAACATCATCAAGAGAAATCACCTACGATAAATGGGAGCAAATAAAAGCAAATGATTATATTGTGAAATATGAAAATGAATTCTATGTTAAAATAGTAAATCAAGAGTAATTCTATAAAAACTATCAACAAATAAATAAATATTAAATCTAATATAATACTTAAAGTGTTTTTTTTGTAAATTAATATTAATAATCATGTAAATATCTTGTTAAAATAATTAAGTTCTGCTATTATTTTATTGGTTTTTGAACGACCTTTATTATAAAAGGAGAAAAGATGTATAAAATACTAAAAAGAAAGGTTATTGCTCCCAAAACAGTAATGTTGCATGTAGAAGCTCCTGCTGTTGCAAATTCTTTACAACAAGGGCAGTTTATTATGCTCAAACTAAATGAGTATGGAGAAAGAATACCTATAAGTATTTCTGGCTGGAACAAAGAAGAAGGCTGGATTAGAATCGTAATTATGGGTGCAGGTAGAACATCCAATGAAATACTCCTAATGCAAGAAGGTGATGAATTTGAATCACTTGTTGGTCCACTAGGAACCCCATCTCATGTAGGTAAATATGATGGTACATGTGTATTACTTGGTGGAGGATATGGTACGGGTGCAATTATTCCTGTTGCTGAAAAACTAAAAGAACTTGGCAACAGAGTAATTGGTGTTGTTGGTGCAAGATCTAAAAACTTACTTGTAATGCACAATGAATTAAAAGAAGTTGTTGATGAACTTTACATTACCACAAACGATGGCTCTGAAGGAATAAAGGGTTTTGTTACAAATGCTCTTGCTGCAATCATCGAAAAAGAAAATGTTGTATGGGTTCTGGGAGTTGGTCCTGTTCCTATGATGAAAGCTATTGCTGATTTAACAAGAGAAGATAAAATAAAAACTTATGCATCACTTAATGCAATTATGGTTGATGGAACAGGCATGTGTGGTGCTTGTAGAGTAAGTATTGGTGGTGTTACAAAGTTTGCATGTATTCATGGGCCAGACTTTGATGCACATGAAACAAATTTTGAAGAATTAATGCTTCGTCAGGGTGCTTATAAAGAACCAGAAGCTATTGCAAATGAAAAATTTAAAGATTATGATTTTTCTGGAATTTAGGGGGTAAAGATGGCTGATTTAAAAACAAAAGATAGAATGAAAATTAAGCGAAAGGAAATGCCTCTTAGAGATGCAGAAATCAGAAAAAATGATTTTGATGAAGTTCCAATGGGTTTTACTTTAGAAGATGCAATTGTTGAAGCATCCAGATGTATTGATTGTGGAAAACCACATTGTGTTGAAGGTTGCCCTGTGAGTATTGATATTCCAGGTTTTTTAAAGGCACTTGAAAATGGTGATATGCAAAAATCCATTAATATATTAATGGATACAAATCAACTTCCTGCAATTTGTGGTAGAGTTTGTCCACAAGATCAGCAATGTGAACTAGTTTGCATTGTAGGAAAGAAAAACAAACCAGTTTCTATTGGTAACCTAGAAAGATTTGTGGCTGATTATGCAGTTAAAAACAATTTAATCCCTGATTTTACTCCAACAGATGCAATGGAAATAGACCAAAAAATAGCTATTGCTGGTAGTGGACCTGCAGGATTAACAGTTGCGGCTGAATTAAGAAAGCTTGGGTATAAGGTAAAAATTTTTGAAGCATTGCATAAAGCTGGTGGTGTTCTATTTTATGGAATTCCAAGATTCAGACTTCCTGCAAAAGTAATTGATAATGAAATTAATAATCTTAAAAAAATGGGCGTTGAAGTTGAATTAAATGCTCTTATTGGCCGTACTTATACAATTGACCAGCTTTTTAAAGATGGTTATAGTGCAGTAATGGTTGGTACAGGAGCAGGACTTCCTAAAATGCTTGAGTTACCTGGAGAAAACTTAAAGGGTGTTTTTGCTGCAAATGAATTCTTAACAAGAGTAAATCTTATGAGAGCTGATAAATTTCCTGAGTTCATCACCCCTGTAATTGTGGGAAAAGATGTTGTTATTATTGGTGCAGGAAATACAGCAATGGATGCAGCAAGAACAGCAATGCGTTTTAAGCCAAATTCAGTAACAGTTGTTTACAGAAGATCCAGAGAAGAAGCTCCTGCAAGAACTGAAGAAATAGAGCATGCTGAACAGGAAGGAGTTGAGTTTTTATTTCTAAATAATCCGGTTGAATTAATTGGAGATGAAAATTACAATTTGAAAGAAATGAAAGTTGTAAAAATGAAGCTTGGTGAACCTGATGAAGGTGGCAGAAGAAGACCTATTGCAATAGAAGGCTCTGAATACAATATCAAGTG